>Ga0181529_10007279_pt1 | contig 11075 bp, 6 predicted proteins | sample PEATcosm2014_Bin_36_FD_119763 | JGI IMG/M metagenome (GOLD analysis project Ga0181529, IMG submission 119763) | Peatland microbial communities from MTU Mesocosm Facility, Houghton, MI, USA - PEATcosm2014_Bin10_30_metaG | ecosystem: Environmental > Terrestrial > Soil > Wetlands > Peat | place... | reverse complement strand
GCCGGGAATTTGGCATTCGAAGGGACACCTCGAAAAGGCCACCTGTCAGTCGTGCCATGCAATGCCTTATCGCAGTTGCGCAAATTGCCATGGCTGGCAGCGCGTCATCGACAAGACCTCTGCTCCATTCCAGATCACTTACGGGGTGAAGATTGGTCTTGCCAACGGTAAGCTGACCACTCTGGTCCATGCGCCGGCTGACTCACATATGCTGGCCGATCAGGGAATTCCCGAGATACCAGCTGACAAGCTGAATACACAGTCCTCGTGGTATGCCGGGTACACGCACAACGTCGTGCGTCCGGAGCCCAATCAGGAACTCTGCGACCGATGCCATGGCGCGGGAACGGCTTTACTCAAGGAAAGTGACTTGCAGTATCCAGACCATGAGCGGAAACATCTTCAGACTCCTCTACCAGCAGTAAAGGCCTCGGAAAGCAAATAGCAACCTGGTTGAAATGCGTTGTTACCTGGCGGATGATCGATGTGATCATCCGCCATTCTTTTGTGCGCCCGGCAGGGCGCACTCACTTGGCGTTGCAAGTCCCCAACACACCCGGCACGGGGAAGTGTTAGCCCAACTTCCGCAGTTTGTGAGGACATTCTTTTATTATCAACGCGATGAGCGAGTAGTTCCCACTACACATGTACGAATTCTGGCTCATCTTCTACACCACAATTTAAGAAGTGAGTCATTATCAGTGTGTTGCAATTTTGAAAATGGTATATACAGCTGCGCATACATGAAGGGACATGGACGACAGCCTCTTCATCTCGCAAAGTGTGAGAATCTCCGCACCTGCATTGTGCGTAGCGCATTTCTCGTTCCTTGCAGGCGGTAGAAGTGATGTCCCTTTACTTCTGCGCGGATGTATAGTGACACGCCTTCTCTCCACCTGCGCCGAACTGCGGATGGGTTCAGCGTGCGCGCGGGCGGGTGGCGGGCAACGCCGCAGGCTGGAAACACCTTGCTCTCCGCGCAGGGAGTCTGGCCGCGATAAACATAGGTTTCGCCATGCCAGAGGTATAATGTGGCGGAGCAAGAGCCTGATTCCACAAGCTCTCATTGCTGCACCCTCTCATACTCTCCGCTGGAATTGCCTCTTTCTCCGTCACATTTTCCGGATACTGATTCCTATATATCCTACGCACAGACAAGTTCGCCCAGTTCGCACCTAGATACAGGCTGGAAATCAACTGAATCAATGCCGCCATCTTACCGACTAAGCTGGTGAACAAAGAATGTCGCCATATCGCGATTGGCCTCGACAGATTCGGGCAACGATGAATCGTACCAGAATGCATGTGGCAGACCCTCGAATACAATCAGGCGCGCGTCTACACCTGCATCCAGGAAGGCGCGATGAAGAATGGTCGTTCCGCTCTGCAACACATCGCGGCCGCTGCTAACAAATAGGGTCGGCGGCATTCCATGCAAGTCGGAGTAGAGCGCCGAGACCTGCGGGTCGTGCGGATCGGCATCTTGCAAGTAGTCGGAGGTGTGAGGTACCTCGCGCGGCGGATTCAAATGTCCGGAGAGTCCTGGAATTCCGAAGAGCGATTGAGTGTCGCCTATGCACGCGAAATCGCCGTGGCCGCTGAAGATACCAAGAGCCCCAGGTTCCGGCAATCCAAGGTGCTTCAGATGGACCGCTACCTGGCCGGTGATGACGGCTCCGGCTGACGTGCCATAGATTGCGATGTGTTCGGGGGCGTAGCTCTTCAGCAGCTCCTTGTAAACTGCGATGGCATCCTCGACCTGCGCCGGATAATGGTTTTCGGGGTCCAAACGGTAGAGCACGGCGACTACTTTCATGCCGCTGAAGCCGGCAATTGGAATCGACTCTGGCAAGGAGCCGGCATCGGAATTGAAGCCGCCGCCATGCAGATTAATCAGCACCTTGTCGCGGCTGGCCTCCGGCATCGTGTCCGGCGTGACAACCCTCACCGGCACATCCGCAATCTTCTGCTCTGTAATGCTGACAGCACAAAGCTTCTTCCAACCCTCGGCCTGACTCCGGGCTAATACATCGGCGTGGGCGCGCCGGTCTGCCATCGACTCGGAAACAGCCTGATCGGAAATCTGCCGCGCAAGATAGCGCCTGGCCTCGTTGCTGACTGTTTGCGGAAGCGGAACTACGCGGGTCACATGCGCTGTTCCCTGCGCATCGATATAACTTGTATCGCGGTTGGCGGCGCTAGCCGCATCCGTCGGCAGGGAGGGCTGCTGACCACTCACAAGTGACGTTGTCAGAAACAAACTCAGATAAATGACGCCGATTTGCCGATTCATACGATCAACCTCCAGAGAAGCGCATAAGCTCACATCGATTATCTGCCACTTTTGGGGGGTATTCCAGTTCCAGGAGAAACAAAGATCATAAACAGCAAGAGAGGCTTTGTAGCGTTTTCAATGACGGCTTGGTTGGCGATGCGTCGCCCACAAGACATAATTCTCTTGCAGGTGCAAGGATAGACGCGAAGCCCGCGACACGGATTTGGCGCATAGATCGCTGTATACAGTACCGCCGCGGGGCCGACCCGCTCAATCCCTTGGCCCCCATGAGTTATGCCGGTCTGCACGGCATGCCGCCGACACTCTTTGTCAGCAGCCGGCGCGATGTTCTGCTGAGCAGCACGACGAATCTGCATTGCGCTTTCTCAAGGCCGAAGTTGATCCCCAGATCATTGAGTAGGGCATCGCCGGTTCCTGTCGACCCCCAGTCGCCGGCCTAAACACTGGGCTGCGTATGAGGAACAGCATTCGCGTCTACTCGACGACCGAAACCTCGCCGTGCAAGGGTAGGTCTGCGGATGACCGGCCAATCATGAGGTGGACAGTGTCCGTCTCTACCTCCCAAGATCGCTGCTCAATGTTCCAGAAGGCAAGCGACTGAGCGGGCAACTCAAACTCGACGAGAATCTTTTGACCTGGATCAAGATGCACACGCTGGAATCCCTTCAACTCCTGCTTTGCGCGAACTACTTTGGAGTGCTCGTGATCGACGTAGAACTGCACCACCTCATCACCGGCGCGGCCGCCTGTATTTGTGACTTCAGCCGTGACCTTCAAGGTGCCGGTCTTCTTCATCTGCGTGGCGCTCAAGCGCAAGTTGGAGTAATCGAACGCAGTGTAGGAGAGGCCGTAGCCGAAGGGATAGAGCGGTTCATCTTTGAAATACATATACGTACGTCCATGCCGGATGTTGTAGTCCAGCATCGGTGGGAGTTGGTCAAGGGATTTGGGCCAGGTTACGACAGTGCGCCCTGCGGGGTTGTAATCTCCGAAGATGACATCGGCGAGAGCATCTCCGATTTCCTGAGCGTTCTGGCTCATTGTAAGGATCGCGGGGACGTGCCCCTGAGTCCAGTTGATTGAATAAGGAAAGTCCGCGAGAAGTACGACGATGGTGCGCGGATTCGCTGCGACTACCTGCTTGATGAGCTCTTCTTCCGGAAGATCGATGGACCTGCGATCAGAGTTCTCCATTCCGTCACTCGGGGTTTCGCACCAGGAGTCGTCGCTGTCGAAATGTTCAATCGTGACGAGACGATTGCAAGCCGGGTCATTGCCCACAAATACGATTGCGGCATCGGATGATCGAGCAAGCTCAACGGGATCTCCAGACATGGGGCTTGCGACTTTGATCGTCACCCCTGACCCTGCTTTCTGCGTCAAACCTGAAACGGGAGGAACCGTGTAGGGTGGCGTGCCGCTGTAAAGTCCAGTGAGTACCCTGTCTGCACGATTTCCCAATACGGCAATGGTTTTGATCGCGCTCCGGTTGAGGGGAAGGAGGTTTCCTGCATTCTTGAGCAGAACGATACCTTCCCGCGCGGTTTGAAGTGCAAGTTGCTTATGCACGTCCGAATTCCATGGCTCTCCGCCGTTGAGCGGCACTTTAGGCCCCTCATGCGACTTAAAATCCAAGAGCCCAAGACGGATAACAACACGGAACTTCCCGCGCAGAGATACATCGATGTCGCTTTCGCTGAGCAGACCGGACTTGAGCGCATCCCGCAATCCGCTCTCGTAATTGTCCAGAAACTGGTTGACGCCCGCCTTAATGCAACTGGCGATCGCTTCCTTCTCTCCGGGCGAAAACCTGTGCTTGGCGAACAAGTTGGTGGCAGCTCCGGAATCAGTCGAGACGACCCCATCCACACCCCATTCCCTCGCAACTACGGAACGCAGCACCGGGTTGATTGTCATCGGCGTCTGATTCCAGGCGTTGTAGGAAGCCATGAATGACCGGGAGCCCGCCTCGAAGGCCATTCTGAATGGCACGGAATAGTACTCACGGAAAAGGCGTTCATCGAAGTCGGAACTCGACCCATAGCGCCCGTGCTCGTTGCTGTTTGCGAGAAAGTGCTTTAATAGCGAGGCAACTTGCCATTTGTTTGCGTCCTCACCCTGCAAGCCTCGCACCATCGCAGCCGCCATCGTGCCGTCGAAAAACGGGTCTTCCCCATAGGACTCGTCGCTTCGTCCCCAGCGAGGATCACGGGCTAGATCCGCATTGGGCGCCCAAACAATCCTCGGAGGCGTTGCGTGTCCGTACTCCCTTATATGCGCCGAAATCCAGAGTGCCTCTTCCGCCTCGGCATGTCCGACCTTCTGGATAAGCGCCGGATCCCAAGTTTGCGCCATTCCGCTCACTTGGGCAAATTGCGTCGTCGGAATTGCTTTTTCACTTCCCATCCCCCCAAAAGGGCTTTGGACTAGGCCATGAAGACCTTCGGAAAAGCCGGCATCCGGCACCCCGAGCCGCGGCACCGCAGTCGACAGGCCGAGCACTGCTATCTTTTCTTCAAGCGTCATCGACGCGAGGAGGCTTGAAACTCGTTCTTCGATCGAGATTTTCGGATCTTGAAAACGGTACTGTCCGTTGCTGGTGCACACGAGAAAGAGGGTGGCTGCAAGCAAGATTAGAAGTGATCTCTTGTCATGCTGTGCTCTTCTGTAGGAGTGTTTTGAAGTCCATGACGTCATACTCACCTCTCATCGGATTCCGCCGGATCGGGAAGGTTGAATTCATAGCCACCGAGTACAACAGATCCTGGAACGAGCAGACTCACGCTTGGACCGCAGCATCGGGTAATTCTTGGTTCATGGTGGGAAGCTCTTCGGAGGACATCGTTTACACCGCCGATTTGGACATGGCGCCGAACCTATAGCCCCAAAAGGAGAGCCGTGCGAATTTCAGTGCGCCGTTCCTTCGGCACTTGCGCGACTCTATCGCCTTTACAGAAAGAGAGCGGCCAGTAGTCGCGGATCGACAGCCCGAGCCGATCGCAACTTTCAAGCAACAAAGTTTAAGCCAGCGCTAATCGAAGAGGAAGCCGTGCAATGGCCCTACCGCATCTTGAAGGTGCGAAGCGTCGTGTGGCCCCTTCCGTAAGCTACCTCGGTGCCCAATTCTGCGGTTGCGAGGAAATCCGTCGGCTTAGCCATCCCGTGAGCAATTAGGGCATCCATCAGAGACTCTAGTCCAAGGCTACCCTTGCTGCGTGGATCGGTGTCTATGAGGCAGAGTGTTTTCCATGGCTTGTCCGGATTCTCCTTGGGCGTCTCGAAGATGGCCTCATACGTACGACCGCCGATCTTCAATTTCATATGTCGGCCCTTGTAAACGTCGGAGGGCTTCAGACCATGGTTCATGGTCCAAATGCACAGATTGCTCACAATGTCATTTTTGGTCGGATGGTCGGAACTGGTGATCCAGAAGTCAAAACTCGCGAGCCAAAGTCCGCTAGCCACCGTGGTGAAGTCAAAGTCGATCGTCTGCCGCGCTTCGGCCAGCCGGCGTGGCAACTGGTCCCCTGCATGCAATTCTGCCGCACCAGCGATCCCGCCGACATCGCTCCATGGCGAGCGTCCCACTAGCACCTCGGGATAGCCCTTGAGCTCTGGGCCGCCGCTCTCAGGCCAATCCCACTCCCAGCCTGCGTCGTCCTTGCCACGAAAGACGGACTGCTTGTAGTTTGTGATGTTGCCCTTGCCGTAGACGTTGTTGTCCAGCACGGCTCCGGGGATGGGGAGCAGGACCGAGTCTTCCGTGCGCACCTCGACGGGTGCGGCTTTGGGGTCGGCCTGAGCGGAGACGAACGGGATGGACACGCACACGAGCAGGATCGGCGTGCAGACGAACAGGATCGGCTTGAACATGATGAACTCCAGCGCTGGCACGAATCGTATCACGCCGCGCGCAGCTCCGCAGCTGAGCAGCACGCGGAAATCTATACCATTACAGAAATACGACTTGGCTATTTATCCTGCCCCAGCCGGAAGTCTGAAATGCTCTTTTGAGTTAGAGTTACTTCCTCGAAGAGCGCGTGGGTCCCTTCGCCGAGAGGGGACTGAGCGCTGACACCCACCCAGAGCGACGCTGAGTATTCATTCTTGAAGAGGCGAATTAGCTGCCAGGTCTTCTTGTCGAGCGAGTAGTAGAACCCAACGGTCTTCGTGTCTGAAGAGATCTTCATATAGACGCTCTTCCCAGTGATGACGTCGTGGTTGTTGTCGTCGGAGGTTCCGGTAGTGCGAACGCTGACCATCCTGTGCTTGCCGCGTTCGTCCATCTCCATCGCCATCTTTAGCCAAAGGTCATCTTTTACCCAGATGTAGAGCGTTCCGGCATCATACGTCTTCAGAAAGGTAGGCGTGATCTTTGCCATCAGGGTAAACGGCTGCGTGTTGTCTACCTGGGAAAGCAGCACAGGCGCAGTATTGTTGGACAGTTTTCCATCCGGATCGCGGAAGTTATCCCGCTTCGCTTCACTGGAAAGCGTCAGCTTTCCATCGCTGACTCTTGCATGGTCGGCGGCTCCATTGAGAGAACGAGTGAAAGTGATTCCGGGCAAGGCGATGTGGCATTCTTTATCCCCCAGGTCCTGGGCAGATGCTAGAAAGGGCACACAAAGTGAGAGAAGAGGCAGTACAGAGAGCAGTATCTTCATGGTTTCTGGTTCATCCATTTCTGACAAAGCCTGAATCGGCCCGTCTGAACTACAGCGATAGAGGTTAACAAAGCCTGAAGCAGAAGGTACAACGATGCTCCGACAAACCGAGACCGTCGTGTGGAGCTCTACTTCGGCAGCGCAATGGTTTCGTTCACCGTGAAGACCGCCTCAGACTTTGCCTTGGTTTCTTCCGGCTGTGCGCTGCCCACGGCCAACGAGTATTTGCCTTCGAGGATCGAGCGGTTGCCCAGCTCGTCTACGCTCGACAACGACCGCGGATCGATCTTGAGCGTCACCTGCCGACTTGCGCCCGGCGCTAGCTTGACGCGTTCAAAGGCGACCAGCGAGTGACGCGGCCCATCGGCTTGTGGGGACTTGACGTAGGCCTCGACCACCTCATCGCCGGCCACTACGCCCGCATTGGTTACGGTGACGGTTGCTGCGATCGGATCTCCGGCCTTCAGCGATTCAGCCGATAGCTTCACCGGTCCGTAGGTAAACTTCGTGTAGCTCAGTCCGTAGCCGAAGCCCCAAAGAGGCTTGCCTGTGTAGTAGCGATAGGTGCGATTCTTCATCGAGTAGTCGGTGAAGGCTGGCAGGTCGTCGATGCCCGCGTAGAAGGTTAAAGGCAACCGGCCTGCGGGATTGTTGGTTCCATCGAGTGTGCGACGGATGGCGGTGCCGCCCTCGACACCGGGATACCAGGCCGCGAGAATAGCGTTCGCATGGTCCTTGGCCCAATTGAGCGCCACGGCGCTGCCACTCTGCAGTACGACAACGACCGGCTTGCCAGTGGCCGCGACCGCTTCCAGCAGTTTCTGCTGGGCCGCCGGCAGATCGATGCTGGTGCGGTCACCGCCGCTAAATCCGTCAAGCTTGACGCGCATCTCTTCGCCTTCAAGATGGGGCGATAGGCCGACGAAGGCCACCACCACGTCCGCCTGTTTCACCTGGGCCACGGCCTCGTCGAGCTGGGCTTGGGCGGGCGCTTCCCATTTGAGTGTTACGCCACCGCCTGCACTGTCGCCGGAGTGCGAGTATTCGAGCACAAACGAATGCGCCTGGGCATCGGCAAAGTCATAAGGGATCGACGGCGAGTTCGGGAAGTCCATTAGCGGCGGCGCCGTGGGCGCGGCTCCCGCCAATGCCTTGAAGTTGCCCATCGCCGAAATGTCGATATGCTGGCGCAGCGAACCCTCGCCTAGGACTTTGCCATCGATGATCAGCCGGTAGGACTCCTGGGGCGAGTATGGAAAGCTGTCCCCGGAGTCGAGCGAGAAGACGTAGTGGCCCACGGCGGGTGCGGCGATGGTGCCCGACCATCGGACCGAGTAGTTAGTGGTCGCTACCTGTGGCACTGGTTTGGCGTTCTCCCAGTCGGTTTGGACGGCGGGTTCTGTGGTCACGGCCACGGGACGGCCTGTCCAATCGGGCGTCGCGAAAAACTCGGTCTTCAGACCCCTCTTGATGTCGAAGGCCGTGCGCGGGACAGGGAGAGCGAAGCCCGCTGCCAGACTGGAGCCCTGCGCGTAGAGGATCTCGCGGCTCTTGTCAGCCATCATGCCGTCGAGCGGCGTAACCGGGTGCACAGGCGTGCCGACGTAATTACCGAGAATGGAAGGGAGTAGATCGGCTGTTGGGCCAACGACTGCGATGTGCTTCACGGACCTTTTCAGCGGAAGGGTGCCGTCATTCTTGAGCAGCACGATGCTCTCTTCGGCGGCCTTGAGGGCCTTAATGCGATTCGCTTCGGAAGCCACATCTGCATACGGAATCTTGTCCAGCGGATTCAAGCCCTGCGGGTCGAACAGCCCAAGCTGAAAGCGCGCGGTGTAAAGCCGCTCGGCGGCGGTGGTCACCTCTGCCTCGGTCGCCCGGCCATGGTGCACTGCGTCGGCCAGCGTGTTGAACCCGGCAGACCAAATGCTGCAGGAGAGGTCTGTGCCGGCCTGAAGAGAAATGGCCGAGGCGCTCTCGATGTCGGCGGCCTTCTTGTGGCCGTTGAAGACGTCGACGATAGCCCCACAGTCGGAAACGACGAAGCCCTTGAATCCCCACGCATCGCGCAGATGTTCATCGAGGAGCATCTTATTGGCGCAGGCGGGGAACTTGTCGATGGAGTTGTAGGCGCACATCACGGATTGAACTTTTCCTTCGGTAACGGTGGCGCGGAAGGCAGGCAGGTAGGTCTCTTCGAGGTCGCGCGGTGTTGGATCGACGTTGAAGGTGTGGCGTAGCGACTCGGGGCCAGAGTGGACGGCGAAGTGCTTGCTCGTAGCCACGGCGCGCAGGTGATTCAGATCAGGGCCCTGCACGCCGTCGATGAAGGCTATGCCCATGCGGCTGGTCAGGAACGGATCCTCGCCATAGGTCTCTTGGCCGCGGCCCCAGCGTGGGTCGCGGAAAATGTTGATATTCGGAGACCAGAACGTCAGCCCGAAGAAGATGCGGTGATTGTCTTCGCGCTGTGCCTGGTTATATTTGGCGCGCCCTTCCTGGCTGATGGTGTCACCCATGGTGCGGACCGTCGCGGGGTTCCAGGTGGCGGCCATGCCGATGGCCTGGGGGAAGACGGTGACGTAGCCGGCACGCGCCACGCCGTGCAGGGCCTCATTCCAGGTCTGGTAGTCGGGAACCCCCAGCCGCGGAATCGCGGTTGCGTAGTCTTCGAGTTGGGCGGCTTTCTCTTCGAGCGTCATGCGGCTCACAAGATCGTGTGCGCGTTCCTGCGGTGAAAGGCTCGGGTTCAGGTAACCGGGCTCTTGTGCGCCCCCCAAAGAAGATGAGAGCAGAAGAATGAAGAATGCTGAGAGCCATGGGCGAAGCGACATCGATTTTTCCTCCGAGCAAGAGACTTGCGGTTCTCAATTTGCCGGTGCAACGTTCAAATTGGTCCGTGCGGTCTCACGCGGCAAGTCCTGTAAGTGCGGTTCTGAAACCCACGAGAATTCCAACCAAGGATATGGTGTGTTGCCGGGCTGAGTAAGGGTGATTCGGGTCAATTACGTCACGTAACAAGCCATAACTATCTGAAAAAGAAGGCTGTTCTCTCTCCTGCTTCCGGGTGTGAAGTGCACGTAACAAGGGAACTCGGCCATAATCGCGGTCCAGTGGCCCAACCCTCCACCGCAATTCGTCACACTGGTTCGAGGTATTTTCAGGCAGCATGACGAACGAAACCGAAGATCTCGAAGTCCGGCAAAAGCAGGCCATCCTGGCTGAGTCCGAGAGGATTGTCTCAAGTCGCCACTTCAGGTGCACACGGCGGCAAAAACGCCCGTGTTCATGCTCAACGGCACATTGGGAGGCGAATTCCGTTATGGCACAAGGGCTTCGGGCCTGTCGTTGACCAAACCCAACACCTCCTGTCAGCGTGGCTTATCCACAACTTTGTGCACTCTCGTTATCTAGGTATGAAAGCGGCTTCCGAAGACCCAATCCTCTGCGTCGCCCAAAATCGAGTTGGCCGACGCGGTGAAGCGGAAAGAAATCCGTTATCCCACGTGTTTTTTGGAGATTCTGTTATTCCGGCAGGGTCAGCCGCCCTTGAGCTTGAAGGTCTGGGTGAGCACAGTAGCGTCAGAGTGCGCCTGGCCGCCGCCTGGGTAAACTGTGTACTCGCCCTGGGCGACAATGGGAACGCGATCCTCGGTGACCGTGCTCAGGTCGCGGGGACTCAGATCGAAGCGCAGCTTCTGCGAGTGCCGAAACAAGAAAAGCAACTCGATGCCAAGGGCAAACTGAACTGACGCCGCAGTTCATTGGTTTGGCGAAGCACCAGGAGATGCACCGGCCGGTGCGTCCGCAGCTCTTGCCTCGGAGTGACCGCTGTGCATCTTCAATAAGAGAGCATTGTCGGCGGCCTTGGTGATGCTTCTGGCCTTATCGAATTCCGTCTTGGCTTCGTCCCTCTTACCCATTGCGCGGTGAAGCCGGGCGAGCCGCCAGTGTACGTTGACGTCGTCCGGGGTCCTTTTTGCGGCGAGCGTCAGTTCCTTCAACGCTTCCTCGTTGCGTCCCGCATCGGCGTAGATAATACCCAGATCCAGGTGCGCCAGAGCAAAGGAAGAATCCATCCGCACCACCTGCTCCAGCAGCGGAAGTGCGGCATC
>Ga0181529_10007278_pt1 | contig 11076 bp, 13 predicted proteins | sample PEATcosm2014_Bin_36_FD_119763 | JGI IMG/M metagenome (GOLD analysis project Ga0181529, IMG submission 119763) | Peatland microbial communities from MTU Mesocosm Facility, Houghton, MI, USA - PEATcosm2014_Bin10_30_metaG | ecosystem: Environmental > Terrestrial > Soil > Wetlands > Peat | place... | reverse complement strand
GCAGAAGATAAAAAAAGTTCTCAATCATCCTGTTTCACGCCGTGTAAAAACACGCCAGCATCTTTGGTTCATAGTCGTTCTTATACAGCAGATATGGGAAATGTGATTAAATAAAACCAACGGACGGCGGCATTCCCTGTTTTAGTCAGGCTCCATGCATTCCCGCATAAACGCAGTATCCTTTGCGAGGATCGCGCACTTTTCTTGTGCAGGGAGCGGTTTTCCGAGATTGAGGTCGTCGATTTCAAGCATCAGGCCGCCCCGGTAGTGGCAGTCACGGAGCTTTGTGAGGATCCGGGCGATGACCGGGCTCCGGTCCAGCGGGAGATGGAGCCTCCCGTTTTCAGCACGGCTGATATGCACGTTTGCAAGCCGTTCTGCGCAGAGATCGATGTACTGCATCACAATCTCCTCGGATGCCGCGAGCGCGTGTGAGGTATCGAGCGTGAACTTAAGCCATGGTTCAGAATCAAGCACGTCCCGCATCCGTTCTGGAGTGCAAATAAGGGAATTGACGGCAGGTTCCATGTTTTCGATCGCGACGGTGACCGTATCCTTGAAGGCGGCCTCGCGGAGCGCCCCGATATAATAGTCGAACCGGGCACGGTCCGCCTCGCCCGGGGGACGTTTTGCTGTCCTTCGGCCGGGGTGGACGGTGAGGACACTGGCCCCGAGCATCTGCGCCATTTCAAGCGACCGGACTGCGTAGGCAACTGAAATCTCTGCGACGTCGGGATTGATGGAGCAGGGATTCAGGTCAAGAACCGGCGTGTGGACGGTAAGCGTGGCGATCTCCGGGTGGGACCGACGGCAGGCCAATACCTCGTCTGCCGGGAGGTTGCGGAGCCAGAAGTGTGGTGTCTCCAGCCAGTACTCGATCCCGTCGAGACCTGCCTGTGCAGCAAACGAGAAGATTTCCTCTGATGTATATTCGTGGAAGAACATGCTCGAAACGCCGTAGGCAGTCATGATAATACTAATTGATAAGCGCTTTGTGCATAATATTTCCTTCATGGACTGGTTTTACCGCACCGAACCCCCCGAGGTGCAGGAACCAAAAGAATTGCCCGTCCTGCCTGACGCTCCGCTCACGGTCGGTGAGGTCTCCGGTATCATCGAACGCCTTCTCGATGACCGCCAGCTGCAGGATATGAAGGTGCAGGGCGAGGTTACCAATTACACGCACCACACCCGGGGCCACCGCTACTTCTCCCTCTCGGAGAAAGGGGGCGGGAGCACCGCAGCGGTGATCAGGTGTGTCATGTGGCGGTCGGATGCCGACCGGCTTTCCTTTGAGCCGGAGGATGGCATGGCAGTCGTTGTCACCGGTTCGGTACGGGTATACCCACCGCACGGGTCCTACCAGTTACAGGTAAAATCGATGACCCGGGCGGGAGCCGGGGAGAAATACCTCCTTGTCGAGAGATGGAAAAAGGAACTGGCAGCGGAAGGCTGTTTTGCCACGGAACGGAAACGCCTGCTGCCTTCGTTTCCCGCACGGGTGGGGGTGGTCACATCAGAAACGGGTGCGGTCATTCACGATATCCGCACCGTGATTGCCCGACGCTATCCTGTGGAGATCGTCATTTCCCCGACTTCGGTGCAGGGTGATGAGGCCCACAGGGAGATCGCACGGGCAATCAATCGGGTCGCAGGGCTGGTGGATGTGGTGATCGTCGCACGTGGCGGCGGGAGCTTCGAGGATCTCTTCCCTTTCAACCACCCCGATGTCGTGCGGGCAATTGCTGCCTGCCCGGTGCCGGTCGTATCGGCCATCGGCCACGAGGTCGACGTGACGCTTGCCGATCTCGCTGCCGATATGCGGGCGCCCACCCCCTCGGCTGCGGCCGAACTGGTGGTCCCGGACAGGAAAGACCTCCGGATCGCACTCCGGGATCTCCGGTGCCAGCTGGGCGGGGCACTGCTTGCCCGCGTCTCACGTGCGCAGGAGGATATCGCTGCGCTCCGGGACCGGCTCCGCCCGCAGAGATTCTGCCGGAAAATTGGTGAGAAACGGCAGGCAACCGCGGATCTCTCTGACCGGCTTGAACGGTCGTACTCGACACGGATCGAGCGCGACCGTCTCATGCTCGCGGAGATGAAGACTGCACTTGACGGGAGGAGCCCGCGTGCGGTACTTGCCCGGGGATACTGTATGGCAGAAAAGGAGGGTGTCGTGGTGAGGTCCACAGATGCCATCAGGGAGAACGACCGGCTGAACCTGCGGTTTTACGATGGCAGGAGCCGGGTAACAGTGGAGCGTGTGGATCATGACGGAAACCTATGAGGAAAAGATCGAGCAGTTGCGGCAGATCATCGCTAAGATCGAGGACGGCGGTACGAGTCTCGACGAGAGCATGAAGTTATACGAACAAGGTGCAGCGCTTGTCAAACAGTGCGAAACCCTGCTTGCCGGGGCCGAAGAGAAGATTACCACGCTCAGCCGGGACGCGTGACGGTCAGGGTTACCGTCATCTCTTCTACGTTCCGGAGTGCGGCGATAAGATCCCGGGGCAGTGTTGCAGCCACGTGATCCGAGCAGATGCCAATCGTCCTGCCGCAGGTAAACGAGCTTCGCCGCCAGACCAGGTTTGTCGGGTGATCGAGAGTCAGGTTCGCCGATCCCCGGGATCGCACCACAACTTCAGCGTTCCCCGCAGAAAGCTGTGTTACAAGAACCGCGTCATCGTGAGCGAGGACCTGTCTGAACTCCGCTGAAAGGCCGGCGCAGCCCCTGTCGGCAGCGACCCCGATGATGCAGTTTCCGTTCCCGGTAAGATGCTCCTCGCATGTCACTTCAAACGTGGTCGGGTGGGTGCCAAGGACGAGGGGATGCCCCCGGCACCGGATAATCTCCTGCGCCTTCATGCTTTATCATGTGAGGGTTGCCATTCATATTTTAATGTTTATCACCGTTTTGTGTCCCGAGTGCAGGGAAGAGACCGAGCACGAGGTCCTCGCTGAGTCTCGCGACCGCCTTGTCCGGTGCACCACGTGCGGGCACCACCACCGGATACCCTGGGAGAAGGAACCGGAACTGCTTGTGATAAAAACGATTGTCTCCCGTGAAGGAACTTCACTTACCGGCACCATCGAATTTGACCCGGATGACGAGTGTTTCCTTGACGACCACCTCGTGGCAGAGTGCGGGGACGAAGCCTACGGGGTCGAAGTGACGGCGATCGAATGCGGGGGGCGCAGGCTGCCGCGTGCAAAGGCAAAGGACATCACCACTCTCTGGACGAGAACCATCGACCGGGTAGTCGTAAAGATCTCAGTCCATGATGGCAGGAAAACGATCCCGCTCTACATGGAATGCGAAGGTGAGGATGAGTTTGTGGTTGGTGAGAAGTACGTTGTCGATGGGAAACGGTTCAAACTCTCCCACATCAAACTGCGCGACGGTCCCCTGATGAGAAAAGAGGGCTGGAAGACGATCGCTCACAAGATCAAGCGTATCTACGGGGTCCGTTCATAAGATCCTTTTTTTGGTATTTTTAGCGCCCGTTCTCCAGGTGTAAATGAAGACCACGTACCGTGAAGGTCAAAACTAACATCACGTTTACGGCATTGTGCCGGGAGGAGGCTTGGTCAGTCAGGAGCAAATATCCGGTTTTTATGAATTACCCCGGTAAACAGTTGCGCCTGCATATAAAAGACAAAAAAAATATTCGGGTGATCAGCTCGAAACCGGGTTGATGGAGATGACCGTAACGTCAACGCGAGGATAGGAGAAATCGATGTTGACTCCGTCAGAAGTCTTGTTGGTGATCTCACCGATTCGTATATACGTCTGAGCGGTGCTGTTGGCCGCTGTTGCATTGGGGTTATCGGAAACACCAAGGTCTATGAGCTCGCCAACCTGCATCGATGAAAGCGTCATGTTATTGAGTTCCAGCTGTTTTTCTGACCAGAACTGTGTCATGGGCTGGGCAGATGTGAGAGAGATCGTTTTCGCACCGTTCGTCCTGAGCCCGACAACACCGGTACTGATCGTGGTGTACTCGCTCGCAAACAGTGCAAACTGGTTGGTCCAGCCACTCTTCTCTGTATAGACCTGTACCGGGAATATTGCGGTCGATGGGGACTGGTTTGCAGTTATGGTGAGCTGCTTTGAATACATGATACCGGAACCCTCACCGACAAGCTGCGTGTACAGCTGCTGGTTCGAGGTGAGGAGCGGGTTTCCCTGCGCATCCCGCAGGGTATAGTCCAGTACAACCACATCGCCGGGTTTCACTGTGGCAAGCGATGAAATCCAGCTTGAACCCATTGCGGATACCACCATGAGTACGACAAAAAGTACTCCGGCGACAATCGCAAGTATTTTTACCCACGCTCTCTTTGATTTTGCAGCCTGTTTTTTTGCGCCCATTACTAAAATCCTCCTTATTAAGTCAATGTTTAACGGTCATAAACTATTCTGATAAAATACGGATCGGGTAATTTCCCGGAACCTGCGGCACTTCCATGATGTTTTTTGCCAGATGTAACCGAAAACGATGCCAAAGCCAGTTTCAAGAACGGGGTACTGGACGTCTATCTCAAACGTTTAAATATTGCACCGGTTTCACGCATCGCCATTGAATTGATCCACTGCCCCACGCATACTTTTTTTACCGATTCTTTAATGTCATCAGCACCGGAAATTGTACTGATGGACAAAAAAAAGGTCAAGGATTATATGACCTATGATGTCGTCAGCGTGGATCTTCATGGCACGGTACAATCGGTTATAGAAAAGATCCAGCAGACCAATCACGACGGCTTCCCGGTCGTTGACGGTTCGGCAGTGGTCGGGTATATCGCAGCCCGCGACCTCCTCTTTGTAAAACCGGGCGAAACGATTGAACAGGCCATGTCAGGAGAACTGATCGTCGCGGATCCCGAGATGGATATTACCGATGCGGCACGGGTGATCTTCAGGAGCGGTATCCAGAAGCTTCCCGTCGTGGATGAGAAAAATCACCTACTGGGGATCATCTCCAATTCCGATGTGATCCGCTCGCAGATCGAGCATGTATCCCCGGAAAAAGTCTTCAATTTTATGACGACCTTAAAAAAACTCTACGGCGTCGATCCCACGCTCAACCGGGGCATTGTGCCAGTCAAGGATCTGCTTCCCACCCAGTCCAAGATTTACGAGGACGAACTTGAGGGCAGGATCTACGAGATCAAAAAAGGGCTGGCGGAACCCATCATCGTGGTGAAAAGGCCTGGCCGGATTATCCTCGTGGACGGTCACCACCGCGCGATAGCTGCAAAGAGGCTTGGCATAACGGCGCTTGACGCATATATCATTGAGATCCGCGAGGACGTGGAACTGGGCATGGAGCGGACGGCAAACACGATGAATCTAAAAACCCTCGATGATGTGCAGGTACTGGATTATGCACGCCATCCGCTTGTTGCAATTACGCACCGGCTGGTGAAACGGGCCTGAAAAAAGTATACTTTTTTTACGACCCTTCGCACCTGACGTCGAACTTTTCGTTGAGGATATGCTCTTTTACGATAGCACCCTCCGGAACCACGACTTCAGGCCAGACCCGGGTCTTTGAATGTACCACAACGTTGCTGCGCAAAACAACCCTGGGGCCGATCACGGTATCGTTCTCTATACAGCAACCTTCCCCGATCTGGGTATCATTATCGATGATACTTCCCGAGATCGTGGTATTAGCGCCGATGACTGCCCTGTTGTAGAGGGACGAGGAGAAGATCTTTGCATTGTTCCGTATGATGCACCGCTCACCGATACTCGTGTAGGGGCCGATCAGCACGTTATTCCCGATGGTCGTCCCTGATCCAATTGCAACCGGCCCGATAACCCGGGTGTTCTTCCCGAGCGTGATCGCGTCGCCCAGCTGCACCGGGCCCTGCACCCGTGCGCCGTGCATGGAAAGGTCGCCAATGATATCGGTGATCGTGATGTCCTGCAGTTTCCAGCGCTCAGCCTGCCGGAGCGAGTGCGGGCTCCCCACATCTGTCCAGTTCCCCCTAGCAAGCCAGCCTTTGAGGATCTTTCCCTCGTCCATCAGATGCGGGAACAGGTCACGTGCAAAATCAAATTTTTTCCCTGGAGGGATATGATCGAAAATATCAGGTTTGCAGACATACATCCCCGTGCTTGCGAGATTAGAGAAGATCTCACCCGGGGATGGCTTTTCCTTGAACCGCTTTATCTCGTAGTTGACATCGATTTCAGCGATACCGTACTCGCCGGGATCGTCAATAGAAATAAGGCCTATGGACGTTATTGCCTTCTCACTCTTGTGGAATCGGTAGAATGCAAGGACATTTAAGTCGGTAACATGGTCGCCGCCGACGACCAGAAAATCCTGATCATCGAGGTATTTCCTGGCATTTCTCACGCTGCCGGCAGTACCGAGCTTGGTCTTCTCATGGACATAGGTGATATCGACGCCAAAGAGCGAGCCGTCACCGAGTGCCGCCTCGATATCATTTCCCATGTACCCGAGGGTCATCACTACTTCGCGGAACCCCATATTGGACAGGTGTGAGACAAGATGCTGGATTGACGGTCGGTTGACAATCGGGATACAGGGTTTCGGACGCTCGAATGTGAGAGGGCGCAGGCGTGTTCCTTCGCCCCCGCACATGATACACACCTTCATGACTCTAATTTTGGCGTTAAACTGTTTTAAGTATAGTGCCGGAGATACTATGGGATACAAGAGGGCACTGCTATGGGATCTGATACATACCGGGAACTTGACGTTAGAGATGGTACCGTCCAGTGCCTGCCGGAGAAACGGGAACCGGTCGATTACTGTCGGCTCTGCATCCACAGCCGTGAGTTCAAAGTAAAAGATCGGTACGTGAAATCCCCGTCACTGGCCTACTGCGTTAAGTGCCGGGTGACCGAAAATGTGGATCTCTCTACGGTCCAAGCCGTCAGGTGTGCGGACCGGCAGGGTGAGGGATTCCACAGCATCACGAATATCATCGGCTAAATCTCCCTCATGAAACACGCGGCGTCTCCCGCGATCCGCCTATTTTTTCATTAATGCAAGAATTGCAGCCATGTCCACGTGCTGCTCGAAAAACGTCGCAAGGGTATCGTAGGGATCGTTGTCTACCTGAACAATCGGGATAAAAGGCAGCCTTTTTTTCCCGTAAAGATAGGAAAGCAGCGCATTTACCGCTGACGGGTTTAAAAACAGTCCGTGCATGTAGGTGCCAAAGACAAGCCCGTCGGCACTTACCCTGCCATCTCCGCACAACGCCTCTCTGTCCGTTCCTTCTCCGGTAACACCCATATGGATCTCGTACCCGGTCACCGTGCCCATAGATGAGAGAATCGGCGGAACCGGGCATGCATTGCGTTCCACCTGCGTGGTATTTTTGGAATACGAGGCAAAACGGGTGACACAATCAAGCAATCCGAGCCCCTCATAAATTCCTGCGGCCGATTCAAAACCTTCATCTATGAGGGTTTTTCCCAGCATCTGGTATCCCCCGCAGATCCCGATCACCGGCACGTTTCTTGCACGCGCCTCCTGCAGTTCGCGATCTGTTCCCTGTGCCCTGATCGCGGCAAGATCATCGATGGTGTTCTTTGTGCCGGGGATGATAATGCAGTCGTATCTCGTCAGTGCGGCACCGCAGGAAACGTAATCAACTGCCGCGTACTGTTCGAGCAGTTCGAAATCCGTAAAATTGGAGATATGGGGGAGACGGATGACCGCAATCCGGACCGGAAACTCCCGGGCCGTCTTATCCCCGATGGAAAGGGAATCTTCACTGGGGAGGGGGAGGGGGAAATAGGGCACGACACCAAGCACCGGTACACCCGTCAGTTCCTCGATCATCTTTACACCCGGGACAAAGATGGCCGGATCTCCCCGGAACTTGTTAATGATGATTCCCTTCACCAGCGGCCGGACCCGTTCCGGCAGGAGTTGGATGGTACCGTATATCTGGGCAAATACCCCGCCTCTTTCGATATCTGCCACGAGGATAAGGGGGAGGGTGAGTTTTTCGGCGAGCAGAGTATTTGCAATGTCCCGGTCGTACAGGTTTATCTCGGCTGCCCCACCCGCCCCTTCGACCACGACCTGGCCATATTCCTGTTCAAGGCGCTGGAATGCGGCCACTGCTTCCGTGAGCAGGTAGGGGGTTTCCCGGTAGTACTCCGCTATCGGGACATCCTTATACGGGTGACCGAAAAGCACTACCTGCGAGATACAGTCGCCCTTTGGCTTGAGCAGCACCGGGTTCATGTCAGTGGTGGGAGATAGCCGTGCAGCCCATGCCTGCATCGCTTGTGCCATCCCGATCTCCCCGCCATCATCAGTCACAAATGAGTTCAGGCTCATGTTCTGGGACTTGAACGGTGCAACGCTCATCCCCCGGCGCACCAGGCACCGGCAGATCGCAGCAACCGTCACGCTTTTTCCCACGTGCGACGAAGAACCCACGACCATGAGAGACATACTCAATCATTGGATTGCCCGCACATAAAACGAATACGTGTCAAAAACAGATGCAAACGCGGTTTTCCGGCCGGATATCGTTCCGACAATGCCAAGTAATAAATAACCAGAACTTAAAAATAGCTGTAATGATTGGTGGCATTTGCCCGACGTGTGGACTTCCCAGGGAATTGTGTATCTGTGAGGAGGTAGCAAAAGAACAGCAGCGGATCAATGTGAAAGTGAATAAACGCCGGTACGGGAAAGAAGTGACCGTCATCGAAGGACTCGACCCGACCGATATTGATCTCGAAGAACTTTCCAAGTTCATGAAAGGGAAACTCGCCTGTGGCGGAACCGTGAAAGGGAATTCTATTGAACTCCAGGGCAATCACCGTGACCGCGTAAAAGAGCTCCTCTCTTTGAAAGGGTATAGTACCGAAAACATCTCGTGATGGGGAAAACCCCCGATATTTTCCTATTTTTTATTTTTACCGATACGCTGTCAGCGCCGGTTGCCGGATTTGTGTTTATGAGGATCACATACTCCCGACGACTAGTTCTGCCCGTTAACCGTGGCTCTTCCCGGAATTAAAAATGGTCCACAATAAAGACGGTCGAAAAAAATCAGATGAAGAATCGGAACACGACCCACGATATGATCAGCATAAGCGCAGAATATTTAAGACCTGCAACAACCCGTCCTTCACCCATCTGACCGGCGCAGAGACCCGAGAAAAATCCCTGGATCATCGCTGCATGGGTGAACAACCGTTTGTACGCCGGAAGATCGATTCTGCCCATGAACTTGCTACTGGCAGTCGTTGCCTGCGCTGCCATGCCCGCCGTGGCCATAGTACTCAAAAAGGAACTCACAAGAATCGCAATGACAAACATGAAGACTGCCCAAGAGACTAACACGATGATCACATAGATAAACATGTTATTCCGGCGTTCTTGGGAAAGGTTGACCACCTCAAAGGTATCGCTCGCTGCTGCACGGAGCACCTCGCTGATATCCCCACCGGCCTTGCTTGCTTTTGCAATCAGGTCGACACTCCGGTCGGCAAGCGGTGTTCCCAGATTCTTCCCAAACCGGTTCATGCCCTCAACAAAACCGACGCCCCAGGACATCTCGTTATCCAGTTTCCGGATATGGGGCGTCAGGGCACCATATTCTGCGCCGGCGACAAGGTGAACTGCATTCGGGAGCGTCATACCGGAATCGTTCATCCCGGCAAGGTCGCGAAAGAAGTTGGGAAGAGCCTCCTCGAGATTTTTTATCCGCTGCTGTTCCCTAAAATCAAGGATTGCCAGAGGAATAATTGAGATAAGTATCGCAAGCACTGCAAAATCATCGATGACCGTCGAAGTAAAGAGCACCTTGATACCGTACGTCTTCACCATCAAGATAAACCCGCCGATAAAGACTATCAACGACAGGGGGACACAGGCAATGAGGATATTAACGGGTTGTTCAATGAGAACCGTGAGAGGATGTTTAAAGAATCGCCCAATTCCTTCCCGGCTTTTCCGTTCGCTCTCAAGCCTGGCAGTGATCGTAGTGAGTTCCTCTTCAACCGAATCCATCTCTGCGCGGGTAAGCGGGAGGGGGGGCTCAGAGGCCGGGTTCTTTTTTTGCCCGAGTATTCCCGTGAACGTATCTTTGAATGCCATATCAGGTCTCCGGGGTCATAGAGCTAATCATTATGATAAACATCATCGTGCCAAAGGGGATCATCATATAGATGATGACATAGAGGAACATCGGCTTTGTATCGCCCCCAAGGACCGACATGATCGACTGGAGAATGATCAAAAAAAGCGTGCCAGCCACCATGGCTGTCACGTACGATTCCGAGATTAACGCGAGCGTATCCAGGAACATTTTCTGGGTCTGGCGGTTCTCTAGGGCGTACTGGTTTGCCTTGGTACGGAAATAGTCCGTGAGGTTCCCCCCGCTGGAAATACTGGCCATCGAACCCTGTAAAAATTCTTTCATCCTTCGGGAAGGAGTGCTTGCAGAGACGACTCTGAGTGCATCAATAAGATCTCTCCCAAATATATCAATCTCCCGCGCGATATACCTCGCTTCAACCGAACTCTCGCCATAGATTGGACTGTCTCCCAGCAGGCGGAAGATTTCTGCCGGGGTGATGCCAGCAGTGGACATGGATGTGATATAGTTGATAGCGTATGGTAGTGTCGCATCAATATTCCGGCGCCTGTTTCCGGCCATAACCGATGGATAGATAAGGAATACCGCATATGTCATCCCGCCAAAAACCAGAAGGGAGAAGATAATCACAAAAACTGTCCCGATAATGAGACTGTGCTGGGATAAAAAGAGGAACGACGCAGGGACCTCTCCTTTGTATTTTATGAGGTTGGGAAGTTTAAGGAGCCAGGTGAAAAATCCCAGTGCTACCGCCGAGATAAGGCCAACAAGGACTGAACTGACAATGGCAGTAGAGATATAGACTTCAAACGGGGTTTTAAGCCGGGCCGATATAATGTCATTGCGGAGCTGGGAGTACTGTTCCCGCCTCGCTTTCATCTTCATACCGAGCAGGTTGAAGCAGAACCGTTCAAAACTATTCATACAGGTCCTTCCTTACACGTTCGATAACAACTTCCG
>Ga0181529_10007276_pt1 | contig 11076 bp, 9 predicted proteins | sample PEATcosm2014_Bin_36_FD_119763 | JGI IMG/M metagenome (GOLD analysis project Ga0181529, IMG submission 119763) | Peatland microbial communities from MTU Mesocosm Facility, Houghton, MI, USA - PEATcosm2014_Bin10_30_metaG | ecosystem: Environmental > Terrestrial > Soil > Wetlands > Peat | place... | reverse complement strand
GCCAGCGGGTGTGCTGGTCTCGCCGCTAATCGGAGACGATCCCCACGAATTCTCGCTCTCTCCGGACGAAAAGGGATTATCGTAGTAGCGATCGATGCTGCTCAGTGGCTGTAACTCTGAGCGCCTCAGGCCCCTCCTGACCTGCCCTGGATTTCCATGCCACTGAATCCGGCTACTGCGGATCACCATGTCGCCGCAGCCGTGCAGCTCCATACAAGCCTGCCAAGGAGGAGCTATGGAAGACAACGGAAGAAACACCGACATTTCCAGCGACGTACTTCATTTTGAGAATCACAGCAAGCTTTCCGCCGAGGAGGTTGCGAAGGCCGTGCAGCGTCACAACCGTGAGCACAAAGGTGATGCGCTGAAAGCCGCACGGCAGACAAAGGGCACAGGCAAAAAGCGCTGAGGAAATGACGTGCTGCGAAGTGCCGGGCATGAAGAGGCACACCTCGGCAGTTCTTCCACCCACAAACTCTCGATGTCGGTTCGTGCAAGCTGACTTGGCTAGGGGCGGCCAACGTTGATCCAGGCGCGGGTCTGATGATCGCTGGTCCGGCCCACCGCAAAAGTGACAACCCCGAGCGGAGAGTCGAGCAACACACCCAGTGAGCCGCTCTGTGCGCTTTGCCAGCTCTGTAAGGGCTGGGCGAGTCCAGCTGCCTCATACCATGCGCCCAACTGTGGCCGCTCTCCCAAGATCTTGAATTCACGGAAAGGCATGCGGTAGGCAAGGCCGCCCGAGGCGTACGAGGATGCGTGAAACTGCTGATACCGGAAGGCGCGGAGATCGGTGGGGCCTCCGAGTGGAAATAGATCGAAGTAGGTGAGCCGGGCTCCGAAGCTGGTAGCCGCGCTGAGCGAAGCGGTGATCGTGCCCGCAAGCAGCGGAAAATGCTGGTCGATGGAACTCTGTGCAAGCGGGACCGTGTGGCCATCGGAGCGGCGATAGCGCGCAGCCATGGAGCCGGCGAATAGTACACCGCGGGTGGGCAAGGATGGGTCGTCGAGGCTGTTCCAATCAACCTGCACCCGGGGAGAGACGAACACGCCATCTTGGACCGGCAGTGCGCCGGGGAACTGGATGGCCGAGAGCTGCTCGTATCCCGCTTCGAGGCCGCCGTGAAGGCGCAGTCGCTGGCCCAATCCATAGCCTAGATCGAGCGCGGTGGAGTAAATATCCTGCCAATGAGTGAAATGCTGGCTGCCGCTGTAGGTCGCGCTGTTCTGGCGCTGGAGATTGAGCGTAGGGGACCAGAACCACTGGCTGGCGCCAATCGGGTGATCATATTCGGCGCCCAGCTGCGGACTGTAGCCGATGGAAAACTGCAGGCGGTAACGATCGCGATAGGCATCCTGTGGAAGGTATGTGGCGAAGCCGCGGAGAGCACCGCGCGTCGGTTCGCCGTTGGCGACGGCGAGCTCCAGCGAAGGACGGATGAAGAGTTGGCTGCCGGAACGCGGATCAAGCTCCGCAACCAGTGCCGGAGGCTGCGCAGGGAGGTTCTGCCTGGAGGAGTCCTCCGCAGGCGAAAGCCGATAGAATGCGCCGGGCAAGGCGGAGGAAGCGACCAGCGTGGAGAGCTCATGCTCGACGTGAGGAAGCGACAAGGCGCCGTCGGCCCGGTCGAACTCGGCTTGCGCGTGTTGGGCCAGCGACCGGTCCGTGGAGTGGACGATCAGACGGTCGGCATGCGGCGGGGGTGGCTTCATGCGGCTGCGGCGCTCGGCGAGATAGCCGGCCCAATCAGCGTCGTCCAGTGCGAGCGTGGCGAGGAAGCGCTGCTTCAGCGCGGCGGCCTGATAGCCTCGCTCAATGAGTTCGCGGACGTGAGTGTAGTCGGTGCCGCCGATACCAACCAGCGAGGGCGCAAGGACCAGGTCGGCGTTGCGCAGGTTTTCGCGCTCGGTCACCGCGACCGCGACCGAGACGGCCTGGGTCAGAACATTGGGAAGAGACTCAAGCTGACGCTTGGGTGGAATAGGCGTGCTGAAGTGGACGGCAATCACAACGTCAGCGCCCATTTCGCGGGCGACATCGGTGGGGAGATTATCCACCAGGCCGCCATCGACCAAGACGTGGCCCTCCCACTCGACCGGCGTGAAGATTCCAGGCACTGACATGGTGGCGCGCATGGCACGGGCCAGATTGCCGTGGCGCAGGACGAAGGGTTCGCCGGTTTCAAGCTGGGTGGCGACGCAACGGAACGGGGTCGGGAGCTGCGCGAAGTCCTCCACCGTAGAGTAGGCAAGAACCTGGCGGGAGAGAAATAGATCGAGCGGCTCAGCCGTGCTGATTCCGGCGGGGAGCGAAAGGCCATGGCCAAGCCGGAGGACGTAGTCGCCGGGAAAGTGGACGCGATCCTGCCGGGCATAGATGGGAAGATCCTGGTAGCGCGGCTGGAAGCGCAGAAGGTTGTCCCACCCGGCTTCGGCAAAGGATGCTTCGATTTCGGCGGGGCTATGACCCGTAGCATAGAGACCGCCGACGATGCCGCCTATGCTAGTTCCGGCAATGGCATCTACCGGAATGTGATGTTCCTCGAAATATTGCAGAACTCCGAGATGGGCGAGCCCGAGACTGCCTCCGCCGGAGAGTGCCAGTGCCACGCGGGTGCGATGCGGAGGCACGGATTGTGCTCGCAGCGAAGACGCGAGAAGAAGCACGACGAAGAACGCGGCGCGAAAGATCCTCATGGAGAGCTGTCCGGGAACACTGATCCGGCAACAAGCATAACGCGAAGCGCCGGGAAGCGCGCACTGGATTGCGCGTCCTCCCGGTGAACTGCTACAGCGTAAGTTCGGCGAGGACGAGGTTGTCCTCGAGGTCGGGGGTACTGAGTTTGAATCCCAACTTCTGGCAGAGGTGCTGCATCTCTTTATTCTCGCCGAGCATGTTGGAGTGAACCTTGTGCAGGTGCTCGTCGCGGGCTACCTGAATCAGGCGACGGTAGAGCTCGACGCCGAGCCCCTTGGCTTGGAATTCGTCCTGCACAATCGCGGCCAGTTCTGCCTCGGGGCGTCCGTGGATTTTGCTGAGGCGGCCCACGGCGATGATGTCGGGCGTGCCATCGGGGTGCTTGCGCTCCACCACTAAAGCCATTTCTCGATCGTAATCGAGGAAGCAGATGCGGGTGAGGCGCTCGTGGGCGGTGCGCTGGGTTAGCTTCAAGGGCTGGAAGTAGCGCAAGTACACGCTGCGTTCGCTGAGCTTCTTGTGGAACTCGACCATAACCGGTTCATCCTCGGGCCGAATGGGACGAATCGTAACCTGCTCGCCGTCCTTCATCGTCCAACCGGCAACATACTGGACCGGATAGGGACGGATTGCCGAGCGCGGAAGCTGACTTTCGGGTATGTCTTGGTCGTGAACCACGACACGGGCATCGAGCGCGAGGAGGCGTTCGGCGGAGGCGAGCACGGGGTTGATGTCAATTTCCTTGATCGCCGGGTTCTCGATGACCAGATCACTGAAGCGAACCATCAGCTCTTCGAGTTCCGCCATGTCGACTGTTTTTTTCCCGCGCACCCCCTTCAGCGCTTTGTAGATGCGGGTTTGCTCCATCATGCGGCGGGCGAGCGTGGTATTGAGCGGCGGTAGCGCCAGCGAACGATCCTCGAAAACTTCCACCAGTTGGCCTCCGGTGCCGAACAGGAGCACGGGACCGAACTGCGGATCGATGGAAGAGCCGAGGATCAGTTCGTACCCCTCGTGCTTGGCGAAGGGCTGCACCGTAACTCCCTGGAAGTGGCCTTGTCCGGCGATGGTTTGCACATCATTGCGGATTTGCCTGAAGGCCTGGCGAACGCTGGCGGCATCGGGAAGGTTGAGGATAACTCCGCCTACGTCGGTCTTGTGGGTGATGGTGAAAGAGTGCAGTTTGAGAACCACCGGATATCCCAAGATGGCGGCGGCAGCGGCGGCAGCCTCCTCGTTCTCGGCGATTTCCGTGGGGACGCTGGGAATGCCATAAGCCTCCAGCAGCTTTTTCGATTCGTACTCGGTGAGAATGGTACGTCCGCTGTTGCGCACGGAGGAGAGAATGTCCGAGGCTCGGGCGCGGTTGGGTTGGAACGCGGCGGCATTAGGCGAGGGAGTCTCGTACAGTCCACGCAGATTGTAGGCATAGCGCCACATATAGTTGAAGGCTTGCACGGCGGTATCGGGATAGTAGAAGCTGGGGATTCCCGCCCGGTTGAGAATGGCTTCGCCGTTGGCAACCGATTCGCCACCCATCCAACTGGCGAGCACGGGTTTTCCGAGCCCCTTGGCGTAGGGCTTGAGCTGCTCGGCGATGAGCGTGGGATTGGTCATCCCCTGCGGTGTCATAATAACCAGCATGCCGTCGATGTTGGCGTCATTCGAGGCGATCTCAAGGGACTTCGCATAACGTGCGGGTTCGGCGTCGCCGAGGATGTCCACGGGATTGTTGTGACTCCATGCGGCGGGGAGGATGGCGTTGAAAGCGTCCATGCTCTCCTGTGATAGTTGGGCGAGTTCGCCGCCACCCTGGATGAGCGCGTCCGTGGCCAGCACCCCTGGGCCTCCGGCGTTGGTCACGATGCAGAGGTGTTTGCCCTTGGGGCGCGGTTGCTTGGAGAGCACCTCGGTCATGTAAAAGATTTCCGCGATGGAATTGACGCGGAGGACTCCGACGCGCCGGAAGGCGGCTTCGAGAACCGCATCGGAGCCGGTGAGCGAGCCAGTGTGGGAGGCGGCGGCCTTGGCGGCGGCAGCGGTGCGTCCCGCCTTGATCACGATAATGGGCTTGGTCAGCGAGACCTCGCGGGCAGCCGATAGGAATGAACGCGCGTCACCGATCGATTCCATGTAGATGATGATCGAGTGTGTGCGCGGGTCGTTTCCGAAGTAGTCGATGAGGTCGCCCCAGTTCACATCCAGCATGGAGCCGATGGAGACGAAGCTGCTGAAACCGACCTCTTCACTCATCGACCAGTCGAGCACCGCCGTACACAGGGCGCCGCTCTGGCTGATGAAGGCCACATTGCCGGGGCGGGCCATGGTGTTGGCAAAGGTCGCATTGAGGCCAAGGATCGGGTTCATCACGCCGAGGCAGTTGGGGCCGATGATTCGCATGCGGCCCCGGATGGCCTGCATAATCTCAGTTTCCAGTTGCTGGCCGTGCTCACCGGTTTCCTTGAAGCCGGCAGAGATGACGATGCCGGCGGGAACCCCGAGTTCGGCACAATCGTGGAGCAGGGCAGGAACTCCCTCGGCGGGAGTACAGACGATGACGAGGTCCGGAATCTCCGGCAGGGACCGTACCGAGTCGTAGGCCCGAATCCCGAGGATATTGGTACGCTTGGGATTAACCGGATAGATTGTACCGCCGAAGGGGCTGCTGAGCAGATTCCAGAGCACGGTGCGGCCAACCGAGCCGACCCGCTCGCTGGCTCCGGCCAAAGCCACGCTGGTAGGTTTGAAAATGGGGTCAAGTGGATGACGGTCCGCTCTCAAGACGTCATGCGCAGGACTGACATTAGGGACCGGGAGCTTACCAATCGGGCTCATACAGGTTCACCTTTCAAACCGCTTGGTTGCCGAGAATCCTACACCGGCCAGCACCATAACAGCATGGAAATCGCACTTTGTGCGTCGGGCTTCGATTCAAAGTGGTGCAAATTGTCAGAGGGAAAAGCGTGATCCATCGATGTGTGTCGGTGAGTTACCGGAGTTCGAGGGCTTTACGGGGCAGGGGGGATTGCTGAATGGAGCGTCGGCGTCGAACTTGCTGGCGGCGGACTCGGGCATGGATTCCTGTGACAGCGGCAAATGCAGCGACAAGGCCACTGAGGGTTCCGGCCCACCAAGGGAGTTGCATAAGGTCAATTGTCATCTGGAGGGCAAAAAACGCTCCCATGCAGAGAAAGCAGGCGCCTAGCAGGCGAATCTGCGCGAGCGCGGCAGGGTCGAGTTGCCAGTCCGGATTCTGGGGCGGCGCGGTCTGGCTGGGAACAACCCGCTCGGGGTGGAGCTGAATCCAGCCTCCAGCCAGGGCTACGGCCGCGCCAAAGGCAACAAGTATCCAATCCAGGAGAGCCATGAGGTTCAGTCTAGTGAAGCGGGCGAAGTATTGAGAGCATGAACTTACCTAACCAGTATGCGGGGAAGACGGCATTCGGGCAACCCCTAATGGTCGCTGTACCGGCGGGAATTTGGGCGCTCGTCACCACATCTGCTGCCCTCCGAATGCTACAATCTTGATTCGCGGAACCCCTCGAATATTTCCTCCACGGACGTGATTACCTTGGCCGAAGAGATTGAACAAAAGAGCCTGACCTACGCCGATGCAGGCGTGGATATTGAACAGGCGAATCGCACAAAGCAGCGCATCAAGTACCTGGCGCACCGTACCTTCAACAAGTGTGTCCTCAGCGAGATCGGCGGCTTTGGTGGGCTTTTTCAGGTGGACAAAAGAAAGTTTACCGACCCGGTGTTGGTCAGCAGTGTCGATGGCGTGGGCACTAAGCTGAAACTTGCCTTTGAAATGGGCGTGCACCACACCGTGGGCGGCGACTTGGTGAACCACTGCGTCAACGACATTGCAGTGCAGGGCGCCACGCCGCTCTTTTTTATGGACTACCTGGCGGTGGGCAAGTTGGAGTTGGAGATCGCCGAGAAGGTGATCAGCGGACTGGCCGAGGCCTGCAAACACAACGGCTGCGCGCTGATTGGCGGCGAGACCGCTGAGATGCCGGGCTTTTATCCCGACGGCGAATACGACCTCGCGGGCTTCATCGTGGGCGCGGTGGACCGCGAAAAGGTTCTTACCGGCAAGGACGTGCAGGTGGGCGATGTGCTGATGGGACTGCCGTCGACCGGACTGCACACCAACGGCTATTCGCTGGCCCGGAAACTGATGTTCGCCGTGGCGGGCTATACGCCGGATACTTATGTCAACGAGATGAAGGGCAAGGTCGGCTCCGAGTTGATGAAGCAGCACAAGAGCTACTGGCCGATCGTACGCCGCGTGGTCGATGGCGAAGCCGTGAGCGCCATGGCACACATCACTGGCGGCGGCATCACGGAAAACCTTCCCCGCGTGTTGCCAAAAGGTATGGGCGCGCTGGTGGAGATGGGAAGTTGGCCGGTATTGCCGATCTTTGAGCATATGCAAAAAATTGGGAACGTCGAGCAATCCGAGATGATGCGGACCTTCAATATGGGCATCGGCATGATCCTGGTGGTTCCGGCCAAGAAGTTCAAGAAGGTGCAAACCATTCTGGACCGCGCCGGCGAAAAGGGATACGTCATTGGCCGGATCGTGAAGGGCGAACGGAAGGTGCAGTACACCTAGTTCCTTCGGAAACACCGAGGGATGAATGCGGATTCGGAATACTGCCCGGCGCTGCCCAGGGTTCAGCGCGCGGGCCAGATGCCGAGTAGACGGCGCAAGGTCAGCAACTCCCCTACATGATAGGAAGTGTGGTCGATCACCAGGATGGCTTCGCGAAGCAGATTCTGGCCGTCACCCCAGGGGAATGCAGCGGCCAGATCTTGATGCGAAACGCCAAGTAGTTGAATCAAGGCGTCCCGGTCCGCAAGTACCGATGCAACTGATTTTTCCCATGCGTGGGCGCTGGGCGGAGCGGCAGACTTCGGCCAGTAATCGTCCGGAAACACTGATTCTTTGTAGCTCCCGTCGTGATTGGTGCTGAAGCGAAGGATGTCATTCTGGGCCAGGCGGATATGCTCCAGCAGTTGCCATGCGGAGTAGGGCAGTCCGCTTCGCTCGGCCTGGAGATGGGTAGGGAAATCCGCTACAACCTCTTCGAAACGGGCGTGGGCGTTACCACCTTTGAGAGCCGCAATCAGTTCTTTGCGGAGCACCGCGTCCAACTCACTTGGCATGAAAAAGGCCTCCTCGGGAAATAGATTGATTGGCGGAAGCCTGCGATGCCTCGCGGCCTTGGAGCAGAAGCGGTGGAGACAAATTGCGGCCCGACCTTGAGCGGTGCTGGCACTGGGCTATATTCTGAATAGCAATGACTCGACTCGGCATTCTCCTTTCCGGACGCGGCTCCAACTTTGTCACCATCGCCGGCAATATTGCGCTCGGCAAACTCCAGGCGGAGATCGCCCTCGTGGTCAGCAACCGCGAAGACGCGGGCGGAATTGCCGCCGCCAAGGCTCGTGGATTGAAGACCTTGGTGCTGCCCAGCAAAGGGCGCAAGCGCGAGGAGCATGACTGCTCCGTAGTTGCCGCTTTGCGCGAGGCTGGAGTCGAACTGGTGGTGCTGGCTGGATATCTGCGGCTCCTCTCACCATGGTTTGTGCAGCAGTTTCCAGGCAAAATCTTGAACATTCATCCTTCTCTGCTGCCCTCTTTTCCTGGACTGGAGGCACAGAAGCAAGCCCTCGAATATGGAGTGCGGGTTAGCGGTTGCACCGTGCACTTTGTGGACGAGCACCTGGACCACGGGGCAATCGTGCTGCAAAAGGCGGTCCCTGTGCTGCCCTCCGACGACGAGCACACGCTGGCCGCGCGCATCCTGGCGCAGGAGCACTTGGCATATAGCGAGGCAATTGCGCTGGTGGCCGCAGGCAACTACCGGATCGAGGGCAGGCGGGTGCTGGTGGATTCAGGCAACGGGGTCGGTGAAACATCCCTCTAACCATGAATCCAGGTTGGAAGAACCGTTCGCTGAAGGGAATCGTTCTATATGGCAGACTTCCGTTTTGGAGATTATGAGTTTTCGCGCCGTCAGAGAAATTTCACCACGGCATTAGGTTTTTTGGCGATTGGACTCGGGCTGGGTGCGCTGGCTGCTCTGCTGATCACTCCTAAAACCGGTAAGCAAGTTCGCAAGGATGTACGTCGCAAGTACGAAGATGCCCGCGATGCTGTGGGGCAGTGGACTGAACGTGCCGGTGATATTTGGGAAAAGGGCGAAGAATGGGCAGACGCTGCGCGGCGCAAGGCGGAGCCCGTGACCCGAGCCTTTCGCAGAGGCTAGGAAGCTAAGATCATAACTTTAGTAGAGACGGAAGCTGACTTCAAAGCTGACTTCGACGGGAACCGGCTGTCCGTCTTTGTGACCGGGATCGAAGCGCCACTGGTTCACGGCTTCAACCGCCTTTTCATCAAGTCCCATGCCCAGCGAGCGCTGCACTCTGATATCGTGAGCCTTGCCGTCGGTGCCGATGATCACGCGCAGAACGACAACTCCCTGCCACTTATTTTTGCGGGCCTCTTCGCTGAACTCGGGCTCAACCCGGTAGAGGATTTTAGGAGCGCTGACCCCGCCGCCAACATGGTAAGCTCCGCCGCCAATGCCGCCTCCCCAGCCGGGGCCGACGCCGGGTCCTCGCCCTGAGCCAACGCCACCGCCGCTTCCCGAGCCGATTCCACCGCCCACGCCGGTACCGTTTGACAGCGGGCCGCTGAGCTTTGCCAACGGGTCACCCATGGGTCCAACCTGCGGCAGTTTCATCTCCGGAGGGACGACCACAGTGGGCATGACCGGTAATTTAGGCTGCTCCATGGGAAGTACGGTCGGGGGAGCCAACTGGGTCTTGGCAAGCTTGGGAAGCGCGCCCTTGGATGCGGGAATCAGGTCATGCGAGCCGCCACCCCCGCCACCGCCGGAAACGTCCTTGGCTGCCGGCATGACGTAGGGGCTGATGTCCAATGATTCGCCGACCGCCTGCTTGATCTGCGGAGCATGGGAAGCAGTCCAGCTTCCCAGCCAGATCAGCAGGGCGAGAATGGCGGTATTCAAGACGAACGAAACGACGAAGGAACCCTTACGGACTTCGTAAAGCCCATAGCCATCTCCAAACAGAGTCGGTAGAACATCGTGCGTCTGCTCAGATGGGGGCTCCTGGAGCCGCGATTTCTTGAGTTCGGGACTGGACATGAGCGTACCTCTGAGTATAAATCGGTGGCATGAGGAACCGCCGCAGAAAAACACCGGCGCACGAGGTTCTCCAGACAAGAGCACCGGGCATGCTGCAAATTAGAGAATCTGGAATCGCCACCAGAGCTGGGAAAATTCTAGGGAACGATAACGCGTAGTGCCTTGGGAGCGGCCGAGATCTCGGCCGGAGTCTGGCAAAGGTACTCGCCATCTGCATAAATGGGAATGGGCTGATCGCTTTCCAGAAAAACCTGACTGGTCTGGAAGTAACGTATCCGGGACACCCGCAGGTGAGTTCCAGAGTAGATGCGATGGAAGTTGAGCAGGACGAGGCTCTTGGGCATGGCTGGGACGAAACAGAGATCAAGCTGGCCGTCATCCAGTTTGGCCTGCGGCAGCATTCTGATGCCGCTTCCGTACTCAGGAGCATTGCCGATCGCGGCGAGCAGAACAGGGCCGTCCAGACAGGTCTCCTGGCCGTTGGCGTCATAGCTGTGCAGGCGCACAACGGGTGGGCAATAGGCGGCTAGCGCTCGGAGCGCGGCGAGCATGTAGCCTCCGTGCCGGCGCAACCAGCTTGGCATGCGATTGGCCCGCCGATTGGTCTCAGCGTCGATACCGATACCGGCAATCCCACTGAAGTAGATCGTGCGCTGCTGCTCGTAGTCTTCTTCCGCGTGGAGCAGGGGGTGGCGCGCGAGCACCGGGTCGAGTGGACTCGCGGGGCGTGCGTTGCGGCTATCGGCATCGGCGAGGGTCGTGGAGTCAGGAGGATCAGACGTGCTGGGCATGGGGTCGGCCATGGGGTGAACCGTCCCCAGGTCGATGGTGAGGACATTGTCGCCACGGTCCAGGTAGCGGTGCCAAGCGCGCAAAGCCTCACTCTGATTGGGAATGCCGAGGCAGCGTGCAAAATCATTGGCGCTGCCGGTGGGAACCACGAGCAGTGGCGTCTGCGCGTAAGCCAACGAAGAGAGTACGCGATGTACTGCGCCGTCGCCTCCAAAAACCATAGCCACATCGGGCAGGTCATAGGGTTCCAGCGTACTGCCGCGAAACACAGTGACGCGCGCGTCGCAGAAGGGCTCCACGACGTTCTGCTTCACGTAGGAATGCGCTATGGCTGCGGCTCGCACGGTGAAATTGTACAGCGCTTCGGCGGTAATCACGACAAATACTGAGAGCTGCTGGCTG
>Ga0181529_10007275_pt1 | contig 11077 bp, 10 predicted proteins | sample PEATcosm2014_Bin_36_FD_119763 | JGI IMG/M metagenome (GOLD analysis project Ga0181529, IMG submission 119763) | Peatland microbial communities from MTU Mesocosm Facility, Houghton, MI, USA - PEATcosm2014_Bin10_30_metaG | ecosystem: Environmental > Terrestrial > Soil > Wetlands > Peat | place... | reverse complement strand
CGCGCGGCGGAACCGTACGGTCGCGTTCGCCGTGCACCACCAGCGTGGGCAGGCGCAGGAAACTCAAATCGCCGCGCACGATTCGCGCCAGGTCGGTCAGTTCGACGATTCCCGCGATGGGCATTTCAACGAGGCTGGGATTCTCCCGTCGCGCGTTTTCGTCGGTGACGTCGCTGCCGTCACGTTTACGGATGGTGGCCAGCGGACCCTGGCGCAAGAATTTCGGCAGGACGTTCCAGGCGCGGGCCAAGGCGACCTGGTAGCCGCGCAGGCGCAGCGGCGCGGACATGATCACCAACGCCGCGATGCCGCGAGGCCGCAGGCGAGCCAAACGCAAGGCAAGCAGGCCGCCCATGGAAAAGCCAGCGACAGCCAGCGGCACGTCGCCAGCGGCGACGCGTAGGCGATCGAGCGCCTGTTCCGCCGACGCCAGCCAGTCTTGCCAGCGCGTGGCCGCCAAGGTCTTCGCGTCGTCACCGTGGCCAGCGAGCAGCGGCGCGGACACGGAGAATCCGGCACTCGCCAGCGCGTGCGCCAAGGGCGCGACCTCGTAGGGCGTGCCGGTGAATCCGTGCAGGCACAGCACGGCCGGTCCCTTGCCGAGGGCAAAGATGGGTGACTTGTCGCCTGTGCCAGGCATGCGCGTCGCGGGCATGGGAGCCGCATCATAGAGGGCCTTGGCGGGCCGGGAAAGCCGCAAGACCGTTTGCCGCCGGCGCTCACTCGGCGAGCTTGAAAGCTGGTTCGGCATGAACCGTGCGCATCAGCGTTTCCACCTGAGCGAGCTGATCGCCGCTGCCTTCGATGGCCAGCCAGACGCACCCTTCCGCGCCACCCACGCCGCCAGCTCCGATAAGTTCCGCGCGAGCGCCGGTGCACAGGAAAATCGCGTCGATTTCCGTGAAGACCTCGCCCGGCAGCGGACACAGCCGCACGCCCTTGGCATCCTGGGTTGCCAGATTTCTGGCCAGCTCCATGATGTCGCCGCCCACCCGCTTTTCCAGACCGACGGGAAGGAGGAGCCGAACCCGGCGTCCGAGGACGGCGGGCAGGATGGCGCCGATGGCGCCCGAGTCGGGGTGATCCACGAAGCTCGCGGCGTGGCCATGGACCATGTCGAGGGCATTGGCGCCTTTGACGATCAAGTCGTTCTCGTCCATCTGGCCCACCACCTCGAAGATGGTTTCGGCGCGCTTCCAAACGCCCTTGGTAATCACGATGTCGCCCGTGAAGCCGGTGTTGCTGGGGATGCCGCCGGCGCGGGTAATCGATGCCGGCGCCACCGTCAGGCCGCGAAAGAAATGCTGGCGCGAAAATCCCACCGCCTGACCGAGCTGGTTCAGAATTTCTTCCGCGACGTAGCCGTTCGTCGTGCCGGCCACGATCACCAGCCGCCCTCCTCGCAGCGCCTGCGTGACCAGCGGATGCACCTTCAAGGCCTTGGCGATCAGGCGTTTTCCCGCCGCCGGTGTCAGAGGATATTGCCGAATCATGGATATTTGCTTCTCAGAGGCGCCGCGCTTGGCCCGCGCCACCTCACCGATTGGATGCCGGCGCCGCGCCGTGGGTTCTCCGCTGAACGCGAGCCAACGCCAGTTCTAGTTTCACCCCAAAACCGGACAATCGTGTCGCGATTGCGTCGCGCGGCCGAGCCCAAACCGTGCTCATCGACGGGCGATCGGCGCCACGATCTCCAGGATGCTCGGGCTTTCTCTCGTGCGCGGGCGTTTGGCACGTCGCCTGCATCACGCAAGGACATCGAGACGATTGCTTTCTTGGAGGAAACGCATGACTCACATTGTACGAAAGACTGCATTGGCGCTTGGATTTCTCGTCCTTGAACCCTTCGCGCTGCCGCTGATTGGATGCGATTCGCCTGGCTCGGACAGCGCCGGTGGAGCGCTGGATTCTGGCCTCCTTCAAGGAGGCAACAATACCTCGACTGGCACAGGTGGCGCGGCGGGAGCCAGCGGAGCTTCCGGGACATCCACCGGTGGCCAAACTGGCCACTGGTGTTCTGCCGGCGGAGGCGCGTCTGGATCCACGAACAGCGATGCCGCGGCGGCGCCGCTCACTTGTTATCCGTACGCGTATGGGTCATTTTACTGTGCCCCGCATCTTTGCGGCTGCTCATACAATCCCGTAACCGGTTGCTTGTGCGCGGACGACAACGTTTCACCGTGCAGGCCCCTCGATCCAAACTGCACGGAGTCGACCGCGGGGGGCACGTCCGGCATCGGGCTGGGCACGGGCACGGTGAATCCGAGCAAAAACGTGGACTGCTACTGCGACCTTAACGGTTACTGGTGGTGCGCGCAGTAGGTGACGAAAGCATTCGGCCCGAGCCTCTTGTTTTTCTCGACCAACGCCGCCGACTAGGGCAGATCCCTGGGTGCGACGGCGACGTGGATGACACTCTTCTCATAGCAAACGACGTGCGGGCCGAAGCCCTGGCTTGCGGCTTCACCCTCGTCGGGCTCGCGCCGGCGGCGCCGTTGCCGGCCGAACCGCTGCGCGAATGGCTGGACGCTGGTTACGCCGCCGGTCTCGGCGCCATTCGCAAGCGCATGGAAGAACGTCTGGATCCTGCGCGGGTCGTGCGCGGAGCGAGGACGGTCTTGGTGTTTGGCGTTCCCTACGGCCGGGGCGATGACCTGGTTTCGCCCATTGCCCGCTATGCCCGCGGCCGCGATTACCACTACGCCCATCGCGACCGCATGAAGGCCATGCGCAAGCGACTGCTGCTGCTCGATCCGACGATTCACACCTACGCCTGTGTCGATGCCGGCGCGGCCATGGAAAAGGCGTGGGGCGAACGCGCGGGTCTGGGCTTCATCGGCAAGAACGGCCTGCTCATCAATCGCCGGCACGGTTCGTACTTCACCCTGAGCCTGATGATCCTGAACCGCGCCGTCGACGTTTACGACGATCCCCACCCGAGGTTGTGCGGCGATTGCACGCGCTGCCTTTCCGCCTGCCCCACCAACGCCTTTCCCCGCCCTGGCGTGCTCGATGCGCGCCGCTGTCTCGCCTACCAGACAGTCGAGAACCACGATCCAATCCCGGCCGAATTGCGTCCCCAATTGGCGGGCCGGGTTTTCGGCTGCGACGTCTGCCAGGAAGCGTGCCCGTGGAACGAACGCGATCTTCCCCCCGGCGACCCAAGACAAGATCCGCGGCCCATTGCCCAATTGACTTCCGCCCAACTCGCCGCCCTGTCGCCGTCCGAATTCGCCGAGTTGGCCGCGGGCACGCCCCTCATTCGCGCCGGCTACGACGGAATTCGTCGCAACGCCTGCCTCGCGCTCGGCGCTGGAAATCGCCAAGAAGCACTGCCGTTGCTGGAACGGTTGTGTGAAGACGCCAGCCCGGCGGTGATGGAGGCCGCGCGGTGGGCTATTGAACAACTGCGGAGATTCTCCCGACCTTAAGTAAGGCAAACGCTTGTGAGCCCGATCGATTGCGAGGGCGGGCGCATGTTGGCAATACGCCACAGCGCACCCACAGACGCTGTTACCGGGACGGCTGTTCCTCCCGGTAACAGTATCAAAGAGGGTTCCGGCGGCAACGACGTTCCGCCCGACGACTATGGGCGCACCGCGCGGGAAGACCTCGGCCAGGGGGTTACGGTCGCGGCGTACTTGCTCTGGATATAATTGAGAATCGTCGTGCCATCCGGATCCGTGATATCGGCGGTGGTCCAGGGGCCGGTTTTGTTTGTGCCGGTCTTGAAGATAGCGGAAGTCTCGCCATTGGTTTCGACCGACCAATTCGTGCAACCAATATTGTTGGTATCAAGGAAGTTCCACCAAGTCTGCAATTCCGTCGCATCGAAGGTGCCGCCGCCATTCGACGCGCATCCACCGTATTCGGTCACGAACACTGCAATGCCTCCGGCCAGCGCCTTGGTCACGTTCGGGCCGAAGCTGGCGAAATGGTGGGAGTATGCGTAGAAGTGGAACGTGTAGGCCAGGTTCGTCGAAGTGGTGACTGGATCGGCGGCGGCCAGATTGGGTTCCTGGTCCCAATTCGGTGTGCCAAGGAAGATGATGTTGTCGGGGTCGACAGCACGGATCGCCGCCACGACTGTCTCGTGGTACGTCTTGATGGTCGGCCAGGTCACGCCTGACGGCTCGTTCCAGATCTCGTACATCACGTTGGGGGTGCTGCCATAGGTAGTCGCCATGCTGACAAAGAAGGTCGATGCCGCGCTTGCCGCCGTGGACCCATGCCAATCGATGATGGCATAGATGCCATTGGCGATGCAGGCATCGACCACGGCCTTCACGAGAGGCGTCTGCGTGGTGAGACTGTTGGGCAAGATGGGAATGCGGAGAATGGCGCAGTCCAGATCCTTGGCAAGGTGGCCGACCGCGGATGCATTGTAGAATTGCGTGCCCTGTGTATTCCAGGCGTACATCGACATTCCATGCAACGCGATGACCTTGCCGTTTTGATCGACGATCTGGTTCCCCACGACTTTGAGTTGTCCATGCACGTCGACAGGTGTCCCCGACGGTGTGGACCCGGCATCGCCCGATGCTGTCGCACCGCCGGAGGCTGTCGCGCCACCCGCGCCCGTGGTACCGCCCGCGCCCGTCACGCCTCCCGCACCCGACTTGCCTCCCCCGCCTGTCGCGCCGCCTGCGCCTGTCGCGCCGCCTGCGACTGTCGTCCCTCCCGTACCCGACTTGCCGCCCCCGCCCGTCCCTCCCGTGCTTTTGCCGCCCGCACCGCCAGATTCCGTCGCGCCACCGGAGGTAGTCGCGCCACCCGAAGTCGTCAAAACACTGGAGCTGCTGGCACCACCAGCGGCGCTCCCACCCGCCGAGCTGGCGCCACCGGAGCCGCCTCCGGATCCCGTCATGCCTCCTGTTTCGGTTGCGCCCGCGGTTGCCGTCGTTCCCGCGGTTTCGGTCGCGCCGCCGCTGCTCACTGCCCCCCCCGTACCCGCCACGTTCACGCCTTTGGCGCTGTCCGCCGAGCACGCGCCGAGGGCGAGCCCCAAGATGGAGGGAAGCATCCAGTGTACCTTCATGATTTCTCCTTGTGTCATAATTTTCCGGTGGCTTTCTCCAAGAAAGCAACTTTATGAGCAATGTAGGGGCGGCGTCGGAAACTTCTATGGACTCAGCGCCGGCTCGAGGCCGCTTGGCCGGGCTACTCGACCCAGTCTTGGCTCGCCTTTGTCGTCAGCCAATTCTTGACCAGGGTGCCGAAGTCCGTGAGCGCGGTCAGTGTCCCGTTGGAGAACATGCTGGGTCCCCAGGAGTTGTCGGTGACCCACGCGGTCCAATTCGCGCCGTCGGCATCCACGATGGTTTGAAATGGAGTTCCCCAATTGGCGCTGGTCTGCGGCGGCGAGTAGCCCCACTCGGTAATGAACACGGGGGCCACCGCCACCGCCGTCGCGACCTGCTTTTGAAAACCCGCGTTCCAATTGTTGGGATAGATGTGGGCCGTGTAGACCAGATTCGTGCCCGTCGGCGGCGAGCTGGCGGCGTCGCCGGGGTGCTGATCCCAGCTCATGGAGGGAACGACGATGAGATTGTTGGGCGCGGACGCGCGGACCGTGTCGATCCAAGTCTGCACCTGCGGCTTGAACGTGGCCCAAGGCATGCCGCTATTGATCGGCTCGTTGAATAGTTCGTAAATAACATTGGTATAGTCCTTGAATTGCGGGGCGATATCGGTCCAGAAGCTGGTCGCGGCGCCGCCGGAATCCTTGGTGGCGGAAGCGGCCGTGTCGTCAATTTGGTGAAGGTCGATAATGGCGTACATGTTCTTCGATGTGGCATAGTCAATGGCCGGCGCGAGGACTTTGCTGATGTAATCCGGGCCAGTCATGGCGGTCACCTTCTGCCCCGCTGGGGCCGCGGTGCCGACTGGGTAGGGCAGTCCGGAATAGTAGGGCTGGCCTCCATTGAAGTCCGTGCGCGGGTAAACTGGCATGCGGACAACGTGGCCAGTTAATCCAGCGGCGGCAATAGCGTCGATTCGCTTGGTAATTCCGGCGGCGCTGTTGGTCTGGAGGTAGAGCGCGCCAATATCAATCAGCGCGTACCCGCGCAGAACGATGGTCTTGCCGTTCGGATCCTTGATAAGGGGGCCTTCTACATGCAGCGCCGGTAGGCTGCCCTTGGCCATCGAACCGCCCGTGCCCCCATCCGTGGCGCCGCCCACGCTCGCGGTCGTGCCGCCCGTGGCGCCGCCAGTCGATCCGCCCGTGCTTCCAGACGATTCGCCCGCCGTGCCACCCGTAGCCGTCGCTCCGGCGATCGCGGGCGAACCGCCCGTCGTCGGGACTCCGCCGCTGGCTAAAGCTCCGCCCGAGCTGCTGACGCCCCCGACGTCACCGCCACCCACCGAGGCCGAAGAACCGCCGGTAGCCAAAGCGCCGCCCGAGCTGGCGCTCTCGCCACCTGAGCCAAGCGCGCCGCCAATCTCGCGACCGCCGCCTGCCGAGCTACTGCAACCTACGGCGAGGAATGTCGCGACAAGACCCAGCCAACCCATTCCGTTGGCGCTCGGTTTTTCCAGTGTTTGTTTCATGGCTGTTCACCCCATAGGGCGCCACGGTCGGCAAATCTTCAATCTATTTGCGAAGCCCGTTCGCTGGCGAGGCCGACCGGCCCCAAAGACGGCGAAGTTCGACGACGTTCGTTTTTTCCGTCGGGCCGGATAAACTCCAGGAATGTCCGTGTCCATGAAGTCCGAACGACTGGCCGGTCCGTTTTCGCTGCAACCGATCGGTTGGGTTTCGTCGCCCTATCAGCGGCGCTTCGGTACGCCTCAACAGGCGGCGGCGGTGGATTCGGACGCCGAGGCGGTGTTGGAGATGGCCGCCGAGCGTATTCCGGCGACGGCGTTCGCCGATCTGGTCGGCGTCGAGCGAATTTGGGTCGTCAGTTGGCTTCATCGCGGCGGCACCTGGGCGCCCACGGTTCGCCCGCCCCGTGGCACGCGCGCGCGACGGAGCCTGTTCGCCACCCGCTCGCCCGACCGGCCAAATCCCGTCGGTCTATCGGCCGTGCGCTTGCTGCGCATCGACGGCTGCAACCTTCACGTGCGCGGCATCGATCTCATCGACGGCACGCCCATCCTCGATGTGAAGCCCTACATTCCCTACGCCGACGCATTCCCCGATTCCAAGGCCGGATGGATCGATGAAATCCCAAGGGACGCGCCGCAAGTCGCCCGCCGCTAGCAGCGCAGTAGTCGGTATCAGCACAAACCACAATTGACTTCCGCGACCCAATTGCGCAAACTCAGGTCCGTTATGGCAATGCTCCACACCCTCCCGACGAATCTCTGGCGCGTCCGCCAGGTTAAGCCCGTCTGGGAGAGTGTGTCCGACCGCTGAGCAAGCCGTCTTCACCCTCTCCGCCGAATGGGAGAGGGTAGCGCGGTCGTACTCGCTCCAATCCGGCAGTTCTGGAGCGAACCGTGTCCGCGATACCCGACGAATCATCAGCCGAAGCATCGGACGACCTTGGCGAGCAAGGTCTGTCGCCAGCAATCCTGGAGATTTTTCCAGGAAATGACGAAACCTCGCGCGCGAAGTGGCTCTTCTCGCCCGTATTCGTCCGCTTGTTGGCGACGAACGCAGCCTACGGATTCTCGGTCTCGACCTTCTACCTTCTGCCCAAGCATTTGGCAGCGGACTTCGCCGCCACGCCAAGACAGATCGGCGCCGTGGCCGGCATCTTCTCGCTGTCGAACGTCCTTTGCGTTCCCTTCCTTCGTCCCATCGTCGATCGCTTGGGGCACCGCCGAGCCTTGATCGCGGGTTATCTTCTCATGGCTGTCTGCGCGGCCACTTTCGCCTTGGTCGGCGGCGTCGGCCCGGCCTTGTGGACCCTGCGCGCGTCGCAGGGCCTGGCCACATCCATCGTGTTTGCCGCGAGCATGGCCCTGGTCAGCGCTGTGGCACCCGCCGGCAAGTTGAGCCAGGCGATGGGGCTGTCTGGCGCGGCCAGTCTGGCCATGAGCGCGGTGGCCCCGGCCGTCGCTGAACCGCTGGCCGCCCGTTACGGTTTTGGCTGCGCCTTCGTGCTCGCGGGCTGCGTGGCCCTGCTCGGCGCCATCGCGTCGCGCGGGCTGCCGCGCTCGAACGGGGACAACCGCTCCGCACGGACGCTGCTGGCCGCTGCGAATCCGGACGTGCGCGCGGTCTTGCCTGTGCTAGCGGTGACGGGCGCGGGCTTCAACGTCGTAATGGCGTTTCTGGCGCCCTTCGCTCTTCGCCACGGCATCCAGGCCGTGCGCGGCTTCTTCATCAGTTACACCGTGGCCGCGCTCGGCATTCGCGTGCTCGGCGGCAGATTCACTGATCGGCTTGGGCTGCGCCGCACGGCCACACTTGGGCTCGTTCTCTACGGAACCGTCATCGCGGGCATCGGTTTGTGCGGGCCAGCGCATATGGTGCCATTGGGATTTGTGTTCGGTCTCGCGCACGGCGCACTTTTTCCTGCCCTGATGGCCCTGCTGTTCGAGGGCGTTGACCCCACCGCGCGCATTACTCGCGCCGGACTGGCGAACGGACTGCTCCACCTCGGCATGATGAGCGCCTTCCTGTTCGGCGCGCTGGCTAACCACACTGGATTCGTGCTGGTCTTCGTATTGGCCGGCGCCTTGGTAGCGGCGGCGGCGATCTTCTTCGTTCCCGGCGGTGCGCCGTCCAAGCGCTCTGTCGCAAAACCATGATTGCGCTGCCCAGGCGTTGCGATTCAGGATATCGAGGGTCAACGACTCGATATCTCTTCGAACCATTCCTTCCTTGCGCCGGTTGGGACGCTTGTGACATCTTCCGCTGCCGTGAGGCAGCAGAGATCATGAGGGCGAACCGGCCGCAAGAAGGCGGTTCGCCAGCCACGACAGAGCCCGTTCTGTCCTTCGCGCCGGTGGCAAAGTGGTGGCCGGTTGCCTTGGCCCTGATCCTCTGCGCGGGAGCATCGTGGAAAGTGCAGAGCGCGCAGTGGGACTTCGAGGTCTACTATTACGCGGCCAAAGCCAGCCATGCGGGCCTCGATCCTTACGCCACGCAATCGCTGACCCAGGTCGCGGGCAGGCGGATGCCTCTTCCCTTTGTTTATCCGCCGGCATTTCTGGCTCTCTTCGCGCCGATTGCTCATTTGGCGCTTGGAACGGCGAAGACAGCCTACTTGCTTGCAAAGCTCGCGGCGCTCGCGGGTCTCTTGCTTCTTTGGGGTTGTTTCTGCCGCAATACGCGCGAGACCCTGATTCTGTTGGCAATTGTTGTTTTGGGTTATTCCGGCACGATTTTCGCCGACCTTTACGCCGGCAATATTACCTGTTTCGAGCAATTGCTGGTTTGGCTGGCTGTGGCGGCGCTTGTCACGGGCCATCGTTTTGCGTTCGCCGTCTTGATTCCGCTGGCGGCAGCGGTCAAGGGGCTGCCCATGGCACTGGTTCTGTTGCTGCTGTTTGAAGGCCGCAAAGCCATCTTCCCGATGCTGGTGTCTGCGGGTTTGTTTGTCGTGATTGAGGGATCCTCGCGGATTATGTGGCCCGCGCGGACCGCGCGGTTTCTTGCTCTCGCCAGCGGACTCGACGAACGCGGACACTCGGCGCCTTCCATTCTGGCGCTGCTGCGCGACAGTCTCGGCCCGGGCGGCAAGGCTTGGGTTCCGCTCGCGCTTTACCTGGCCGTGGTCGCTTTTATTCTCGGCGCATTCACTTTTCGCGCTATTCGCCTGAGCCATGCTCGCGCATGGCAGAGGGCACCGTGGATTCTTCTTTCCGGCGCGTTCCTCAGCTACATCCTCGTCGGCCCAAGACTCAAGAGCTATGGTTTCGTTCTCGTGGTTCCGGTTGCCGCCTGGTTGCTCGCGCGGGCCAAGCGGGGAAGTTGGCTGATGGGCACTCTCGTCATCTGTCTGTCGGCGTACGCCCCACTTCCCAAGGCGCTGCTGCCACAGTCGCAGTTTTGGCCTCTGCTCTGGGAGTACTACGCGCTTCTTTGCGTGTTCGCACTTTGGCTATTGTGGTGGATCGATGCCAAGAACATTTCAGGTCTTTGGCTCGGCGGTGTGGAATTTGCCGCGGGTCGTGCCAAGCTCGAACAGAGCCTGCCGCATGAACATCAAGGATCCTATCTCGTTGACCGCGCGCCTGACCGCGGCGGCGCGGGCGCGCGAGAGTCTTCGCCCTGACCGCCTTTTCGACGATCCGTTAGCGGCGGCCCTGGCGGGTTCCGAGGGATTCGCGCTCATGGAGCGGCTCGAAACCGCGGCTCGTCTTCCCGGCACGCCTTCATCGGAAAATCCTTACATCGCGATGCGCACGCGGTTCTTCGACGACTTCCTGGTCGCGTCGGTCGCGCAATCGCAGGCCAGTCAGATCGTGCTCGTGGCCGCCGGTCTCGACAGCCGTGCTTTTCGCCTCGCCTGGCCCGAAGGCACGCGCTTCTTCGAGCTCGACCGTGCCGATGTCCTGCGCGCCAAGCAGGACGTGCTAGACAGCCGCGCGGTTGCCCCGCGCTGCGATCGCCGTACCGTGGCCGTCGACTTTTTGGCCGGTTGGGGCGACGCACTCGTCGGGGCTGGGTTCGATGCCGCCCAGCCATCGGTCTGGTTGGTGGAGGGCCTCTTCCCCTATCTCGACGAGGTGGCGGCCAACGCAGTGGTGGAGCAATCGGCCCGGCTCGCCGCGCCCGGCTCGCGGCTCGGCGCCGACATGGTCGGACGTTCGATGCTGGAATCGCCGTGGACCCGATCCTACCTTGCGGCGCTCGCGCGCGAGAATTCGCCGTGGCTCTTTGGCAGCGATGAGCCCGAGGCGTTCTTTGGCGCTCGCGGTTGGACCGCCACCGCGCTTCGTCCGGGCGATCCCGCGGCCAGCTACGGTCGCTGGCTCTTCCCCATGCTGCCCCGTGGCTTCCCAGGCAACCCGCAGTCTTTTCTCGTCACGGCCACCCGCGCGTAGCACGACCGCGCGTTCCGGCTTGCGTGGCCAGTCGGGTTGCCCGATGATCCCGCCATGCGCATTTTCATCGTCGCGTCTTTAGCGTTGTCGTTCTGTCTGTCGTGCGCCAGCGGGCCGCCGGTCACGTCGG
>Ga0181529_10007274_pt1 | contig 11077 bp, 7 predicted proteins | sample PEATcosm2014_Bin_36_FD_119763 | JGI IMG/M metagenome (GOLD analysis project Ga0181529, IMG submission 119763) | Peatland microbial communities from MTU Mesocosm Facility, Houghton, MI, USA - PEATcosm2014_Bin10_30_metaG | ecosystem: Environmental > Terrestrial > Soil > Wetlands > Peat | place... | reverse complement strand
CGGGACCCCGCCTCCTGAAGAAAAATCCAACTGAAAGAAAATATACCTTCTTACCTACACGCCGTAGGGCGTAATCCGGATTTTTGGCCGCTTATCTCACTGATATCGCCAGTCGACCACCAAAGATATTCACGGCCCATACGCGACAATCTCCCATTTGGCGAGCAGACGCCGCCCCTGCCGATGCCATATTCCGGCGACATTTGCATCAGCGTGACTAGTACCGACGGACGTTGCAGAACTATCATTTATGGAAGATTTGACCAGCAACGCGGAAGGATGCTCCATGAGTAGATCCGGAGAAGATACGCCGAAAGACAAGTTTCCGCGCAAAACTCTTGAGATCGATTTGTATAATTCCCCGGCCATCCGGGAAGCGCGCCTCGCCGCGGAAAAGCAGCAGAAGATATTACAAGAGATGGAGAAGCACTCGGGTCTGCGACTCATCCGCGAGCAATTGGCGCTGTTCGAAGAGAGTCCAGCTTTCAAGTATGCTCGAGAGGCAGCCTCTGTGTTTGCAGAATCTTCCGCCTCCTTGCGAACGGTTCAGGAACAGTTGAAACAGAGTTCAGCACTAGCCCAAGCACGTATGTTCGAGAAGAATTCTGCAATCGCCCGAGCGCTTGAGGCGCTCAAATCCCACGAGGAATTGACCAGAATGGCGTTGGGCCCTGTATGGGAGCTAGGACGAGCGGGCCTCTTCGAGGAGGATGCGCCTTGGCGGAAAACCGCAGAACTCGCGAGCCAAGTGATCGCTAGCATGGAGGCGCGTTTCCGGTTGCCGGATCATTTGGAGTCCGTGCTTCTGGCCAAACAATTTCACGCTCAGGCGTTTGTGGAGAAGTTGGCCTTTCCCAACGAGGGCGAAGCTGCCTTGGTTTTACAACGGGCAATGGAAAGGATGACGACGCCCTGGCTTGATCAGCAGGAGGCGATGCGGTCCATTGCGGGTTTCGCCGAAATTCAGCGGATCGGCGAAGCCGTACGAAGCTTGCCGGCCTTCGACGACGTTTTGGCGTCTAGTGTGCGGGCCAGCCTTGGGGACTGGCGCGATCCGATAAGCTGGCGACCAGAAATCTTCGCCGATCTGGCCGTACGAGGGGACTTCTATGTCGAACTTGGCTTCAACCCTGCTTTGACCAGATTCCCGCTGCCTGCGTTCGAGCAGGGACTGGAAATCGCAGGGCTAGAACAAGCCAAATTGGAATTGGAGCCTGCGAGCGGCGAAGAAGACGGATTGGTTCGCACGAATGCAGCCCATGACCAACTCCTACGGGTGGAGAGGCTTCTACGCAGGTTTATCGATCGACAGTTGACCCGCGCTGTCGGTGCGGATTGGCCGAAGCATCGTCTCCCCAAAGCTCTCTACGAAACTTGGCAGGAGAAAAAGCGGAAAGCCGAGGAAGCCGGAGCCGAAGAGCGGCCTCTGATCGAGTACTCCGATTTCACCGACTATGCACTGATCCTTTGTAGGCGAGATAACTGGCGGGAGGTCTTCCAAGCCTTCTTTCGAAGAGAGGAGAGCGTCCGCGAAACCTTCCAGCGCCTGCATCCCGTGCGCCTGGATGTCGCGCATGCACGGCTGATCACGCAAGACGACGAGCTACTACTTCGGGTCGAGGTGAAGAGGCTCGAAAAGGCGATGCGCGATGCGTGAGGCTAGCCAAACAAAACATTCTATCAGCGGATGCTAAATCGCCAATGCGCTTATCGAGCCCCAACTTCGCACAATCCATTGTGCCGGGCGAATCACCGTTAACCCGGCAGTTACTTTGCCATTATCTTTTGGTATTGCCTCGATCTTGCGGCTGGCGGACATGGCTGAAGGCATCCTATGGCCAACGCGGACACCAGCCCCTCCGCCAGACCGCCGCCGGCCAGCAAGGCCCGCTAGCGGGCCAGGGAGGCGGAACGCAGGCGCAGGGCTAATAGCGGCAGAACCTGTTCCAGAGCCGCTTCCACGCTTACCCCATGCTTGACGCGCAGGTCGTCCACCTTGCCGTGCTCAATAAAGTTGTCGGGCCAGCCAATGCGCACCACGGGAACGGACGGAATCTGGCCCGCGGCCTGCATCTCATCCAGCGCTTCCACCACGGCCGTGCCAAAGCCGCCCATCTTTACGTGGTCTTCAAAGGTTACAAACACCGCCACGTGGTTGGCGTAGTTGGCCAGCATCTCGCGGTCCAGGGGCTTCACAAAGCGCGGATTGACGACCGCGGCCGACAGACCCTGCTTTTCCAGCTCCGCGGCCAGCTCTACGGCCATAGGCAGAAGATTGCCCAGGCCAAGGATGGCCACGTCCGCGCCGTCCTGGATGACCTCAGCCTTGCCCACCGGCAGCACGTCCGGCTCGGTGGTACGCTCCACGCCTACCACCACGCCACGCGGGTAGCGGATGGCGCTGGGGCCTTCCAGCGCCAGTGCGGTGCGCATCATGGCGGCCAGCTCGTTCTCGTCCTTGGGCGCCATCAGCACCAGGCCGGGAACCGAGCGCAGGTAGCCAATATCGAACAAGCCGTGATGCGTAGGGCCGTCGTCGCCTGAGAGCCCGGCGCGATCCATGCAGAACAGCACGGGCAGATTCTGGAGCGCCACGTCGTGCACAATGGGGTCGAAGGCCCGCTGCAGGAAGGTGGAGTAGATGGCGCACACCGGCCGGAAGCCGCGCGTGGCCATGCCCGCGGCAAACACCACCGCATGGCCCTCGGCAATGCCCACGTCAAAGTAGCGCTTGGGGTGCCGGGTACGGAAGAAATCCAGCCCGGTGCCGTTGGGCATGGCGGCGGTAATGGCCACGACGCGCTCGTCCTTGTCGGCCAGGTCCGCCAGGGTGGTGGCAAAGACCTCGGAGTAGGTGGGTAGGCCGTTGGGCTTGGTGTCGCCGGTCTCGGGATCGTAGGGCGCAACGCCGTGGAATTTCTTGGTCAGGTCCAGCGCCGGCTGGAAGCCGCGACCCTTTTGCGTGAGCACATGCAGCAGCACCGGGTGATCCACGGTCTTCAGGAACTTGAAGGTCTCCACCAGCAGCTGGATGTTGTGCCCGTCAATCGGGCCAAAGTATTCGATGCCGAACTCTTCAAACATGACGGAAGGCCAGAGCAGGCCCTTGGCCGCCTCTTCCGCACGGCGCACAACCTTGACGGCCGTTTTGCCGCCAAAGCGCTCAATCAGGCGCGTGGCGCGTTCGTGCAGGTGCTGGTAGCGCTCGTTGGTCACAATCCTGTGGAAGTAGCGCGCAATGGCGCCCACGTTGCGGTCGATCGACCACTCGTTGTCGTTCAGCACCACGATCATCCGCTTGGTATGCTCAGCGATGTTGTTCATCGCTTCAAACGTGATGCCGTTGGTAAAGGCGCCGTCGCCGGCCACGGCAATCACGTGCTCCGCGCCCCCGGCCAGATCGCGCGCCACGGCCATGCCCAGCGCCGCGGACAGTGCCGTGCCGGCGTGGCCCGCGCCAAAGGCGTCGTGTGCGCTTTCCGTGCGCAGCATAAAGCCGTTCAGCCCGCCGGGCTGGCGGATGGTGTCCATGCGCTCCCGGCGTCCGGTTAAAATTTTGTGAATGTAGGCCTGATGGCTGACGTCGAAGGTGATCTTGTCCGTGGGTGTGTTGAACACGGCATGGAGAGCCATGGTCAGCTCCACCACGCCCAGGTTCGGGCCCAGGTGGCCGCCGGTCTTGGACAGGGTCTGGATCAGGAACTCGCGGATCTCCTCGGCAAGCTGGCCCATTTGCGCATAGTTCAACCGTTTCAGGTCTTCGGGCGATTGAATGGTTTCCAGCAGTGTTGCCATGTAGGATCGGACCTCCAGAATCCATTGCAATGGTTGGGTTTACCGTTGCGGTAGGCGCAAAAAGGACCCCCGCAGGGGCCTTGGGACTCGTCGCGCCAGTCCCTAGTATACGCGCTAGCTAGTTCTGGGTGGCTACGGAGGTTACGCGCCAGTTTCCGGAGTCAGAAGCCCAAAGCGAAACAAGGGGTCTGCAGCAGAATAACCTCTTGCGCGAAGCGCGTCCGCCGCACGCCGTGCCGCGCTCGGCGCGGACAAGGGTGGGAATGGAAGGAGCAGGAGCCTTCAGGCTCCTGAAACTCCGCGTTCAAGAGACCGCGGCCTTTAGGCCCGGCCCCCTCGATCAAGTTTCTTCCGGGACTGAAGGCCTCGACGCAACTTGGAGCGATCATTTCACGGACCTGAAGGTCCCCGCTCCTTCCTCTTCACGATGCTACTGCTTCCGCGCTTCCAGCGAGGTCCACAGGAAATCCAGCAGAAACGCCGCGTCCTCCGCCGAAGGCGCGGGATGCGCGCTCAACAGCCGCCGTTGGATTGCTCCCCGGGCCACGTCGGCAATCAGCCAGGCCGTCTTTTCGCCGTCCATCGGTCGGATCGTACCTGCCGCGGCCGCCACGTCAATGGCTGCCGCCAGTCGCGCCACCGGCTCGTGGAGGAAGTCGCGATACTGCTTGCGCGTCATGTGCAGGTTGGCCCGCTCGGAGTCCATGATGCGGAAGATCTCGCGCTTGTTCTCGGCGTTCTCCAATCGCACCTGCAGAAAGGCGTGGATCTTGTCCTTCAGTGTCACCGCCCTGTCCATGCGTTCCAGAGTGCTTACTTGCAGCAGCTTCATGTCGTGGTCCAGCAGCGCCTTGTACACCTCGGTCTTGGACCGGAAGTAGAGGTAGATGGTCCCCTTGGCAATGCCGGCCTCGCGCGCAATCTCATCCATGATGCCCAGCGCGAAGCCCTTGCGGGCAAACACGCTGCGGGCGGCGGTCAGGATCTCGTGGCGGCGGAATTCGCCCACCATCTCGTTCTTGGTGCGGCTCCGGGAACTGGCCTTCAGCTTCACGTCCGGCAGGCCTCCTGGGCCCTATGACCACAAAGTATATTAAAATGACTCCATGGTCAGCAAACCTTCCAGCAGCGCCGACGCCCACGCGGAATGGCGTCCCTCCGTCAATCCCTGGCTGGTGGCGGTTTCGGTGATGCTGGCTACGTTCATGGTGGTGCTGGATTCCTCGGTGGCCAACGTTGCCCTGCCCCACATTGCCGGCACGCTCTCGGCCTCCACTGACGAGTCCACCTGGGTGCTCACCAGCTATCTGGTGGCCAACGCCATCATGCTGCCCGCATCGGGTTGGATCTCGCGACGCATCGGCCGCAAGCGGCTGTTGATGATCTCCATCGTGGTCTTCACCGTGGCCTCGCTGTTGTGCGGCCTGGCCATCAGCATGCCCATGCTGATCGTGGCCCGCGTGCTGCAGGGCCTGGGTGGCGGCGGCATGCAGCCGCTGGCGCAGTCCATTCTTCTGGAGAGCTTTCCGCCCCGCCAGCACGGTTCGGCCATGGCCTTCTACGGCATGGGCATTGTGGTGGCGCCGGTCATCGGCCCCACGCTGGGCGGCTGGATCACCGATAGCTACACGTGGCGCTGGATCTTCTACATCAATCTGCCGGTGGGCCTGCTGGCGCTGTTCATGGCCAATCTCTTTGTGGAAGACCCGCCCTATCTGCGCCAGCACTTCAAAGGCGCCATTGACTACATGGGCTTTGGCCTGATGGCGCTGTGGCTCAGCACCCTGCAACTGGTGCTGGACAAGGGTCAGGAAGCCGATTGGTTCCAGACCGGCTGGATCTGCTGGATGAGCGCGGTCTCGGTTCTGGCGCTGGCCGGCTTCATCCTCCGCGAGTTCACCTGCCACGATCCGATTGTGCAACTGCGCATTCTGGCCAATCGCAACTTTGCCGTGGGCACGTTGATTACCGCCATCTTCGGTTTTGCCATGTACGGCGTTACGGCTTTGCTGCCCCTGTTCCTGCAAACGCTGCTGGGCTACTCGGCGCTGGATTCGGGGCTGGCGGTGAGTCCGCGCGGATTGGGTTCGCTGCTGGCCATGATGATCGTCGGCGTTCTGGTCAACTACGTGGACGCGCGCTTTTTGCTGGGTCTTGGATTTTTCGGCTTCGGCGCCTCCACCTTGATGCTGGCGCGGGTGAACCTGGAAATCTCCATGTGGACGGTGGCGCTGCCGAACTTCCTGAACGGCTTTGCCGGCGGATTCATCTTTGTGCCGCTCACCATGCTGGCCATGGGCATGTTGCGCAAACAGGATATGGGCAACGCCACGGGCCTCTACAACTTGTTGCGCAACGTGGGCGGCAGCGTGGGCATTGCCGCCATCATGGCCAACCTGGTGCGCGGCACCCAGCGGCACCAGACCTATCTGGCGGCCAACCTCGATCCGTCCAATCCCAGGGTTGCCGCCCTGACGCACGGAATGGCATCCAAGTTCCAAATGGCCGGCGCGGATGCCGCCAGCGGGCAGCACTTGGCCTTTGGCGCCATCTATCGGATGCTGGCCCAGCAGGCGGCGCTGTTGTCGTATGCGGATAATTTTCGGCTGATTGGCTACCTCTCGCTGGCCTGCATTCCGCTGGCGTTGCTCCCCCTCCGGCCCAAACATCAGGGCAAGCGGGCCACGGAGATCAGCGTCGAGTAGGTTGACCCACGAGCGGCCGAAGCGCTTGCGTCAGCCTATTTCATAGGGTTCCCACCCATTTCCGCTAAAGACGCGGAAATGGATGGGGCACGGAAGCACTGCGCGCGGCAGACGCGCTTTGCGCAGCAACAAGGAGGACGGCTTCATTTTTTTGGTGCTTCTTGTGTTGCTGTGCGCTGCTTGTCTCGCGGTGAACTCTTGAGACGGGACACGGTGCAAATTCACATGGTCGGATACCTAGCTCCAGCCGGCCCTTCTCCATTGCGCCTCCAGTTCCAAGTCGGCCAGCGTCTCCGGCATCTTATCGCCCTTTGCCCGCTTGCGGAATGGGCTATTCGGCGGGGTCTCCAGCAGCCTTTTGTAGAGTTTCACGGTCAGCGCCAGAACTTGCACGTCCACAAAGTTTTCGAGCACCCAGGCGCGTGCGGCATGTCCCATCCGCACCCGCCGTGCGGGGTCGTTCAGCAGGGTCAGCACCGCCTCTGCAATCGCCTCCGGATGTCCCTGCGGAACCAGCAGCCCGGTCACCTCCGGCACCACCGAATCCCGCGCCCCGGTGGCCAGGGTTGTCACCACCGGGATACCCGTGGCGGAGGCCTCCAGCACCGCGTTCGGAAAACCCTCGCGCAGGGTCGGCAGCACCATCACGTCCATGGCGCGGTAGTAAGCCTGGGTGGAGTCCACCATGCCGGTTACAACAATTTGGGGGTGGGTTTCAATCTTGCGGCGCAGGGCGGCCGGCAAGGCATCCTCGGCGGCGTCAAACCATCCCACCAGCAGCAGCTGCGCCTCGTTGTGCTGTTGCAGTATCTGCTCAAAGGCCTCCAGCAGCTCCGGGACTCCCTTGTCGCGGGTTAGGCGGCCCACAAAGCCCACCACCAGGGTATCTGCGGCAATCCCCAGCTGCTTGCGCACGTCGCTCTGGCCCGGGCTATAGGAGGTCACATCCACGCCTCGGCTGCTGCCGCCGCCCAGCAGCCATAGCCGCTCCGGCGAAACCAGTCCCAGCGCCAGCGCCTTGTGGCGCAGACTAGCGCTGTTGGCAATCACCAGATGCGCGGAGCGGCAGGCTATGCGTTCAGCAGCAATCAACAGCCGACGCTTCAGCCCCTTGGAGGTTTCCAGCTTCAACCCACGCAGCAGGTAAACACGCCGCTGGATTCCGCACAGCCGCGCCGCCACCAGCCCCAGCAGGCCGGCCTTGGGAGTTGAAAACTCCACCAGGTCGGGGTGGAGCCTTTGCAGCAGACGCCAGATGCGGGCGAGTGAAACCAGGTCGGCCCAGGGCTTGATCTCGCGCTCGATGGGGATCGCTGCTGCTTCCACGCCTTCACTTGTAGTGGTGGCATCCAGCAGCGGACCAGGGCTTGAGATGAGAACCACACGGAACCCGGCCAGGCGCAAGGCGCGCAAACGCCCGCGCAGTACCTGGCAGGTTTGCGCAGTGGTGACTCCGACAACAGCTACCGGCTGCGAGGAGGGGGGGGACGTCATCGCGGCACTCGGAATTCATCGGGTTGGCGGACGGCAAACAGCGTCTCCGCGCGAGCGGTCACGCCCAGCTCCGGCAAGCCCGGGAGCAGGGCAGGGAACGGTTGGAACCAAGATAGTCCAAAGTAACCTATAATCACAAACACATTCGAGCTATGTCGCCACGATCCAGAGTCTTGTTGTTGATCCCCCACCTCGGCGGTGGCGGCGCCGAGCAGGTGATGACCCTGCTGGCCGAGGGTCTGTCGCAGATGAAGTACGAGGTTCATCTGGGTCTGATGACGCAGGCTTCGGTCCAGCCTGGCTTGCTCCCGGACTGGGTTACGGTGCATCCGCTTGGCGCCAGCCGTGTTCGGGCCGGGGGCTTTAAGTTGCTGCGGCTGGTTTGGCGGCTCCGGCCCAACGTCATCCTCTCCGGCATTGCCCACCTCAACTTTCTTGTCCTTCTGCTAAAGCCTTTGTTTCCCCGCGCCACGCAGGTGCTGGTGCGGCAAAACTCCACCGCCTCCAGTTCGCTGGCCCACGACGATCTGCCCTCCTACACGCGCTTTTTTTACCATTGGCTGTATCGCCGCGCTGATCGCATTATTTGCCAGTCGCGCGCCATGGCGGCTGACCTGGCTACGTTGGCCGGCCTGGATGAAAGGGCGATGGCGGTGCTGCCCAATCCCCTGGATCTGGCTGGCATCCGCGCCACGCTGGGCGCGCCCAGCCGTTGGCCTGGGGCGGGGCCCAATCTGTTGGCCATCGGCCGCCTCTCCATGGAAAAGGGCTTTGACTTGCTGCTTGAGGCCATGGCCCAGGTGGTGGTGGAGTTCCCCACCGCCCGGCTCACCCTGCTTGGGGTGGGCCCGCAGGAGGGGCCGCTCAAAGGCCTGTGCCACCAGCTCCGGCTGGAGGCCGTGGTCACCTTTGCCGGCTATCAGCGCCACCCCTACGCTTACTATCCCGGCGCAACCCTCTTCGTTCTCCCCTCCCGCCATGAAGGTATGCCGAACGCGCTGCTGGAGGCGCTGGTGGCTGACCTGCCCGTGGTGGCCATGCCCGCATCCGGGGGCATAGAGTCCCTGCTGGCCGACAAGCCCCGCGTCTGGCTGGCGCAGGGGATCACCTCCAAAGCTTTGGCAAAGGCTTTGCTGCAGGCTTTGCGGGAACTCTCTTTGAACCAAAATGGGACAAATTGAAGGGAGATCTTTCCCCAGGGTAGTGTTTCCTCTTGACATGGAATTTTGGCTAAGGTTTCCTGATGCTATTGCTGTATTCTGTTCTCGTGTTTCTTGGCATGTTTTGACCCCTGCACGACAGCTTCTTCTGCGTTGGTTCTGGGAGGCAGAGCCCGGCCAGCGACCGGCGGCAGTATCAGCAGTGGGCAAGGGTTCCCTCAAGAGCCCCGAGCCAGTACGCTCTGAAGGCATCGCACCTCACAACCCTCCCTGCAACGGCAGCTTGATGCCGCCGTTGTTGCGTCTCGATTCCCACTTTCGGGGGGGTGGTTATGTTTGCACGTGGCCTGCTATCGCTCTCTGAGCTGATTTCGATCTTCTTGTGCTTCCCAGTGCTCGTCCTTCCCCGGTTGAGGAGAACACCCGTTTGCTGTTCCGCTGCGCACCCCAACCGCCCCGTCCGCATCCTGGCTCCCATCCCTGCCATCCCACCAGCGCCGGTAGCTGAGTTCGATTTTGTCCACGCCCTTGCCGCCTACGAGGCGCTCATCGATAGCGCCTGCCAGGAGGGTGAAGGTTGAATCACTGCGCCCTACTGATTCCCGGACTGGAGCGGATTGGCGGTGCGGAGCGCCAACTACTACTACTGGCCCGAGGGCTCAGGCAGCGCGGTTGGCGGGTGACTATCCTCGCCCTCACCGGCTCCAGCGGAGCCTGTGGCGTGGCGTTGGAGCAGGCGGGCATCGGCTTTCGCTCCTTCCACATGCGCAAAGGCGTGGCCGACCCGCGTGGCTGGATCGGGCTCAATGTGTGGCTTTGGCGGGAGAAGCCAGACCTGCTGCACGCCCACTTGCCCCATGCCACATGGATGGCGCGCTGGTCTCGTCTGCTCCATCCTCGCCTGGCCGTTGTGGACACCCTGCACAGCACCTCTACCGGCTTCTTCTGGCGCAAGCTCGGCTACCGGGCCAGCGACTGGCTGGCAGGCGTCATCACGGCCGTCAGCGTGCCCGTGGCGGAGGCGCACAGCGCCGCTCGACTGGTGAATCCTCGCAAGCTTGTGGTGGTGCCGAACGGGGTTGACACCCAAGCGCTCCGCCCCTCCAATGAGGTCAGAGTCGCCGCCCGCCGCGAGCTCGGCCTCTGTGGTGAGTTTCTCTGGGTGGCCGCTGGCCGCCTGGTCCCGGTCAAGGACTATCCCACCCTGCTGGCCGCCATGCTGATCCTGCCGGAGGAGGCGCGTCTGGCGATTGCCGGCGATGGGCCGCTCTCCACCCAACTGCGAACGATGGTTGCACGGCTGGGGCTTGAAGACCGGGTCCAGTTCCTCGGCTTTGTGCCGGATGTAAGCCGGATCCTGCAGGCGGCCGACGCGGCTGTGCTCTCCTCGCTGTGGGAAGGCCTGCCTCTGATCTTGCTGGAGGCTGGAGCCATCTGCCTGCCCTCGGTGGCCACCAATGTGCCGGGGCTCAGCCAGATGGTCGTGCCGGGAGAGACCGGCTGGCTGGCGGAGAGGGGTGACCCAGCGGCCCTGGCGCAGGCCATGCTCCGGCTTATGCAAACCCCGGTTGAGGAGCGGCACAGAATGGGCCAGCGCGCCCGCTTGAGGATCGAACAGGGCTACAGCCTGGAGGCCGTCCTCGACCAGTGGGAGCAGGTCTACGCCGCCGCCAGCGCGCGTGTGCACGGCCGCCTCCGGCCCCCCTGCATCCCCGCGGCGCGCCGCATCGCCGGCAGCTGAAGCCGACCAGCGCTTCATCCGGGGGATGTCCTGGCGCTTCCCCCAGGTCAACCATGATTGGGTGGGCGGATTCAAGCTCCAAGTGCAACAGGTGTGATTTTAGCCGACCAGTGTTGTACGAAGTCGAAAGCGCCTTCGGGTAGGAACAGTTCTGCAGGCGCTTTCCATCCCAGAGATTTTCT
>Ga0181529_10007273_pt1 | contig 11078 bp, 8 predicted proteins | sample PEATcosm2014_Bin_36_FD_119763 | JGI IMG/M metagenome (GOLD analysis project Ga0181529, IMG submission 119763) | Peatland microbial communities from MTU Mesocosm Facility, Houghton, MI, USA - PEATcosm2014_Bin10_30_metaG | ecosystem: Environmental > Terrestrial > Soil > Wetlands > Peat | place... | reverse complement strand
GGCTCGGCTTTGTAACAGGGCACGACTTCAGTTTTGTCGCAAAAGGCAAGAATGAACGCGGGGCTTTTGCCCCCGGGAAAGATTGGCTCGTTGGGGGCGTTCCCAAAGATTCCCTGCGGAGGTTGGCGGCGTGACGCTAAGTGTTCAAGAGCAGTTCGGCCAGATCGATATCTACGTCTTCGATCAGATTCTGCGCGGGAACATTGAGCCCGGCATGCGCGTCCTGGATGCCGGATGCGGTTATGGGCGCAACTTGGTGCATTTGCTGCGCACCGGATGCGAAGTGTTCGCGGTCGACGAGGACGCCGAGGCTGTGGAGCATGTCCGCCGACTGTCCGCATCGCTTCAGACCGGCTTGCCCACGAAGAACTTCCAGGTGGGCTTGGTTGAGCGGATGCCGTTTCCCGATGGCTTTGCGGACGTAGTGCTATCGAGTGCGGTGCTTCACTTTGCCCGCGACGACCAGCACTTCCGAGCCATGCTGGCGGAGCTCTGGCGCGTGCTGAAGCCAGGCGGAATGCTATTCTGCCGTCTGGGCTCGCGGATTGGCATGGACTTCAAGCGGCTGCGGGGCAACGTATTCCTCATCCCCGACGGTTCGGAGTGGTTCCTGGTCGACCAGCCCATGCTCCTCAGCCTGACTGAGGAGATGAACGCCGTTCTTGTTGACCCGCTCAAGACCACCATCGTGCAGGACTATCGCTGCATGACCACCTGGGTCCTGCGCAAGCGAAGAGGCTGAAGCTGCACGCTTTTGCCACGACGCCGAACAGCGAGATCGATACCAGCGACATGCCGCCCAACAACGATCAGAGCAACGCACCGCAGGATGCGTTCTGTCGCTTCATCAAGCGCCCCCGTAACGGCGCGGATTCCCCCCAGCTGCTTCCGGGGAAAAAGCCGGCTCGCCTCACGCTATAGTTGAACCTGGCGATTCTCACGACCTTGCTCAGGCGTGATCAGACAGAGTAACGACACAACCCGTCCCCTGGTGTGGGAAGATGAAGCGCCCGCGGAGCCTCGCTTCCGGCGCGTGCAGCAGGGTGCGCCCCCTGGAGGACGCACACTGCCCGGCATGCCGCTGGATATGAGCGATGACCGCGATGCCTCCTCCTACGCCGGCGGTGGCCGTTTCGGCGGGCAACGCCTGGAAGGTCAACGTCTGGATGGGCCGCGTCAGGATTGGTCCAGCCGGGATCAGGCCCGCGGACCATGGTGGCGACCGGCCAGTACGGCAGGGCGTGTGTTTCTGGGCCTGGGCACTTTCATCGTTCTGGGCAGCCTGGCCACAGGCATCTTCTTTCTCAAGACCTATCTCGAACGCGACGGGCGTTTTCGCATCGCCGGGGCAAGCAATATCGAGGCTTCCGGGCTCACCGAGGTCAGCCGCTCGGAGATGCTGCCGGTTTTCGGTGAAGATATCGGGCGCAACATCTTCTTCGTTCCCCTCAGCGAGCGGCGCAAGCAGTTGGAGCAGATTCCCTGGATCGAAAAAGCCACGGTAATGCGGCTGCTTCCGGACCAGATTCGCGTCTCGGTGGTGGAACGCCAGCCGGTGGCTTTTGCGCGCCAGGGCCAGCAGTTCGGCCTGGTGGACGCCAACGGCGTTCTGCTCACCATGCCGGCCGCCATGATGGCCCAGCACCACTACTCGTTCCCGACACTCACCGGCATCGATCCCCGTGACCCGCGACCGGCCCGCCAGGCGCGCATGGCGGTCTATGGGCGCCTTCTCGCGGAGTTGGACTCGAACGGCCAGAAGCTCTCCACCCAGATCTCAGAGGTCGATCTGACCGATCCCGAGGATGCGCGCGTCACCATGCAGGACGATACCACCCTTCTGCATTTCGGCGAGGACCACTTTCTGGAGCGCTATCAGCACTACAAGGCGAATATCGCCCAATGGCGCCAGCAATATCCGAAACTCGCCGCGGTGGATCTCCGCTATGACCAGCAGGTCGTGTTGGAGATGGCTCCCGGCTCCAATGTCGCGCAAACCACCGCCGACCAGCAGGCGGTCGCTGGCGCGAAAGCAACCGAAGACAAGGCGCCTGGAACGGCGTCTGCCGGCAAGCCCGCGGATCCCGCCCAGAAGACGGCGAACAAACCTGGCGTGAAGCCGGTTCTCTCGTCGAATGCAGCAAATGGCAAACTGGGGAGTGCCAAGTCGCAAAACACCAGGCCGGCGTCCAAGGCCAAGCCCTTGAAGCCAGGCGGAAAGACCTCAGCAAGAGCGAAGACGGCTCCCAAAGCGGGTGCCAAGTCCGCTCAAAGGACGGCCCAGGACAAGGCAAGCGACAAGAAGCGTGCGGAGGCTAAACATGCCGCACTCAACGTGAGCAAGCAGAAGACCGCCCCAACCGCCCATCCGGCCGCGTCCGCCGGAGAAGGCCAGTGAGCGCGATGAGCCAGAAACAGGACAACCTGATCGTGGTGCTGGACATCGGCAGCGCATGGACGCGCGTGCTGGCGGCGGACCTGAATGAGGGCTCGCTGCGCTATCGCGGGCACGGAATCGTCGAGTCTGCCGGTATGCGCAAGGGCCTGATCGCCGAGCTCGCCCCGGCCGCCAAGGTGGTGAAGGCGGCCAACGAGCTGGCCGAGCGGGTGGCGCGCGTCAATATCGACGAATGCGTCGTGGGCGTGGGCGGCCCGCACATTCGCGGCCTCAACACCAACGGCGGCATCGAGCTGGGCAGCCGCATGCGCGAGATCGGCAAAGAGGACGTGCGCAGCGCCGTCGAGCGCGCCCGGGCTGTCGAACGTCCTCCGGATCGCGAGATTCTGCACCTGCTGCCCCGCCAGTTCATCCTCGACGACCAGCCTGGCATCTTCGATCCTGTGGGCATGGTGGGGGCGCGGCTGGAAGTAGACCTGCACATCGCCACCTGCTCGGGCTCGGCGCTGCAAAGCACGGTCACCTGCGCCAACCGGGCCGGGCTTGAAGTGACTGAGGCTGTGCTGGAGTCGATTGCCGCCGCCGAGGCCACGCTTTCGGCCGACGAGCGGGAGCTGGGTGTGTGCCTGCTCAACATCGGCGCCCACTCCAGCGACCTGGTGGTGTTTTTTGAGGGCGCAGTGGCCCACACAGGCTCCGTGCCGGTCGGCGGGCAGCACTTTACCAACGACCTGGCGATTGGCCTGCAGATGCCCGTGGCCCAGGCCGAGGAATTGAAGCGCCAATACGGAAACGCCGTGGTGACGGCCGTTCCCCAGGACGCGGAAATTGAGATCGCCAACCCCAACCCGCAGCGGTTGCGTCTGCGCATGGTTGCTGAAATTCTGGAACCCCGGGCGCGCGAGCTTCTTTATTTTGTGAAAGAGAGCCTGCGCCAGGGCGGCGTGGTCGAGGCCCTGGGCGCAGGCTGTGTGCTCACCGGCGGCGGGGCCATGCTGCCCGGCATGCTCGATGTCACTGAGAGCCAATTGCGGGTCCCGGCGCGTACCGGAATGCCGGTGCGCCTTTCGAATATGCCAGCCGAGCTTGTGCATCCCGGCTTTTCTACTGCAATCGGCATGCTTTTGTATGCCCACCGCACACGCGTGAACCGTGCGGCCGAGAACAACAATTTACGATCCAAGCTGCGCGCCATTTTTGCCGCCAGTTTTTAACCGTTGACGATTATCAGCCATGAATTCAGGAGGCCTGAACCCAAATGGAACAGTTGAGCAATGAAGCCGGAGAGATGCGCATCCAGTATCACGACGAAGGTCTGCGCGGAGCCCGCATCAAGGTCATCGGCGTGGGCGGCGGCGGCGGCAACGCCGTCAATCGCATGATCCAGGCCAAAATGGAGGGCGTCGAATTCATCGCCGCCAATACCGACGTGCAAGCGCTCAAGCTGTCGCAGGCCCCGGTAAAGCTCCAGCTTGGGGTGCGCCTCACCTCTGGCCTCGGCGCCGGAGCCAACCCCGACGTGGGCCGTCGCGCCGCTTTGGAAGACTCGGAAAAGATCATCGAGGCCCTCGAAGGCGCGGACATGGTCTTCGTCACCGCAGGCCTGGGCGGCGGCACGGGTACGGGAGCCGCGCCGGTGATCGCCTCGCTGGCCAGCGAGATGGGCATTTTGACCGTCGCCGTCATCACCCGCCCCTTCGGCTTTGAAGGCAAGCGCCGGCTGCAGCAGGCCGAGCGCGGCTTGAAAGAGCTGCTCGAGAGCGTGGACACGATGATCGTGATCCCCAACGAGAAACTGCTCGCCGTGGCCAAGGACGCCGGTTTCTTTGAGAGTTTCCGCATTGCCGACGACGTGCTGCGGCAGGGCGTACAGGGCATCAGCGACATCATCACCATCCCCGGCATCATCAACCGCGACTTTGCCGACGTGAAAACCACCATGGCCGGCATGGGCCACGCGGTCATGGGCACGGCCGTGCGCTCGGGCGAGAACCGCGCCGTCGAAGCCGCCCAGGCGGCAATGGCGTCGCCGCTGCTCGAAGCCGGCGCCATCGACGGGGCGCGTGGCATCCTCATCAATATCACCGGCTCCAGCACCCTCAGGCTTTCCGAGGTCAACGAGGCTTCGTCGCTCATCCAATCCGCCGCCCACGAGGACGCCAACATCATCTTCGGCGCGGTGCTGGACGAAAAGATGGGCGAGGAGGTCAAGATCACCGTCATCGCCACCGGCTTTCGCGACCAGATGCCGGAACGCCGCGCCCGCATGTTGAGCGTCGAAGAGGCGCCCGTAGTTTCGGTGCCCCTACTCTCGGCGCCCCCGTCTTCCGTGCCCCTGGTGGCCACCGACAACTGGTTCGACGAGCCTGAACTCGCTTCCAAACCCGCCCCCCCGCCGTCGCGTTTCCTTTCGCAGGACGAAGAAGACGAGGAAAACACGGCGCAGCCGGACGAGATGGACGAGCCGGCCTTCTTCTCGGCTTCGTCGCCTGTTGCGGACCCAGCCGCGATTGCGGCCCCGCTGTCCGATGCGGCCACGTCCTTTGACGCGGACCAGATGGATGATTCCGCGACGCCCGCCCGGCCCAGGTTTGACGAATTGTCCGAGGAGCCGGCATATACGCCGCTGCCCAGGGATTATGCTCCCGATTTTGGAACCGGACGTAGCCCGGCAATCCTGGATGAGCATCGGGCTGACCCGTCGGCAACGCTTTTTTCCGAGCCCGCTGAAGACGCTCAGCGCGATCTGGACACCCCGGCCTTCATGCGCCGGATTCAGTTTTAGGAGGATTGACGAGCCGGGGAAGCGTGTTCCAATTCAGGTTTCAGGGCTGTATAGTCGTAAACAGCCCCGAAAAAATGCGATTGGTTCGAAAAAAGACAGCGGTCGCGTCGAAGTTTCCGGTATTGTGTGAAGAATCAACGTTCCGTTTGAGCGGTGATTTGGATCACTCCGGGGCCGAAGCTTCTGAAATAGAGTAAGCCTCATCCGCGGCAAGAGCCGGAATCGGCTTGCGGATGGGCCGATAAGTGTGAAGTGCGCCGCCCCTGGGTAGACGTACGGCAGAAGATCCATTGTTGAGAGGATGCTGACTGGATGAAGTTGTCTTGGGTTTGCGCACTGGGTGTGATTCTGATTGGTTCTGGCGCGGGCGCCGGGGTTGCGTCGGCGCTCAACGCTCCGCACACGCTGCACCATGCAAAGGCGTCCGAATCCCATTTGACAGAGCCGCATCGCTCTGGCAGCCATGGCGCCGCGACGACCCGAGAGGCCCGTCCGGCGGGCAGGTCCGCCTCAGCTCGCGGTGGGGCAGGTCGTGCCGTGGGGAGGGCTGCGCGCACCGGGCAGCGTGCCCACCTGACCACCAGGGGTGCTGCGCGAGCCACTGCGCGCCGCGCGTCCTTCACCACCAGCCGCCATCGCTTCACTGAGCGTTTTACCGCCAGTTCCTTTGCCAGCGGAGACATCTTCTCTGGAGATGTGACCGGCGGTGAAGACCCGGTCGTTCGCCAGGCGGCCATCGACGCGCTGGCCGGCATGAACGGTACCGCGGTCGTCATTAATCCGGCCAACGGACGCATTCTGGCCATGGTCAACCAGAAGCTGGCGCTTTCGCCGGGCGCCGAGCCCTGCTCCACCATCAAGATCACCGTGGCCATGGCCGCGCTTGCCGAGGGTTTGGTCACCCGCGACACCCCGGTTCAGTTGGCCGGTTTCCGCATGAACATGACCGAGGCTCTGGCCCATAGCAACAACCTCTATTTTGAGGAACTGGGCAGGGAACTGGGCTTTGAGCGCGTGCGCCACTACGCCAATCAGTTCGGGCTGGGCGAACTGGCCGGCTACAACATTCCGGGCGAACACCTGGGCGTCTATCCCGACCATGAGCTGCCCGCCTCCGAGGGTGGTGTGGGCCGCATGTGCAGCTTCGGCCAAGGCGTTTCGATGACGCCGTTGCAACTGGGCGCCTATGTCTCTGCCATTGCCAATGGCGGGACCCTCTATTACCTCCAGCATCCCACCACACCTCAAGAGGCAGCGTCCCTGCAACCGAAGATCAAGCGGACCCTGGACATCGCCAGGTACGTTCCCGACCTGCAGGACGGCATGGCCGGCGCGGTAGAGTACGGAACCGCCCGCCGCCTTCGCGCCAGCTTCACCGAGCTCCCTGTTTTCGGCAAGACCGGAACCTGCTCCGACAAGGGAACCCGCTTCGGCTGGTTCGCCTCCTACTCCGATTCGCCTCAGGGCAGCCTGGTCACGGTTTTCTTCCTCGAAGGCGGCCGGCCCACATTCGGCCCCCGCGCCGCCGAACTGACCGGTGCTTTCTATAAGAACCTCTGGGATCGCAATTACTTCGCCCCCAAGGGCCAGCAAACCGCCGAGGCCCTGCCCCCGGTTTCCGCCACCGAGCCCCAGCCGTAGAGAAGACCTGCTTCCCGTTTTTCACGTAAGCGCAAAAAAGCCGCCCTCGGGCGGCCTTTCCTGCTTGCACGTCGTGACGTCTTCATTGCCTGAAGCCAATGGGCCCTGACAATCATCGGATGAGGTGAGACCTCTCGCGCATTCCTCTGCGTAACTTGCAGCCGGGAGCGGGGCGGTCTGAATCCCATCAATCGAAGGCAGGGCCCTCCCCCATGGCGTTACCAACTCACATTCTCCTCATTTACGGGTACCTGCTGCTCTTCGCCTGGGTTCTGGTAGAACAGTTCGGGATTCCCTTGCCCGCCACGCCGGTCCTGTTGGCTGCCGGAGCCCTCACCGCCGAGCATGAACTCAGTTTTCCATTTGCCTTGCTGGCCGGCCTGGTCGCCTGTCTCATTGCCGACACCGCATGGTTCCTCACCGGCCGCCGCTACGGGCACCATGTGCTGCGCCTCTTGTGCAAGCTCTCGCTGGAGCCGACCATCTGCGTTCGACGCACGCAAGACTCCTTTGGCCGGCGCCGCGACATCACTCTCATGATCGCCAAGTTCGTGCCCGGGCTGGCCACGCTGGCCCCGCCTGTCGCCGGGCAAAACGGAATGGCGTATGGTCGGTTCCTGTTCTTTGACGCCATTGGAGCCCTGGCCTGGCTGAGCGCTCTGCTGGCCGCCGGACGTTTCTTCGGCGACCTGCTCAAGCGCGACACCAGTCTGCTGGACTGGGCGGGCAGGTTCTCCGGAGCGTTGCTGGTGCTGGGCATTCTCGGCTTCCTGGTGGGCCGCGTCATCCGCCGCCGCATGGTGATCAAGAACCTGGTCGCCGCGCGCGTGGAGCCCGAGGAACTGAAGCGGCGGCTCGATGCCGGCGAGTCCATTTATATCGTCGACCTGCGCCACCCGCTGGAACTGCTGCCAGACCCCTTCACTCTGCCCGGCGCGCTCCATGTCTCGCCTGAAGCCCTGGCCGCGCGCCACAGCGAGATTCCCCGCGACCGCGACATCGTGCTCTATTGCACCTGCCCCAGCGAGGCCACGGCGGCCAAAACCGCCATGACCCTGCACAAGCTAGGGATCGACCGCGTGCGCCCCTTGCGGGGAGGCTTTGACGAGTGGAAACGGCTGGGCTTTCCGCTCCAGGCTGTCCCGCCTGCCTCTCCCTTCGCCGTCCTGTCCCCCCAGGTTGCAGCCGGGAAGTAGCGCCCAGGATCTAGGACACAAACAGCACTGCGATGCTGGAGCCGATCGGCGATCCGATCCCGGTGCACGGGTCAGGACCGATCTCAGCGCTATAAAGCCCGTTGTCGCCCACCGTGATGTCGTTGAAAGCCGACTGGTTTTCCCATAGCGTGGGCGTCACAAAGCCCAGCTTGGTCCCGAACGAAGCAAACAGGCCCGCGAAGAGCGGCGCGTCCGCGCTGGTCCCGCCCACCACGGCCTGTGCGCCGTGGACAATGATTTCATAGCCGGTGTTGGGGTCCGCGTCTGCCGCCACATCTGGAACCATGCGTCCCGAGCCGTACGAAGTCCCGGCGGGTGCCGGCGGAGCGCCAATCTGGAAAGCCTGCACCGGGAAGATGGTCGAATAGCCGCCGCCCGTCCCCTCGCCGCTGGTCTGGCCGGGGTCGTCGTTCCATACAGTCTCCTCGATTGCAGTCTTGTAGGTTCCTCCGCACCCCACCACGTGCGGGCAGGAAGCTGGACAATCTACGTTGGCTGGGGTCTGCCCTCCGTCGCTCGAGTCGTTGTCGCCCGCCGCGGCAAACACGATCATGCCCGCGTCGGTTGCGGTCTGCGCGGCCGACTCCATCTGCTCCGCGGCGGCATTGCCCCAGTTGGCTTCGTCCGAGCCCCAGGAGATGGTGCACACATCGCACCCGTCGGAACTCGCCATTTCGACAGCAGAAGCAATATCCTGCGACCAATAGACGCGGATGGTGGCCGTCTGGCCGGTCGCCGCGTAATAGGCCGCGCCGGCCACCTGGATGTCGAGAGCCACCTCGTAATCCGGGTCGTCCGGCGAGCCGACGCTCTGGTTGGGGCTGTTTTGCGTGCCGTCCACCGAGACATCGGTGATCTCCGGCGAGGGCTGGCCAATGGACTGGAAAAACGCGTCGATGTCGGACTGCACCCAGCCGCCGCCCAGCTCGACAACGGCAATGACCCCGCCTCCGGCCAGGCCGCTGGGCCAATTGTAAGCAGCGCACAGGTCGGGTACGGCCCACGGACCTGCGGCCGGGGCTGCTGCGGCTTCGACCCCTTTGGGGGTTGGCTTGCGCAGCTTGAAGTAGGGTACGGATTTGTACGTGGTGGTATAACTCGACGGGGAATGACTCATGGGGCTCCTTTGGCTCGACGAGCGTCGTTCGCGAAGTATGCCACAGGGCCCCTCGGCAGCGCAAAGCCGCCACCGGTCTCTCAAGCCGTAGTATGAATGGGGAAAGAATAGATTTCCCAGGAGTTTGCACCCTTGGCCTACGACGACTTGCGCGACTGGATCAAAACCCTCGAAAAGCACGGCGAATTGAAGCACATCCGCGAAGAAGTCTCGCCGGAGCTGGAAATCACGGAAATTACCGACCGCGTTTCGAAGATCGGCTCCAAGGCGCATTCCGGCGCCAGTGCGGATGCGCGGAGCAGTGCAGGGAACTACGCTCCCGGTGGCCCGGCACTGCTGTTCGAGAACGTGAAAGGCCATCCCGGTCACAAGGTCCTCATCAACCAGTTCGGCAGCGAGCGGCGCATGGCCCTCGCGTTGAATGTTGACCGGCTGGATGAGATTGCCCAGCGCATCACGGGCCTGATGAATATGAAGGCCCCGGAGGGGCTGCTCGACAAGCTCAAGATGCTGCCGCAGTTGGGCGCAATCACGAGCGCCTTCCCCAAGACGGTCAGCGCCAAAGACGCTCCGTGTAAGGAAGTCATTCTGCGCGACAACTTCGATCTGAACCAGTTCCCGATCCTCAAGTGCTGGCCCCACGACGGCGGTCGGTTCATCACCTTGCCCTGCGTCCACACGCGCGCTCCTGGAAGCGGAGGGGGCACCGGCAAGCGCAACATCGGCATGTACCGCATGCAGGTCTACGACGGCCAGACCACCGGCATGCACTGGCAGCGGCAAAAGGTCGCAGCCGAGCACTATCGTGAAGCGCTGCGCGCGGCGGCTTCGGCCAACGCCGACGCCGATCCGAGCGTCGCCCGCGTGGCTGCCATGGCTGAATCCGCCGGCGGCGCAGTGGCCATTCCCGACGGCCCCATCGGCGGTCTACCGCAGGTGTCCCTGGGCAATCTCAAGGGCACGCGCCTCGAAGTCGCCGTGTCCATCGGCACCGATCCGGCCACCACGTTTTCCGCCATTGTTCCCGCCCCGCCCGAGGTTGAGGAGTTCATGATTGCGGGCTTCCTCCGCGGCAAGCCGGTCGAGATCGTCCAATGCGAAACCGTCGATCTCCAGGTCCCCGCCCAGGCTGAAATCGTGCTCGAAGGCTACGTCGAACTCGGCGAACTGCGCAGCGAAGGTCCCTTCGGCGACCACACCGGCTTCTACACCATGACCGACCAGTACCCGGTCTTCCACCTCACCTGCATCACCCACCGCAGGGATCCCATCTATGCCGCCACCATCGTCGGCAAGCCGCCCATGGAAGACGCCTGGATGGGCAAGGCTGTCGAGCGCATCTTCCTCCCCGCCATGAGGATGCAGATTCCGGAACTGGTCGACATTCATCTGCCCGTCGAGGCGGTCTTCCACAACCTCATGCTTGTTTCCATCCGCAAGAGCTATCCCGGTCAGGCGCGCAAGGTGATGCACGCCATCTGGTCCCTGGGCCAGGCCATGTTCACCAAGTGCATCGTGGTGGTGGACGAGGACTGCGACGTGCAGGACGTGGCCGAAGTCGTCCTGCGCGTCGCCAACAACATCGACCCCGAGCGCGACATCCAGTTCACTCTCGGCCCGGTGGACTCGCTTGACCACTCCTCCCGCCTGCCCAACTACGGATCGAAGATGGGCATAGACGCCACCCGCAAATGGAAGGCCGAAGGCTTCGACCGCCCCTGGCCCGCCATGATCGAGATGGACCGCGCCACCAAAGCCAAAGTCGATGCCCTATGGGCCAAACTAGGGCTGTAAGCGGGATGGAGTGATGGCCACAACGACGTCAAGAGCGCGGCCCGCGGAACGTACTGGTTTGAGCCGTCCCTCTGATATACCCTGAATCCATGCGTGATGTGACCCGCGGATCTCTTGCCGGTGTGT
>Ga0181529_10007272_pt1 | contig 11079 bp, 9 predicted proteins | sample PEATcosm2014_Bin_36_FD_119763 | JGI IMG/M metagenome (GOLD analysis project Ga0181529, IMG submission 119763) | Peatland microbial communities from MTU Mesocosm Facility, Houghton, MI, USA - PEATcosm2014_Bin10_30_metaG | ecosystem: Environmental > Terrestrial > Soil > Wetlands > Peat | place... | reverse complement strand
GCTTCGATTCCGGGACTCGTCGTGCTGCCGGTCAGCGCCGCGCGCAGCGGCTGCGCCACCTTGCCCAGCTTGCGGCCGGTGCGCTCGCCGTAGGCGCGCAGCGCCGCGTCCAGCGCGGCCGGGGAGAAATCGGTCGCCGCCAGCGCCGCCGCCACATCGCGCAGCATCAGCCGGTTCTCCGCGCTCAGCAGCGCCGCCGCCTTCTGGGTCATCGGCAACGGCAGCGCGTGGGCAAGAAAACTCGCGGATTCAGCGAGTTCCACCAGCGTCTTTGCCCGTTCCTTCAGCTCCGGCATGAGCGCGCGGATGCGCCGCGCGGCGTCGGGGCCGAGCGCCAGGCCGGGCCGGCCGGCGAGAATGCGCAGCACCTCGACGGTGAGCCGCTCGTCGCCGGCGGCGCGGATCCACACGCCGTTCACATACGCCAGCTTGGCATAGTCCATGCGACTGGGCGCGCGGCCGACGTCGTCGATATCGAACAGCGCGATCGCCTGCGCGCGGGAGAGGATCTCGTCATCGCCATGCCCCCAGCCCAGCCGCAGCAGGTAGTTGCACAAAGCCTCGGGCAGATAACCCATGTCGCGAAAATCGGTCACCGACTGCGCGCCGTGCCGTTTCGACAGCTTGGCGCCGTCGGCGCCGTGAATCAGCGGCACATGGCCGAAGCGCGGCGGCTCCCAGCCCATCGCATTATAAACCTGTACCTGCCTGAATGTATTGGTAAAATGGTCGTCTCCGCGGATGACATGGGTGATCCCCATGTCGTGGTCGTCCACCACCACGGCGTGCTGGTAGGTCGGCGTGCCGTCGCTGCGCAGGATGATCATGTCGTCGAGTTCGGCGTTGGCCACCCGCACTTCGCCCTGCACCATGTCGTCCACGACCGTCTCGCCCACGCGCGGGGCGCGCAGCCGGATGGCGAAGGGCGCGCCGGGCGGTGCTTCGGCGGGGTCGCGGTCGCGCCACGGACTGTCGATGCGTTGGCTGCCGCCGGCCATCTTGGCCTGCTCGCGCAGGGCGTTCAGTTCGGCTGCGGTGAGAAAACATTTGAACGCCCGCCCCGCCGCCAGCATCTGCTGCGCCACCTCGGCGTGGCGCGTCTGGCGGGTGGATTGAAACACCGGCGGCGCGTCGGTTTCGAGGCCGAGCCAGGTGAGGCCGTCGAGGATGACCTGGGTGGCGGCCGCGGTGCTGCGCTCGCGGTCGGTGTCTTCGATGCGCAGCAGGAATTCTCCCCAGTGGTGGCGGGCGAACAGGTAGTTGAACAGCGCCGTGCGGGCGCCACCGATGTGCAGTAAGCCGGTGGGCGAGGGGGCGAAGCGGGTACGGACGGTCATTGCGGTCGATCCAAGCCGGGGGCGTGCTTCTAGCATGGCCAAGGATGGCGGCACGAGGCGTGCCGGCGTAGCGTGACGGCCATGCAACAACGTGCCGCCGTGCCGATCGCCGGTCCGGTCTGGACCGGCGTGGTCCGGGGCCGGCTCGCCGCCTGGGCCGAGGCGGAGCGCGGCCGCTTTTTCCTCTGGCTGCCGGTGCTGATGACGGCCGGGGCGGTCGCCTTTTTCGCCCTTCGCGGCGACCCGCCGGCCTGGCTTGCGCCGGCGCTGCTGGTGGCTGCGCTGGCCGCGCTGCGGACGACCTGGCCCCGCATCGTGCCGCGCGCCGCCGCATCCTGCGCCGTGGCGGCCGCGCTTGGCTTCGCCGCCGCCCAGTTCGCGACCTCGTGCGCCCCGCCGCTGATGGCGGTGCCGACCCGCGCCGTGGTGGCGGAAGGAACCGTGCGCGCAGTCGAGCCGCTGCCCGCGGGCCGCCGGGTGACGCTGGAGGCGGCACGGCTGGACGGCAGCGCCCCGCTCGACCGCCGGCTGCGCATCCGGCTGCGCACCAACGACGCCACCCCGGTTGCCGCCGGCGATACGCTGCACGTGCGTACGCTGCTGATGCGGCCGGCGCCGCCGGCCTATCCCGGCGCCTGGGACTTGCAGCGCGACGCCTTCTATCAGGGTTTCGGCGCCTTCGGCATGGCGCTGGGCGCCTCCGAGCGGGTTGCCGAGGGCGGGCCGGCCAGTCCGGTGCAGCGAATCCGCGAAACCATCGCCGCGCGCATCGGCGCGGTGCTCTCCGGCAGCACCGCCGCTATCGCCACCACCATGCTGACGGGCAACACCAGCGGCATTCCCGAAGCCGACCGGCAGGCTTTCCGCAACGCCGGGCTCGCCCACCTGCTGGCCATCGCCGGGCTGCACATCGGCATCGTCATGGGGCTGGTGTTCGCCGCCACGCGGCTGGCCCTGGCGGCGTGGGAGTGGGCGGCGCTGCGCTGGCCGACCAAGCAGATCGCCGCCCTCGCGGCCCTGCTGGCGGCGGCGGGCTACATGTTGCTGACCGGCGCGCATCTGCCGGTGCAGCGCAGCTTCGCCATGGCGTGCCTGTTCACGCTGGCCGTGCTGGTTGGGCGCCGGGCGGCCTCGCTGCGCGGGCTGGCGCTGGCGATGGCCGCGCTGGTGCTGCTGGAGCCGCATCAGGTCATGGGCGTGAGCTTCCAGATGAGTTTTCCCGCCGTGCTGGCGCTGATCGTCGGCTACGAGCGGCTGCGCCCCTGGCTGACGCGGCTGCGCGGCGAGGGGTCATGGCGGCGGCGGTTGCTCGCCAGCGTGGTGGCGCTGGCGCTGACGGCGGCGCTGGCCGGGACCTTCTCGGCGCCGTTCGCGGCCTACCATTTCGGCCAGGTGCAGCTTTATAACGTGCTCGCCAACATGGTGGCGGTGCCGATCACCGCGCTGCTGATCATGCCGGCCGGCCTGCTGTCGCTGCCCCTGATGGCGCTGCACGCCGAGGCGCTGGCGCTGGTACCGATGGGCTGGGGGGTCGACGCAGTGCTGTGGGTCGGCCGAACCGTGTGGTCCTGGCCCGCCGCGACGATCCAGGTGGCGCACATGCCGCCCTGGGGGCTCGGCGTGCTGGGTCTCGGCCTGGCGTGGGCCGGGCTGTGGCGCACGCGGGTGCGGTTGGCCGGTTGGGCGTTGGTGGCGCTGGGGTTGGCCTCGCCGGCCTTCTTTTCGCCGCCCGACCTGCTGATGTCGGCCGATGGGCGCATGGTGGGGTTGCGCACCGGGGACGGCATGTATGTCCAGACCGCCGGCAGCGCCGCCGGTTTCACGCTCGACTCCTGGCGGGTGCTGTGGCGGGCGCGGCTGGTGCAGCCGCTGGGCTGCGGACAGGCGCCGTGCGATTTGCGCGCCCGGCCCGACGGCCCGGCCGCGCTGCTGGTGCGCGACGACCCGCCGCAGAGCGCCTGCGCCGCGGCGGCGGTGGTGTCGCTGGAGCCGGTGCGGCTGCGTTGCGCGGTGCCGGTGATCGACCGGCTTTCGGTGTGGCGCGAGGGGGCCTATGCGATCTGGCTGGCTGCCGACGGCGCCCGCGTGCTGTCCGACCGTGAGGAGCGGGGGAACCGCGTCTGGATGCCTAGTCCGAATGAGCGCAATCGCTTGCCGCCGGGGCTGGTGCCGGTGCCGGCGGAGGCGTTGCCGGCGCGCCGTAAACGTCGCGGGCGCGGCGCAGGAAGGCGTTCACCATCCGCCGCGTCGCCTCGTTGAACACCACGCCGATGGCGGCCTGCAGAATGCGGCTGCGGAATTCGAAATCGATCCGGAAATCCACCTTGCAGCCGCGCGGGTGGGGCCCGAAGGTCCAGTCGTTGTTAAGATATCGGAACGGACCGCGCTCGTAGCGCACCTTGATGTATTGCGGGCGCAGCAACGCGTTGCGGCTGGTGAAGCGCTCGCGGAACGGGCCGAAGCCGATCGCCATGTCGGCGATCTGTTCACTGTCGGTCTGCTCTCGCACTTTCGCGCCCACGCACCACGGCAGGAATTGCGGATAGCGGTCCACGTCGGCCACCAGGTCCCACATCTGCTCGGGCGTGAAGGGGACGATGCGGCTCTCGGCGTGGGCCGGCATGGTCAGGCCGCCGCCGGTGTGCGCCGCGCCTCCCGCGCCGCCTTCAGTGCCGCGAAATCGGCATCGGCGTGGTACGAGCTGCGGGTCAGCGGGGTGGCGGAAACGAGCAGGAAACCGCGGGCACGGGCCAGGCTGGCGAGCTCGGAAAAAGCCTCGGGGGTGACGAATTCCTTGACCGCCGCGTGCTTCACGCTGGGCTGCAAATACTGGCCGATGGTCAGGAAATCCACCTCCGCCACCCGCAGGTCGTCCATCACCTGCAGGATTTCGGGGCGCTGCTCGCCGAGGCCCACCATCAGGCCGGACTTGGTGAAAATGCCGGGGTCCAGCCGCTTGACGCTGTCGAGCAGCCGCAACGACTGATAGTAGCGCGCGCCCGGCCGGATCGACGGATAAAGGCGCGGCACCGTCTCCAGATTGTGGTTGAACACGTCGGGGCGCGCCGCCGCCACCACCTCCATCGCGCCCGGCTTGCGCAGGAAGTCCGGTGTCAGCACCTCGATGGTGGTGGCCGGCGCGGCGGCGCGGATGGCGCGGATGGTCGCCGCGAAATGCGCCGCCCCGCCATCCGGCAGATCGTCGCGATCGACCGAGGTGACCACCACGTGCCGCAGGCCCAGCCGCGCCACGGCGTCCGCCACCCGGTCCGGCTCGTCGCCGTCCAGCGCCGCCGGCTGGCCAGTGCGTACGTTGCAGAAGCTGCATGCGCGGGTGCAGGTGTCGCCCATGATCATCATGGTGGCGTGGCGCTGGCTCCAGCACTCGCCGATGTTCGGGCAGCCCGCTTCCTCGCACACCGTGTTCAGCCGGTGGTCGCGGATCAGGGCGTGGGTCTCGTGATAGACCGGGCTTGTCGGCGCCTTCACCCGGATCCAGTCGGGCTTGCGCTGGATCGGGTTGTCCGGCCGCCTCACCTTCTCCGGATGGCGGACGGCGCGGGCGGCGGCGTGATCGATGACGATGCGCGTGGTCATGATCTAGAAGTGGATGGCCCGCCCGTAGGCGTCAAGCACGGCCTCGTGCATGGTCTCGCTCACCGTCGGATGCGGGAAGATCGTCTCCATCAGTTCGGCCTCGGTGGCCTCCAGCGTGCGGGCGACGACGTAGCCCTGGATCAGTTCCGTCACTTCGGCGCCGATCATGTGGGCGCCAAGCAGTTCGCCGGTCTTGGCGTCGAACACGGTCTTCACCATGCCCTCGGGCTCGCCCAGCGCGATCGCCTTGCCGTTGCCGATGAACGGGAAGTGCCCGACTTTCACCTCGTGGCCAGCGGCCTTGGCGCGCGCCTCGGTGAGACCGACCGAGGCGACCTGCGGGCGGCAATAGGTGCAGCCCGGAATGTTGCTCCAGTCGATCGGATGCGGATGCAGACCCGCAATGGCCTCGACGCAGACCACGCCTTCGTGGCTGGCCTTGTGGGCGAGCCAGGGCGGCCCGGCCAGGTCGCCGATGGCGTAGACGCCGGGCTCGCCGGTGCGACAGAACGCGTCGATCACCACATGGGTGCGATCGACTTTCACGCCGGTGCCCTCGAGGCCGAGATCCTCGGTGTTGCCGACGATGCCGACGGCGGAAATCACGCGGTCCACCGTCATTTCGCTGGATTTGCCGCCAGCCTCGATGGTCACGGTCACGCTGTCGGCGTTCCGCTTCGCCCCCTTCACCAGGGCGGAGATGAAGATCTTCATGCCCTGCTTTTCGAAAGCCTTGTGGGCGAGCGCGGAAATCTCCTCGTCCTCGACCGGCAGCACGCGGTCGAGCACTTCCACCACCGTCACCTCGGCGCCCATGTTGCGGTAGAAGCTGGCGAACTCGACGCCGATGGCGCCGGAGCCCACCACCAGCAGCGATTTCGGCATCGCGGTGGGGACCATCGCTTCCTTGTAGGTCCAGATCAGCTTGCCGTCCGCTTCCAGGCCGGGAAGTTGGCGGGCCCGCGCGCCGGTGGCCAGGATGATGTGCGGCGCCTTCAGCGTGGCGACCAGTTTGCCATCCTTCTCGACCGTCAGCGTGTTTTTGCCGGCCAGCCGGCCGTGGCCATCGAACACCGTCACCTTGTTCTTCTTCAGCAGGAAACCGACGCCCGAGGCGAGTTGCTTCGCCACCGCGCGAGAACGCTTTACCACCGCCGCGAGGTCGAAACGGATATTGTCGGCGGCAAAGCCGAAATCCTTGAGGTGATGCAGAAGGTGGTTGATTTCCGACGCGCGCAGCAGCGCCTTGGTGGGGATGCAGCCCCAGTTCAGGCAGATGCCGCCCAGGTGCTCGCGTTCGACGCAGGCCACCTTCATGCCGAGTTGGGCGCCGCGAATGGCGGTAACGTAGCCACCGGGCCCGCCGCCCAGCACGATAAGATCGAAGGATTGGTCGGCCATTTTCTTCTCCTTCTCCCCCTCCCCTGGTGGGAGGGGGGTTTACGCGTGCCTACCCCGCGAAATGCCTCAGCGCATCGCCGTCGAGGCGCTGCACCGTCCATTCGTCCCTGGGCCGCGCACCGATCGAACGGTAGAAGCCGATCGCTGTCGCATTCCAGTTCAGCACCGACCAGTGCATGCGCTCGCATCCCTCATCCAGGGCACGTCGCGCGAGATGGCGGAAGATCATGCGCCCGATCCCCCGGCCGCGATACTCGGGCTCGACGAAGACATCCTCCACATAGAGCCCCGGCTTCACCAGGAAGGTGGAGAAATCGTAGAACCAGACGGCGAACCCGATGGGCTGGCCGGCCAGTTCCGCGACCAGCGCCCAGGCCCGCTTGGGCTCCCCGAACAACACGCGGCGGAAATCCGCCGCGGTGCCGCGCACCTCGTGGGTCAGCCTTTCGTACTCCGCCAGCTTGCGGACGAACGCGGCGATCAGCGCCTCATCGCCCGGCACCGCGTCGCGGAGGATGACGTCGCCGTTCACAGCAGCAGGCTCAGCGGGTCTTCCACCACGCGCTTGAACTCGCCCAGCCATTCGGCCCCCAGCGCGCCGTCCACCACCCGGTGGTCGACGCTGAGCGTGCAGGTCATGACGGTGGCGATCGCCAGCACCCCGCCCTTCACCACCGCGCGGGGCTGCCCGGCGGCGACGGCGAGAATGCCGGCCTGCGGCGGGTTGATGATGGCGGCGAAGTCGGACACGCCATACATGCCCATGTTGGAAATCGAGAAGCCGCCGCCCTGGAATTCCTCCGGCTTCAGTTTTCCGCTCTTCGCGCGTGCCGCCAGGTCCTTCATTTCGTTGCTGATGGCAGCCACGCCCTTGCGATCGGCCTGGCGCACGATCGGGGTGATCAGCCCGTCCGGAATCGATACCGCCACCGAAATGTCGACGTCGTCGAACAGCGCCACGCCGTCGTCGGTCCAGGCGGCGTTCACCTTCGGCATCCGCCGCAGCGTGATGGCGGCGGCCTTGATGATCAGGTCGTTGACCGAAAGCTTGAAGGCGCCAGGCCCGTCCTTGGCGCCGCGCGCATTGAGGTCGGCGCGCAGCTTCAGCAGGGCGTCGATCTCGATGTCCATCGAGACATAGAAGTGCGGCACGGTCTGCTTCGCCTCGGTGAGGCGGCGAGCGATGACGCGGCGGATCGTCGTGTGCGGCACCAGCGTGTGCGGCGCCAGCAGCACGGCGCGCTTGGGCGCCGGGGCGGGGACAGCCGGCGCGGGCGCCGCGGCAGGGGCACGGGCCGGGGCAGGGAGGACGCCGCCCTTCTGGGCCGCCTCGATGTCGGCGCGCACGATGCGTCCGCCCGGGCCGGAGCCTTTCACGGCGGACAAACCGATGCCGGCCTGCGCCGCCATGCGCCGTGCCAGTGGGGAGGCGAACACACGCTCGCCGGCGTCGTGGCCGTTGCTGCTGCCCGCCGGAGCAGCGGGGGCGGCTGGTGCTGGGGCGGGGGCCGGCGCGGGCGAAGCCACGCCGGGCGCCGACACGGCGCCGGCCGGCACTGCCTCGCCCGCCTCGACGAGCACCGCGATCGGCGCGTTCACCGCGACACCCTGGGTGCCGTCGGCGACCAGGATGCGGCCGAGCACGCCCTCGTCCACCGCCTCCACTTCCATGGTGGCCTTGTCGGTCTCGATCTCGGCGATGACGTCGCCGGCCTTGATCGTATCGCCTTCTTTCTTCAGCCAGCGCGCCAGGGTGCCCTCCGTCATGGTCGGGCTCAATGCCGGCATCAGGATGTTGGTGGCCATCTGCGTCCCTTTCCCCGTGCCCGATCAGACCAGCTTCTTCACGGCGTCGACAACCCAGTCGGGCTGCGGCAACGCCAACTTCTCGAGGTTGGCGGCATAGGGCAGCGGCACGTCGAGCCCGTGCACGCGCGCCGGCGGGGCATCGAGCCAGTCGAAGCACTGCTCGATGACCTGCATGTTCACCTCGGCGCCGATACCGGCGAACGACCAGCCTTCCTCGACGGTGACGATCCGGCTGGTCTTCTTCACGCTGGCCACCACGGTGTCGATGTCGAGCGGGCGCAGCGAGCGCAGGTTGATCACCTCGGCCGAAATGCCCACCTCCGCCAGCGCCTCGGCCGCCTTCATGGCCACGCCGACCATGATCGAAAACGCCACCAGGGTGACGTCGGTGCCCGCGCGCTCGATCTTCGCCTTACCGATCGGCAGGATGAAATCCGCGTCCGTCGGCAGCTCGAAGGTCTGGCCGTAGAGCATCTCGTTTTCGAGGAAGATGACCGGATTGGGATCGCGGATGGCGGCGCGCAACAGCCCCTTGGCGTCCGCCGACGACCATGGCGCCAGCACCTTCAATCCCGGGCAGTGCGCATACCAGCTCGCATAGCATTGGCTGTGCTGGGCGGCGACGCGGCTGGCGGCGCCGTTGGGGCCGCGGAAAACGATCGGGCATCCCATCTGGCCACCCGACATGTAGAGCGTCTTGGCCGCCGAGTTGATGATCTGATCCATCGCCTGCATGGCGAAGTTAAAGGTCATGAACTCGACGATCGGCCGCAGTCCGTTCATCGCCGCGCCCACCGCCATGCCGGTGAAGGCGTGCTCGGTGATCGGTGTGTCGATGACGCGCCGGGGGCCGAACTCGTCCAGCAGGCCCTGGCTGATCTTGTAGGCGCCCTGGTACTGGGCGACTTCCTCGCCCATCAGGAACACGTTCGGATCGGCGCGCAGTTCGGCGGCCATGGCGTCGCGCAGCGCCTCGCGCACGGTGGTTGGCTTGGTCGGACCCCAATCGCGCTCGGGCTCCGGCGCGGCGGCGGCCTCCTGGCGCGGGGCGGCGGCCGGCATGGCCTCCGCCGCCGGGGCGGCGGCCTTCGGTGCGGCCGGTGCCGTGGCAACGTCCTCGCCGTCGGCGCCGAGCACGGCGATCGGCGTGTTCACCGCGACCCCCTCGGCGCCCTCCTCGACCAGGATCCGCGCCAGCCTGCCCTCGTCAACCGCTTCCACTTCCATGGTGGCCTTGTCCGTTTCGATCTCCGCGATGACGTCGCCGGCACGCACGTCGTCGCCGACCTTCTTGAGCCAGCGGGCCAATTTGCCCTCGGTCATGGTGGGGCTGAGCGCGGGCATCAGGATCTGCGTGCTCATCGCCTCAGCCCTCCACCAGCACGTCGGTCCACAGCTCGGCGGGCTCCGGCTCGGGGCTGCTCTGGGCGAACTCGGCGGCCTCCTGCACGATCGCCTTCACCTCGTCGTCGATGCGCTTGAGCTCGGCCTCATCGACGCCGAGTTCGGTCAGCCGGGTGTGCGCATGCTCGATGCAGTCGCGCTCGGTGCGCATCTTCTGCACCTCCTCGCGGGTGCGGTACTTGGCCGGGTCGGACATCGAATGGCCGCGGTAGCGGTAGGTCTTCATTTCCAGCAGGTAGGGGCCGCCGCCGGCGCGGCAATGCGCCACCGCGACGTCGGCGGCCGCCTTCACCGCCTCGACGTCCATGCCGTCGACCTGCATGCCGGGAATGCCCCAGGCCGCGCCGTTCTGCGACAGGTCGTGCGAGGCCGAGGCGCGTTCGACGCCGGTACCCATGCCGTATTTGTTGTTCTCGATCACGTAGATCACCGGCAGCTTCATCAGCGCGGCCAGGTTGAAGCTCTCGAACACCTGGCCCTGGTTGGACGCGCCGTCGCCGAAATAGGTGACGCTGACGTTATCGTTGCCGCGGTACCAGTTGCTGAAGCCGAGCCCGGTGCCGAGGCTGACCTGCGCGCCGACGATGCCGTGTCCGCCGAAGAAATGCTTCTCCTTGCTGAACATGTGCATCGACCCGCCCTTGCCGTGCGAGTAGCCGGTGGCGCGGCCGGTCAGCTCGGCCATGACACCGCGTGGCGCCATGCCGGTGGCGAGCATGTGGCCGTGGTCGCGGTAGGAGGTGATGACCTCGTCGCCGTCCTTCAGCGCCATCTGCATCCCGACCACCACGGCTTCCTGGCCGATGTAGAGATGGCAGAAGCCGCCGATCAGGCCCATGCCGTACAGTTGGCCCGCTCTTTCCTCGAACCGGCGGATCAACTGCATGTCGCGGTAGCCGCGCAGCAACTCGTCCTTCGACAAGCCCGTCTGCGCCTTGCCCCGCTTCCTGGCTTCGCCCGCCTTCGCCATCGTCTGATCCCCCGCTGATCTGCCGGTCATGCCGTCACACCTAATCTCGGGCCGCCCGTGGGGCAAGCGCGGGAGTGGCGGAAAACGTTGATTGTGCAATGCAATAAGCGTGGTTGACCCATTTCCCGGTCAACCCCGTGCACCGGAGCAACCGCCGGCTAGTAAAGCCGCTTGCCCTGGCCGTACGGGACCACGACGTCGCCGGGATCGGAGAGGTTCAGCATGGCGCGGGCGCGTTCGTCAAGCGCGTCCGGGTCGAGCTGGTTGGCGCGCAGGCCGGTGACGCGCCGTTCCCAGCCGGCGAGGTCGCCTTCCGCCCGCGCCAGATCGGACTGCGCCACCTTCAGATCTTCCAGCCGGCTCGCATAGGCGCGCAGACCGCGATCGCCGTGTGTGGCGTTCCAAACGAAATAGGCGACCAGCAGCAGAAAGATGAAAGGCGGCACCGCCGACTTCGTGCGGCGCCTGATCTCATGGCCGATCGACACGCCCGCTCCTGCCCAAATTCCTCCGACCCGGCAACATGTACAGTCATCGCCGGCGCGCCGCCAGTCTTTCGTC
>Ga0181529_10007269_pt1 | contig 11080 bp, 7 predicted proteins | sample PEATcosm2014_Bin_36_FD_119763 | JGI IMG/M metagenome (GOLD analysis project Ga0181529, IMG submission 119763) | Peatland microbial communities from MTU Mesocosm Facility, Houghton, MI, USA - PEATcosm2014_Bin10_30_metaG | ecosystem: Environmental > Terrestrial > Soil > Wetlands > Peat | place... | reverse complement strand
GCATGTCGCCCTGCGGAAGGCGGTAGTAGTCGGTCCATTTGGCGGCGGTGCCGCCCAGCGCGAAGTTCACCGTCAGATCGGTGGTCGCGGGGGAACTGAGGGTGAAGGTGATCAGGCCCGTCTCAGCACGGTCGAGGGTGGCGGTTGGGTCGGTTGCGACGACCGACACAAACGGAATCGGCGGTGTGCTGGCCGCCGTGCGGTTCGCAATGACCGCCCAAGGGCCAATGACGGAGAGGAGGAGACACGCGGAGACCGAGAATTTTCCCATTAGACCCGCAATCGTATCGGGTCTCTGGATCGGCTAGTAGCCGTGTCGGTCTGATAGTTAGGTCAGATGATTTCTGTTCGCCCTGTAAGAATTCAGGCAGCGGTGTGTCGGTGTCCGTCTGTCAATCGGTCCGGCCCTCAAGGCGCCACGTTGACGCCGACCCCGACCGGCGAGGATTTTCCGGTGACAGCGTAGACCCCTTCGTTGACACCGACGGTGCGCACAAAGGTGTCGAGAATCAGGCTCACGTATCTTGCAAGGACAGTGTTGGGCGAATAGGGAATATAGACGATGTCATTTGCCTCGAGCCGGACGTCGGGAGCCTTTCCCCGCAGGATGGCGTCCACTCGGACGACCGCGATCTGCGGGTGGGCGAGCGGGCCGCGCAAGATCGCCACATTCGATAGGCAAGCCTCCGGCTCGGTGCCGCCGGCCAGCGCGATGGACTGGACCAGGGTGAGCGATCCGGTCATCCTTTCGGAATGCGGCTGGAGGACGGCTCCCAGGACGTGAACCTGGGCCGCGCGCACCGAGGGAAGGAAGATGAAGTCGTCGGGCTGAAGGTAGACGTTTTGGGAAAGATCGCCGTCCCGAAGCAGCCGCTGGAAATCGACTGGAATCAGGCGTCCTTTGCGGATGAGAAAACTGCGCGACAAGTCCGCGGTTTCCGATCCGCTGCCCGTCGGGAGGTTGACGCCGATGCTGGCGGCGAGAGAGGCCAGGGCCGAAGAAGACGAAAGGCCGCCCGCTTGCGCGAGCGCGTCGAGAAGGGTGGTGGGGCCGCCGAGAACGTAAACTCCGGGGCTGCCGACGCGGCCTAGCACCCATACACGCTGGCTCGCCACCGTCCTCAGCGTGAGCGAGACCACTGGTTTTTCGCGCAGAAACCTGTTCAGCTCCACGCCCAGGCGATCCCGGGCCTCCGGAAGCGTCAAACCCCAGACATCGAGGCCGGGCAGCAGATAATAGTAGATTTTTCCGTCCGGTCCGACGGTGACGCTGGTCCTGGTCGACGCATCGCCCACCAATTCGATATCAATCCGGTCGCCAGGGCCGAGGTGGAACGCCTCCGTGCCTGGTTGCAGCAAACCAGGATCGAGCGGCTCGGGTGGCGGCGTGTCCGCTGCAGCGCCCGCAAGCGCGAAGACGGACGGCATCCTTTGTTGGGCAGTGGACGGTGGAAGGCTCTCGCAGCCGCAGAAAAGACATGAACCGGCGGCGATCGCCAGTCCGAACGACACCCTAACCATTCCGCCGTTGGCTGCGTACGGAGAATCAAGCCGTCGCCCTTCTGTGCGCGGCTCATCTCCTGTCGAAAGTCTAACCACTTTTCGCATAAATAGGAGCTTCATGGCGAAATGCTCGGCCTGCGGATGATGTCCGGACCGACGTTGATTCCCGTCCATGAGACGACGGCCGACTCCACGAAGGCCGCGGCGGCGCGATCGAGCAACTCCTCGGCTTTGATCCACGGACGGCTGCTCACGTAGACCAGGTCGCCGGGCTGCAACGCCAGATTGGGCGCTTGTCCATCGAACACACCGGCTACATCGACCGTGAATGCTTCGGGGTTGTCCAGGGCGCCGCGGACCACCAGCACGTGTCTTTTCCAGGCCCGCTCGGTGAAGCCGCCACGCGAGGCGATCGCTGAAAGCGCGTTCTGGTCGGCATCCCACGGCGCAGGACCGGGTGTTCGGACTTCGCCAAGCACGTAGATTTCTCCGGAGGCGACGGCCGGAAAATAGAGGTAGTCGCCAGGCTCCAATGCGACGTTCTGAGAAAGGTCGCCGTGCAGGAACAGGCGCTCGAAGTTCACCGGCATCCGCTTGCTGCCCCGTTCGAGAAAACTGTGGGAGAAATCGGTCGTGTCGATCGTGTCGCCGCGGGAAGCGCCGGTCTCGAAGCCGCGCGAGCGAGCGACCGCCTCGATGATCGTGATCGGCCGGTCGAGGGGGAAAATCCCCTTCTGTACGACGGTGCCGAGCATGTAATACCTTTTGCTGCGGTAGGCGACCGGCGTGACAAAGGCTTGGGGCGAACGGCGGTATTTGCCGAGTTCATTATTAAGGCGCTCGCGAAGTTCGTCCACGGTCATGCCGGCAGCGGGGATATTTTCGGCCTCGAGATACGAGACGCAGCCGTCGGGGCCGACCGGCACCTCCTCGCGGGTCAATTCGGGAGAGCCGAAGAGGTGGAAGCTCAGCACATCGCCCGGCCCAAGGGTGAGCCGCTGCTGCCAGTCCGCCCGCTGCGCGGGACCGACGACGGAGAATGATTCCTGTGCCGGCGCTTTCGGCGCGAGACAGAGGAAGCCGATCAAAAGAATGGCCGCGCCGCTTCCAAGCCATCGGCTGAACCGGTTGCGCACAGGCGCGGAGCGCTCGCGGTTGAGCACGGCGCCGACAATATTGCAGCGGGCGTCGCGCAGGGTTTCCAGATCGTCCTGCGTCTCCGCGGCATCCGAACGGCTGCTGTCTACGAGCCAGAGAAGATTCGGGATGTTCTCCGCCAGCAGGACGGCTTCGGCCACGGAGGCGGGCGGAAGCTCGATGAAGATCACGATGCGTTCGATTGCACGCCAGGCTTCGAGCGCCGTCTGCCATTGTTTGCGGCGTTCCAGGCTCCAAACCCAGCCGGGGAGGGGAATGTCGATTCGCGGCTGGCCATCCATGCCCGACAACTGCTCGGCGATCCGCCCTGGCAAGGACAGTACGCTCGTCGTCATGGCGACGCTATCCGAGACTTCGGCCGGCGGCTTGGCCGGCCCGAGCGCTTGTGCGCGGCCGACGGGTCCCGCCGCGATTTCGGGGGAGGATCGGGCGGTGATAGTCAGGGTGCGAAATCCGCAGTTGCTGGCGGCGCCGGCGAGCAGATCTATCCACGTAGAACGCCCGTCCCCGCGATGGGCCGACGTGACGCCGCAGACCATTCCGCGATTCGGGGAGGTGCAGAGGCGGCTTTGCAGCGCCGTCCACGCGCGGAATGCCCATTGGTCGCGGTCGGCTGGCGGCAGCTGCTTCAGGTCGCCCAAAGTGGCCAGAAGTGGCAGCCCGGTAACCCTCCGGACGTCGGCGCGGGTCTTGATCCGGTTGTCCAGGAATTCCCCGAGCAAGACCTGTCCGGCCGATCCGATGAGGCCGAAGAAGGCTCCAAGGCAGGCGAACAGGACGATTTCGAGGCGGTGATTGTGCTGTACGGTCGGATTGGCCGAGACCGACAGAAGAACGCGAAAATAGCCGGGAGGATTTTCGCGAAATGGCTGGATCGCCTGTTGCCGGCCGATGAGCATGGCGCGGGTTGTCTCCAGGCTGCGGAAGCGCTCGCCCATTGCGACCTCCTCGGGCGTGATGCGTTCGTAAAAAGCGGGCGACATCGCTGTCGGCGCCGCCGGGCGGGAGCCGGCGGGTGGAATGTCGGCGGCGGCCGACGCGGTTCGGCGCTCGGCTTCCTCCAAGGCCGCCAGTCGGGCGCGCTGTTCCCGGACGAGCGGGTGGACGTCGGTGTAGCGCACAAGCAGATCGTCCAGCTGATCGCGCGCGGTTTGGATCCGCTGGGGAAGATCGCTGGCGACCGGAGCGGTGTTGTCCCGCACGGACGCGAACGCGGCGACGGTCGCGACGCTGGCCGCTGGAATCGCCGCAAGCTCGGTCGAAATCTCGGTTTCCACCTGCGCAAGCTGATGATTTACGCGGTCGCCGGCTTCGATGGCCTCCTGACGCTGCATGGTTTGGGTATAGCCGATGGCCGCGTCGCAGAACCGTTTGACGAGATCGGCCGTAGCCTCCGCGGACGGGCCCGTCGCCGTGACCGTGGCCACATCGTTGTTCCGATCGAGCGTGATCTCCAGGTGGGTGGCCAGCTCCTTGGCGGAAACGGGCGGTTGCAGGTGCGAGCCGACCTCCTCCAGCAATCCCGGCGACTGCAGCATGACCACGAGACTGGGCGTTGCCAAGGCCCGCGGACGAAACGTGTCGTCGATCGCAGATGGCTCGTAATGGATCAACTGCGCTGTGGATGCGAACGAGCGCCCCCAGACCGCCCAGGCGACGCAGGCGCCTGCGACCCCAAAGATGGCGGTGCAGCATGCCAGCCGGCGCCAGCGGCGCAGGCAGAAATCGAGAACGGCCCACGTATCGAAAGGCGCGGGCTGTGGTTGCTTACCGTTGTTTGTATTCATTAGAGGCTCAATGGGGAGGTGGCGGCAGCGCCTGGACGCCGCGGCGGCCAGGCGGCTCCCCGGCGGGCATGGGGTATCACCCTGCCTTGGCGCGGCCCGGCGGGCTGAAATCCCCGGCGGGGCCGTCCACGAGATTGTTTTGGAACGCGTAGTGAACGAGCTGGGCGTTGTTGGACATGCCCATCTTCTCGAGCAGGCGGCCGCGGTAGGTGCTGATGGTCTTTACGCTGAGCGACAGCTCGCGAGCGATGATGCTTACGGATTTGCCCGAGGCGATCAGTCTCAGGATGAGAAATTCGCGGTCGGAAAGGGTTTCATGCGGAGCCACCTGCACGTCGTTCACGAGAAGCGACGCCATCTTTTCGGCCAGGCCCTGGCTGATGTAACGGCCTCCGGCGATCGCCTTGCGCACGGCGCCAACGAGTTCCTCCGGCGCGCTTTCCTTGGTCATGTAGCCGGCCGCGCCGGCTTTCAGCAGGCGCACGGCGAACTGATCCTCCGGATGCATGCTGAGGATGAGGACCGGGAGGGAGGGGCGCGCCTGCTTGATTTCCTTGAGCACCTCCAGGCCGCTGCGCCCCGGCATCGTTAGATCGAGGATCACGACGTTCCAATGCTCCTTCCAAACGCGCTCGAGCGCCTCTTGGGAGTCCGCCGCCTCGCCGAAGGACGCTCCCTTGAATGCACCGGCCAGAATCTGCTTGAGGCCCTGGCGCACCACAGCGTGATCGTCCGCGATCAGGATTCTCATGGGTCGCCCCGGGCTATCGCCGCCGCGGCGGGCAGCGGCACACGCATCGTGACGGTGGTGCCCCGGCCCGGCTGGCCGGTGAAGAGAATCTCCCCGCCCGCCTGGGTCGCGCGCTCCTTCATGCCGATGAGCCCGATCGAGCGGGCGTGGACAATTTCGCTCTCGGCGATTCCCCGGCCGTTGTCCTGCACAGTGAGTGTAAGCTCCTGGTCGTTCTGCGACAGGCTGACCCGGACCACGGTCGCATTGGCGTGACGGATGATGTTGGTGAGGGTCTCCTGAAAGATCCTGAAACAGGCGGTGCTGAAATTCTGCTCCCAGAGGGTCTCTGTCACGTCCAGTTTCGTCTCGCAGCGAATGCCGGTGCGCTCCTGGAACTCGGCGGCCTGCCACTCGATCGCTGCGGCGAGCCCGAGACTGTCGAGGACACCCGGCCGCAACTCCGTCGCGATGCGGCGGACGGTATGGATCGTGGCGTCAATCCTGGCGGACATGGTTTTGATCTTGCCCAGCGCGCCGCGCGTCCCGCGCAGCTTGCTGGAAAGCCAGGACAGATCCAGTTTCAATCCGGTGAGGGCCTGCCCGAGTTCGTCGTGGACTTCCCGGGCGATGCGGGTTCGCTCTTCCTCCCGGACAAATTGCAGGTGACCGGTGAGGGCCCTCAACTGGTCATGCGAACGCCGGAGCCTTTCCTCAGCCTGCTCGCGCTCGCGCCTCTGCTCGGCCTCGGACAGGGCTCGGCTGACCGCGGGCGTCAGGCGGGTGAGACTGCCTTTCAGGACGTAGTCGGTGGCGCCGTCCTTCAGCATGTCGATCGCAACCTCTTCGCCCAGCGTGCCCGTGACAAAGATGAACGGAATGCGGGGCGCGATTCGTCGTGCGATCCTCAGCGCCTCGCTGCCGTCGAGGGTCGGCAAAGAGTAGTCGGACAGGATGAGATGCGGGGGCCGGTTGTTTAGCTCGGTTTCGAACGCCTGGCGGGTGTCGACGTTGATCAGGGAGATACGGCGATCCCATGCGAGCAGCATATGCTTGATCAATTCGACATCCGGCGCGCTATCCTCCACCAGCAGGATGCGGAGCGGTTCGGGAGCCATCAAGGGTGGCAGGCTTTCGGAGGCGAGGTCGCGGCAGTCGACGGCGACCGTGACGGGAACGATTTCCGTCGAACCGAAAATTTCTCTTTTTCCCTTATTCATGCGACAGGGCGGGGACGTTCCCGGACGGACGCGCGGCGGGCGAATGCGCCCGCCGTGCGGCGGCCCGGATATACACGCCAAGTGTCGCGGCCGCGGTCGTCCGCCAGTCGAAACTGCGGGCGCGGACAAATCCCGCGGTGCGCAGCCGCTCCCGCCAGTCCCGATCGGCTGAGATACGGGTGAGCTGGGCCTGGATCTGCGCTGCATCGTCGGGGTCCAATCTCGCCGCGGCGTCGCCAACGGTGTCCGCAAGTGCGCCCCGCGTGGACGAGAGCACCGGACACCCGCAGGCCATCGCCTCGATGGGAGGAAGGCCGAAGCCTTCATAGAAAGACGGAAATACAAAGACGTTGGCGGCGCGATACCAGTCGGGCAGATCGGCGGGCGGCACGAAACCGAGGCAATGGATGTCGCGCGCAAAAGGTGAGGCTCGGATTAGCGCGTGAATTGCCTCCGCGCCATGCCAATCGCCGCCGGCCAAGACGAGATGCCAGGCGGATGGGGTCGCGGCTTTGAAACCGTTGAATGCGGCGATGAGCCCTGAGTGGTTTTTCGCCGGGTGCTCGAGGCGCGCAACATAGAGAAAGAATGGCGCCGCCACGCCCCGCAAGGCGCAGACCGCGGCGCGCGCGCGCGATGGCGACCCGGGCTGAAAGCGATCATGATCGACGCCGTTGGGCACGACCGTGACCCGGTCGGCCGGCACGCCGAAAAATGTGCGGACATCGCGGGCGGTTGTCGGGCTGACGGCGACGATCTCGTCCTGCCTCCGGGCGAGGCGGCGCGCGATCACGCGGCCGTAGAACATCCGCGCCGAGTCGTATTTTCCCGCGAGATGAAAAGGGGCCAGATCGTGGATCGTCGCGACGAGGGCGCACGGGCGAAGCCAGGGCATCCGGCGATAGCTCGGGATGTGCAGCACGTCGAGCGCTGCGCGCCGCACAAGGCGCGGAAGAATCATTTGATGCCAAAAGACGTTTCGAAGCGGCGGCCGGTGGCGTTCGTCCACGGGCTCCAACCGCATCCTGCCGCCGGCAAATGAAAACAGCGGCAGGTCCGCTTCGAGGACAAATAGCGTGAATTCATGCTCGATCGCCGCGGGAAGCAGGGCGCGCACCAGCGATAGGACATATTGGCCGACACCGGAGCGGCCGCGCTGAATCGCCGAAGTGGACAGGCCGATCTTCACGGTCCGTCCCCCGGTCTTGCCTTTGTTCGGCTGCCGACGGGGGCGGGCGGCGGCTGTGGGCGCGGAGAGCCGGCTTCGACGATGATGAACTGTTCCGTCAGGTGCATGTGCGCCAACGCCGAACAAACGGATGCGCTCGGCCGGAGGAGAATGAGATTGCGCCGCCCTCGGGCGAGGCGCCTCTGCCAGTGCGCGAGAAAGGCGAGGCCGGTACTGTCGATGGACTTCACTCCGGCAAGATCGATCAGGCAATGGCCCCGCTGCTCCATGGCACGGGTCCAAAAAACGGATCCGCTCTCGAGAAGACCCCACTGCAAACAATCGGCGGCCAGCACCTTGATGCCATAGTGCGTCGCGGCGGAAGATGGGGCGTCGCCCGGCGCGGCTGTCCGCCCGCGGCGGGCGGGCAGCCGCCAGTGTTGGGCCAGAATCGCCGGGACAAATCGGAGGAAATCGCCCGCATAACGGGCGAACAAACGCCGCGGTTCCTGCCACAGCCGAAAGACGGATTCGGTGCCGGTGCGTCGCATCCACACCGGCGCGCGCGTCAGGCGGCCGGCAAGAAAATCGACGGTGCCTCCGGCGCCGATCATTACCGGAATTCCGGCCGTGCGGTGATGGCGGAAAATCCATTTCTCCTGCTTGGGGCAGCCGAAGCAAACGAGCACGATGTCGGGCTTCGCGACGCGAATCTTTGCGACGATTTCGGCGTCGTCCATCCCTGCCAAAGCGCGGATGGGCGGCGAATAATGCCCGACCGCGGGAAGCAAGGGGTGGGCTGCGGCGATTCGCCGCGCCGCCTCGGCGCCGACGCCGGCTGCGCCGCCGAGCAGGAATATCCTCCATCCGCGCTGCTCCGCCCTCCGCAAGAGGACAGGCACGAGATCGGACCCGGCCACCCGGCAGGGAAGGGCGTTTCCCAACCACCGCGAGGCCCAGACGAGCGGCCTTCCGTCGCACAGCACAAGGTCTGCCTGGGCCAGGATCAGGAGGAGCTCTGCGTCGCGCCTTGCCTGCACCAGAAAATCGACGTTGGGGGTCACGACATAGCCCGGCCGCCGCGCCTCGACCATCGCCTCGATCCGGTCGACCGCTTCGGCGATCGTCAGCGGATCAAACGACACCCCAAGGATCGCGATGGGCCAGGGGATTGCGTCAGTCGGTGGCGGTGGCATTGCCTCCAAGGGATCGGCCCGCACCTCCGGCCCGAATATGGCGGACCATGGGTCGGCGAGCGGCGGAACGGATGACGGCATGCTTGTCTATCCGACAGCGCCGCGCGGATTGTGGCTGTGGGGTCTCGAACCCATACCGGCGGGGCCGGCGGGCTGGGGTACACACCCCCTTTCGACGATCCTGGCAGGGCGCTATCCTGCTCCTGCGCTTTTTTACGCAATCCGATCGCCTTGATGCCCCGTCGTGTGTCGGCGGCGCCGGCCGAGAAGATTCCACAACGCCACCATGACTCTCCTGCGTTTTCTGGTCCGCTATTCGCCGAGAATGGTGATCTGGACCTCTATTGCCGCGCTGCTTAGCGGCGCCTGCAACGCCGGATTGATCGCGATGATCAACTCGGCGCTGAACCACGGCGGCAATCCCGGCGTGGCGCTGATCGTCGGATTCGCGGCTCTGGGGCTTGGACGGATCGCGACCAATGCATTCGCGCAGGTGACACTCGCCCATTTCTCGCAAGCGACCACCGCCCGCCTGCGCCGGGACCTCGTGGAAAAGATCCTCGCGGTGCCGCTGCGCCAAATCGAGGAGCTTGGAACGCCAAAGCTCATGGCTGCGTTGACGGAGGATATCTTGGAGATTACCCAGGCGACGCTCAGCATCCCGATTTTTGCCGTCAATCTCGCGCTGCTGCTGGGAGGGGCGGCGTATCTCGCGTGGCTATCGCTGCCCGTGCTGCTTGCAATGGCTGTCTTCGCCGCGGTCGGCGCCGTCAGTTATCGGCTGATGATCCGGAGCGGTTTCGGCCACCTGACCGCGGCGCGTGAGGGCCAGGATCGCCTATTCCGCCATTTTCGCGCCCTCACGGAGGGGATCAAGGAGCTCAAGCTCCATCGCGCGCGCCGCGTCGAGTTTCTGGAGGAGGACGTCGCGTCGGCCGCGGCCGTCTGCCAGAAGCACAACGTTGCCGCCGAAATGCGATTCATCGCGGCACAGAATTGGAACCAGCTTCTCTTCGTCGCGCTGATCGGAATGATTCTTTTTCTCCTGCCGCGCATGGGACACGTAAGCCCGCAGGTCCTGACCGGATACATCATCGCCACGCTCTACCTGATGGGGCCCCTGGCGGGATTGCTCGGGAGTCTCTCCGTGTTCACCCGGGCCAATGTCTCGCTGCGAAAAGTGGAGCAACTCGGACTGGCGTTGTCGACGAATTCCGACGGAGGCGGGGCCGATGCTCGAGCGACTGCGGCGCCACCGGAGCCGTTCAAGACGCTGGAGCTCATCGGTGTGACACACCATTACTATCGCGAACGGGAAGACGACAATTTCGTGCTGGGGCCGATCGATCTCGTGCTTCGGCCGGGCGAACTCGTTTTTCTCATTGGCGGCAACGGCAGCGGGAAATCCACGCTGGCCAAGGTGATTGCCGGCTTGTACCCGCCGGCGCTCGGAGAGATCCGACTCAATGGAAAGGTGATCGGAGACGACAACCGCGACGATTACCGGCAGTGTTTTTCCGCGGTGTTCTCGGACTATTTCCTGTTCGATCGGATCATCGGCATTGCGCGAGCCGGCGCCGACGAGCGCGCACGTAAGTACCTCGAGCTGTTGCACCTCGAGCACAAGGTGGAGGTCACGGATGGTGTGTTTTCAACGACGGACCTTTCCCAGGGCCAGCGTAAGCGGCTCGCGCTGCTCTGCGCCTACCTGGAAGATCGGCCCTTCTATCTCTTCGACGAGTGGGCCTCCGATCAGGATCCGCTCTTCAAGGAAGTGTTTTACAGCCGGCTCCTGCCGGAGTTGCGGTCGCGTCGGAAGGCGGTGCTCGTGATCACGCACGATGACCGATACTTCTCCCATGCCGACCGGCTGATCAGGCTGGACTACGGTCAGATCGCGCCGGACCGCCTGCGTGCGGCGGCGGACGAAGAGCCGCAGCGCGCATTGGCAGGCTGTGGAAATACTGCGGTGTCGGGAAGCAGTCGGACGGAATCTTCGAGCGGAAGGGTGGTCGCGGATCCGGAGGCAGGTAGGGCTTGACCCCAGTAACAACAGAGGCGGCGGGGACTCCAAGCAATGTCCTATGGGACCATCTATGAACAAATGCAAAGCGACGGGAAATTCGGTGGCGGCAACAGCGAAAGCGCTCGGTCGAACGGGGTGGCTTCCGGCTTTGACCGCGGCAATGATCTTTTTCGCCGCCGGTGCGGTGAGGGCGAACGTGTACGTGTTCAACCCACTGGTTGGCGATGCGGTTGCGCTCGACCACACCGATGGGACGGGGACCAATGCGCGCTTTTTCAATCCGACCGCGGCG
>Ga0181529_10007268_pt1 | contig 11080 bp, 12 predicted proteins | sample PEATcosm2014_Bin_36_FD_119763 | JGI IMG/M metagenome (GOLD analysis project Ga0181529, IMG submission 119763) | Peatland microbial communities from MTU Mesocosm Facility, Houghton, MI, USA - PEATcosm2014_Bin10_30_metaG | ecosystem: Environmental > Terrestrial > Soil > Wetlands > Peat | place... | reverse complement strand
CGACATGCTCAACCGCGGCGAAACCCTCCCCGTCGACCTGCGCGGCCGCTTCCTCTACTACGTTGGCCCGGTCGAGGCGGTGCGCGACGAGGCAGTCGGCCCCGCCGGCCCCACCACCGCCACCCGCATGGACAAGTTCACCCGCCAGGTCCTCGCCCAGACCGGCCTGCTCGGCGCCATCGGCAAGGCCGAGCGCGGGCCAGAAGCCATCGCCGCCATCCGCGAGTTCCACTCCGTCTACCTCATCGCCGTCGGCGGCGCGGCCTACCTCATCTCCAAGGCCATCCAGTCCGCCCGCGTCCTCGCCTTCGCCGACCTCGGCATGGAGGCCATCTACGAGTTCGATGTCGTCGACATGCCCGTCACCGTCGCCGTCGACTCGCTCGGTTCCAGCGTCCACACCACCGGCCCCGCCGAGTGGCACTCCCGCATAGCCCAGCACCTCCCCAACACCGCCATCTTGCAGTGAAAGGTCGATATCCGACACAACTCACACAAATAAAACGAATTAGAAATCTATTGATATTTGAGTTGGGCCAACCACAGACTTCTTTTTAGTTGATGGCGTGGGAAGGCCAAACAACCTGTCGATGTGGATGTCCAACTTTTGCTTGGCATAGGCATGTCGAAAACTATCAAAATATAGAAGTTTCCAGTTCTGACCATCGAATGCCCCGGAAAACAATGGCGATTTCATTTTGCGGTCAAAATCAATTTTCCGTTCCTCGGGAAGAACCATGACTTTTGGGATACCAGCTGGAAGGTTGGAGCCTCGCTGAAGGCCGCTAGTCATCGTCGTAGTGGACTCGACTTCAAATGCTTGTGAAACAGCACCGTCTTTCAGCCACAACAAATCCATTAAAAGCACGTCCCTTAAATTATCTACACCAATCAGTTTTGTAGGACGGTAACTCACTAAACTGCGAAGTGGAATGGTGCCCGCAAGTCCTTCCGCAGTAGCGCCTTGCTCAGGAGTGCCAATCCAAATATCATAATTATTTGCGCGACCAAGTAATGCAAGCAGAGCAATAATCTCAGAATGCTCTCGAATGCGTTCCTTTATTTCATCACGAATTAACCAGTATGGACTTCCGACTTTACGCGCATATCTCTCCAAAGCCTCTTTAATGCTTGTACTGTCCTGGGTTAAAGAATTAGGAAACTCGCGACTTACAGCGTCCCACACTTCTGTAAAGGTAACTTTACCTTTTAATCGAAGAGTATTCTCTACCGTTCGCTCGACGCGTTCCGTAAGTGGAATTTGCTTTAAGCGTGCAGCAAATACGGAATCCTTGAACCACCAAAGCTTACCGGATGCGCCTCCTATCTTGGCATCTGTGAGGACAAAGCTAGTACCTATCGCCTCCTCAAGTACGGTCTTCACATCGAGCCCGGTATTTAATACGCCAAACAAACCGTTCTTTGCAAGAACGGGATCGATATGATTGACTAGAATAGTATAAGGTGTCGGTTCCGCTCGCTCGGCGATCACTTCTTTACATGTCTCAATAACAATCTTTCTAAACCGATCTTCTGTAATCTCCTCAAAATGTCGCGATGGAGACGTGGACACGGGCTTGAAGAATCGCATATAAAAATCGCCCTGGGCGCTGCCAAATGGCTGCATCATTGATTGCGCTGATACCTGAGCTAAGGGCTGATGGTGAATCTTTTGATAATCAAAGCCAGAAAAAACTACGGCCCTCACCGTGGCATTTCTAACCTTGAAAGTTGGGTTATGGAATGTGACCGTCATGTATCGTTCTGGCTTCAAGACATTGAAGCAACGATCAAAACTAGAAGACAACAATGAGTGGTATACATCGAAATTCTTATGTTGTCGCTCATTACAGATAATCTCAGAGGTCACCAGCTTCTGGCTATATTGAGCATCATCACGAAGCCATGCGTTCCAAATTAAGGACAACTCGCCATATTGTATCGAGTCAGCATATGGTGGATCGGTAAAAATATAGTGAACACTCTTAGCTGGCATTGCTTGCATTACCTTGAGGCAGTCCGCGGAGACTATAGCTATGTCGGCTTCGTTACTAATAACCTTTCTCCAGTCGCTGGTGATCCTCAACTTAGGAAAGGTTAGTTCGGATTCCTCCTTAGCCTTGATGATGCCCTGAGCTCCGGTGACAGCACTTTCAAACTTGGCCCAAACATTCTGCTCCATGTATCGTGGAGCAGACCAGTATGTGTGTTGTGTCCAGCCAGGAGAGCTAAAAAATGTATAGTGATTCGTCTCCATTGGGTTTCCTACGGGCATCATCCTTGTACAAAGATGAATAGACGACGTGAATGCGCCCATCAAGAACTTCTTGATGACTGCGTTCGAGTCCCGTTGGATGCTTTCATATATTAGAGCGAGGGCAAGCAAATTGCGGTTTGTAAAGAGCTGATCTATGCTGCGATAGTGTTCACGTTTCTTGAACGGCGAGCCATCCGGATATTCGAGTAAATCCTTCGGATACCAATGGGAGATCGGTTTGTCTTCCAAGGCCTTAAGTGCATGGTTATCGTTAACCCTAGGAGCATGAGATTCGCACCGAAAGCCGCAGTGAGGGCATTTCTGATATCGGACTTCTGTAAGTATGTCACCCTCTCTAACGAAGGCGTCACCAATAAGCACACCATTGCACTCTACGCAGTGACATCGGTACAACGATTCAACTATGTCCTTGACCTCCACCGATATTCTTCTAAAAGCGTTATGTAATTTGAAAAGATCGACGGGTCTTAACGTGAGGTCCGTAATCATGCTGGCGACTGGGTTAAGATCGATAACAATGGCCTTCCGCCCCCTCCTGGCAGCTTCTATTGCGACGACACCACTGCCGGCAAAGGGATCTAAGACGATTTCACCCTCGCGGGTATATGTGTCGATGAACTCTCCAACGACATTCCAGGTCTTTCGGGACCAATACTTGTGCCAGACATACATTGCCGTGTGAGCTTCTGGTGGTATCTGGCGGTTGAGATGTTCAGCAACAATAAAGTTAGATTTGGGCACCAATCAGATCTCCATATGGAATGTTTGGATTGTATGCTCCACAGACCGCCGGGTGCACCATAGCCCGATTCTGAGATGGGTGCATCGCGCGAAGGCGCGACCGGGGTCCCCGGCGAGCGGAGTTGGCTCGCTGGCCTGCGCGACCCGGACTCCCCGGCCAGCTTGCTGGCTGGGGTTCGCGACCGCCCCTCCACTCTTCCCGCCGCTCTACGCCGCCCCAACCACCAACACCCTGACCAGTTTGCAAGTCCGCCTTGCTTAAGGGCACGGCTTCAGCCGTGCCGTAAATAGCCGCGCCGAAGGCGCTTCCGCTCTGCCGAAGGCCGGAGTGGAGCGCGCAGCGCGGAACGACTGATCTGCCTTCCCCCCACCCGCTATAAGTGTCATCTTCGCGCCGCTCTACGCCGCGACGCCGCGCAGTTGCAACGCCGCCATCCACCGCGCATCCCCATACCGGCGCTCCAGCAGGTGCGGGAGATAGTGGTCCACATCCAACTGCGGCCACGACACGCTGATCCCACCACCCCAAAGCTGAATCTCCGCGAGCTGCGCCTCCGTCGCGTGTTCAAGCCCCTGCAGGTACTCGCGCGGAATCGCCAGCCTGCCCCCGGTGCTCAACCGCAGCACAATCAAGTCCGCGCGCCCGCCCAGGTACTCAGCCGAGACCACACGCGGCTCACCCTCCAACTCCTTCGCCGCCTCCAGCGCGGCGTCGATCTCTGCATCGGTCGTCAGGTCGTTAGGATGCCTGTCCATGCATTGTCTCCCAAAGCTCGTTCAACTCAGCCGTGTGCGCAGCCGCCGCATCCAGAATCCGGCGTACGTCGCTCCGCTTTGCGTCTGGCGGACGGACCGCGTCCCGTCGTGCGGACTTTGCCACCTTCCCATCGGGAAGCAGGTCAACGACCACTGACATCTCCGCCAGCAATCCATGCACATGCCGCGGCAGGTGGTCAGCAGCGAACGCGGCAAAGCGAATCCCATCAAACGTCTTCGAACTCACACCCTTACTTTAGTCTCCTGTATCGAATCCGACAAAGGAAAATCGCCGGGTGCCGGGTGCCCCAACTCTCGATTCTGAGATGGGTGCACCGCACGATGGCGCGACTGGGGTTCCCGGCGAGCGGACTTGACTCGCTGGCCTGCGCGACCGCCCCTCCACTCTTCGAGACGCTCTACGCCGCGACCCCACGCCCGGAAGGGCACGCGTTCACGCGTGCCAAAATAGCCGCGTCCGCAGGACGCTTCCGCTCTGCCGAAGGCCGGAGTGCAGCGCATAGCGCGGAACGACTGATTTGCATTCGTCGCCCGTGCTACCACTTACAGGAATGGCAGCCGGTATGCTAAAGTATCCATAGGTAACACCTTGGAACACCACCATGCCGACATCTTCTACAACCAGCCTTAAACTCGATATCGATATGAAAGAGCGTGTCCAGCGGCTTGCTGCGGCACGTCGCCGGTCGCCGCACTGGGTCATGCGCGAAGCCGTCGAGCAGTATGTGGACCGGGAAGAGAAGCGCGAGCAGTTCCACCAGGACGCGCTTGCCGCCTGGGCCAGCTTTCAGGCCACCGGCCTGTATCTCACAGCCGAAGAAGCCGACGCCTGGTTGGCCAAACTCGAAGCGGGTAAGCACGCCGCGGTCCCCGAATGCCACATCTGATATGGTCTCCATCGGCGCTGCTGGACGTGGCCCGCCTCCATGGCTTTCTAGCCTCCAAAAGCCCGGACGCCGCCAGCCGCGCCGTCAAAGCGATCCGGCAGGGCGTCAAAGTTCTCGGACAATACCCCGAGATCGGTCGTCCCATCGAAGACCTGCCGCCGGAGTTCCGCGAGTGGGTGATTGAATTTGGCCAGGGGGCCTACGTCGCACTGTATCGCTACGACGGAAGACAGATCGTCATTCTGGCCGTCCGCCACGGACGCGAAGCCGGCTACTGAGTCACACCGCCGGTCGTTCCATCCCCGTGCGCCGCCGCGCAACTGGTATCCTCAACCTGCAATGCCAACTGACCCCACCAACGCCGCCAAGCCGCCCATCTATCTCCTCGATTCGATGGCCTTCATCTTCCGCGCCTATCACGCCATGCAGCGCCAGCGCCCCATGACGACGCGCACGGGCATCCCCACCGCGGCCACCTACGTCTTCGTCAACATGATCAACAAGCTGCGCAAGGACTTCGCCCCGCAGCTTCTGGCCGCCGTATACGACCTCCACGGCCCCGTCTTCCGCGACGAGCGCGCCCGCGATATGAAGCCGTTGCGCAAATGGAACGTCAAGACGCAGAGCTTTGACGAGGTCGACTACGCCGGCTACAAGGCCAACCGCGCCGAGACGCCCCCCGACCTCATCCAGCAGCTCCCCTACATCCGCCGCGCGCTGGAGGCCTTCCGCATCCCCATCCTCAGCTACGAGGGATTCGAGGCCGACGACGTCATCGGCACGCTTGCCGCGCGTCTCTCCGCGCTCGGCCACCGCGTCTTCGTCGTCAGCTCCGACAAGGACATGATGCAGCTCGTCACGCCCGAGGTCAGCATCCTCAATCCCACCAAGGACAACCTCGTTCTCGATCCCGTCGGCGTTGAGTCCGTCCTCGGCGTCCCTCCCAATCGCGTCATCGACGTGATGGCCCTGCGCGGCGACGCCGTCGACAACATCCCCGGCGCACCCGGCATCGGCGACAAAGGCTCCGTCGAACTCATCCAGCAGTTCGGCACCGTCGAGGCCGCGCTCGACGCCGCAGTCTCCACGCCCGACTCCATCAAACGCAAGACCTACCGCGAGTCGCTGCAAAATAATCGCGACAACATCCTCCTCTCCAAGGAACTCGTCACCATCCACACCGCCGTCCCCATCGAGTTCTCTCTCGACGCGATGCGCACCCAGCCCGTCGACAACGCCGCCTGCCGCGAGCTCTTCTCCGAGCTCGAGTTCACCACGATGCTGCAAGCCCTCGCTCCCGCCGCCGACAACACCGCCATCGACTACAACCTCACTCCCACCCCCGCCCAGCTCGCCGCTCTCCTCGCCCAAGCCCGTGAGTCTCTCAACCAACAACCAGCAACCAGCAACCAACAACCTCTTCGCGGCCTCGCCATCGCCATCGCCGAGAACGCCCAATCCATCACCGAAGAGATCGCAGACGACGCAGACGCCGCCGAGCCCGAGCCGCCTCCCGCCGAGACGATGTATATGTTCGCCGCGCCCGCGCCCGCGCCGTCTCCCACCCCCGCGCCCACGCCCGCAGACGCAGCAATCCGCATCGGCCTCTCCGTCGACGGCGCCTCCGCCATCGAGACCACACTCGACGCGCCCGACCTCCGCGCCGCCCTTGAAGACGCCACCCTCCCCAAGCTGGTCCACGATCTCAAGTCTGTCCTGCGCGCGCTCGCCCCGCACAACATCACTCTGCGCGGCGACATCACCGACGTCATGCTCCAGAGCTACCTCATCAATCCAACGCACGCCTCGCACACGCTGCCAGACATCGCCGCCCGCTCCACCAATCGCGCGCTCGTCCATCAGCCAAGCAAAGCGAATCCCTCCGATCCCAACCGCCTCCCCGAAGCCGCCGCCGCCATCGTCCGTCTCGCCCGCGTCTTCGCCGATCAGATGGCCGAGAGCGACGCCGCCTTCTCTGCTTCGCCATCCGCCTCCACTTTGTTGTCATCCGACAGCTCCCCTTTGTTGTCATCCCGTAGCGCAGCGGAGGGATCTGCTTCTCCAACCACCGCGCACCCGCTCCTTCACCTCTACCGCACCATGGATCTCCCGCTAGTCCCCGTCCTTCTGCGCATGGAGCAGGCCGGCGTCCGCATCGACACGGCTGTCCTCTCCGCCATGTCCACGCGCCTCGCCGTCGAAATGGATACGCTCGCCGAGCGCATCTTCGACCTCTCCGGCCATCGCTTCAATCTCAACTCGCCCAAGCAGCTTGGCGACGTGCTCTTCAACCGGATGCAACTGCCCAAACCCTCCAAGCACGGCAAGGGCAAGGTCATCTCCACCGCGCAGGATGTCCTCGAAGAACTCGCCGAGCACCACCCCGTCCCCGCGCTCGTCCTCGAGCATCGCCAGCTCGCCAAGCTCCGTTCGACATATCTGGATTCACTGCCCGCGCTGGTCGACTCCGAAGGCCGCGTCCACACCACCTTCAACCAGGTCGGCACGGCCACCGGCCGCCTCTCGTCCAACAACCCGAACCTGCAGAACATCCCCGTCCGCACCGCGCTCGGCCGGGAGATTCGCGCGGCGTTTATCCCCGCCCCCGGCAACCTGCTCCTCTCCGCCGACTACTCGCAGATCGAGCTACGCCTCATGGCGCACTTCTCGCAGGACCCGCTCCTGCTCAACGCCTACCGCACCGGGGAAGACATCCACACCCTCACCGCGTCGGAGGTCTTCGGCATCCCCGTCGCCCAGCTCGACAAGGAGACGCGCAACCGCGCCAAGGCCGTCAACTTCGGCATCGTCTACGGCATCTCGCCCTTCGGCCTGGCCGCGCAGCTCGGCATCGACCAACGCGAGGCGAAGCAATATATCGAAACCTACTTTGCCCGTTACGCCGGCGTCCGCGCCTTCATCGACCGCACCCTCGAAGCCGTCCGCCGCGACCAGCTCGTCCGCACCTGGTTCGGCCGCGTCCGCCCCATCCCAGACATCTCTTCGCGCAACCCCAACCAGCGCGGATTCGCCGAGCGCACCGCCATCAACACGCCCCTCCAGGGCACCGCCGCCGACCTTATCAAGCTGGCCATGATCCGCATCGACGCGGAGTTAACGAAGCGCAAGCTCCGCTCCCGCATGACCCTCCAGATCCACGACGAACTCCTCTTCGACGTCCTCCCCGCCGAGGCCGACGAACTGCAAACCCTCGTCAAGCAAGAGATGGAACACGTCGCCGAGTTCACCGTCCCCATCCTCGCCGAAGTAGCTCTCGGCCCCAACTGGCGCGACATCAAGTAGCCACAACAATTTGTGCAGGAAAGCTGTTGTATGCGGAGGGCCGGGCGGATAGAGTGGAGATGTGGGATCGAAGACCTTCGACGGCGTGTGGTTTGTCGCGTACTCGCACGACCATCTGCCTGCGCATGTGCATGGGCGATACGCAGAGACGGAAGTGATTATCGAGCTTGGCGAAGACGAGGTCAGGTTTGCACGACGACGGAACCACACTCGACCGCCGAATGCGAAGATGTCGGACGTGAAGAGAATCATGACCGTTGCGGCGAATCACAGGGCAGAACTTCAGGTCTTATGGGAGGTGACACATGGCTGAATGCAGAATGCCGTCCGATGAAGAGATCGAAGCCGCGCTGGAAGAGGCGCGCAATGCTCCGCCTGAGGTGACGATTCTGGAGGCCGCGTATCGTTCTGAGCCTGGGCTGGAGTTCCTGATGCTGAAGCTAAGCGATGGCCGGCGGCTGCTGATTCCGCGCGAGGAGCTGGGCGAGCTGAAGAACGCCACGCCAGAGCAGGCGGTCGATCTACAGATTGGGCCGCACGGTGTAGACATCTGGTGGCCGCAGTTGGACGACGGCCTCTATCTCCCAGACTTCCTCGAATACCGCTGGGGCAAAGAGCCCCGCCGCGTCGCCGCGTAGAGCCTCTCGAAGACCGCCTGTGCGGCAGCGGTCGCGCTCTTGCCGTGGCCGAAGAACTTCGCGCCCTAGTCCAGCAAGAGATGGAACACGTCGCCACCTTCACCGTCCCCATCCTCGCCGAAGTAGGCCTCGGCCCCAACTGGCGCGACGCCAAGTGAAGCAGAATATTGAAAGAGAGGATAAGAAAAACATGGCCTCTTCATCGGAAGCGTTCGATAAGTTCTTGACATGGAAAAAGGACAGAAGTTCGCTCAAAGTTACCGTCATCGTCAACGGCGTGGTCGATGAGGTACTGGAAGGCTCTATCTTTGGGGCTGATCGTGACGCCTCGCAAGTTGGCATAGTGCTGGGGATGCACAAGTTTGTGAACTTCGACGTAGAGGGTTCGGTCTTCTCGGTAGAATCTACGCGAGTTGTAGCAACTCGCAACGAGTCGGACTGGATCGTCTTTGAGGTGTCGGCCTGAGATTGCATATCGACATCGCCTGCCGAACATTGCCCTGCCGTGAGCGGTATCATAGGCAAAGCTCCATGACGGGACGAGGCTATGAACAAATTTGCCGGGAAGAAGAAAGTGGGAACAAGGCTAAAGATCGGCGGACCGAATCCAGCGGGACTACGCGCAGAAATCGCAGAACTGCGCCACGAACAGGCAAGTGACAGAGAGAGGATCGCCGCGCTGGAGGATTGGGCAAAGGAAGTGCAGGAACAGATAAACGAGCTTGACCGGGACGGGCAACCCTAGCGTCCTTGATTGACGGGTGCTCCATTTATCGCGCATTTGTCTCATGCGATGAGTGGGTATTCGCGCTGCGCAGAGTTCTTCAGAATAAGCCAACAATTTCAGACTTGCTTTCTCTTATTCTTCGCCTATAATCTGTGGAGGTAATTCGCAGGCTCAAGAAAATGGAGCAGAACAGCCCATGAAACAATTTGTTGCAAAGCTGGTCATATTATTGTGTGCATATAGTGCTATGTGTCAGGCTCAGGCCAATGACAAGAGGCTGATGACTGATGTCGAATACAAGACGTTTCTGGTTCAGGTTGAAACTGAACTTCCCAAGTGGGAAACGACGCTAAAAAGAATTGATCTAGAAAAACTCCCGCAAATCTCATACTCACAGGGAAAGTCAATAGCAGATAATCGAGATATTTGCTTGATGGAGATTGGAAACATACGCACTTCCATAGTCATGCAGCGAAATAAACGCACGGTGTATGGGGAATTGGCTCTTAAAGGGTACCTCAATTCACTCAACGACGTGGGAGAGGATATTGTGTGGGCGGAGGTCTTGAACGGTCTGACGTTAACCAACATTGAAAAATATGTGCCTGAGTTAGGCTCGCTGATTATGCGCCTCGGGAACGATGTACTGGCGAGAGTCGCACTACTTGAGAAAGGTACTTGTCCGTAGTCCATTTGCCGGGCGCGCATCCATCGCGTCTTTGTCTCATGCGATGGGTGGGCAGGCGCCCCGCGCGAACCGCTCTCCCTCATCCAGCCCTAAAATCTCGCCCGCAGCTCGAAGCTCTGCGCCACCGGCTCCACGATCTTCACCCGTCCATGTCCCGGATTGATCGCCTGCCGCGTGCGCAGCACTCCTGCCTGCTCCAGCTTCTGCACATCGCGCCGCACCGACTTCGTGTCGCGCTTCAGCTTCTTCGCCAGCGCTGTCACGGAGTAGGGCTTCGTCCGCGCCACCTCCACCATTCGTACGCGCGCTGCCGTCAGAACCTCGAACATCTGCATTGGCGACTCGAACGTGATGCCGAAGGAGGGCTCGATGCGCTCTCCTCGGTCCATTTTTTTCGCTCGCTCAAGCGAACGCTCACTGAAGCCGTCGAAGCCGTCGGTATGAATGGTGAAGTTCATGGTTTTCTCTTCCTCAATTCCTTGACCTCTGCGTAGAACAACTTTGCCACGGCCTCGAAACCTGCCGCCACAACCGGTTCAACCGTCCCAAAGAAGTGCCGGTGATGCGGTCCATGCGAATTGTCGTAGCCGAGTACACGTCCGTTATCTTTGGGGTACAGAATATGGTTGATGAAGGCGAGGTTGTAGCGGACGGCCTTGCCCGCCTCGTTCTCCCAAACCTCTTCGCGAATAACCCCAGGACCGCTCGCGCAGGAGACCAACGCTACTTCATCTTTCGTCTTCCGCAATCGTATCTTTGGCGGCACAATACAAGCCTAGCACAGATAGGTAATTTCATGCCCCACCTGTCTCTTTATCGCCGGCGCAGCATCCCCTCTCTGACATCAGCCACGAAAGCGGGTAATCTGGTTCAACCGACTCATTCGCGCGGAAAACAATGCCCAATCCGAATCCGAAGACCGCAATCCTCCTCATCGATTGTCCCGACCGCAAGGGAATCGTCGTCACCATCATCAACTTCCTCGTCGAGCGTTACGACATCAACATCCTCAACGCCGACCAGCATCAGGATGTCGAGCTT
>Ga0181529_10007267_pt1 | contig 11081 bp, 9 predicted proteins | sample PEATcosm2014_Bin_36_FD_119763 | JGI IMG/M metagenome (GOLD analysis project Ga0181529, IMG submission 119763) | Peatland microbial communities from MTU Mesocosm Facility, Houghton, MI, USA - PEATcosm2014_Bin10_30_metaG | ecosystem: Environmental > Terrestrial > Soil > Wetlands > Peat | place... | reverse complement strand
GCCATTCGCCGGCCGTGTCGCCCAAAGGCGACCGCGTGGCCTTCATCCGGCGCGGGCAGCTCTGGTGGACGCCGCTAGATGGCAGAAGCGCGCCCACCCAGGCGGTCAAGGCGCGCGGCACGTGCGCGCGGCCGGTGTGGTCGCCGGATGGTTCGCGCATCGCCTTCGAGAGCAACCGCGGTGATCATGGCTTCATCGGCCTATTCGACGTAGCCGCCGGAGCGCTGCGCTATCTCGACCCCAGCACCGATTTCGATAGCCAGCCGGAGTGGTCGCCGGATGGCCGCAGCGTGGCATTTCTGCGCATCCCCAGCACGGGCGAGCGCGAGCCGCGCGGTGCGCGGCGCAGCGGCCCGCCATGGTCTATCCGCGTGGCGGAGGCGGAGACCGGCGCGGGCCGGGAAATCTGGCGCGCCCATGAAGGCCCCGGCAGCGTTTTCCGCGAAGTGACCGCGCGCAACCAGTTGCTATGGGCCGCGGGCGGCCGCATCGTCTTCCCGTGGGAAGGCGATGGCTGGACGCATCTCTATTCCATCTCCGCCCAGGGCGGCGAGCCTCTTCTGCTGACTCCGGGCGCCTTCGAGGTTGAGGACGTAGAGCTGCCGAACGGCGGCCGCGAGCTCCTGTATAGCTCCAACCAGAACGATATTGACCGCAGGCACTTGTGGCGGGTCGCGGCGGCCGGCGGCACAACCGCCGCGCTGACCAGCGGAACGGGAGTGGAGTGGTCGCCCGTGTCCGTGGGAGGCAGCGCGGTGGCATTCCTGAGATCTGACGCACAGCATCCGGGTCGTCCAGCGATTCGCATCGGCACCGAGATCCGCGACCTCGACCCGGATGCCATCCCCGCCGATTTCCCGCTTGACCACATGGTGACGCCGCAGCAGGTGGTTTTTTCTAGCGCCGATGGCCTCGCGATCCACGGCCAACTCTTCCTGCCTCCCAGGGGCGCGGGCACGCCCGACGCGCGCCATCCTGCGGTGGTCTTCTTCCACGGCGGGTCGCGCCGCCAGATGCTATTGGGCTGGCACAACATGTACTACTATTCGAACGCCTACGCCCTGGACCAATACCTGGCCAACAGCGGCTACGTGGTGCTCTCGGCGAATTACCGCGGCGGAATCGGCTACGGCTTGGATTTTCGCGAAGCGCTCGGCTATGGCCCCTCAGGCGCCAGCGAATACAACGACGTCCAGGGCGCGGGCGTATACCTTCGCAGCCGCCCGGAAGTGGACCCGGCGCGCATCGCCGCGTGGGGCGGCTCGTACGGCGGCTATCTCACCGCGCTGGCGCTGGCGCGCGCCTCGGACCTCTACAAGGCCGGCGTGGATCTGCATGGCGTGCACAATTGGGCCACCGAGCTGGAAATTCCGCCCAGCGAGCCGGACTACCGCATCGCGTTCGAATCGTCTCCCATGGCTTCGGTGGCCACGTGGCTCTCGCCGGTGCTGCTGATCCAGGGCGATGACGACCGCAACGTGCACTTCAACCAGACCGTGGCGCTGGCGGCCGCGCTGCGGCGCCACAAGGTCGAGGTCGAGGAGTTGGTCTTTCCCGATGAGGTGCATGACTTTCTCCTCTACCGGAGCTGGCGGCGCGCGTATGAAGCCGCGGCTGATTTCCTGAACCGGCGAATGCGCTGAAGTGTGGGCAAGCTAAGACATGCCCCACCCAGCAGGTGTGATCTGCCCAGGTGGGGCACGCTTTAGCTTGCCCGGTCTGTGCGCCGGACTGTGGAATTCCTCCATAAGGGACAGATTCCGGACAGGTTTGGGAAGCCACGGGGGGGCGAGGTGCATCTTGTTAACTGGCAGGTTACCGCCCCCATACATGCGCGCATACATCGAATTGACGAAGCCGCGAATTACGTGGCTGATCCTCATGAGCACGGGGATCGGGTACTTTTTCGGCTTGCGGGGCGGCACCACATGGCTCGAGTTTCTGCGCAATGTTCCCTACTTCGCGCTCCTTAACACGATCCTGGGGACCGGGCTGATCGCCTCCGGCACGGCGGCGCTGAACCAGTGGTACGAACGGGAGGCCGATCGGCAGATGCGGCGGACCGCGCACCGCCCTTTGCCGGAAGGCCGGATCTCGTCGGGACGCGCGCTGGCATTCGGGGTGGCGCTTTCGGTGGCCGGTTTTGCCGAGTTGTGGCTGGGAGTGAACCTGCTCGCGGCGGCCATAGGCGCATTCACGCTGGCCAGCTACCTGTTCCTGTACACTCCCCTGAAGCAGCGGACGTGGTGGTCCACTACCATCGGCGCGGTGCCGGGAGCCATGCCGCCGGTGATCGGCTATGCCGCGGCTGCGGGGACCCTACGGGCGGAGGCCTGGGTGCTGGCGGCCGTCCTGTTCCTCTGGCAATTCCCGCATTTCTACTCGATCGCCTGGATGTACAAAGACGACTATGCGCGCGCCGGCATACGCATGCTGCCGGTCGTGGAGCCGGATGGCCGCTCGACGGCGCGCCAGATCGTGCTCTACGGGCTGGCTCTCATCCCCGTCAGCCTGGCGCCGGGGATGCTCGGGATGTCCGGCCGCATCTACGTGATAGGGGCAGCGCTGCTGGGCATGTGGTTCCTCTATGCGGGCGTGCGGGTGGCGCTCGAGCGCACCAGGGTCCGCGCGCGCGGGGTGCTGATGGCCTCGGTGGTCTATCTTCCGCTACTCTATGGGTTGATGCTACTGGACAGGCCTGGGCTGTGATCCAAGTTGAAAATCTGACTCATCGTTATGGCGGCCGCACGGCCCTCGCGGGCGTGAGCTTTGAGGTGCGCAAGGGAGAGATCTTCGGCCTCCTGGGACCGAACGGCGGCGGCAAGTCCACGCTGTTCCGCATTCTCTCGACCATGATGGTGCCCACCGGCGGGCGCGCGGCCATCGCCGGGCACGATGTAGTGAAGGAAGCGGCCGCGGTGCGCCGCCAGGTGGGCGTGGTATTCCAGACGCAGAGCCTGGATAAGGCGCTGACCGTGGATGAGAACCTGCGGGCGCAGGGCCATTTGCACGGGCTGAGCGGCGCGCTCCTCACCGAGCGCATCGAGCGGGCCGTCGAGCGCCTGGGACTGGCGGACCGGCGGAAGGACCTGGTAGAGACTCTGTCGGGCGGCCTGCGGCGGCGCGTAGAAATCGCCAAGGCCCTCCTGCACCGGCCGCTGGTGCTGCTGATGGACGAAGCCTCCACGGGCCTCGACCCGGCCGCGCGGCGCGATCTCTCGCGGCACGTCGAGAACCTGCGCGATAACGAAGGCGTCACCATTTTGCTGACTTCCCACATTCTCGAAGAGGCCGACCGCTGCGACCGCCTGGTGCTGCTGCACCAAGGTGCCGTGGTGGCGCAGGGCAGCCCGGGCGAATTGCGGGCACGCATCGGCGGTGACGTGGTGGTGCTGGAGAGCGGCGAGGCCGAGTCGCTGGCCAGCCGCATCGGGCAGCGCTTCGGCGCGCCTGCCAATGTGGTGGATGGGCGGGTGAGGGTGGAGATCGCCAACGGCCATCGCTTCATCGCGGAAGTGGTGGAGGCCTTTCCGGGAGCGGTGGAATCGGTGGGGCTGCACAAGCCCACGCTCGAAGACGTCTTCGTGCGGGAAACGGGGGCGGTCCTTGAGTAGCTTCTTCTTACCGGCCGCCACGCTCTGGCAGCGCGAGCTGCTGCGCTTCTGGCGTCAGAAGAGCCGCGTGCTGGGGGTGGTGGCGTCTCCGCTGGTCTTCTGGCTGTTGATCGGTTACGGCTCGAACGACCTGGCGCGCTTCTATTCCGGCGCGCTGGTGCTCACGGTGATGTTTTCGGCAATCTTTTCGACTATTTCCATCATCGAAGACCGCCGCGAGGGGTTTCTGCTCTCGATGCTGGTTTCGCCGGCGCCGCGCACCAGCATGGTGCTGGGCAAGATTCTGGGTTCCGCTACGCTGGCCTGGATCCAGGGTCTGATTTTCCTGGCCTTCGCGCCGCTGGCGGGTGTCTCGATACGGCCGCTGGAACTGGTGGTGGTGGCCGCCGCCATTCTGCTGATTTCCTTCACGCTTACGGGGCTGGGTTTCGTAATCGCGTGGCGCATGGAGTCAACCTCGGGCTTTCACGCCATCATGAACCTGCTGCTAGTGCCCATGTGGATGGTTTCGGGATCGCTGTTCCCCATGGCCACCGCGCACGGATGGGTGAAGGCCATCATGTGGATTAACCCGCTGACCTATTCGATCGCGCTGCTGAACCACACCCTGCGCCTGCCCAATGCCGCGCCGGGCGCGCTGGCCAGCCTGGTGGTGACGGCGTCCTTCGGGCTGGTGCTGCTGGCGGCCTCCGGCCTGATGGCGTCGCAGAAAGCCACCCACAGCGCGGCATGAGAGCGAAAGCAGCGGGGATGGCGGCACTCGTGGGCTTGCTGCTGACGGCTTGCGCACGGCGCCCGCCGCTGCCCATACTGGGCCAGGTGCCCGATTTCCAGCTCACTTCGCAATCCGGCCGGCCATTCGACAGCCGGTCGCTCGTGGGGCGCGTCTGGGTGGCCGACTTCATCTACACGACCTGCCCCGGTCCCTGCCCCATGATGAGTTCCCAGATGAACCGGGTGCAGGCGCGAGCCGCCGGGACAGCGGGCGTCGAGATGGTCTCGTTCACCGTCGATCCGGCCCACGATACCCCCGAGGTGCTGGCGGCTTATGCCCGCCACTTCAAGGCCGATCCGGCGCGCTGGCACTTTCTCACCGGCTCGCGGCCCGTTCTGAACGATCTGGGATTTAACGCCTTTCACCTCAACGCCGTGGATGGCAGCTTGGAGCACAGCACGCGGTTCGTGCTGGTGGACCGGCGCCGGCGCATCCGCGGCTACTACCTCACCTCCGAGGACGATTTCCTGGCGCGCCTGCTCCAGGACATCGCCAGGCTGCAGCGGGAGAACTCATGACGCCCATTTTGCCCATGGTCAATGCCGCGCTCAATGCCACCTCGGCCGTGCTGCTGATGTGGGGCTACCGGCTGATTCGCCGAAAGCGCATTGCGACCCATCGCCGCGTGATGACCGTTGCCTTCGTGGTCTCCTGCCTGTTTCTGATCGGCTATCTGGTCCACCACGCGATTGTGGGGGTGGTCCGCTTCCCGCACACCGGCGCCCTCCAGACGCTCTACCTGGCGATTCTCGGGACGCACACCGTGCTGGCCGCCACAGTGCCGGTTCTGGCCATCATCACGCTGCGCCGGGGCTTGGCGAAGCGCTACGACCGCCACCGCCAGATCGCGCGCTGGACCCTGCCGATCTGGCTATATGTCAGCGTGACGGGCGTGGTGGTGTATGCGATGCTGTACCACCTCTGAAGCGCTCCTGCTATGCTGGCCATGAAGCGGAGGCCCCGATGAGCCGTAAAGTTCTGATTGTTACTGGGGACGGCGGCGATAGCTACGAGGTGTTGTATGCCTGCCAGCGGTTCGCCGAGGCGCGCTGGGAACCCGTAGTCGCCGCTCCTGCGCGGCGGCGCCTGCATACCGTGTCGTTCGACCAGGAGCCCGGGTGGGAGACCTATATCGAACGCCCAGGCTTCTGCGTGGATGCCGACGTGGCCATCACCGCCGTGGCGGCCAAGGAGTTCGCGGCCGTCATGATCCTGGGCGGCCGGGCCCCCGAATACCTGCGCAACAACGCCAGCGTCCTCTCGCTGGTCGCGGAGTTCGAGGCGCAGAATAAGTGCATCTTCGCGATAGGACACGGAATTCAATTACTTACGGCGGCGGACCTGCTGAAGGGCCGCACGGTCACGTGCCACCCCCACGTGCGTGTGGAGGTAGATCGCTGCGGGGCGGTTTATAGCGCCAAACCCGCCGTGCGCGACGGTAAACTCGTTACCGCGCAAGGCTGGAAGGCGCATCCGGAGTTCTATCGCGAGATCTTCGCGGCGCTGGAATAGCGGCCCGCGGGCGCTAATGGGGCGACTGCGTGGCGGCCAAGCCCCTAGATTCGTATCGTTCCGCCACGAATTCCTGTAAGGCGTCCACGGAATCCACCACGCGCTCGATGAGATCGTCGGTCTGCGCCACCGCGGCTTCCAGCGAGCCGATCGAGCGGGCCTGGGCTTTCCCCTGCTGATCGAGAAGCGAAACCGAAGCCTGCACCGCCGACAGGGATTGATCGGTCAAGTCCGAATGGGCTTCACAACCTTCCACACGCGCAGCTAGCCGGGCCTCCAGGGTAGCCATCTCCTGCCGCAGCGCCGCGTGCTCAGCCGGCTGCGCGGCCAGATTACGTTCCAAATCCGCGATCCTGGCCTGCAGAATCGTCTCGAGGCGGTCTTTTTCCGGAGCGGCGCTCCGGATCTGGACCTTGATGAGCTTTAGTTCCAGGAGCACCTTCTGCATCCGCTGCCAGCGGTCTTCCGGCTGCTTGGCCAGGCATCTGGCAACCAGGCGGGCGAGATCCGGCGGAACGGCTGTAAGCGGGGCGGGATCGCGTTCCAAAATTGCCGTGCCGATTTCCGCCGGCGTCTGGCCGTCAAACGCTCTGTGGCCCGACACCATCTCGTAAAGCAGGGCGCCGAATGCGAAGATATCGCTACGTACATCCTGGGGCTTGCCGGCGATCTGCTCAGGCGACATGTAAGGCGAGATTCCGTTCGCCACCTCTCCACCGTTTCCCGCCTCTCTCAGAACGAGCTGCACCCCCGAATCGCCCACTACAACCTTGGCTGGCTCCAGGCTGCCGAAAAGGGAACCTCGTTCATGCAGTTGCCTCAGGGCTTCGGCCAGAGGGACCGCACACCGCAACGCCTCCGGCACCGACATAGGCCTCAGAAGGCGTTCAGAGAGAGTGAATTCCTGTGTGTCATTCATAGATGTGAGTGGCCGGATTCAGTGCCGGCCGGCACTCGTTTCGCGCTGCGAGCGTTTCCCCAGCCGGTGCCGCGCGCCAGCCACGACCGCTCCTTCCGGGGAACCAATATGGCTCGTGCCGGTCGTCCTGGGGGCGTTCGTCAAGCCGGTTCACAATGCCCGCCAGGCACACGGCGATGCTCTCCAGCCGATCGGTCGCGCTCCGCATCTGCCGCAGCCGATCCTTCAAAATGAGCAACTTCAGTTCGATGATCACCTGCTGGATGCTCTGCCGGCGCGCGGCCGGGTCGGACGCCAGGCATCTCCCCACGATATGATTGGCCCCCGTCACATCGGCGAGCAATTCGGCGAGCACGCCGCCGAAAGCGAAGATATCGCTCCGCGTATCGGTGGGCCTATCGGCGGACGAAGCGGGGAGCAGTTGGATGCCGGGGCCGGCTATGGTAATCGCATCAACCGAGATCGAACCGTGCGTCTGGCCGGCAACGTGGATCCCGCGCAGCGCTTCGGCCGCGAGAAGGGCGTAGTGCAATGCCTGCGAGGTGGCGAGAGCCCCTCCAGCGAGCAGTTCGGAAAGAGTCAGGCAATCGTTGGTTGCTACCGCTTTGAAGCAGCTCACGCGCGCGCACCTTCATTTCCTCACGCCCGTTCGGTGCGGCTTGAGCGTTAGCAGCGTGTGAGCAGAGGCCAATCCGTCAGGTAGAGGAGCACGCCGGCCGTCGAGCTTGAGGAGGTATTCCCATGATGCACTGTCGCAGTGTCCTTCTCAATTCGGATAAATCCGTAAGCGGGTCGGCTGATTCTTAAGCGAAGGCGCGTCAGCGGTTCACGACGATGAGCGTCCAGGATTCGCCGCCAGGCTTCTGGATCTCCTGCCACCCCGACAGGCTGCGCCGCTCCAGCACGGCAGCCACGGCATCGGTGAAGGTGAGGCCGCCATGCACATCCCCAACTACCGATCCGGGGGGAAGCGCGCGCGCCTCCTTCACGCTGGCCACCCTCCCGATAATGTGGCTCGTGTCTATGCCGTGCACAAACGCCGACGGCTCATGGAAAGCGCCGGTCTGACCCGAAATCTGCATACTTCTATTGTGGTTGCCGAAGCCCTGAAGATGTAAAGAGCTTAATGTTCTGCCAGTGTGCGGAACTATCCTCCGGCTTCCGGCATGCTCAGGCCCTCACTGCACCGCAATCGTGAGCACGAAATCGGATGGAATTGAGCTTCCGATGTCGTCCATTTGGATGGCGATCGGCACGGTACTGCCGGGCGCCACCGACATGGGGATCTGGACATTGATCTGCCAAAGACCGGGGAATTGTGGGGACATCCCCGAGAACTTAATGAATTGGCCGTTGGTCGGATCTCCCGGCAGGAGCGTCACGCTGTCGACGAACTGGCTGCCGATGGCGACCCGCGGCAGCACTGGCGTTGAAAGCAGGCTGGAAGGAATATTTCCATCCGCGGGAGCACCCGGAATGTAACCCTGGCCGGTGGCCCAGATCGTGATGATGGCACCCCGGGCGGCGGGGGCGGATGTGTCGTTCCAGCCGGCGAGTGAGCCGTCCTTATTGAAATTCTGCACCCACGCGCGGCGCTGCGTACCGCTGAAATCGCGCATGAACATCCCCGGGGATGCCGCGCTCACCGCGACAATTCCGTCGCCCAGAATCTGGCCGGTGGACGGCCGCAACACGGTTACATCCGCGCTGTCGGTCAGCGTGGCGCCCATGGGAACCAGGAAGTTAATCTGGTACGGGCCGGCGTAATACAGCGGGGCCGGAACGCCCTGGAACAGAATTTCGGTATCGCCCAGCGTAGTGGGCCAGGGAAGGACCCCGTTGACCGTCGAAGCGGTTCCGAACTGGGTGGAACCGCTGTTGGTGCAGTTGCCGCTGTCTCCGGCGCAGACCGAGGCGATCAACCCGGGAGCCAGCGCGCGGCCGGCCAGGAAATTGGCGCCGTTGAGGGCGGTCAGGCCCGGATAGTAGGCGGCCACGCGGCTGCTGCCGTCCGCCACGAAAAGATCTCTGTACTGGTCCTGGACCAACGCCAGCGTGTAACCGGCGGCGTTTACTCCGCCGACGGGTTGGGCGGCGGTACCGGCCTGCATCGCATCGAGATTGGGGTAATCGAGGCACGTGCCGTTATTCGAGTTGGCCACCCAGATCGCACCTGTCGACGGATTGACGAAGATGCCGCGGGGCGCTGCCAGGCCGGCGATCGAGAAGACCGCGCTGGAGCCTGAGGAAGCGGTGTAGGTGCTGTGTGGATCGCCGAAGATCTGGATCCGGTTGTTGCCCGTGTCGGCCACATAAACGCGGCCGCTGGTATCCGACGCGAGGTGGCGCGGGCTGGAAAGTGTGGTAGCGTCGGTTCCCGTCGCGATACTGGTAAAGTTCGGCTGCCCGAAAACCACCGCGGCAGCCAGTCCGTTATCGTGGCCGGCGGCGAAGGTTCCGCCGCCCGTAAAAGGAAAATACAGCACCCGGTTATAGGCGGTGTCGGAGACTATCAGCCCATTGACGCCGGAGAAAGCCAAGCCGTAGGGGGTGTTGAGAGTCCGGCTGCCGGGATCGCTGATGGTGTCGGTAAAGTTCTGTTTGCCCAGCACCAGATCCGCCGATTCCATGCCGGGGCCGGTCCAGGCGAATGGCGCGGGGAAGCGCAGGACGCGGCCGTTCAAGCTGTCGGCTACGTAGAGATTGCCGCCCGAATCCACCAGCACGCCGATGGGACCGCACAGTCCGTATGCGTTGGGCGAGTTCGTGCTGCCGCTGGCCGCGGGATTCTGCGGGTTGTAGTTGCACAGCGCCGTCTGCATGTCCGGCTGGCCGATGACCAGGTCGGCCTTGGCCCCGGGCTTCAACGCGCGCAGGTCTTTGAAGCCCAGGACGCGGTGATTGGAAGGATCGGCCACATAAAGATGCGGCGTCGAGCCGGCCGTGTCGACCGCCAGTCCGGCATCGGACTGGAAATTGAACTCACGCCCTTCGATCAGGTTGATGGAATTGGTATTGGAGCGGTCCTGCCCGAGCCAGCGGGTGGCAACGCCAAAAGTGTCGCTGCCGGGTTGCTGGGGCATGACCAGCACGCGGTTGTTCAGCGTATCGGCGATAAACAGCTCGGTTCCGGAGTAGACCGCCGCCAGGGGGGCCCAAAGGGTGCTGGCCGAGGCCGGCGGCGTTCCCTGCGTGCCTTGCCAGGAGTTGGCGGTGCGGGTCGTAAAATCCGGCTGTCCGATCAGCCCGAGCCCACCCGTGGCGGGCTCGATTGCCAGGGGAGCGCCGTTCGCGGGCCAATTGGCCACACCGGGGAAAATCAGAATGCGGTTGCTGCCGGTCTCGACCACTCCCAAACTGCCGTCCTGAAGAAGAAACATCCCAGTGGGAGCCGAGATGCACGCGCGGTTGCTCTGGTCGGCGGTGATGCTGGTGGTCCCGCTGGGAAACACGCCGTAGATATGGGAGGCCGAGGCCCCCGTGGCAATTGCGCTGGAGTCGAAGACCAGCACGCGTCCGGTCAGGGTGGTGCACAAGGTGCCGGCATTGGGGTCGGAATCGGCGACGTACAGGCGCCCGGCCGAATCGAAGGCGATTCCGCGGGGGACGGCGAATTGGTAGGCCACCGGTAAGCTGGCCTGGCTGTAGGGACTCAGGGTGGTCTGATAAACGCTGGTTAGACTCTGCTGGCCGATCGCGATGTAGGCGCTGGGTCCGTTGGATCCCGAAGCCAGGTCGGAGGCGCGGAATCCGAGCACGCGGCGGTTCCCCGGATCGGTGACGAACAAGTCGCCGGTCTGGGGATTGATGGCCACACTTGCTAATCCCGCCGAGAATGAGAATCCCTTAGCGCTGACCCCGCTGGTGCTGGATGCGTTAATTCCATTGGTTGCGAGACTCGCCTGGCCGACCACCAGGTCCGGAGCCGGGGCCGCCGTTTGCGCGAAAGGCTTGGGGAACCGCAAGACCCGGTTATTGCCGCTGTCCGCGACGTACAGATTACCTTTGGAATCGACCGCCAGACCCGTCGGGCTGGTAAGACCGGAGTTGAATCCGGTCCCCGATGCGGGTCCCAGCGGATTGGTGTAAAAGAAATCCGGCTGGCCCGTAACCGGATCGGGCTGCTGACCAATCACCAGGTCGGCCTTCTGGCCGTCGCTGAATGAGGCGGAGTTTTTCCAGGCCAGGACGCGGTTGTTCCCGCTGTCGCTGACGTAGAGGATGGGCGGCGTGGCGGTGGTATCGAGCGCAATCCCTCCCG
>Ga0181529_10007266_pt1 | contig 11081 bp, 9 predicted proteins | sample PEATcosm2014_Bin_36_FD_119763 | JGI IMG/M metagenome (GOLD analysis project Ga0181529, IMG submission 119763) | Peatland microbial communities from MTU Mesocosm Facility, Houghton, MI, USA - PEATcosm2014_Bin10_30_metaG | ecosystem: Environmental > Terrestrial > Soil > Wetlands > Peat | place... | reverse complement strand
CGGGCATTCCGGCTCGCACACCCCGCAGTCGATGCACTCGTCGGGGGCGATCACCAGCATGTTCTCACCGACGTAGAAGCAGTCCACCGGGCAGACTTCCACGCAATCCATGTATTTGCAGCGAATGCAGTTCTCGGTGACCACATAGGTCATCGCGCGTGGACTCCTGGTCGTGACGGATTCAAGGCGCGCGATATGACGCCGTTTGCTGATCGCCGCAAGGGTCCGCCGGCCGTACGACCTCGTTCTGTTCGCCGATCTCCCGGTAGAGCAGCCGTGCTTCACTTGCAGGGCCGCGCCGGACGGCCAGCGACAGCACCTGCACCACCAGCACCCGTCCTCGCAACGGCAACGTAATGACGTCGCCCACGCGCAGCCTGGCGTGCGGCTTGTCCGTCGGCTGGCGGTTCAGCCGCAGCAACCCCTCGCTGACCAGCCGCGCGCAGTCGGCTCGTGCCTTCATGAAGCGGGCGCACCACAGCCACTGGTCAAGCCGCTGCCATTCGCGGTCCTCGAACCCCGGGGGCGCGGGCGGCATCAGCCCCGAAGTGCCGCCAGCGCGGCGAACGGGTGGTCGGCGGGTGGCGGCCGGCGCCTGGGGGGCGCGGCGGCGGGCCGGTGGCGCAGCGGCGCGACCAGCGCCGGCGTCGGTGGACCGAACGCATCGGCGGCCAGGGCCCCCGCCGGGATCACCCGGAATCCGAGCGCGTGCAGCATCGCCGGCACGGTCTCGGGCCGGACCGACAGGCGCGAGGCCAGGCCGGCGGGCACCGGCACCGGCCGCTGGCGGGCGGCATAGGCCAGTTCGGCGGCGATCCGCTCGGCCACGTCCAGCCGCACCAGCACGGGCCCGGCGGCGACCCAACCCATCGCGGTGGCGAACTCCTCCGGCCAGTCGGGCGGCGGTGCGATCGACACCATCGCCGGCGCCGGCAGTGCGGGCACCGGCACGCCGCTCCGCAACCCCCAGAGCAGCGCCCGCATCGCCGCCGCGCGCGGCTTCAGCAGGGCCGGCACGAACAGCGCATAGCGCCCGGCCCGCACGCCCAGCGCCTTCAGCCGTCCGCGCAGGGCCGGCGGAATGCGGTCCTCGGTCGCGCCCGGCACCACGCCCAGCCCCTCGGCCAGGCGATGCAACGGTCCGCGCAGCGCGCCCTCGGCATCGGCCGCCGCCGTCGCCGCCACCAGCGGCGCCAGGGCGGCGCGCACCTGCCCATCGACGAAGCGTTGCAGCCGCAGCCGCACCCGTTCGCGCGACGGCCCGTCCAGGAATTCGCTGTCCAGCACCTCGACCTGGGGATCCAGCGCGTCCGCCCCGGGGCGCAGCCGGGCGACCGGGGTACCGGACCAGGCGATCTGCTGGCTGGGCAGCCACGCGAAGGCCCCGTCCGGTTCGCCCTCCAGCCGGCCGACCCGCAGCGGTATCTCCCCGCGCAGCGCCCGCCGGGCCGCACGCAGCACCAGCCGCCGGCCGTCGCCCTCGCTCAGCGGATCGGGCACGAAGGCGAAGCCTTCCACCTGACCGACCGGCTGGCCTTCCACCACCACCTCGCCACCCCGTGTCACCGCCGACAGCAGGGTTTCACGCTCGCCCGCCTCCAGCCGGCGGATCAGATGGGCGGCGCGGCGATCGACGAAGCGCGCGGTCAGGCTCTCGTGCAGCACGTCCGACAGCCGGTCCTCGACCTCGCGGGCGCGGCCCTGCCAGTGCGGCGCGTCCGCCACCCAGTCGGCCCGGGCGGCGATGTAGGACCACACCCGCACCCCGGCGAGCCGCTGCATCAGCGTGTCGATGTCGCCGTCGGTGCGGTCCAGCGCGGCGATCTGCCCGGCGATCCAGTCGGTCGGCAGCCGCCGCTCGCGCACCACGTGCCTGAACACCCGGCCGCACAGGTGGATATGGCTGTCCTCGGCCAGCTTGCGGAAATCCGGGATCTGGCAGGCTTCCCACAACAGGCGCACCCGGCTCCGGCCGCGGGCCAGCTCGCGCACCTCCGGCTCGCGCGCCAGGGTGGCCAGCGTCTGCATGTCGGTGGCGTCGTTGCCGCGCACCAGTCCCGGCCCGGGCGGCGGCGCCATCAGGGTCGCCAGCAGCCCGTCGACATGGGAAAAATCGAGCGCGCTGTTGCGCCAGCACAGTTGTTCCAGCCGCTCGAAGCAGTGGGTTTCCACGGCCTGCACGATCTCCGGCGGCAGCGGCCGGCAATCGCCGGTGGTGCCGAAGGTGCCGTCGCGCATGCCCCGGCCCGCCCGACCCGCGATCTGCGCCACTTCCGCCGCGTTCAGCGCGCGCGGCTGATGGCCGTCGAACTTGCCCAGCCCGGCGAAGGCCACATGGTCGACGTTCATGTTCAGGCCCATGCCGATGGCGTCCGTCGCCACCAGGAAGTCGACCTCCTTTTCCTGGTAGAGCGCCACCTGGGCGTTGCGGGTGCGTGGCGACAGCCGCCCCATCACCACCGCGCAGCCGCCGCGGCGGCGGCGGATCAACTCGGCGATGGCGTAGACCTCGGCGGCGCTGAAGGCGACCACGGCGGTGCGCGGCGGCACCCGCGACAGCTTGGTAACCCCGGCGTGCACCAGTTGCGACAGCCGCGGCCTGGTCTCCACCTCGGCCTGCGGCACCAGCCGCTGCAACAGCGGGCGGATCGTCTCGGCGCCCAGGAACATCGTCTCCACCAGGCCGCGCGCATGCAGCAGCCTGTCGGTGAACACGTGCCCGCGGTCGGGATCGGCGCACAACTGGATCTCGTCCACCGCCACGAACTCGACATAGCGGTCGAGCGGCATCGCCTCGGTGGTGCAGGAGAACCAGCGCGCGTCGGGCGGGATGATTTTTTCCTCGCCGGTGATCAGCGCGACCTGCCGCGGCCCTTTGCGCGCCACCATGCGCTCGTAGTTCTCGCGCGCCAGCAGGCGCAGCGGAAAGCCGATGATGCCGGACGCATGCGCCAGCAGGCGGTCCATGGCCAGATGCGTCTTGCCGGTATTGGTGGGGCCGAGCACGGCCTTCACGCGCGCGGGCAGGTCGCCGAATGCGAATCCGGACATGCCTGGATGGTTGGGTGTTGCGGCGCGGAACGCAAGCCTTATCGGTGCGGGTTATGGGGCAATTGGGTGAACACTTGGACAGCGACGCGCGGTTTCACTCGCCCGTGCCCTCCGGCCGCGCCACCTCCAGCGTGCGGGCCGCGCGCAGCACCAGGTCGTCGCGGTAGAGGGCGGCGGCGATCTGCACGGAGCGCGGCAGGCCGTTGGCGGCGAAGCCCATCGGCACGGCGATGGCCGGTTGGCGGGTGAGGTTGAAGGCGAAGGTCCAGGGCGCCCAGTTCGTCCACAGCGCCTCGATCGGATCGTCCACCGGCGCCTCGGCCAGCGGCGCCAGGCCGGGCACCGTCGGGCACAGCACGAGGTCGTAGCGCTGGTGCAGCCGGGCCATGGCGTGGGCGGCGGCGATACGCTGCGCCTCCGCCTCGATCATCGCGCTCGCCGGCACGTCCGCATTCGCCGCCGCCACCACCAGCAGGCCGGGGTCGAGCATGTGGCGCCGGGTTTCCGGCACCGAATTCACCAGCCCCGCCAGCGCCACGCCCCACAGGCGGCAGAAGATCTCGCGGGTATCGGGCAGCTCCGGATCGACCTCTTCCACCTCGGCGCCGGCCTCGATCAGCAGTTGCGCGGCCTGCTCGACGGCGGCGATGCCTTCCCAGTCGACCGGCGCCTCGAAGCCGGGGCGGCGCAGCACGGCCACCCGCGCCTCGGCGACCCCGTCCTCGATGCCGGCGCGCCAGTCGCGTTCGCCGTGCGCTTCCGGCGGCAGGCAGAACGGGTCGCGCAGGTCGAAGCGGGCGATGGCGGACAGCATCAGGGCGGCGTCGCGCACGGTGCGGGTCAGCGGGCCGGCCACCGCCACCGGGGCAAAGGCGCCGAGCGGCCATTGCGGCACCCGCCCGAAGCTCGGCTTCAGCCCGACCACCCCGCACCAGGCCGCCGGGATGCGGATGGAACCGCCGCCGTCGCTGCCGAGATGCAGCGGCCCGAACGAGGCGGCGGCCGCGGCGGCGGCGCCGGCGGACGAGCCGCCCGGCGTGTGCAGCTTGTTGACCGGGTTGCGGGTGATGCCGTGCAGCGGGCAGTCGCCCTGCGACTTCCAGCCGAACTCGGTGGTGGTGGTCTTGCCGATGATGACCGCGCCCTGGTCCTTCAGCCCCAGCACGGCGGGCGCGTCGTCGGCGACCGGCGCGGGATCGCTGAGGCGCGAGCCGCGCCGGGTCGGGAACCCGGCCAGGTCGATCAGGTCCTTCACCGTCACCGGCACGCCGTCCAGGATGCCGCGCGGCCGCCCGGCCCGCCAGCGCGCCTCGCTTTCGCCGGCCGCCTCCAGGCTGCGCGGGTTCATCACCGCGAAGGCGTTGATTTCGGGGTTCAGGCGGGCGATGCGCTCGGTCACCGCCTTCAGCACCTCGACGGGGCTAAGGTCGCGGCGGGCGTAGTGGGCGAGGAGTTCCTCGGCCGGCATCAAGGCGGGATCGGTGGTGGTCATGCTCTCTTCCAGGGACCGCGGATCGCGCGCAGCATAGGGATCGCGGCGGAGGAGTGAACCCCGAATGACTGAAACAGAATCACGATCGGCGCCCCCGGGCCTGGAACCGTGGCAGTGGCCGGAGGAAGTGTGGCGGCGGATCGTCGACCGCGCCCGCGCCGGGCGCAGCCTGAAGCCGGCGGCCTGGCCGGGTGGCGCGCGTTGCGCGGTGGCGCTGTCGTTCGACGCCGACCACGAGACCAACCCGCTGCGCGAGGGCGACGAGAGCCCGATGCGCATCAGCCAGGGCCAGTACGGCGGACGCCAGGGCACGCCGCGCATCCGCGCGCTGCTGGAGCGTGAGCACTGCCCCGCCACCTTCTTCTACCCGGCGGTTTCCGCCCTGCTGCACCCCGACGAGGTGCGCGCGGTGGCGGCGGACGGGCATGAAATCGGCATCCACTCCTGGATTCACGAGCGCAACACCACGCTGCCCTACGAGGCCGAGCGCGACCTGAGCTTTCGCGCCGCCGACGTGCTGGACCGGCTGGCCGGGCGGGCGCCGGTGGGCATGCGCACGGCGAGCTGGGATTTCTCCCCCAACACGCTGGCGATCATCCAGGAGATGGGGCTGCTCTACGACAGCAGCCTGATGGCGGATGACGATGCCTATGAACTGCTGCGCGACGGCGAGGCGACCGGCATTGTCGAACTGCCGCCGGAGTGGATTCGCGACGATGCGGTGTACTGGAACATGCAGCGCTTTTCCGGGCTGCGGCCGTACACCCCGCCGTCCGGCGTGGAGGAGATTTTCCGGGCCGAATTCGACGGCGCCTTCGCCGAGGGCGGCCTGTTCCTGCTGACCATGCACCCGCACTACACCGGCCACCGCAGCCGCATCGCGGTGCTGGAGCGGCTGATCCGGTACATCAAGGCAACCGGTCCGGTGTGGTTCGCCACCCACGAGCAGGTGGCGCGCTGGTGCCGCGAGCAGGCCGGTCTGTGATGCTGGCCTGGCTGCGGGCCAATCCCGTAGTCGGGCGGCTGGCGGTGAAGCTGGCGGTCGCGCTGCCGCTCGGGCTCGCGGCCGGGCTGTTGCTGCTGTGGGTGTGCGACATGTTCGCCTGGTCGCCGAACCTGGCCGCGCTGGGGGCGGCGGTGGTGGCGGTGGCGGCGGCGACGCGGCTGGCCGGCCGCCTCGCCGACGCACTGGGCATCCCCGAGCCGGAGGCCTGAGCCGCCTCAGTCCCTGGCCTTTTTTTCGCCGTGTGCCAGTTCGGTGACGATGCCGTGCAGGGTCTGCAATTCCTGCTCCGTCACCTCGCCGCGACCGAAGAAGTGGCGGATGTTGCGCACCATGCCGGGGCGTTTCGGCGGATTGCGCAGGAAACCGCAGGCGTCCAGCTCGCCGACCAGATGGGTCAGGAAATTGTCCAGCTCGCCCTTGGTGGCGACGCGGGTCTCGTTGGTCACCAGTTGGCGCGGCACGGTCTCGTCGGCCGCGGTCCACCACTCGTAGGCCATCACCATGACGGCCTGGGCGAGGTTCAGCGACATGAAGGCCGGGTTCAGCGGGTAGCGCACCAGCGTGTCGGCCTGCGCCATGTCGTCGTTGTCGAGCCCGGCGCGCTCGGGGCCGAACAGCACGCCCACGCGCAGGCCGCGGGCGCAGATCAGGCGCAGCTCGTCGGCGGCGCCGCGCGCGGTGAGCACCGGTTTGACGATGTGGCGCGGCCGCCCGCCGGTGGCGAACACCCGGTGCAGGTCGGCGACCGCATCGGCCACCGTCTCGTGCAGGGTCAGCGCGTCGAGGATACGGTCGGCGCCGGAAGAGTTGCGCCAGGCCTTCTCCTGCGGCCAGCCGTCGCGCGGGGCAACCAGGCGCAGATGGAACAGGCCGCCGTTGGCCATCGCCCGGGCGACCGCGCCGATGTTGTCGGCCAGTTGCGGGCGGACCAGCACCACGACCGGGCTGTTGCCGATCGGGTGGAGATCGGCGCCGCCGTCACGCCCGGTCATCGTTATGTCCAATAACTGTTGTGATACATAACATTTCTCCCGCTCAGGCCCGGCGCCAAGTGGTGCCGCCGGGTCCGTCCTCCAGCAGGATGCCTTCCGCCTCGAGCGCCTTGCGGATGGCATCGGCCCGGGCGAAGTCGCGGGCGCGGCGGGCCGTCTGGCGCTCGTCGATGCGGGCCTGGATGGCGGCGGTGTCCGATCCGCCGCGGAACCAGTCGGTCGGGTCCTGCTGCAACAGACCGAGCACCGCGCCGCCGGCACGCAACCCGGCGCTGGCCTGCGCGTCGCCGGCCAGGGCGGCGTCGGCCAGCGCGTGGAGTCGGGATATGGCCAGCGGCGTGTTCAGGTCATCGCACAAGGCCTCCATGACCAACTCAGGCACCGCGTCGGCCGCCGCCGCCGGGGCATGCTCCAGGGCGCGGTAGAAACGATCCAGATCCTTGCGGGCCTCGGCCAACGCGGCGTCGGAAAAATCCAGCTCGGCGCGGTAATGGGCGCGCAGCAGCAGGAGCCGGATCGCCTCCGCCGGCGCTTTCGCCAGCACGTCGCGCACGGTGAGGAAATTGCCGAGGCTTTTCGACATCTTCTCGCCGTTCACCAGCAACATGCCGTTGTGCACCCAGACCCGCGCGAACCGGCTGCCCGGGAAGGCGCACAGCGACTGCGCCACCTCGTTCTCGTGGTGCGGGAAGATCAGGTCGGTGCCGCCGCCGTGGATGTCGAAAGTCTCACCCAGGTAGCGCCACGACATGGCGCTGCACTCGATGTGCCAACCCGGCCGGCCACGGCCCCAGGGGCTGTCCCAGCCCGGCAGGTCGGGGGTGGATGGCTTCCACAGCACGAAATCGCCGGGTTCACGCTTGTACGGGGCCACGTCGATGCGCGCACCGGCCTGCAATTCGTCGGGCGAGCGGCCGGAGAGCCTGCCGTAGTCGGGAAAACTGCCGACCGCGAACAGCACGTGGCCCTCGGCGGCGTAGGCGTGACCGGAGGCGACCAGGCGCTCGATGAGGCCGATCATGTCGCCGATATGCGCGGTGGCGCGCGGCTCGATATCCGGCGGCAGGGCGCCGAGAGCGGCCATGTCGGTGTGAAAATCGGCCAGCGTGCGCGCCGTGATGGCGCCGATCGGCTCGCCGCTTTCCTGCGCGCGCGCGTTGATCTTGTCGTCCACGTCGGTGACGTTGCGGACATAGGTGAGCCGCGGCCAGAGCCGGCGCAGCAGGCGGGCCAGCACGTCGAACACCACGACCGGGCGCGCATTGCCGATATGCGCCAAATCATAGACGGTCGGTCCACATACGTAGAGCCGCACATGCGACGGATCGAGCGGCGTAAAGCGCTCCTTCTGGCGGGTGAGGCTGTTGTGCAGGCGCAGTTCAGGCATGGTGCAGCTCCGATGGGCCGGCCGGGGTTCTGTTTCTCCGCCAGCGCGGGCGGCAAATCAATGCGCAGCGCGCGCCGGGTGGTTGACACAGGTCAATGCGGCACGCCTGCGATGCGGGGTAAATGCGACTTGCAAATGAGAAAGCTTCGCAATAAGTCCGTGTGGACGCCCCCCGGGCAGCCGGACTTCCGCCTTCGCCACGTGACACCATCCTGTTGAAAAAACTTGGACTTCTTCCCGCCAAACGCCAAGTCAACCAACAAGTTACAAATTATTCGCAACCAGAACACAGCTTTGGGATTCCGCCCTATGTCGTCCGCCTTGCCTGAACCGGAAGCGATCCACCCCTCCGTACGCGGGATCGTCCGTCGTCTGCCATTCGTGGCCGTGTTTGGGCCGGGACTGGTCGTCATGCTCGCCGACACCGACGTCGGCAGCATCATCACCGCGGGCCAGAGCGGGGTTCAGTGGGGTTACCGGCTGCTGCTGCTGCAAGTGGTGCTGATACCCGTTCTCTTCATCGTCCAGGAACTGACGGTGCGCCTGGGCATCTTCACGGGTCGCGGCCACGGCGAGCTGATTCGCGAGACATTCGGCCCGTTCTGGGCCTGGGTCTCCGCTACCGGGCTGGCCGTCGCCACCGTGGGCGCGCTGCTCACCGAATTCTCCGGCGTCGCCGGCGTGGGCGAGTTATACGGGCTGCCCCGCACGGTCACGCTGCCGCTGGCGGCGGCGGCGCTGCTGGCGATCGTTATGACCGGGTCATATCGCCGGGTGGAGCGCGCGGCGATTGCCATCGGCCTGTTCGAGCTGGCGTTTTTCGGCGTCGCCTGGGCGGCGCGGCCCGATCTCGGGGCGGTCGCCCGCGACTCCATATCCATCCCGCTCTTCAATACCGACTATCTCTACCTGGTGGCCGCGAACATCGGCGCGGTGATCATGCCGTGGATGATTTTTTACCAGCAGTCCGCCGTCGCCGATAAGAAACTGGGGGCCGGGGACTACACGGCTGCGCGTTGCGACACCGCCGTCGGCGCCGTCGTTACCCAGCTCGTGATGATCGCCGTGCTGGTGGCGGCGGCGGCCACCATCGCACCGAATATGCCCCAGGCCAGTCTGACCACCGTCGGCGATATGAGCCAGGCGCTGACCCCGTTCCTCGGTGAGCAGATCGGGCGCGCGGTGTTCGGCGTCGGCGTGCTGGGCGCCGGCCTGGTCGCGGCCATCGTCTCCTCGCTGGCCCTGGCCTGGGGGCTCGGCGAAGTCGCGGGCTACCGCCGCTCGCTGGAGTATCAGCCGGCCAAGGCCCCGTGGTTCTACGCCGTCTATTCCATCTGCGTCGTCGGCGGCGCCGGCGCGGTGGCGGTGGCGCCCGATCTGGTGTCGCTGAACGTCGGCGTGCAGGTGATGAACGCGCTGCTGCTGCCAGTGGTGCTCGGCTTCCTGGTGCGCTTGGCCATGGTCGCGCTGCCCGCGAAATACCGCCTGCGCGGCTGGTACCTCTACCTCGTCGTCGGTGTCTGTGTAATCACCTGCGTCCTCGGCGTGGTCGGCGGGCTGGGCAGCCTGTTCCAGTAAAGATTGCACAGGGAGACGGTGAGACGGTGAGAAGCTAAGGATCGGGCGCTTCGCGCCAGGATTCCTTCTCTCCGTCTCACCGCCTCTCTGTGCATCTTGCTTTCTGCACGCAACCGGGCCGCGGGTTCGCCCGATCGCCGTGGGCTTAACCCCTCCGGTTGACAGCCGCGGCGTTCGGTTGTCATTGCGGCGGGCATGGTGGCGGTCTTTTTGTGTCCGTACGTTTCGGTCTGATTGCAATCGCCCTTGGCGGTTCCGCGGTCATTGCACTGGTCGCCTGGTTCGGCGTGCGGACCGTCGGGGCCGAAGTGTTGCGGGCGGGCTGGGCGATTCCGCTCACCACGGCGTTGCTGTTCCTGGAGCTTTGGCTGTCGGCGCTCGCCTGGCGGCAGGTGGTCGGGGCGGAGCGGCCGCGGCTGGGCCGGTGGTGGCGCATCCGCTGGATTCGTGAGGCGGTGAATTCGCTGCTGCCGACGGCCCAGCTTGGCGGCAACATCGTCGGCATCCGCCTGCTGATGTATCGCGGCGTTCCGGGTCCGCAGGCCGGTGCCGGCACCATCCTGGACCTGACCATCGAGGCGGTGACGCAGTTGCTGTTCACCATCGCCGGGTTTGCCGTGCTGGCGGCGATGCGCCCGGACGGGGGCTGGATGGTCTGGGTGCAGGGCGGGATCATCACCGGTGTACTCGGCGTCGGCGGCTTCATCGTGGCCCAGCGCGCCGGGCTGATGCGGCTGGTCGAGGGCGCCGCCGCGCTGTTGCAGCGGTGGTTTCCGAACCTGCCCGTGCAGGTCGTGCAGGGCCTACACGGCGAGCTGATGCGGCTGCAGCGCCGCTGGCGGGCGATCTGCGAGGGCTGTGCCCTGCACCTGCTGGCCTGGCTGCTCGGCACGATCGAGACCTGGCTTGTCCTCACCGCCATGGGGGCGCCGGTGGGCTGGGGGGCGGCCTTCGTCATCGAAAGCCTCGGTCAGGCCGCCCGCAGCGCGGGCTTTGCCGTGCCCGGCGCGCTCGGCGTTCAGGAGGCCGGATTCATCCTCGTGTGCGGCCTGTTCGGCATCCACCCCGAGACGGCGATCGCGCTGTCGATGGTGAAGCGCGTGCGCGAACTGGCCATCGGCCTGCCCGGCCTGGTCGCCTGGCAATGGGCCGAAGGCAAGCGGCTGCTCCGGCGGGCAAAATAGGGCGGTTCAGGCCCGGCGGTTTGCCGGGCCTGATGCTGGCTATCGCAGATCGGCGGTGGCGACCTGGTCCATGTCGTCGAACGTCTGGTTTTCGCCGACCATGCCCCAGATGAAGGTGTAGGCGCGGGTGCCGACGCCGGAGTGGATCGACCAGCTCGGCGAGATCACGGCCTGCTCGTTGTGCACCACGATGTGCCGGGTCTGCTGCGGCTCGCCCATCATGTGGAAGACCGCGGCGTCGGGGGCGACGTCGAAATACAGGTAGACTTCCATGCGGCGGGCATGCGTGTGGGACGGCATGGTGTTCCACAGGCTGCCTTCCTCCAGCTTGGTCATGCCCAGGCAGAGCTGGCAGGTCTCGATCACCTCGGGGACGAGGAACTTGTGGATG
>Ga0181529_10007265_pt1 | contig 11081 bp, 9 predicted proteins | sample PEATcosm2014_Bin_36_FD_119763 | JGI IMG/M metagenome (GOLD analysis project Ga0181529, IMG submission 119763) | Peatland microbial communities from MTU Mesocosm Facility, Houghton, MI, USA - PEATcosm2014_Bin10_30_metaG | ecosystem: Environmental > Terrestrial > Soil > Wetlands > Peat | place... | reverse complement strand
CTGTCACACGATGGGGTTCACTTGGGCCGCCCAAGCGAGCAGTCTGGCCTTGGGCAATGTCGCGACGACGGTACGTCATCGTTAGCGCTGGATTGTATCGGATCTTCCCGCATCCACCAACACCCGGCCGCCCAACTGATGGCATAGCAACAAGCTTGCCCCGGCGGCGAATCTTTGCCATCATAGGAAGCTGTCCCCGTTTTGATCATCCCCATGATTTCTAACAGCAACGGTTAAGCACATGACACCAACACAGGCCAGTTCTCGCTTGTTCGCGGCAATGATTCTGCTGGCGGCCGCTTTCGGGCTGCTGCCGGCGGCACCGGCGGCGGAACCGGCCGCTTGGCTCTACCAGGCCCACTGGGGCGTAATGACCCACTACCTCGGTGCTCCGCCCAGCACGGCGGGCGGGGCCGAACTGACCGCCGAAATGTGGAACAAACAGGTCGATGCGTTCGACGTGAAGAGACTGGCCGACCAGCTTGCCACGACCGGCGCGAAGTATCTGCTTTTTACCATCGGCCAAAACTCCGGCCACTACTGCGCCCCCAACGCCACGTACGATCGGATCGTGGGAATCCAGCCCAGCAAGTGCTCGCGGCGGGACCTCGTCGCGGATTTGTCTAAGGCGCTCAAGGCGCGGAACATCAAGCTTATGGTCTATTTGCCCAACGGAGCCCCGGCCGCCGACGTCGTGGCCCGCAAAAAGCTCAAGTGGCTCTGGGGCGCCCCCGGCGACTGGCAACTGCCGGGCGAACCGGTCGGGGGACGGCTGGTCGAGTTCCAACGCAACTGGGAGGCAGTGACTCGCGAGTGGTCGCTGCGCTGGGGCAAGGACGTGGTGGGCTGGTGGGTCGACGGATGCTACTTCGCCGACAAAATGTATCGTTTCGACGACGAGCCGAACTTTGCCAGCTTCGCCCGCGCCATCAAAGCGGGCAATCCCGACGCCATCGTCGCCTTCAACCCGGGCGTGCTGGTTCCCGTCGTGGCCCACTCCAAGTACGAGGACTACTCCGCCGGCGAAGTGGACCACGCTCATCTTCCGCCAGCGGTCGCCACATGCCGCAGCCGCTGGCTCGACTGTGAGGGAGCCAAAGTGCAGTTCCATATCCTCACGTTTTTGGGCAAGACCTGGTGTGGCGGCGAGCGTCCGGACTGGCCGGACGAGACGATCATCGGCTACACGCGGCAGGTTGTGCAGCATGGTGGCGCGATCACCTTCGACGTGCCGATTCGGAAAAGCGGCCTCATACCGCAGCCCATTATCGATCAGCTTGGCACGATTGGCCGAGCGGTGGGAGAAAACAAGAAGAACGGGACGGCGTCCACATTGAAAGAATAGGAAGAGTTGTGGAGCCTCGTAACTTACTAGCATTATGAAACGATTTTCACTGTGCATCCATTTTGGGTCGGTTCTATTTGGTTATCTAGCCATCTGCATTTTCCCAGCTACAGCTTGCACCGTGGGCGCACCAATCGCTCTGTTGGAAACAGCGACTGTTTGTGGTGTAGCGGGCTTTCTCAGTGGCTTAGGGCAAATGGTGATTCGAAAGGGAAAGAACGAGAGCATTACGATTGCGGCGTCGACAATTGCAGCGTTCGTCTTGCTATTGCTTGCAATGTGATGGTGCCGATAAGATTAACGTACTTGGGGGGCAAACACGGGCCGCCGAAACTAGCTGCGTCCTCGTTTCAACCCCTTAGCAAGCCGATCACGCAGTCGGCCTCGAATTGCCGGTTCATTCCGACTCTGCTTTCGGTTTCTGGTGCCCTTCGATTCGCTTGATCTCCTTCTCGAAATCGCTCTCGAAGCTGCGATCCTGCTGGACGCGAAAGGTCACGTATTGCTCTTCGGCAAGATGTCGGTGATTTTCAGATAGAAGCGGCGTTCGCTGGCCCGTATCTCGCGGATGCGTTCCAGGAGTTCGTCGAAGTAGTCTTTGCCGAAACGCTTGTTCAGCTTCAGCCGCTCGTCGTCGAGCACGAAGCCCTTGACGACGAATTCCCGGAGCGTCTGCGTTGCCCAGATACGGAACTGGGTGGCCTGGGCGCTGTCGACCCGGTAACCCACCGAAATGATGGCGTCCAGGTTGTAGAACTCGATTTCCCGGCTGACCTCCCGGTTGCCCTCTTTTTGAACTCTCCGGATTTTCCGGAGAGTTGCCGGTTCGGTCAGTTCCCCGGATACGTAAATGTTTTGCAAATGCTCACTTATGGTTCGCAGGTCAACCCCGAAAAGCTCGGCGATCTTCTTCTGGTTGAGCCAAAACATCTCGGACTCGTAGAGCACCTCGATCCTGACAGTCCCCTCCTGGGTCTGGTAAAGGATGAGTTCCCCTTCGTTGGGTTTCTCGGCATCGGTCATACGGTCCTCCTGCACTTGTCTTGACATGGCAACGGCCTTCTTTGGACGCTAGCCCATCAAGCGATCGAGCTGACATATTCCCGCAGCCGCAGCACCGTCTCCGGCGGAGTTTCGTAGGGCAACGCGCCGGTGCCCAGACAAACGTTCGGTCGCCCCGTCACTAGGCCGATCACACGGTCGGCCTCGGCCTGGACTCGCTCCCACGGACCGCGCGAAATCACTTCCACGTGCATATTCACGCGCACCCGGACTTCGGTCTTGTCCCACACTTTCTTCATGAAGGCCGCCTGATCGCTTTCGCAGGGGGCCACGACGTAACCGGTGCCCGTCTCCAGCATCGCGTCGAGGATGGGCGTGGTGTTGCCGCCGATAATGCACGGCACCGCATGCCCCAGCACGGCCGCCATGCGCGCCATGATTGCCTTGAGCGCCGGCAACTCCACGCGCCGGAACATGGCCGGCGAGAGCAGGGGCGGGCAGGCGGCCGATTCGAAAAACGCCACGTCGACGCCCTGCCGCTTGATCTCTTCGGCAAAGGCCACTTGACCGTCTACCAGGTGCAAAAGCGATTGGGCCACGGCGTCCGGATCGGCGACCACGTCGCACAACAAGTTCTCGAACCCCACGAGGCTGCTGGCGATGGAAAACGGCCCGCTCACGGGAACACGCACCTGCGTTTCGGGAAACTCGCGGGCCAAGCGCGCGGCGACGCGGATCTCCATGGGAATCCGTCCGTCGGCGCGGGGATCGAGCGGTTTTAGGCGGAACAGATCGGCGGCCGACCGGCAGATTGGCTGCGGAATGGCGGGAATGCCCGTGCCGCCCGGATTATGGACCACGCCGCCATAAGCCTCGGCTTCGAGATTGTAGATATCGATGCCAGGCATGATTGGCGTATGACGATAGAGCCGATAAGCGGCCGCATGGGCCGTATACAGCAGTTCTTCGTCCCGCGACACGTCCCAGGGCATTCGTCCGATGACCGCGGCGGCATGTTCGTAGACGGAAGGTGAGAGTTCCATGATTTCTCGCTTCGGCATTAGGTTAAGTTGCCGGCCGCGGCCCACAACGCGTCGATGTTTTCGGTGGAGACGTCGGGTGGTGTGCCGCCGCCGCAAGAGACGATAAGCCGCCGTTTGCCACCCGTCGCGCCCAGCATCTCGGCCACGCTGCGGCGGACACCATCGGGCGTGCCTTGGGCCAGCACGTCGCGCGGCGGAATGTTGCCCAGCAGCGTGACCTGGGGCCCGGCTGCCTCGCGCATTTCTTGCAAATTGTGCTGGTGCGAAAAGTTGAAGAGGTTCACGCCCATGGTGGCCAGATGCCGGGCCGTAATCAACCCCGAGGCGTCGTTGTGCAGAAAGCGGACAGCTACCCGGCGGGCGGCGAAAACCCGCTTCAAACAAGGCAGTGCAAACTGCTGAAAATCGTCGTCTCGCAAGAATCCGATCAAGTCGTCCAACAGGAAGATGCCGTCGATCGAATCAAACGTCTCGGCCTGCCAATCGATCCACTCGACGAGGAACTCGGTAATCATTTCCAGCAGCCGGTGGATTTCCTCGGGATTGGTTTTAAGCCCCACGAGGAATTCGGTTTGGCCCAGCAAATGGGAAGCGATGTTCAATGGTCCGCGGGCGGTGGCGAAGCGGATGCGATGGCCGGCCGCTTCGATGGCCGGTCGGCACCGCTGCAGGCGACGAACAACCCACGGAAGCAGGCCGTCCGTCCGGCAATTCGGCTTCTTCAAACGGCCGATCTCCGTGTGATCGCGCAGAACGCTTCCGGCGCTGGGGAAGGTATCGGCATGCCACGTACACGTGGCACCGAAGGCCGAAGGCTCGGTACACATGCCATACTCGGCCCAAAAGCCGGGCAGCAGGAAGATGTGCTCGAAGCGGCGGACTGCCCGCAGATTGGCTTCCATCCAGACCCGTTCGTCGCAGAAGTAGTCGAGCATGGCAATCCCTGCCCAGCCGGGGAGCCAAGGACTGTCGACGATCAGCCCAACAGGCAGCGGATCGACCAGTTCGCCACGGATCACACGGAGCAACGCTTGCCACTGAGGATCGGTCATGATGAACGGCGGGTATTGGGACTCAGGATGAAAAGAGCACGCAGGGCAATACGAAAACTCCTGTTTTCCGGCCTCCCGTCGATCGGCCTAACGCTTTATCATCCTGACCCTCAATAAATGGGCAAGTAGCAGTTCCTCATTTCCCGATCGGGATTTTCAGTCCGTCGTAGGAGACGAGGATGCCTTCTTTGGCCATCGGTTCGACGATCAAATCGTAGGGCGGCACCCAGTGGAGGCTGAGGTGGGTCAGGGCGAACGTCCCGCCCGGCTTGAGCACCTTCACGTCCCTAAGCCATTTTCGGACCAGGCGGTCGAACGCAAAATTCATGTGGCCGACCAGGTAGGCGGGATCGGTCAGCGGGCCAAAGGTGCCCTCGACGATGGCGAGATCCAGCTTCTTGCGGCCGATGGTCTGAAAGGTCTTGGCGGGAAACCAGGTCGTATCGGTGGCGTAGAGGATGCCCAGATCGCCCTTGCTCAGCACGTAGAAGAGGCACTGCTCATTCGGGTCGTGGTTCGCCAGGACGGGGGTGCAGGTCCAGCCGCACGCGGCGAAGTCCCGATAGGGAGTGACCTCGGTCGGCGTGACCGGCACGGCCCGTTTCAGAGATGCGATGTGCTTCTTGAGCGCGGCGGTCACGGTGGAGTTCCCAAAAACCGGCAGGGGCTCGGTTGTCTTCTTCGCGCGCTCGTCGGCGAGCCGCACGATAGATGGGGCATCAAAGTGGTCGCCATGCGAGTGGGTAATCAGAAGGCATTTGATGTCCGTCGGCGCGATGCCGACCGCTGCGAGGCCGGACATCCCCGTTGTGCTGAAGTCGATCACCAGCCCGGGGGCCACGTAGAGCGAAGAGAATCGGCGCGGGTTTCTATGGCCGTGATCGCGAATGTAAGTGCAGTTCGAGCAGCGGCACGAGTCAGGCGAGTGGATATCCGCCGCACCCGTGCCGAGGAAGACGACGTACGGCTTCTCGGCAGCCGAGAGTCTCGCGGAGAAGAGACCGAGTGCCATAACGATGACGATCTTAAGTGCCGTGGCGTCCATCTGATGTGTTCCCGGAGGACCGTTTCGTAGTTAGGGTTCGATTGTATTGAATCTTTCCACGTCCGGCAACAACACCCGCGACGGCGAGGTCGTTCGAGCCGAACCGACCATCCGGTCAAAGTGATGCTCACCGTTCCGGCGCGGCCCCGTCTGCGAGTGGAGGGCTTCACGCGGATCGGCTTTCGGCTCGATTCTCGCACCCAGCCGAACATGCGGTTTTCAACTAGGCACTTGTTGGGGTTGTCCCCGACCTAACTGCTCCGTATTGTTCCTATAGACCTCATGAGGCTTAATTTCCGGCGTTACCTTGTTGAAAGGGGGTGGGTATCAAGCAGAGAATCCGTTATGCTCGCTCTGCTCTTTTCACACCTGGCAGGGTGAGTCTCTTAGCACAATCTGAAACCGGACTTCCCCGCCTGGCTAAGGTCAGGCGGAATCGCCATCTTTGATGGCACGACCTGTATGCCGCCCTGAACGTCATGTTCCTGCGTTCAGGGCGGCTTTTTTTTGTCAAGAAACCGGCGCTCTTGGCTGCCATGGGGGCTACACGTCGCACAGGGTTACAGCCTGTTCGAGACTCTTCAGCGCGTCGGGCCGGGCCGGATTGAACTCCTGCCCCACGTAGCCCGAGAAACCAGTGGCCACAATCGCCCGCATGAGCTTGGCGTAATCCAGCGTTTGGGTGTGGTCGATTTCGTGGCGACCGGGCACGCCGCCGGTGTGATAATGGGCCCAGCAGTCGGAATGGTGTTGGATGTCGGCCAGCACGTCCTCTTTCATCATTCCGGCGTGGTAAATATCGTAGAGCACCTTCACGCGTGGCGAACCGACGCGATGCACCAACTCCACGCACCACTTGGTCGAGTCGGCCATGTAGTCTTTGTGGTCGTGGACGGAGTTGAGCAATTCCAGGCAGACGGTAACCCTCTTCCGCTCGGCGTAAGGGGCGAGTGCCTTCAATGCGATCACGCAGTTCGCGAGTCCTTCCTCATCGTCCATGCCTTCTCGGAAACCCGACATGGTAATGACATTGGGGAAGCCGGCGGCGGACGTCACGTCGATGCTCTGGCGAAGCTTGGCCAGACACTCGTCGTGATTTTTTATGCGGTTTAAGCCCTTGGGTCCGCAGTGATGGGTCGACATGGCGCAGATCAGGCCATGTTTCTTCAACGTCGGCCACTGGCTGGGATCGGTCTGTTCGATCGAGCGGAGCCCCATCCGCGCGCAGGCGGCGGCAAACTGGTCAAAGCTGATATTGTGCCGGGCCAGGTATGCCTTGTAGCACATAAAGCAGGCCGACTGCTTGATGCGGCCCTTGCGCTCGGTGGCCGAGGCGAGACCGCCCAGCGGCCATACGGCGCCGAAGGCCGCCGCGCCGGCCATGCCGCCCAGCAGCGTGCGACGCGAGAAGGCAGACTGCTCGCGGCCGTTGCCAGATACTGAGTATCGCATAAGCGTCTCCTGGTGAAAAAACCACAACGAGGGGAGATAGGTGCTGTTTCTCTTCCGTCCGCGATTCAATACGGCTTGTAGAGGCCGGGCACGGCCATGGGGTAGTTACCTTCTTTGTCCGGCATGGCCGGGGGATCGGCGTCGAAGGCGATCCGCTTGGGCATCTCGTCGGGCCCCCTGGCCACGGCGTCGTCCCACGTGACGACCTGTCCGGAGTACGTCGCCATGCGGCCCAACACGGCCGTGAAGCTGCTGGTGGCCCCATACCAGCCATCGTTGAGCTTCTCGCCATTGCGGATGGCGCCCGCCAGGTCGGCGTGTTCTCGGGTCATGCCGTCGCCGGCCCAACTGGGCATTTCCACGATGCCTTTGGTGCCGTGGACGATCTGGTTGACGATTTGCCACGTGTTCGGCTGCTGGCGGCACTGGCTAAAAACTTTCATGCCGTCTTTGTAGGTGAACTCGACGGTGTGGTTGTCATAGATCTGGCTGATGCCGTGGTTGTCGCGGCAGTGGCAGCTTCCCATGCCGTTGGCCGTCAGAGGGTGGCCGCCCAGGACCCAGTTGCAAACGTCGAGACTGTGCACGTGGTGCTCGCAGATGTGATCACCGGAGAGCCAGACGAAGTGATACCAATTGCGAATCTGGAATTCCATTTCCGTCTGCTCGGGCTTGCGTTTGCGAACCCAAGGCTGTCCGCCATTCCAGTATGATCGCAAGAACGTCAGATCGCCGATCGCTCCGTCGTGAATCGCCTGGACCTTGGGGCAGTAGTCTTTGCTGCGGCGTCGTTGCAGGCCGACAGCCACTTTCAAATTTTTCTCGTCGGCCAGCTTGTTCGACTTCATCAGCGAGCGGAAGCCGGGGGCGTCGATGCAGCACGGTTTCTCCATGAAGACGTGTTTGCCCGCCGCCACGGCCGCCGCATAGTGGATGGGGCGAAAACCGGGCGGCGTGGTCAACAGCACGATATCCGGACCAGCGGCAATCGCCTTCTGATAGGCGTCCAGACCCACGAACACCCGCTCTTCCGGCACGTCGACCTTGGCGGCCAACTTGGGGTCCCTCCGTAAATTCACCAGGCAGCTCTGAGCGGTGTCGGCGAAGGCGTCGGCCACGGCGATCAACTTGACGTTCGCTACGGCCTCGAAGCAGTTTGCCACCGCGCCCGTGCCGCGGCCGCCGCAGCCGATCAAGGCGATCTTCAGCGCATCACCGCCGGCAGCGTGGGCTGCCCGCGCAATATTCAGCCCTCCCGCCAGGGCAAGCCCTGCTGCCGAAGCCGTGCCGGCTTTCAGAAACTCGCGACGCGATGGTTTCTTCCTGTCACTCATCGTAGCAGCCCTCAAAGGGAAGGAAAGTCCGGGATGGTGCCAAACATTCTCACCCGCGGCCTGACGGTCAGAACGCCGCGGCGGCGCGACGACAGTCATTCTCGTGCCGGTTGGGGGCCTTGTCAATCGCAGCCAAGAACAGGGGTACAATAATGGAGTGTGGCAGCCGAGCCAAGGACGTATGGCAGGCCGGCTTGCCCGCCGTGTACCCGAGAAGGTTTGAGGACGGCAATAACTTCTTGTATGATAGCAAGGCGTGGACGGGGCACCGTTTCTCCCCGCTTCCCGCCGCTCCCGACCTCGATCGACCTGTACCACCGTGAGGAGACTCTCATGCGAGCGACATTGTCTGGCTGGCTGTTTCTGCGGACGCTGTTGGGCCTTGCGGTAGCTCTGTGCTGCGCAAAGGGGATGGACGCCGCCCCTTGGGACCCGGCAGCAACGGACTACTCGGGCCACAAAGGTAAGACACTCTACGTCTCGAAGCTAGGCGACCATTCCGACGGCAGCAGTTGGCAGAAGGCGTTTCACACGATCCAGGCGGCGCTGCTGGCCGTGCCCGACGAGCGGGGCGGACACCGCATCGTCGTTCGCCCCGACACCTATGTCGAAGCCAATCTCTACACGAACCAAAAAGGAGCCCCGGGGGCCTACAATCTTTTGATCGGCGATTGCGACGGCCGGCTGGGATCCGGCGCCAGCGGCCGAATCGTCATCGATTCCGGCGATCCCCAAAAAGGATTCAAAAGTCGCGACTGGTGGTCGACTTTTCGCGCCACCACCAAGGGCTGGTCGCCGGAGCACACCGATCCGACGTTCTCCTGCATCAACTGGGACCGGTGGATCTTGCGGAACCTTTACGCCACCGGCGGCGATGCCGGACTGTTCTGGGACCTCACCAACCGAAGCGGCCAACGGTTCACCGTGATCGTGGAGGATTGCGTGGGGATCGGCCGGGCCTTCGGCGGCGGCTTCGGCTATCAGGTGGTCCGGCCAAACGAGCCGATCGTCTTCCGCCACTGCTATTTGATGTCGCTGGATTGGTGGGGCGATGCCGGCGCATTGGCTATCGGCGCCTACAACACGTCTGTCCCGGCTGATCCGGACGTGGTCTGCGAGGATTGCACTTTCGTGGCGCCCGACAACGCGGTGCAAATCCTCTTTCCGAGCAAGTACATTCGACTGAAAATGAGAAACTGCCGTCTGATCGTCTTGAACTTTTCGCAGCCTCAGGGCACTCCTTCCTCGGGGATCATTTCCAGCGTGGTGACTCATTCCGACCAGGTTCATATCGACTTTGAGGACTGCATCATGGCGGGCTACAAAGTTTTCGGCACGTGCAGCGCGGCGATCAACAAAGTGGAAGGAAAGGGGACCGGCGAGGTACGCTACACGACCAAGGGCCACAACAAGGTCTACGTGCAATACCAGCAGTCCGTGCCCAAGGGATTCGAACGGCTGGGGCTCTGGCCCGTACAGTTGTTCGATTCCTTGCAACCGCCGAAGGCCCTCGGTCGCAAGTGACGCCAGCCAAGGAGAACATCATGCTTTGCTCGAACCCGGGTTTCGTGTTTCGTTTCGGCTTTGTTCTGCTGGCGTCGTCATGGCTCTCCGGCACGGCGATTGCCGAGAAACCCAAGCTGCCACTGATCAAGTTGCCGGTGAACTTCGGCGCGAACATGGAGAATACGCCGGTGGTTTTTGGCAACCGGCCGCTGCTGGCGCTCAACCACCGTGACGACACGAAGAACAACACCGACGGCTACACGAAGTCCATGTACCTTCACATCCAGGACTTGTGCACGGGCCAGGAGGTCGCCCGGTTCGGCGAGGGACATTCGTTCGTCAGCGCCTTCGTCAACGGGCCCGAATTGCACGTCTTCGCCAGCCAAGGCACCAACCGCGATTGGTTCAAGAGCATCGACCATTTCTCATCGACCGACCTGAAGACGTGGAAGCGGCAGGTGGCGATTGCCTTGGAGGGCGACGAGCATCTGTTCAATTGCTCGGTCTGCCGCGACGAGCAGGGATACCTCATGGCCTACGAGTCGAACCGGCCGGTGCAGTTCTGCTTCAAGTTTGCGCGATCGAAGGACCTGTCCAAGTGGGAGAAGCTGGACGGGTTGGTCTTTGCCGGCCCGGGCGGCAGAGAGTACAGCGCCTGCCCGGCGCTGCGCTACTTCAAGCCCTACTACTACGTGATCTACGTCCGCGAAAACAAGCCTGGCCACTGGGCGCCGTTCGTGGCCCGCTCCCGCGATCTGGCCACCTGGCAACTCAGTCCCGCCAATCCGATCCTAGAGGCCGGGCCAGGCGAAGGGACCAACAACTCCGATGTGGATCTGTTCGAGTGGCAGGGCAATACCTATGTTTTCTATGCTACAGGCGACCAACAGACCTGGGGCAGCGTCCGCGTGGCCCTCTTTCTTGGACCCATGAAGAGCCTCTTCGAGAGTTGCTTTCCGTTGGGCGTCGAACCAGTAAAGGTGAGCGCAAGGACCAAGTAGTCGCCGCCGCGCGCCACAATCGCAAATGGCCAGCGGCAAGACGGCGTTGGCAGCTTCTCTCAGTCGATCCGATACAGGCCGTCGGCTGAGACATAATGGCGTTTGATGTTCAACTTGGCCATCCAGGTTAATGCTTTTTCTCCTGCTGGTTGGAGTTCCTCAGGGCTATCCCCATTAAAACACTGTCGTCTTGGACCCTGGCATGAGCGGTGCACCTGATTTGCCTGCCAGCGGCACACTCCACCTGCAAGTCGCGGAAGACTGCACGCTGGACGGTGGCACTTGGCATCGGACGACGGAT
>Ga0181529_10007263_pt1 | contig 11082 bp, 8 predicted proteins | sample PEATcosm2014_Bin_36_FD_119763 | JGI IMG/M metagenome (GOLD analysis project Ga0181529, IMG submission 119763) | Peatland microbial communities from MTU Mesocosm Facility, Houghton, MI, USA - PEATcosm2014_Bin10_30_metaG | ecosystem: Environmental > Terrestrial > Soil > Wetlands > Peat | place... | reverse complement strand
CGGCATAGCGGCGTCCTTTTGAAAAAATCATTATAGCGAACCCGGGAGCGAAACGGCTAGAGCCCTGACCACCCCGTCGTCCCACCCGGGCACTACGTACCCATGGCTGACGGAAATACCGGTCTGGGAAGCGGCGAAAGCCGGGGTCGCGAACGGCGGCCCCGCCCGGATTTGACAACGCCAGCCGATTCGCTACAATCATCCTGCATTGTCCAGCTTGCGTGGTCAATACGGTCCACGGGCTCGACCTCTTTCCATGGCTCCTTTCGCAATGAATCCGCTGCCCACCCATTCCGAGCACCCCGCCGATGGCCTGAGGGAGGCCTATTTCCGCCAGACTCAGGCCCTGTTGGCGGCCAGCGACAGCCGCGACGACGCTTGGCGGGCGGCGCGGGGATGCCTGCACCAACGGGGGTTCGACCTGCGTAAGCTGGATCAGCTTCCGCTGGGATACTTCCCGTCGGCCGAGCCCATCTGGCACGGCTTGCTCCGCGACGGCTTCTCGGCCGACGAGATTCGGGCCTCGAATCTCCTGGCCGACTCGCGGCTTCCCGGCCGGTTGGTGGGGCCCATCCGCGACGCCGGCCGGCGGATCATCAGCTTTTGGGCAAAAACGCCGCAGCAACCCGAGCGCAGCCTGTATCTGAGCAGCGACTGGAAGGAGCAGGCGGGCGTTTTCGGTCTCGACGAGGCCTATCCGGCCGTTGCCCACGGTCGGCACGACCTGTTGTTGGTCGAAGATCTTTGGGATGCCATTTTGCTCCAATCCCACGGCTGTCTCGCCGTCGGCGCGATTGGCAACAGCCCGGCGGAGATCAGCCCGCGACGGTGGGAAAGGCTCGACGATTTGGGCATCCATCGCGTGACGCTGGTGGTGGACAGTTTTCAGGATTCCCACGAGGCGTGCGTGGCTGCCATCCGCCAGGCCGCGCTCTCACGGCGGGGGCCGGCCATCTATGTCTTGCCGCCGGCCGCCGTGCATGGCGCTTGGCAGTCATGGCAGCAGGGCCGCGCGGCAACGGCCGAGACCTTGGAAAAACTCCTGTCCGCGCACCGCATTCACGGCTTTCACTACCTGGCCCTGAGTCTGATCGCGCTGGCCAGGGGCGACGGTCCGTGGACCGACGCCGCGCGCCGTGCGGCGTTGGGCGAGGCGCGCAAATTCCATGCTGCGGCCCATCAGCGCAACGTGCCGCAGTTGGACGTTTTTTTTCTGCCGCCGTTGCTGGAGGCGCTGGAGCTGAACTGGGGCGATAGCCGCGCCTGGCACGATTCCTGGCTGGAAGACACGCCCTCGTCCAACGGCAGCGCCTGGGCCGGTGCCGCCGCGACGCCCAGTCCGCCCCAGAGCGATGATCTTCCGGCACCTGCCGCGGCCGAGCCCGAGACGGTGGAAAGAGAGGCAGCGGCCGGCCATCTGCCGACGGAGGAGGAAATCGTGTTGGAATCGGTCGTTGCCGAGCCGGTCCTCGTGCGTCATCCGCCCGCCGTCGCGACTCCGCGCGGCGGCCCGTCCGACTACTGCGACTTCCACCAGTGCGACCGCATCGTTTGTCTGTGCTGGGACTGAGAGGCGGTCGATGTCTGTTCCCTGGCGGCAACCGGGGCGGACATTGACAGCATCGCGCTTGTTTCATAAAATCAACGTGATTGAAGGTGATTTAATGAGTGGGAGTCTTATTATCCACGGCAAGGTTAGGGATCAGGTTTTCGTGCCGGACGAACCGATGCCGGATATCGAGGGTCCGGCCGAGTTGATCGTTCACCTGGTTGCCGATCCCCGGCCCGGCGCTTTGGGGACACCCTCGGTCTTTGATTTCATTGGAAAGGCGTCTGAGCCTCGCTCGGCGGAAGACATCGACGCACAGTTGCGCGAGGAACGTGACGCCTGGAACGATCTATGATCTACCTTGACGCCGGGATCGTCATACGGTTTGTGGAAGGTACGACGAAAGTCCGCTTGCCCATCGAGATATGTCTCGGGACGATAGGTGTCGAAGTGACTCGCGTGGAGCGTGCAATAATGGGGCTAATTCCGGCGCCGTTCGTCCCGGTATGGTCGCGCGTTTCGCCTTCAACCCTGCGCCGCCCTTGCCGCTTATACCACCTATGCCGTCTTTTCCTTCTGCCCCTTCCGCGTGGTCTCTTCCGGGCGCGGATTTCTTATTGACTTCTCCCCCCATCCCCCGTCGATAATGAAGGCGACAACCTAGGATTTTCCATCGGGCATGGATGCGCCCAGGATCCCGCGGCTCTTGACCGCCGGGGGACCCACAGTACCCTTGTGTGCGCGTCTCATGCTCGAAAAACGTGACCTCAAAAAGGACCTGCTGGCCCTCGGCTTGCTTGCGCTAGCCGTATTCTTGGCGGCTGCGCTGCTGAGCTACGACCCCGGCGATCCCCCCAGCAAGCTCGTCTATCCCGAACGCGCGGACACGGTCAACGTCTGCGGCCGCTCCGGGGCCTTGGTCAGCCGATGCCTCTTCAGCGCCCTGGGAGTGGGGGCCTATTACCTGGTATTTTCGCTGGGCGTGTTCGACGCCATGCTCCTGGTTCGCAAGCCGTTGACCCAGCCGATTACGCGGTTGTGCGGCTGGCTGATCTCGCTGGCCGGCCTGACGACCTTCATCGCCATGGCCCTGCCGCAGTTCTCGCCGGGTCCGGTGATCGGCGCCGGCGGTTATCTGGGCGCGGCCGGACGCGGACTGCTGGAACTGAATTTCGCCACGGTGGGGGCCTATATCCTCACGATCAGCCTGCTGCTGGGCGGAATCCTGCTTTCGACCGACTACCTCCTCGTACACATCATGGCCTTTGTTGCCACGTTCGTCATTGGCAAGCCGGTCCACGGCATCGGGCAGGGCATGCGGCACGTCGGCACGGCCGCGGCCAAACGGCTCCGCCGCAAGTCGGATCTCGACGCCTACGAGCCCGCCGACGCCGAGGCCGTCGGGGCCAGGATTCTTGCCGTCCGCGTCAAGGGGCGCCCCGGCGACGAGGCCAAAGCGGACGCCGCGGCCGATGGGCCCCCGGCTCAGCCCGAGAAGAAGCCCCAGAAGAAGGACTCTTCGCCGGACGCCGCCGCGAATGATCCCCAGCCGCTGCCCGCAGCCGCCGAATCGGGCGGCGGCCTGGCTTCGCTGCTGCGGATCCGTAAGCCGAGGATGCCGAAGAAGGACGCGGATTTGCAACTCGACGAGCCGCAGCAAAACGCGGCCGACTACGAACTGCCGAGCATCGAGCTTCTCCTGCCCAGCGAGACCTTCAACTTTGATGAGCAGGAGAAAGATGTCCGGCGCAAGGCCAAGATCCTCGAACAGACGTTCAAGGACTTCGGCTTCAACATCCGCGTCGTCGAGATCCAGACCGGACCCGTGATCGCGCAATTCGAAGTCGAACTCGAGGCCGGACTGCGGCTGAGCAAGATCACCGGGCTGTCCGACGACCTGGCCATTGCCCTGCGGGTGCCGAGCGTCCGCATCGTCGCGCCGATCCCCGGCAAGAACACGGTCGGCATCGAGGTGCCCAACACCGCGCGGCAGATCGTCCGCCTCCGCGAAGTGATCGAAGAGGCCAACGGCAAGGCCCAAAAGATGCGCATCCCGGTCTACCTCGGCAAGGACGTGTCGGGCAATCCCATGACGGTCGATCTGTCCACGCTCCCGCACCTGTTGATCGCCGGCCGCACCGGCACGGGCAAGAGCGTCTGCCTGAACTCGATCATCACGTCGATGATCATGACCCGGCGGCCCGACGAGGTCCGCATGTTGATGATCGACCCCAAGATGGTCGAACTCAGCCCCTACAAGAACCTGCCGCACCTCATGCACCCCGTGGTCACCGACATGAAGAAGGCCGAGGCGATCCTGGCCTGGGCCGTGGAGAAGATGGAAGAGCGGTACCATCTGCTGGCCCGGGCGGGCGTGCGGCATCTCAGCGGTTACAACCAGTTGGGCGAAGAGGAACTGATGGAGCGGATCCGTCCGGAGAGCGACGACGAGCGCCGCCAGATCCCCACGCACATGCCGTATATCGTGATCGTGGCCGACGAGCTTGCCGACCTGATGATGACCTCGGCCAAGGAGGTCGAGACGCACATCATCCGCCTGGCCCAGAAGAGCCGGGCCGTCGGCATCCACCTTGTGCTGGCCACGCAGAAGCCGACGGTCGACGTGATCACCGGGTTGATCAAGTCGAACCTGCCGGCGCGGATTTGCTTCCAGGTGGCCAGCCGCACGGACAGCCGCGTGGTGTTGGACGAGATGGGCGCCGACAAGCTGCTGGGCAACGGCGACATGCTCTTCCTCTGGCCGGGCACGAGCACGCTGCTCCGCGGCCAGGGCACGTACCTGTGCGACGACGAGATCAATCGCGTGATCGCGGCCGTGGCCACCAGCGAGCCGCAATTCGTCAAAGAGCTTGTGCAATTGAAGGCCACGGCCGCCGAAGGCGAGGGCCAGGGCGGCGGCAAGAAGTTCGCCGACCGAGACGAACTGTATGAAGCGGCCATCGATGTCGTGGTCCGCGAGGGCCGCGGCAGCGTATCGCTGCTGCAACGCGCTCTGGGTATCGGCTACGGCCGCGCCGCCCGGCTGATCGACTTCATGGCCGAAGACGGCATTGTAGGACAGTACAACGGTTCGCAGGCCCGCGAGATCATCATCTCCTTGGAGCAGTGGGCCGAGATGAGCGGCAGCGGATCGGTGAAGATCGCACCGGCCGAGCCGCCCAAGCGCAACAACACGATCATGCTCGCCCCGCCCGCGGAGCGGCGCACGACCGAGCCGCGGCCAAGTGCGGCTGCCGACATCGCCGAGGAAGACGAGGAGAGCGACGACGAAGAGGATTTATACGACGAAGAGGACGAGGACTTCGATGATGAGGATGACGACGAGCAGGACGTAGACGACTTTGAAGTTGACGCTGAGGACGAAGACGAGGTGCGGTTCAAGGATGCCGCTGCCGCCACTGTGGAGGCTCAAGGCGGCGAGCAGGTGAAGGCCGGCACGGACCCCGCCGGCACGCCCAAGCGGGGCTGTGCATGACCGTAGAATCTCGGGCAGTTAGCTGGAAAGCCTCTAATCGCAACCGCAAACCTGCACTTGACGCCGGCGTGTCGGAACGATAAGATATCAATTATACTCAATCAGTGAACCGATGTTTGCTCATCCCCACAACCCGAATTGCCTGCTGGCCATCGTAAGTCGCGATGTCGTCGCGGGTATTATTATTCGGGAGGCTGGGGCCTAGGGCTTTCGGTTCTAACCGAGGAATTCATAGGCCCTAAGGCCCGTCATGGCCTGAGGGCCTTTTTCGTTGGTTGAATCGCCTCCCCCATACCAGTACACCCTTTCCCGCGTTCTCCCATGCCCCGCATCGAAATCTACGACACGACCCTCCGCGACGGCTCGCAGGCCGAAGGCATCAACTTCTCCTTGCAAGACAAGCTGGCCATCACCCAACGCCTCGACAGCCTGGGCGTCGATTATGTCGAGGGTGGCTACCCGGCCTCGAATGAGAAAGACGCCGAGTACTTCCGCCGCATCAGCGAACTGCCGCTTACGCACGTGCGCGTCTGCGCGTTCGGCATGACCCGTCGTAAGGGCGTCAAGGCCGCGGAAGACAAGGGCCTGCGGGCGCTATTGGATTCACAGACCAAGACTATCACCATCGTCGGCAAAAGCTCGCTTTTTCAAGTGACCGAGGTGCTCCGCACGAGCGCTGACGACAACCTGGCCATGATCCGGGAGAGCATCGGCCACCTCGTGGAAAACGGCCGCGAGGTGATCTTCGACGCCGAACACTTCTTTGACGGTTGGAAGGCCGACGCCGCCTACGCGATTGCCGCCTTGCGCGCGGCTGCCGAGGCCGGAGCGCGGACGGTCGTCCTCTGCGATACCAACGGCGGCAGCATGCTCGACGACATCGCCAGGGCCGTGCGAAATGTGGTCGAGTCGGTGCGCGTGCCGGTCGGCATCCATTGCCACAACGACTGCGAGTTGGCGGTGGCCAATTCGCTGGCGGCCATCGATGCCGGGGCCGTTCACGTGCAGGGCACGATCAACGGCTTCGGCGAGCGCTGTGGCAACGCCGACTTGATCTCCATCATTGCCAACCTGGCCCTGAAGAAGACCGGCTACGAAGTGCTGGCGGCTGGTGGTGTCGAGCATCTCACCGAATTGTCGCGATTCGTTTATGAGACGCTGAACATGAATTTCCGCCCGCACCAGCCGTTTGTGGGCAAGAGCGCCTTCGCGCACAAGGGCGGCATGCACGTCAGCGGTATCGCCCGGAACACGTCCGCCTACGAGCACATCGAACCGCAGGCCGTTGGAAACGAACGCCGCGTGCTGGTGAGCGAGTTGTCCGGCCGCTCGAACCTCGTGGCGATGACCCACCGGCACAAGATCCCCAACGATGCCGCGTTGATGGACAAGATCCTCGCGCGGGTCGTGTCGCTGGAGCATGCCGGTTACCAGTTCGAGGCGGCCGACGGTTCCTTCGACCTGCTGGTGCGCAAATGCCAAGGCACGTTCCGCCCGCACTTTGAGCGGCTCAGCTATCACGTCAACGTGGAGACCAACGCCCGAGGCGAGATCCGCACCGAGGCGACGGTGAAGATCCGCGTTGGCGACCAGGTCCGCCACGAGGTGGCCGAGGGCGACGGCCCCGTGAACGCATTGGACGCTGCCATGCGGAAGGCCCTCAATGGTCACTTCCCCGCCCTGCGCAAGCTGCACCTGGTGGACTACAAGGTCCGCGTGATCAACTCCGAGGCCGCCACCGCCGCCGGCGTGCGCGTGGTCATCGAGAGCCAGGACGAAAGCGACGTCTGGGGCACTGTGGGTGTCAGTGAGAACATCATCGAGGCCAGTTGGATTGCCCTGGTCGATAGCTTCGAGTACTGTTTGTGCAAGCATGAAGATGGATGCCGGATCTGAACCCGTTGCTAACCGTAGGCTTGCGCGATTTTAATGCGACGGGCAAAATTGCGTGGCGGCCTGCGGCGGGGCGTTGACAATCCCCGGGGCGAAGTTAAGCTGCAAGCATTGTCGTTTTCACCTTGGAAAGGCTTTGCTCATGTATCGTCGCTTGTTTGTCGCCGGATTTCTTGCAGTCTCATTGGTCGCGTCGCCCTCACTTGCCTGGCATGAAGTCGGGCACATGCTCACCGTATTGGTGGCCTACAAGCAATTGTCGCCCGGCGACGTGCCTTCCGAAGCGGTCAAGCGGCTTGTGGTCATCCTCAAGCATCACCCGCGTTACCGCGAAGATTTTGCCTCAGCCATGCCAAGCGGTTTGAGCGAAGATGGCGAGGCCCGCTGGTTGCTCTGCCGGGCGTCGGTCTGGCCGGACCAACTCCGCAACGATCGCGAGAACCAGCCGTCGTTTCCGCCGGTGGCGGACAAGCAGGGATCCTATCACCGCGGCATCTGGCACTATATCGATACGCCGCTGCTGATCGTCGCCGAGGGGACCAGCAGCGAACGGACGAAGGCCTTGGAAGAGAAGGCCCGCACAGGCCAGGATCTATCGACCGATATTCCCAGCGATGAGCAGAAAGTCCGCAACGTCGTGCAGGCGATTGCCTTCAATCGCCAGCGGTTTGTCCACGGCAGTCCCGCGGAAAAGGCAGTGGCCCTTTGCTGGTTGCTGCACACGCTGGGGGATATCCATCAACCCTTGCATGGGACGGCCGCCTTCACGGCCCACGTGCTGAATCCTCTCGACCATCCGCACGGCGACGCTGGCGGCAATGCCATCCATCTGGCCCAGGGGCGCAATCTGCACGCCCTTTGGGATGCCGCGCCTGACGCCGCCCCCGATGCCAGTTTCGATCCCCACGAACCGTTCGACCAGCGGTACGGCCGGGCCTATGCGCGGGCATTGAAGCAAATCGATCCGCTCTTGGCCGACGTCGACTTGACTGAGCAAGGCAAACGGGCGGCGCGGGAATGCGACCCCAAGCAGTGGACGCGGGAGAGTTTCCAATTGGCGCAAGAGAAGGTGTATGTCGCCGAGATCCGCAAGCAGATCCTCGCCGCCGACCAGGAGCAGAAGCCGTCGGACGAAGAGTTGGTCGTGCAATTGCCCGACGGCTATCGTGAGCGGGCTCATGAAATCGGCAAATTGCGGGTCGTGCAAGGGGGCTGGCGCACGGCGGAGTTCTTGAAGAGTCTTGATGTTCTCAGCGGTGGGAAATAGTATTAGCGTAGGCTGGAACAATCGCAGCGTAGTTCCGGCATGCTGCCGGCACGGCGAACTATGATGCCGGAACTGCGCTGCGCTTGTTTCGGCCTGCAATCCAAGTCTACGTCGACATCTACCTGCGGAATATCGATCCGAGTAATCCGCCCTGGCGCGTGACAGCCGAACAATCGGGCGGCGGTATCTTCCTGGACCTCGGCTGTCACGCCCTGGACATCTTCGACTTCCTTCTCGGGCCAATCGAAAGCGTCCGAGGCATTTCCGCCAACATCGCCTCGCCGTATGACGTCGAGGACGCGGTTGCACTGTCTTGCCGGTTCACGTCGGGCGCGTTGGGGGTCTGCTCCTGGAACTTCGCCGACGCGGCGCGCGAGGACCAGATCAAGATTACCGGCACGAAGGGAGAAGTGACGCTTTCGGTGTTCGGCAACGAGCCGCTGCGACTGGAGACCGCCGCGGGCGTTGAGCAGTTCGATCTTCCCAATCCGCCGCACATCCAGCAGCCGCTGATCCAGAGCATCGTGGACCAGTTGTGCGGGCAAGGCCAATGCCCGAGCACAGGCACAACAGCGGCCCGCACCGCACGCGTGATGGACCAGGTGCTGGAGAGTTACTACGGCGGACGCGACGATAGCTTCTGGATCCGGCCCGAGACGTGGCCCGGCCGGCGCGGCTAAACTCCTTTCCGCGGCTCGACGTGAATCACGATGTGCCCAACCTTGGGTACGCGGGCGCGGAGATGGGCCTCCAGCGCCACGGTAATATGGTGGGTGTCGCCGATCAGCATCTGCGGATCGAAGCGGCAGTGGAAGGAAACCTGGGTCTCTCCGCCTGCCCGCTGGACCTTGACGTTGTGAACCTGCACGACGGACGAATCGCCGTGGAAGAACTCGTCGATGGCGGCGAGCACTTCGGCGGCATCGGCCGGCTCGGCCCGGATGATGGCCGTATTGTCGCCCACCGGTTCGAGGTGCGAGACGATCCGCATGACTCCCGGCACGCCGCCGCGCACGTCATTCTCGAACAGCGTGGCCTGGCGGTGCGCCTCGTCCAAGGTGAGTGACTCGGGCACTTCCAAGTGCAGTTCCAGCCAGCGTTGCAAGTTCTCCTCGTAAAGGCGGATGGCATGCGCCCCCAGACCGCGGCGGGCGGCAAGAATACGGACCTGCGTGGTGATGTCGTGGTTGCTCAGGGCCAGCGGTTCGGCATGTACCACCACGTCGGCGCCGGGCACGACTGTGCGGACAGCCTCGGCAGCCTCATCGGAAATTTCATGCGCCCGCTCGAAGCTGATCGTGTGGCCTACCAAGAGCGTGATGTCGGCAAACACCTCCGATCCGGCTTGGCGCATGCGTACCTTCGTGACCGACTCGACGCCGCTCACCTGCCCGGCGGCCTGCGCCACCTTGTCGCGGAGGTCGTCGGGGATGCGGTCCAAGAGATCGGCAAGCGACTTCTTGCCCATTTTCAGGCTCACCGCGACCACGATCCCGGCCACGCCCAAGGCGGCAAACGTGTCGGCCGCGGCCAGCTTCGGAACGTCAAGATGCCTGGCGGCAAGCACGCAAAGCAGCCCAAAGAGTACGACGCATGACGACCAGATATCGGTGGAGAAGTGCAACGCATCGGCCTCCAGGGCCTGGCTATGGTACTTCTTCGATACCCGCTGCAAGGCCCGCGAGCGCGAGAAATCAACGACAATCGAGAGCATCACCACCAGGAACGCCCACACACTAGGAACAACTTCAGGCGGCTCCTGGAAGAACAGCCGCCGCGCGGCCTCATAGACGATCCAGAGGCAAGTGGCCAGCAAGAGCAGCGTTTCTACCAGGGCCGAGAGATTCTCGAACTTGCCGTAGCCATAGTTCTGATTGCGGTCCGCCGGGCGGGCGGACATGTGGACGGCCCAAAGCGTCACACCGGTGGCCAACAGGTCGAGGGCCGAGTGCGCCGCCTCGGCCAGGATGCCCAAGCTCAGGGTCAGGACCCCCACGACCAGCTTCAGGACGGTCAGCAATGTTGCTGCCAAGAGCGAGGCGATGGCCACGCGGAGTTTTTCGCGGGCCGAGTCGTCGCGGGATTGTAACGTTGTGGTGTTGCACATCCATTTACTTCAACTCTTTCAGCCGGATGTTCCGCACGGCGCCGATCGTGTCGTAAGTTGCGACGCCCAGCGGGCGGCTGGCGTCGCACTCGATGCGCACGCCGAAAGTATGCTCCTTGCGGGCCTGATCGACGACCTGGTCTTTGTCGATCCAGACCTCGATCTTCTCGTCCGTTACGCGGATGCGGAACTGATACCAGGTGTTCTGTTTGAACTCCCGGCTGTGCGAGGTCTGGTTCTCTGAGGCGTCCATGTGATCGACGTTCGATAGCCCGATGACGCTGCCGCCCCAGCCGCCGGTGACGAACGAGCAGTAGTTGTCGCCCACGGGAAAGGTCGTCGTACAGAAGAAATCGCTGCCCTCGATCCGCTTTCCTTCGAGGGTCAACTCGTAGTTGCTGCGGGGCAGCTTGGCGCCGGACCAGGTGATGCCCGTCATCTGACTGCCACGTTCCATGATGATCGTCTTGTCGCGGACGACGACCTTTCCCTCGCCGCCGAAATCGGTGACTTTCCAGCCCTCCAAGGTCTTGCCGTTGAAGAGCTCTTTGGCCGCCGGCGCCGGTTTATCGGCTCCCAGGGCAACCAATAGCGAGGCGAAACTGGCCAGCGTGAACGCGGTGGCGCGTAAGGCATGACGAAACATGGCTAAAACTCCTGTTGGGTGGAATATCGCGACTTGGCTGCCGCGCCGGGAGGCCCGAACACCGGGTCAACCAGCTTTTCTACCGGCTTGCCCGGCTCCGAGCTGCTCTCCGCCGATCTCCTTT
>Ga0181529_10007261_pt1 | contig 11085 bp, 7 predicted proteins | sample PEATcosm2014_Bin_36_FD_119763 | JGI IMG/M metagenome (GOLD analysis project Ga0181529, IMG submission 119763) | Peatland microbial communities from MTU Mesocosm Facility, Houghton, MI, USA - PEATcosm2014_Bin10_30_metaG | ecosystem: Environmental > Terrestrial > Soil > Wetlands > Peat | place... | reverse complement strand
CGCCGCAACGTCGAAGCCGCCATCAAGACCCTCGGCGACATGGGCGTAGTGGTCTACGAGTGGCCCGAACCAGGCCTTCGCTGATCGCCGCACCGGCAGACTCTGCAGCGGCGAACCGCACAGACGATTACAATTCCATTCTTGCCAATGCAATGCCGGCGCCCTTAGTGCCGAACAGACGCATCCTACAAAGTTGGCCCAATCTGGCGCGAGAGACTTGAAGGCGAGAGGCTGAAGGAATTGTCATGAGCGAAACAAAAGTTGCGGCGGTGAAGAAGCACAAGTCGCTGGCCAGGGGACTGATCGCCGGGTTGATCGCCGGGCTCGCCGCAACCGCCGCCAAGACCCTTGCCGAGCGCATCTTTCCCCCGCAGCCGAAGCCCGAGCCGGAGTCTCCAATTCCACCCGCCGAGTGCGTCTCCGCGGAAGCCTCGTCGTCCGTTGCAAAGGAGAAGCAGAACGAGGCCCTCCGCTGGGGCCTCGGCGCTGCAACCGGCGCTGCATACGGAGCGGTCGCCGAGTTCTATCCCGAAGCCACCGCGAAGCACGGGGCCAGCTTCGGCCTGGCGCTGGATGCGCTGGCCCACCAAGGCGAACTGCCCGTGCAGCGCGCGAGGATTGTCGGATGCTGGCCGTTCTTGAAGCTGGCCTGCACGCACGCCCAACCCGCCATCCCCGAAGACCAGACCCAGATCGCGCGTCAGCGCGGCAGCGAGGTCACCTCCTTCGTGGTCTACGGCCTCACCGCCGAACTTGTCCGCAGGCTGGTGCGCCGGTGGCTCTAGTCGTAGCTCCAGACCACTCCGGGTCCGGGGTCCGCACGGCCCACGCGGAGCTGCGCAGCTATCGCCCTGGCGACTGGCAGGCAATGCACGCGCTCGATCTCATCTGCTTTGCTCCAGTCTTTCAGTTCAGCCGCCGAACCATGCGCGGCTTTGCCGAGGCTCCAGGAGCAATTACGATACTGGCCGAAACGCAGCGTGAGTTGGCCAATCCGGAGAGTGAGCTGGCAGGCTTCTGCATCGCGCATCTGGAAGATCGCACCGGCTATGTGGTCACGCTGGATGTGGCTCCAGAGTGGCGGCGGCGCGGTCTGGCGCTACGTCTGATGGCTGAGGTTGAGTCCAGGCTCCAGCAAGCCGGTGCCACGGAGATGGAGTTGCACGTCTTCACCGGCAACGCGGCAGCAATCCGTTTCTACCAGTCGATCGGCTACACCCAGGCGGGCACAGCAATAGACTTCTACGCACCGCACCTGCACGCGTTCCTCTACCGCAAGAAGCTCCCGGCTTAGTTCTACTCGTAGTACCGCGCGAAGCTGCTGTCCGTCTCGAACAGCGTGCAGTCCTTCACCCGAACCCGTCCGCCGGTCATCTCTTCCAGTTGCCGCGCAGTCTGCTGGTAGAAGTAGCGCGCCAGGTTCTCCGCCGATGGGTTCAACTCGGTAAACGGCTCAATCTCGTTGATCATCCGGTGGTCCAGCCGCTCCACCACCGGGCGCAGCAGGTGTTTCAGCAGCTTGAAGTCCAGCAGCAGCCCGGCCTCGTCCAGCTCCTCGCCCGCCAGCGTCACCAGCACGCGGTAGTTGTGGCCGTGCGGGTTCTCGCACTTGCCCTTGTAGTTGCGCAAAAAGTGGCCGGAGGAGAAGCCGGCTTCCACGGTGACCTCGAACATTTTTTGGCTCCCCTCTCTATTGATTGTATCGTCTGCGCGCTGGTTGGATCAGAAGCGCCGTGACAGGTTCACAAACGCCGCAACAGATTCACAATCGCCCGCGGCAGATTCACGATCGCCTGCGGCGTTGTTTTTCTTCCGCGCGCCGCCTGGCCTGCTCGAAGAGCGACGACAGCACGCCGCCCAGCGCGGCCAGCAGCGCCAGCACGAACAGCGCCAGCCCCATGGTGCGCCACAGAGATGCATCGCCCGGCGAGCCCGGCTGTTGCGCGATGTCCGTGGCAGCCACCGCGCAGGAGATCAGCGCAAAGAACGCGAGCGACGCGGCGAGAATGGTGAGGTTCCGGCCCATGAGTCTGTCTGACCGTAGCATACGGCACAAATCCACCTTGCCGCTCGCATTCAGCCCGTCCTCAAGCCTCACATCGCATCTAACAGCGAATTCAGTGGGATATTCTGGACGGGAGGGCCTTCCCCGAAGATGACGCAACCCATGCAGACGCCGCACAGAAACTGGTGGCAGGTTCCGCTCTCCGAGCGCATGGACGCGCTGCGGCAGCGCGAGAGCCAGGTCTTTCTGGGGCTCTCGCTGGTCATCGGAGCAGTGACCGGCCTCGCCGTGGTCGCCTTCATCGTGCTGACGGAACGCCTGGGGATGCGGCTCTACCCGGTGGTGGGCGCGCCCTGGCGGCGTCTGGCCTTCCCGGTCGCTGGCTCGCTCGGCATCGGTTATCTGCTCTATCGCTTCTTCCCCAACGCGCGCGGCAGCGGCGTGCCGCAGACCAAGGCCGCGCTCTTTGCCCGCGATGGCCGCATCACGCTGCGAACAGTGCTGGGCAAGTTTTTCTGCACCTCGGCGACGCTGGCCAGCGGCATTCCCCTCGGCCGCGAAGGTCCCTCGGTGCAGGTGGGCGCGGGCATCGGCTCCGTGCTCGGCCGCGCCTTGGGCCTCAGCACCGAGCAGGTAAAGAACCTCATCCCGGTAGGCGCGGCTGCGGCCATTGCAGCCGCATTCAATACTCCTCTGGCCGCCGTGGTCTTTGCCCTGGAAGAGATCATGGGCGACCTCAACGCGCCCATGATGGGCGGCGTGGTGTTGGCCTCCGCAACCGCATGGATGGTCCTGCGCGTATCTCTCGGCGATCATCCGCTCTTCAATGTCCCGAAGTATCACCTGGTCAGCACGGCCGAGTTTGCCGTCTATGCGGTGCTCGGCGTAGCCGGTGGAGTGGTCTCGGCGGCCTTCGCCCGGCTGCTGCTCGGGCTGCGTGCGTGGTTTCTGCGCCTGCCACGCAAGTCGGTCTGGTTCCAGCCTGTAGCAGGCGGATTGCTGGTGGGTGCAATGGGCTGGTTTGTGCCCCAGGTGCTGGGCGTGGGCTACGGCTTTGTCGGCGACGCGCTGAACGGACGCATGGCATTCCACTTAATGCTGTTGCTCCTGCTGCTCAAGCTCTTCGCCGTCACCACCAGCTATGCTTCGGGCAACGCGGGCGGCATCTTTGGCCCATCGCTCTTCCTCGGCGCCATGTTGGGCGGCGTGGTCGGCACCGCGGCACATCATCTCTTCCCGCTGGCGACGGCCACGCCGGGAGCCTACGCGCTGGTGGGCATGGGAGCGGTCTTCGCCGGGGTGGTGCGCACGCCCATGACCTCGGTGCTCATCATCTTCGAGATGACCCAGGACTACGCCGTCATCGTTCCCCTGATGATCGCCAACCTGGTCAGTCTCTTCGTCGCCTCCCTCCTTCAGCATGAGCCCATCTACGAGGCGCTGGCCGTGCAGGACGGCATCCACCTGCCCAGCGCCAGGACGCGCCAACGGCTCGATCAGCACACCGCCGCGGAGATCATGAAAGCTCCTGCCCTTCTGCTGGAATCCGAAATCACGGCGCGCGAGGCCCTGGGACACATCCGTGCCAGCGGCCTGCGTACTGCCCTGGTCACGGACCGGCGCGGCGTCATCGGCATCGTCACTCAGTCGCAGTTGGAGATCGAAGTGGACGAGGACTCCGGCAGGATTCTCGACGACTTGATGGTCGCGCCACTCTTCCCCCACATGCACGCCGATCAGGGGCTGGACCTGGCGCTGGAGCGCATGGGCAGCAACCAGATCGATCTGCTGCCGGTAGTCAGCCGCGCCGATGTACACACGTTGATGGGCATCGTAACGCTGCAGGACGTTCTCGACGCATACGGCGTCTCCCACTCCTGATCGTACCTGGCCCCATATCGGCGCAGGCAGCTCGATGTGAAGTTGCAATAGGTTGTTGTCCATCGGGCCAGGAGCAAGAATCAGACAAAAATATGAAATTCTAACCTTCGTCTACGCCAAGGGGCACTATTATGGCGTGCAGGCAGGGAACCGTTCCTCTTGACTTTGCTTTTTCCTGTATAACCGGAGGGTATTGCACAATCAGTAACGACTCCAAATAATAACTGTCGAGGCCTGCTATTTTCATCTTATTTCTTTTCAGAACAACTCTATAATACTGAAAATACGCGGAGTGGAGCTTTTTTCCGGCACGCGAGACACAGCCCCAAAGAGAGGTCTGAGTAGTGGAAGCTTGTATTCGTTCCATTTATTAAAAGTTCTTAATTTTTGGAGCCCATTCAAATGTGCACCCCTCGTCTGTGCTTACTTCGATCTGTCTTCCGTCGACCCGTCGTTCTTCTCCTTGCAGGATTCATCGGCTTGGTCCCGTTGAGTGCGCGCGGCCAGTTTGCATCCATCCTGGATACAACCTCGCGTTTCGCCGGCAACAGCACAGGCACGGGCGGCTTCAATCAGGACGCGGGAGTTGCCACGGCCACCAGCCTGAACGTTCCCTCCTACGTCGTCTTCGATTCGTTTGGCAATCTCTACATCTCGGACACGCAGAACAACTGCGTGCGCAAGGTCGATACCACAGGCCACGTCACCACCGTGGCCGGATTTCGAGTCAGCGGCGGCCCGGATACCTGCAATACATCCAGCAACCCAGCCCCAACCGCTGCCGAGGGCCTTTTGCAGCCCACCGGCCTTGCCATCGACAACAACAACACGCTCTACATCGCGGACAGCCAGCACAACTGCGTGCGCAGCCTGGCCAGCGGCACAGTCGACAGCTTTGCCAGCCCCGCCCTCACCCCCGTCGCCGGAACATGCTCGTCTGTGCACACTGGCTCCAACACGCCTCTGCCGGACGGCCTCGCCGTGGACAACAACTCCAACCTCTACATCTCCATCGTCGACTCGTTGTATGCCCAGGCGATCAACCAGGTCGTTCGCCATCTCGCCGCCGACCCAGCAACCACCATCTGCGCCGTCGCTGGCCAGACGTCACCCAATGCGGCCAATACGCTCTGCACCGGAGTCACCAGCACGGTCACGCTCGATCGGCCAGCCGGCCTCGCCCTCGACAAGAACGGAAACCTCTTCATCGCCGATTCCAGCAACAACTGCGTGCGCGAGATCGCCGGTCTGACCACTCCGCAGACAGCCGTCGGGCAATGCGTCAACGACCTCACCGGCAGTACTGCGACCGCCCTCAACAATCCCTACGGGCTGGCATTCTCGGCCGACGGCTCACTGTACATCTCGGAGTCCGGTACCGGCCGCAACAATGTGGTCAGCTTCAACTCCGGCACCAACTCGCTTGCCTTCATCGCAGGTCTTTCCACCGGTGCCTCAGGCGCGTACAACGTCTCGCAGGAGGGCCAGGCTGCGTCGATGGTTCCCCTCGACCAGCCGCTCGGCGTCACCACGGACACCGGCGGAAACATCTACCTGGCCGACTCGCAGAACAACATCGTGCGCAAGCTGGGAACAAACCTCAGCTTCCCCAACACCAATGTGGGCTCGACCAGCGCCAGCCAGACCATCGTCTTCAGCATCAACCAGACGGTAAATCTCACCCTCACGGTCGGAACGGACTTCAACCTCGTCAGCACCACTTGCAGCGGCTCGCTCACGCACTCCGCGAACCCCACCTGCCAGGTGGTGCTCACCTTCAGCCCCTCACGCCCCGGCTATCGCTACTCCGCGCTGCAACTCAAGGACTCCATCAGCGGCAAGCTGATCCGCGTGGAACTGCAAGGCCTCGGCGTCGGCCCGCTCAGCCTGCTGACTCCCGGCGTTGCCTCCACGCGTGCATCCAGCCTGCGCACCGCCATCGCCGTTTCCACAGATTCGGCCGGTGACGCCTACGTCCTCGAGCAGGGCAACGGCTCCTCCACCGCCGATGTCCTCTTCTATCCGGCCGGCGTCGGTGCCGCTCAGGTCGTCGTGGCCCAGGGCGCGGGCATGGTCTCACCCTCCGCCATGGCCGTCGATGGAGCAGGTAATATCTTCATCGCCGATTCCGGCGTCGCTGGCCTCGGCGGAGGCAACATCATCCGCTTCGGCGCCGATGGCTCCGTCAACACCTCCTATGCCACCGGCCTGCCCGGCGTCAATTCCATGGCCGTTGACGGCTTCGACGATCTCTTCCTCGCGATTGGCGGCTCGTTCCACAACATCACCGAAATCTACGCCGGAGGGCAGCGCCGCGTCGTCGCCGGCAGCGGAACCATCCCCGACGCAAACAACGTCGTCGCCACCTCTGCGGTCTTCTCTGATCCCAGCGGCATCGCGCTTGGGCCCAATGGCATCGCCGTCGCCGATGCCGCAACCCATTACGTCTACTTGATCGACAACTCCGGCATCATCCACATCGACGCCGGAAATGGCACCACGACAACCACCAACGCCGCCATAGCCACAGACACCGGCCTCCTCACGCCCTACGGACTCGCCATCGATGCCGCGGGCGACATCTATATCGCCGACGATGCCGCCAACCGCGTCTACGCGGTCTACTCGGTCACCAGCAACGGCTCCAACATCTATCCCGTCATCGGCACCGGTACTGCCGGCTACACCGGAGACGGAGGCCCCAGCACCGCGGCCACCATCAATGCGCCCCTGGCCATCGCACTCGACGGCTCCAGCGACCTCTTCGTCATCGACTCCGCCAACAATGCGCTGCGCGAGGTCACCTACCTGGTCACCAGCACCATCAGCTTCGGTAACGTGCTCGTTGGCGCCACTTCAACTCCGGTCCTGCAGTACCTGGTCAACGCCGGCAACGCTAATCTTGCGTTCTCCCTCTATCCCTTCACCACCACCGATTCGCACTACGCCGTCTTGGCCAGTTCCACCACATGCACCGCAACGATGGTCTCCGGCGGCGTCTGCGACATCGCATACACCTTCTCGCCCACTGTGGCCGGTGCCTCCCCGGCTGGCCAGTCGAACCTCATCTCCAACTCATACAACTCGCAGCAGACCGTTATCTTCAGCACCAGCGGATCCTCCGGCTACTCCTCCGGGCCGCTGCCCTTCGCCCTCCTCGCGGAGACCGAGGTCTACGGCTTTTCCTTCTCGGAGTCATTCATATTCACCGGCAGCTCTCCCGCCAGCGGCACGATGATCTTTTACATCGGCAGCCAGGTTCTCTGCACAACCTCGATAAGCAACACCTCAGCGGGAACGATCACATGCAATGCGCCGCCGTCCGGCCTCGCCGTCGGCAGCTACACCGTTAGCTTCACCTTCACCTCCACCAACTCGTACTACACCTCGGTGACCGGAACCACCACCCTCGCGATCACCAGGGCGCCCCTGACGGTCACGCCGAATAGCTTCTCGCGCCAGTACGGCCAGACCAACCCCATCTTCACCGGAACCATCACCGGCGCGGTCAACGGCGATGTCTTCACCGCTACCTACTCGACGGCGGCGACGCAGCTCTCTCCCGTAGGCACCTATCCCATCACCGCAACGCTGACGCCGGTTGGCTCGGCGAACCTCAACAACTACGCGGTGACATACAACGTGGGCACGCTGACCATCGTTTCCGCCGGGTCGGGTGGCAGCGGCGGGCTGGTGGTCACGCCCGCTAACGCCACTCGGCAGTACGGCACGCCCAACCCGCCCTTTAACGGAACAATCACCGGCGCGGTCAATGGCGACAACTTCACCGCCACCTACTCCACCACGGCCACGCAGTTCTCGCCCGTTGGCACCTATCCCATCACCGCGACGCTGACGCCGGTTGGCTCGGCGAGCTTCAGCAACTACTCCGTGACGTACAACGTGGGCACGCTGACCATCACCCCATCGGCCACGGCGCTGGTGGTCACGGTGAATAACGCCACCCGGTCCTACGGCACGCCCAACCCAACCTTCACCGGGGCCATCGCTGGCGCGCTCAACGGCGACACCTTCACCATCGCCTACTCGACCACGGCAACGTTACTTTCTCCTGTCGGCGCATATCCCATCACCGCAACCCTCTCTGGTGCCTCCGCCGCCAACTACAGCAACGTGACCGTGAATCAGGGCACGCTGACCATCACCCCATCGGCCACGGCGCTGGTGGTCACGGTGAATAACGCCACCCGCCCCTACGGCGCGCCCAACCCAACCTTCACCAGCACCATTAACGGCGCTGCTCCCGGTGACGTCTTCACCGTCACCTATGCGACCACGGCGACCGTCCTCTCCGACGTTGGCAGTTATCCCATCACCGCCACCGTCACCGGTGCCAACATCGCCAACTATGCCACCGTCACGGTCGTCCCTGGCGCGCTGGCCATCACGCCGCTCGCCACATTCACCACGGTGATAACCTCCGCGACTCCCATCACCCAGGGCGCCAGCGTCACCTTCACCGCCACCGTCACCTACGGGGCCAGCGTTCCCGTTACTGCCGCCACCGTCAACTTCTATAACGGCACCACGCTGCTCTGCGCAGCCACGCTCAACTCATCCGGCGTTGCCACCTGCACCAGCTCCACGCTGCCGGTAGGCACTCTCTCCATTACTGCCACCTACCAGGCAACCCTCGACTTCGCCTCCAGCTCGGGCACGGTCACCCAGGCCGTCAACCCCGGTAGCTTCACCCTCTCCGCCACTCCGGCGAACCAGTTCATCAGCGGCCCGGGATCCACCGTCTACGCAGTCACAGTCTCTTCTGTCCAGGGATTTGCCGGTCCGGTCACCCTCGCCTGCGCGGGACTTCCGGCTGACGCCACATGCACCTTCGCCACCCCAACCGTCACCCTCACCGGCACGGGCGACGGGGCCAGCGTCACCACCACCATGACCGTCACCACCACCCTCGCCGACGCGCGGCTTGCTCTTCCCACTCCCGCCGGCAGAACGCCCAGCGGCCTCTCGCCGATCGCCTTCGCTGCCGTCTTCCCCTTCGGACTGGGTGCCTTCCTCGGCCTCTCGCGCCGCAAGCGGGTCCACCCGCGTGCCGCTCGCTCGCCGAACTTCCGCCTGTTCTTGGCGCTTTGCTGCACTGCCGCAATCGTCAGCCTCGCAGGTTGCGCGTGCTTGTCCAGCATCAATCAGGTCTACACCATCCCCATTACCGGAACCACCTCGGTCAGCGGAGTGAGTTCGCAATCGACCTCGGTCTCGCTCACCGTGGCCCAGGAATAACAGGAGTAACCGGCTCGATTCCCCTTTCAACCATGGCGGCAGGAGTCTGAAACACTGATGTGGAGGAAACCATGATGCACCGGCGCTCATCCAAGCTCGTCCGCGCGCTTCTGCTGGCCGCAACCGCCGTCCTTGTCCCGCTCTCGGCCGTGGCCCAGGCTGCGCCTGCGGGAACGCAGGAACCCATCCCCTCGCGCCTCGACCTCTTCGGCGGATACACCTACTTCCATCCCTTCAACAGCACCCTCGACGGCACCTCCTACGAGCCCATCGTCAAGGGCGGAATCGGCAGCGTGGCCGGATACTTCGGCGACCACTTTGGATTCGTCTTCCAGGCTGCGGCCTCCCCCTACGGCCCCGACGACTGTTCCTACACGGCCCAGGCCGGCCCCATCTTCCGCTTCCAGTCCGGCCGCTACGTCCCCTTCGTCCACATGCTCTTCGGCGGAGCCCGTTCCGGCGGCCCGCTGGTCCAGCCCTGCACCTGGGGATACGGCGCCACCGTCGGTGCCGGCTTTGATTACATCCTGCCCTACGGCCCGTTGCACAACCGTCTCGCCCTGCGCCCCATCCAGGCAGACATGGAGTACTCCGACATCAACTTCGGCCCCAACACAGCGCCCACCTTCTTCAACGGCGGCATCGCCAAGATCACCGCATACCGCCTCAGCGCCGGCGGCGTCATCCGCTTCGGCGGGTCCACCGAAGAGCTTCCCGCGGCCTATGGCTGCGTGGTCCAACCCGTCACCGTCTTTCCCGGAGACCCCATCAGCGTCACCGGAAGCGTCATCAACCTCGAACCCGGCCGTAAACTGAAGCCCGTCTATACCTGGGCCACAAACGGCGGCCAGATTGAGGCCACCGACGATGTCGCCACCATCTCTACCGCTGACCTCGCCGCCGGAGACTACGTCGTCACCGGCCGAGTCAGCGAAGGCCCCAAGTCCACCCAGCACGCCGAGTGCGCCGCCAGCTTCCGCATCCAGGCCTACGATCCCCCCACCATCTCCTGCTCGGCCAACCCCAGCAGCATCCTGCCCGGCGGCGGCTCCACCATCACCTCCGAGGGCCGCAGCCCGCAGAACCGCGCGCTCAACTTCTCCTTCGCCACCACCGCCGGCCAGATCTCCGGCAACAAGGCCACTGGCGCGCTCTCAGCCGCCGACGTCAGCCCCGGCATCATCGACGTCACATGCAACGTCGTCGATGACCTCGGCAAATCGGCCTCCACCACCACCACCGTCACCGTGGTCGCCCCGCCGCCGCCGCCCGCGCCTTCCGCCCGCACTCTCTGCAGCATCTCCTTCGACCGCGACCGCAAGCGCCCCGTCCGCGTAGACAACGAGGCCAAGGGTTGCCTCGACGACATCGCGCTCGAGATGAACCGCGAGTCCGACGCCACCCTCATCATCGTCGGCAAGCACGATCCCCAGGAGGCCTCTGAGACCTCCGCCCAGCGCGCCCTCAACGTCCGTCAGTACCTCGCCGCGGAGAAGGGAATCGACGCCAACCGCATCGAGCTGCGCACCGGCGAATCCACCGGACGCTCCGCCGACAACATCCTCGTTCCCCCCGGCGCCACCTGGGACAACGGAGGCACCACCCGCTTCGATCCAACCCGCGTCCCCCGCCACGGAGACCCATACCCCCCCGCCCCCCGCTAGCCCCGCCGGTGCCGGAAGAAGTGAGCACAACCACTGAAGATGGGTGCCCCAGGTCTGAAATCAACCACGAAGATGGGTGTCCCAGGTGCCTCGCTTTTGGGCACCTGGGAGAGCCGCGAAGAGTGGGTCTACCTCCAACCCCTCCTGCTCCCCGTTCTTGCAGTCATCCTTGTATCTCTAAGAAAGCGGCATTTGGTGGTGTAAAGATGTCGTAGTGGGGGAACCGATCTCTCGGTTCCCCCGCGGGCGGACGGCTCCCGTTCATCCTGTGGTGAT
>Ga0181529_10007260_pt1 | contig 11086 bp, 9 predicted proteins | sample PEATcosm2014_Bin_36_FD_119763 | JGI IMG/M metagenome (GOLD analysis project Ga0181529, IMG submission 119763) | Peatland microbial communities from MTU Mesocosm Facility, Houghton, MI, USA - PEATcosm2014_Bin10_30_metaG | ecosystem: Environmental > Terrestrial > Soil > Wetlands > Peat | place... | reverse complement strand
TTTCGACAGGTCAACGTGCGTGCGGGAAGGTCTGGATGAAGATCGCGAGGCCGGGTGCAAAATGAAGCGCGTTCATACTTCGCAACATATTCATCCATGCTCGGCGTGAGAAATCTGGATTCTGGTGGAGCTTGAAACATCAAGTCACCAAGCGCCTCGCCCGCCGTAAGCCGGTTCGGTTCTTCTGGGAAAAATTGAAATTCTCCACGATGCCCGACGACAATCACACGTTCACGATTCTGCGGCACGCCGTAATTCACGGCATTGATCAAGCGAACTTCGATGACGTAATTCAACGCCTTCAAGGCTGCGAGTATTTGTTCAAAATACCAACGGTTGCTGTAAAGAACGCCCCGGACATTTTCAAAAACCCAAATCTCCGGCTGAACTTGTTTCACAGCGGAAATGAAAATTGGAAATCCATCTCTTGAATCTTTCAGTCCCATTTGATGTCCACCAACACTGAATGGCTGGCACGGCGGACCACCGATAATTACTTTCGCCTTCGGGAATTGTGTTTCTGTCGTCAGGGTAACTTGTTTGCATTCACCTTCGAGATTTCGCCGGTAAGTTTCACACGCATCAGCGTCTTGCTCGAAGCCGAGTGTTTCAAACCCTTGAGCCTCGAAGCCCAGCGCCAATCCCCCACAGCCGGCAAACAAATCCAACACACGGATTTTTCCTTCAGGTTTTGGACGAAGCAGCGAATTGATTCTCTCAACGAAATTCATTTTGTAATTTTAATTCTTCCCAAAAATCTGGTCGAGCATGACCTTGACGTAGTGGCTGGCGTGCCAGTCGCAGTGGCAATAAAGGCTGCCGGTCTTTTTGAGGACGCGGGCGAGTTGCACGCAGCGCGGGCGCATGTAGTCAATGTATGCCCTGGTGTTCTCGTGGCGGTCTTCAAAGGCGCGCTTCTCCTTGGACTCGCCCCAGAAGACTTCGTAGTTGCGGTTGGAGTTGAAGGGCGGGTCTATGTAAATCAAATCCACGCAAGCGTCGGGCAGCTTGGCGAGCTGTTCCAGATTGTCACCGCAATAAACGACGCGGGTGTCGAGGAGGGCGGAGGGTCTTTGCAGACGGCCACCATCGGGAGCGCGGGTCTCCTGTCCCGCAGCAGCTTCGCCAGACCGGGCACGTGGTGATTTGCGGGTGACGATGGAAATTTCGGAAGTGCTGCGGCTCGGAGAGCCGCGCTCCGGCGACTCGGATTGTCCGGCGGATTTCTTTGCCATGCGGCGAAGTGTGCGCCGGAAATGGGGCAGCGTCAATTCCAGGTTGAGCCGGCGGCCGTGGCCGGCCAATCCCAGCGCGCGGATTGTCAAGGGGACGGCAGACGATTCTCCTACGCCATGGGTAGAAGACCCCATGGCAACCGTGCAGCGGTGGGTTATTTTATCGGCATGAATATATTATTGCTCATGGTGGTTCTGCTTCTCCTGTTCGGCGGCGGCGGGTTTTATTTTGGTGGTCCCATGATCGGCGGCGGAGGGCTTGGCCTGATTCTGCTGATATGCCTTGTCATCTTTCTCATGGGCGGATTCCGCACCACGAAAAGCTGACCAGCCAGCCGGGACAAACGGGATTGCCGCACCATGGAGGTTAAAAAACTTCCAGTGGTTTGCCGGGGCAACTCCGGGAGCATAATTTCTGCCTTGGACTTTCAAACATTCCGTTTGGTCTTCTGGCTGATGAGGCGCAATGCCTCCATTCCCTCCTCTTGACGGACAATCTTGGCGCGCGGATTGGGCTGGCTATTTGCCATGGGGTGAACACCCCATGGCGCCCGCAAGGTTTTACTGTTTAAGTTTAGTTGTTATGAGAAAAAACAATGTCTTCCAAGCTGGTGCGAAAGCCAGTGCATCACTTCAAGGCCGGACAATTCCGTTCCATTCCATTCTCGCGGTGGATGGCGACCATTACATTTTCCATTGCAACATTGAAAAGTTGATTCGGCATGGCTTCGGGGAGAACGCCGCCAAAGATGGCAAAGCCGGCTGGTCGAGGCCGGTGTCCATAGTCAGGTCATCAGTCCGGTGCGACTGAAAGCATCATCCAATTTTCAAAATTCCGTCAGGGAACCGGAGGGGAGTTTGTCCTTTCACAACAGCTTCTTGGCAATGTGCTCGTCGAGGCTTCGGGCAGTTGGCTGTGTGGGGAGAAGACCCCATGGAATTCGTTGCAACGCCATGTCATCTTGGAGGCATGAAAACATTACTCTTCATAGTTATGCTGCTATCTTTATTCGCTGGCAGCGGATTCTGCTTGGGAGGTCTAATTGGCGGTGTGATTGGTCTAATTCTGTTGATTTGCCTGATCCTCCATTTCACGGGCGGACCCCACACGCAAAATAAGTCACCCGATGTGGAGTTATCACGCGAGACAACAAGCGGACGTCGCGCCGATGGTTCAGTGGGATAAAGACCCCGTCCACGCCCATGTCGCCTACCTGCACCTTGTTGGGGATGCCTCCGAGAGAGATGACGGCCCAGTTCTCAAATTCTCCATGACGTAACATCGGACGTCAGTCCGCTCATTATTCCGGCGACGGGGGAAGTTTGAGCCGACTCACGCCGGCTGCCACGATGAAATTGATGAGCGTCCAGCGCGCCAGAGCATTCGCTTTCCGGCAGGCCGCAAGGATTACCATTGAACTCATGCAAGCAAAGTAGGGTTATACCCCATAGAGAAGCGTAACGCGGGCGACTACAATGGCCCCATGAAATGCATCATCTTCACTGCTCACGACTCATGGGCACATAAGGTAACCGGAACGAAACAAATACTCATGGGCCTTGTCCTTGCGGTGGCCTTTATGGCCCCGCTTCGGGCGTTGGCGGCAGGTCCGGCGCCAGTTGACTTGGGATCGGCTGCCCATTTCACGATTCTTGCCGGGGCAGCGGTCACGACCACGGGTGGGGGCATCATTAATGGCGATGTCGGGGCGAGTCCGATCACCGGGGCTGCCATCCACCTGACCCAAGCTCAAGTGAACGGGACAATCTACACAGTTGATGCCGCCGGGCCGGCAGATTCGGTGATAGCTCCGGCCCTGTTAACCACGGCCAAGGGCGATTTGACCACGGCATTCAACGCCGCCGCTGGACGAATGCCCGCACCTACGGGTGCATTCCTTAATCCAGAACTGGTTCCCGGATCCGGGAATTTCGGCGGGATGACCCTCGTCCCCGGCCTCTACAAATTCACGGGCACGGCTGCGGCATCGGGAGCGGATGTCACCCTCACGGGTGGTCCAGATGATGTCTGGATTTTCCAGATAGCCGCCGATCTTCAAGTGGGCAGCTCGGTTCATTTCATTCTGGCTGGCGGGGCACAGGGCAGAAACATTTTCTGGCAGGTAGGCACTTCAGCGGTTATTGGAACCTTCGCCGTGTTCAAGGGGACCATTTTAGCCGGTCAATCCATCACTATGAATACCACCAGCGCGATGGACGGCAGAGCCTTGGCGTTCACTGCCGGGGTTACCTTCAACGGCAATGTAGGCGAACTGCCAACGCCGACAGCCCCGATATTTACCAGCATCTCCAGAACGGCCACCAACTCCGTGGTCGTCCTCAACACCACGCCATTTTTTCTCGTCACGTTGCAAACCAGCCCAAGCCTGTCCTTCCCGAACTGGACGACAATCGCCACGAACACCCCGGTCACCAGCCCGTGGACGTTCACCGACGACAGCGCCACGGCAACTGTGACACAATGCTTCTACCGGGCGTTCATCACCACCCCAAATTGACAGCCGCACAAGGTGGAACTCATGGGCGCAGAGTAGGGTTACACCCCATAGAGAAGTGCCAGCCGGCTGACTATAGTGACCGCATGAAACGCATCACGCTCGCCACTCACGATTCCCGGGCACTTAAAATACACGGAACAAAACCGGTGTTCATGTGCCTTGTCCTTGCCGTGGCCTTTATGGCCCAGCACCAGATCTTGGCGGCAGGTCCGGCACCCCTTGACTTGGGATCGTGCGCCCATTTCACGATTCTTGCGACCTCCACGACCACTACAACCGGCGGCGGCATCATTAACGGGGATGTCGGGTTATCTCCGGTTGGTTCGCAGGGAATCCCTCCGGGACAGATCAACGGGACGATATACAACGGCGACGCGAACGGGGTCGCCGCCCAGGCCCAACTCGATTTGACCGCCGCGATCATCGCGGCCAGCCCGGCTCAACTTCCTGGAGGCATGAATGTCGGCGCCGAACTTGGCGGGCATACCCTGGTCGCTGGCATCTATCAATCCCCGTCAGGCTCGTATGCCATAACCGGGGATCTCACGCTCTATGGTGGTCCGGATGATGTCTGGGTTTTTCAAATGGCGAGCACACTCACCGTGGCCGTCAGCGGCAGGGTTATCTTGACCGGCGGCGCCCAGGCCAGAAACATTTTCTGGCAGGTCGGCAGTTCAGCGACGCTTGGCACCTCCTCGGTCTTCAAGGGAACCATCATGGCGTATGCCTCCATCACCATGAATGCCAGTTCAACCTTGGACGGCAGGGCGCTGGCACAGAATGGAGCGGTTACCTTCAACGGCGATGGCGGCAGTCTGTCAATCCCGGCGACCCCCATATTTACCGGCATCGTCAGAACGACCACCAACGCGACCGTCGTCCTCAACACCTCGCCGTATTTTCTCCTGACCCTGCAAACCAGCCCGGACACCTCCCTCCCGAACTGGACGACGATCGCCACGAATAACCCGGCCACCAACATTTGGACGTTCACCGACACCAACGCAACGGCAACCGTGACGCAGCACTTCTACCGGGCGTTCATCACCATGCCTTAATTGGCAGCGATTAACTTCTGGTTGGCCGAGGAGTGTCCGGCCAATCCCGGAAGCGGCAAAACTGATTTGTGTTTTACGCCCGCCCTCACCGGTGTCCTCTCCCTCTGCGAGAGGACTTTAGCAATCATGCTTCCAGTGATGCGGCGGCCCATGTTGTCCACCTACACCTTGTTGGGGATGCCTCCGAGAGCGATGACGGCCCAGTTCTCAAATTCTCCATGACGTAGCAGCGGGCGTCAGTCCGCTCATTATTCCGGCGAGGGGAGGAAGTTTGAGCCGACTCACGCCGACTGCCACGATGAAATTAATGAGCGTCAAGCGCGCCAGAGCGGTTCGCTTTCCGGCAAGGCGCAAACTTCGCGCAGGCGTTTGGCCATGACGCGGCGCAGGCATGGGCAAAATATCAATGCCCATCCCACGCGCAGATTTCAAGGGGACGGCAAGTCCAGTCTTTCGCGCAGGATTTGTGCGAGTTTTTGTGCCTGAAACGGCTTGGTGATAAAGTTGACTCCTTCGTGCAACGGAAAATCCTTGCCAACAATGTCGGTGCTGTAACCGCTCATGTAAACCACTTTAAGTTTGGGGTTTTCCTGGATGATGCGATGCGCCAGCTCTTTGCCAGTCATGCCATCGGGCATCATCAAATCGGTGAGCAGCAATTGAATTTCACCGTGATTTGCTTTCCAGACTTCCAGGGCTTTGACTCCCGTGCCCGCTTCCAGCACGCGGTAGCCAAGGCGGGTGAGGTTTTTTCCAATCATGATGCGCAGCGCCGGCTCGTCTTCCACCAGCAGGATGGTTTCATGGCCGGTCAGGGCGGCGACCGGCAGTTCCTTATTGATTTTGGTATCGTGCGATTCCGACAGCCGGGGCAGGTAAATTTTGAACGTCGTTCCGTGGCCGACTTCGCTATAAACATTGATCCAGCCTTGATGCTGTTGGACGATGCCAAAAATGGTGGCCAGTCCCAAGCCCGTGCCTTTGCCAGCCGCTTTGGTGGTAAAGAACGGCTCGAAAATCCTGACAAGATTCTCCGGTGGAATCCCGCAGCCGGTGTCGCTCACACTCAAGCGCACAAAGGAACCGGGCCGCGCCTGGGCCGTTTGCGTGGCGGCTGGCTCGTCAAATTCCACGCCGGCCGTCTCAATGACCAACTGGCCGCCGTTGAGCATGGCGTCGCGGGCGTTCACCGCGAGATTCAGCAAGACCTGATCCATCATGCCCGCGTCGGCGTGGAGGAGCATCGGCTGCGCCGCCAGGTTGAGCTGCACGGCGATGTTTTCGCCGATGGTGCGCGCCAACATCTTGGTCATCCCACTGATGGATTCGTTCAAGTCAAGATCGCGCAGTTGCAATGTTTGTTTCCGGCTGAACAAAAGCAACTGGCGGGTCAGGGCGGCGGCGCGTTGAACGGCGATGCCGATGTCGTCGGCCAGCTCCGTCTGCCCGGCGGATAGATCGCCGGCGCTTTTCAGCAGACCCGCCTGCATTGAGATGACGGCCAGAATATTGTTGAAGTCATGCGCCACGCCGCCGGCCAACTGGCCGACTGCCTCCATCTTTTGCGACTGGCGCAATTGCTCCTCCAGTTTTCGGCGCTCGGTGATGTCCTGATTCGCGCCGTTGAGCCGAACGGTTCGCCCCGCGGCATCCTTGGTGATGGAAATGTTCACGAGCACATGCAGAATCTCACCGTTGCGGCGAAGAACGCGGCATTCGAGTTGTTTTTGGTAGTCTGGATTGGCCGTGGCCACGGCGTTGCCAATTTCTTCAGCCACCAAGGGTGCATCTTCCGGATGAACAAATTTCCGGGCAAAATCCCCGGCGGACATCAGGTTGCCGCCTTCCAGTTCGGCCGTGGTGCCGTGAAGGGCGTAAAAGCGATCGCTGAAGCTGAAGAGTCCGCTGGCCACGTCATATTCCCAGGCCACCAACTGCGCCAGGCTCATGGCGTGAGCCAGTTGGAATTCAGTTTTCCGCAACGCATTCTCCATCAGTTTTCGTTCGGTGATGTCGCGCGCCACTTTCGACGTGCCGACGAGCTTGCCCGTCGAATCTTTGATGGGTGAAATGGTGATCGAAACGTCAATCCGCCGTCCGCCCTTCGCCTGCCGCACGGTTTCAAAATGCAGCAAGCTATCGCCTTGCTTGATCTTATCCAGAATTTGATTTTCCTCGTCCGTCCGGTCGGCGGGAATCAGCAGCGTCATCGGACCGCCCACTGTCTCGCCGGCGGAATATCCGAAAATCTTCTCCGCGCCGGCGTTCCAACTTTGGATTATGCCGTCCAAACCTTGTCCGATGATGGCATCATCCGAAGATTCGACAATAGCCGCGAGCAGAATCGCCTTTTCTTCCGCCTTTTTGCGCAGAGTGATGTCGCGGATGTTGCATTGCATCACCCGGTAGCCGTCCACCAGATAGGCGTTGCTGACAAACTCAACATCAACCCGCCGCCCGTCGCTGGTTTCGAGTGGAAGATTTTCATAGCGGATGAAATCCTTCGCCTGCAATTCCTTGAATTTGGCCGCGTTGGCGGCAATGTCCTTGAATAATCCCAACTCCCAAAGGTGCTTGCCAATGAAAGTCTCCCGGGCATAACCCAGCAATTCGGTCAAAAACGGATTCACGTCCACAATCCTGCCGGTCGCGGCATTGAGAATCAGAATGCCGTCCTTGGCCGCCTCGAACAGCCGGCGGTAGCGGGCCTCGGAAGCGAACATCGCCCCCTCCGTCCGCTTGCGCTCGGTGATGTCGCGAATGTTGCATTGGATCACCTTTTTGTCGCCGGCCTGATACACGTTGCTGACAAACTCCACGGAGACGCGGTGACCGTCGCGGGTTTCCAGCGGCAGATCTTCATATCGGATAAAGCCATCTTTCTGCAATCGTTCCAGCATGGCTTGATTGGACACGATGTCCTTGAACGGGCTCAATTCGGCGACGGTTTTGCCGATCATTTCGTCATGGGAAAAACCGAGAAGTTCAACCAGAAAAGGATTCACGTCGCTGATGCGTCCCGTATCCACGTCCAGGATCAGGATGCCGTCCCGCGCTGCTTCAAACAGCCGGCGGTAACTCAATTCGGAAACGCGGAACATCTCGGTCTGCGCCTCGGCCTTTTCCGTCCGCAAATCCGCCTGCGCCGTGCGCGCGTTGGCTTCGTCCGTTCTGGTGTTGGCCAGATCGGTCCGAAGATTGGCTTGCTCCGTGCGCTTCTCCGCCTGCTCAATCCGCAGTTCATGGCCGGGCGTGCTTTCGATTTGATGATTGTTGCTCATGTGACTTTGTCCGCGCACAATTCATTTTTCCAAAAAAGTCTGGCTTCCAAGACTGAAACCCTTTGGAAGCCTTGACCTGATTATACGCGGATAAATGAGCGACCACCATACGGTGTTCTACCCACTAAATGCCAGCTTGGCGAGCTATTCCAGGTTGTCGCCGCAATAAACGACGCGGGTGTCGAGGAGGGCGGATGGACGTTTCGTTTCGGAGGAACGAGTTCTACGAGTCCCTGACATCGTTTTTGATTTGGGATTCGTGGAACTCGTCCCTCCGGGATATTTGGGACTCGTCCCTCCGATTGCGCCGGCAGATTTTTTTACCATGCGGCGAGGTGCGCCGGAAACTGGTTAGCGTCAATTCGCGGATGGAAAATACAAAAGCTGGGATTTTACAACCTCGGCTTTGTTGGATTCGTCAGCATTAAATCATGGTGGTGCGGATTATGAGAGTTTCGGTCTGTTTGCCCAGGAGGAATGAATTGGCTGTGACTGAAGATTTCTCGGCCAGCAGTCGTCGCGACGAAAAAACCAACATGCGCTGGGGAGGATTTGGTTTGAGTTGAGGCAGTTTGCCGGCCGGTTTCCCAACTCGCGGGGTTTTGCTTTTCTTCATGGCACAACAATTAAACAGGATTGCCCCGTGAACGCCATGGGGTGTTCACCTTATGGTTTGTGGCGGCCAAATGATGCATTTTCCAGAGTGCATCATGAGCGACGTTGTTCTTGAAATTAAAAACCTGACCCACCGGTTCGGCACGTTCACGGCGGTGGACGCGTTGACCCTTTCGGTCAACGCCGGCGAAGTCTTCGGCCTGCTCGGCTCCAATGGGGCGGGCAAGACCACCACGATCAAGATGCTCACCACGCTGTTGCCGCCCACGTCGGGCGAGGCGAGCGTGGCCGGTTTTTCCATTAACACCCAACCGGTCGGCGTGCGCCGCGCCATCGGCTATGTGCCGCAGGCGGTCTCCGTGGACGGCTCGCTCACCGGCTACGAGAACCTGCTCATCTTCGCCAAACTTTACGATCTGCCACGCCGCGAGCGGCAGGCGCGCATTGCGGAGGCATTGGAATTCATGAACCTGACGGCAGACGGCGGACGCATGGTGGGCGAATATTCCGGCGGCATGGTCCGGCGACTGGAAATTGCCCAAGCCACACTGCATCGTCCCAAAGTGCTTTTCCTCGATGAGCCGACGGTCGGGCTGGACCCGATTGCTCGCGACGCGGTCTGGAAACATCTCGTGGATCTGCGCGCCAATTATGGCACGACGCTGTTTTTCACCACGCATTATCTGGAAGAAGCGGAAGGCCATTGTGACCGCATGGCGATCATGCACCAAGGCAAAGTAGCGGCGCTCGGCACCTGCAAGGAACTTGAAGCTTCGCTGGGCAGCGGCCACACGCTGAATGATGTCTTTGTCCACTATGCCGGAAGCGCGCTGGATTCCGGCAACAACTTTCGCGCCGTCTCCGCCGAACGCGCCACGGCCGAGCGTCTGGGATGACTTATGACAGCAACTTTCATCCATCCTTTGACCGGCTTCATTGAGAAGACCTTTGTCATCACCGAATTTGAGTTGCGCAAGCTGCGCCACGATTTCACGGAACTCGTCACGCGCGCGCTCCAGCCTGCGCTCTGGCTGCTCATCTTCGGACAGGTCTTCTCACGCAGCGGGATGATGCACACGGGCAACATCCCCTATCTGGATTTCATTGCTCCCGGCATCCTGGCGCAAAGTGTTCTGTTCGTGGCAATTTTTTTCGGCATCAATGTTATCTGGGAGCGCGACCTCGGCATTGTGCAGAAATTTCTCGCCAGCCCGACTCCGCGCGCGGCGCTGGTGCTTGGCAAGGGCTTCTCCGCCGGCATCCGCACACTTTCACAGGGGGTCATTGTCTACATCCTCTCGCTGTTGCTCGGAGTGAAGCTGAACTGGAGTCCGCTCGCGCTATTCAATGTGCTGATCATCGTGGTCCTGGCCGCGACGCTGTTCTCGACGTTTTCGCTGATCATCGCGTGCATCGTAAAGACGCGTGAACGCTTCATGGGCGTCGGCCAGGTGCTGACCATGCCGCTGTTCTTTGCCAGCAACGCAATTTATCCGACCGACATCATGCCCGATTGGTTGAAGGTGATTTCTCATCTGAATCCGCTGACCTATGTCGTGGATGCGCTGCGCACCTGCATGTTGGCGGGCAGCACGAGCGTCTTCGGTCTGGGTCTCGACTATGCAGTCATCTTGTTTACCACGACCATTCTGGTTTTCCTTGGCGCGCGGTTGTATCCTCGTCTGGCAACTTAAAGAATGCACTCCGGCTAGGCGACTCTGGAGGCACCCAGGCTTCCGCCAGCTTGGTCAAGGCTGGTGTCGGGACGATGACGATGTCGGCCGCAAATATTTATACAGGCGCCACGACCGTCAGTAACGGGACATTGCTGGTGAGTGGAACGATTGGAAACGGCGCGGTGACCGTGGCCGGCGGAACCTTGCTGGTGCGCGGCTCGATTGGCAATGGCGCTGTTACGGTCGCCAACGGCACGCCGGGCGGTTCTGGCACCATCGGCGGTGCAGTCAATGTTCAGTCTGTCGGCATCGTTGCCCCGGGAGCGATCACCGATGTGGCGGGGACGGTGTTGACGATCAACAACAGTCTGGCACTGAATTCCGGCAGCGCCACCACCATGTCGGTATCGCACAACAACCAGACCAACGACCAGATTGTCTGCCAGGCGGTTGTCTATGGCGGGACGTTGACGGTGACAACCAATGCCGGCGACGCTCCATTGGTTGCGGGCAACGCTTTCAGATTGTTCAATGTAAGCTTGAACATCTATTCAGGCAGTTTAAGCGCGACAAATCTGCCGGCGTTGAGTCCGGGATTGGTTTGGAGCAACAGCCTGGCGTCCAACGGGAGCATCACACTGGTCCCGTCGTCCTCGTCGGGAGCGCCGGTGACCATCAGCGGCGGGGCGATCAGCGGCGGGA
>Ga0181529_10007259_pt1 | contig 11087 bp, 8 predicted proteins | sample PEATcosm2014_Bin_36_FD_119763 | JGI IMG/M metagenome (GOLD analysis project Ga0181529, IMG submission 119763) | Peatland microbial communities from MTU Mesocosm Facility, Houghton, MI, USA - PEATcosm2014_Bin10_30_metaG | ecosystem: Environmental > Terrestrial > Soil > Wetlands > Peat | place... | reverse complement strand
GGCTTTGTACGGCTCGTTACCTCGCCGCACTACCTCGTAGGGTACGGGTGATGGGACACCCGGTCGCGTCAGGCGGCAGCCTGCGCGACAATCATTCGAGCGACCTCATGTCGCAAGTCGTAGCCGAACGAGGTGACGCGGCCGAGCGGGTCCGCGGCGCGCGTGCGCAGGCGGTTCGACGGCGTCGCGTACGCGAAGGCGCTCGCGTTTCCGTCGGCGTCAACCAGCGTCGTCAGGTTGCCGCACAGATCGTATTGCATCGTCGTCCGGTACCCCAGCGCGTCGTCTGCCACAAGCTCCGCGTCCCTCGCCCCTATGTCGCTCGCCTGCGCGAGCGTCCGTCCCATCAGAACTTCAACCAGCGCTCCTCCGCAGACCGCCGCGATCCGGCAGCCGTAAGTCCGGTAGGCGGCATCCTGAACGGTCTCGCCCTCGACCCTCAACCAGATCTCCATAAACGGCCCGTCGCCGCGCCCGCCCGCTATTCCGTAGTGCGTGGCGTCCTCAAGAGGCCCCACGTTATTCGGGCTCAGCGCGTTCTGGACCGCCGGTTCTCCGATCATTACCAAATCCCTCCGCCCGCCTCGGCAACGCACACCGCCCGAACCGCCCGCCCGCCCGAACCGATCCGCAGCCGGGCAAAGCGCCGCGCAAGCCGCACCCGAAAAAAATATTTTCAAAAAATACTGCAAGGTTTTTTGCGCCAGACACATGTAAAATCGGCTCCAAAACATCATTATATATGGAGGCGGCGGCAACTTATCGTTGCCGCCGCCCCTCCGCACCGAACCATCGCCCTGCAGACGCCCCAGAACAAAAATCTGCAGCCGCCAAAAAGGCATAATAATCAAACGACGAGATCGGGCCGCTGGATTAATCAAAACGAATCATATGCGCCCGGGCGCTCCCGCTGAACCCGCGCCGGTCGGCGTCCGGAGATCGTCATTTCAGCCGCCTGGAACGTCGGGCTGACGACGCTGGAATGGAACAGCAGATCCGAGCCGGCGCGCTCGATCCCCTTCGGAATCTGGTCAATCGAGCACGCGGTCGTCACCTCTTCGACCGGGAACGCGATCTCGCCGTTCTCGATCCAAAGACCCACCGCGCCGACGGAGAAGTCGCCCGTCACGATGTTCGTTCCTGCGCCTATCAGGTCCGTAACGAACAGACCGCCGCCGATCCGGCGGACTATCGCCTCGGGCGCCGGATCGGGCGGCTACATGCCCTCGCGGGCGACCGTAGGCTCGGGCGGCGCGGATTCGAAAGGAGGCTCCGCCTTGCGCTTTGCAATTGCGATGCTTGTCCTGCTCGGCCTCTCATGTTCCGCCGCGCGCGGCGGCCAGACCGCCGTCGGCGCCGCGCCTCCGGGCGCGATCGAGATACGGCACGCGCTCGTCGTCGGCAACGTCTTCACGCTGAGGCGGGAGGCGATCCACCGGGATGCCATCGAGGCGCAGATCGTCGCCGGGCGATGGCAGCCGCCGAACGAGGGGGACGGCGTGCAGGCGCCGGACGGCTCGCGCCCCGTATGGCGCCGGTTAGAGGCGGGCAAGGACGGCTGGATCGCGGCAAAGGAGCTGGAGGCGGGCTACTGCTACGCGCAGGTCATGGCGCCCGCGGACGGCATCTACGTCCTCGACGCGTCCGGCGACGGGATGGTCTACGTGAACGGCGAGCCGCGCGCAGGCGACTCGTACGCGACGGGCGCCGCGCACCTGCCGGTGAGGCTAAAGGCCGGCGCGAACGATCTGCTCTTCGCCTGCTCTCGCGGTCGGCTGCGGGCGCGGCTGGATCTGCCTCGCGCGCCCATCTATCTCGACGCCTCGGATACGACGCTTCCCGATCTCGTCGCGCGCCGCCGGTTGAAGACGCAGGGCGCACTGGTCGTCGTCAACGCCACGGACAGGGAGCGGCGCGGCCTGAAGATCTACGCCTCGGTCTCCGGAGGGCGCAGGGTGATGACGGTGCTGCCCGTGATTGCGCCTCTCGCCGTGCGCAAGGTGGGCTTCGGCATCGTGGCCGGAGAGCCGAATCCGCTTGAGGACGCGCGGCTGCGCGTCACGCTGATGGGATCGAACGGGCGGCGATACCTGGACGAGGCCGCTCTGAAGCTGCGCGTCCGGAGGCGCGACGAAACGCGCAAGATAACTTTCCGGAGCGCTATAGACGACAGCGTGCAGTATTTCGCCCTCAATCCTTGCAGCGGCCGCAAGCCGTCGGATCCGCTGCCGGCGCTCGTGTTGTCGCTGCACGGCGCGGGCGTGGAGGCGATCGGCCAGGCGGACGCCTACGAGAGCAAGCCGTGGGTCACGCTCGTCGCGCCGACGAACCGGAGACCGTTCGGCTTCGATTGGGAGGATTGGGGCCGCATCGACGCGCTGGAGGCGCTCGCAATCGCCGGGCGAGATCTCGGTGTCGATCCGCAGCGCGTCTATCTCACCGGACACTCGATGGGCGGGCACGGCGCATGGCAGCTCGGCGCCATGTTCCCGGACCTCTGGGCCGGCGTCGGGCCGAGCGCGGGCTGGGTGAGCTTCCGCAGCTATACGGGCGAGGAGGCGGAGAGGCGCCCCACGCCGGTAGAGGCGATCTTCGAGCGCGCAGGCGCCTCCAGCGACACGCTCCTCATGGGCAGGAACCTGGCGCATGGCGGCGTCTACATCCTTCACGGCGCGAACGACGACAACGTTCCGCCCTCGGAATCGCGCGCCATGAGCCGATATCTCGCCCGCTTCGACCACGATTTCGTCTACCATGAGCAGCCCGGCGTGGGCCACTGGTGGGATCTTTCCGACGAGCCGGGCGCGGACTGCGTTGACTGGGCGCCGATGTTCGACTTCTTTGCCCGTCACGCTCTGCCGGGAATCCTGCGCTGCCGGCAGGTGGACTTCACGACCGTCAATCCCGGCGTCTCGGCCCGATGCGATTGGGCGACGATCGAGCAGCAGGCGTCGCCCCTGTATCCCAGCTCCGTCTCGCTCCGCCTCGATCCCGGAATGCGCCGGATCGCAGGCACGACGGAGAACGTCTCCCGGCTGGCGATCAACCTGGCCGGCATGAAGCCCGGCGGATCGCTTTCAATCGACATCGACGGCAGCAGGGTCTCCGGAATCCCGTGGCCCGCCGACGGCTACCTTCATCTCAAGCGCAGACTGCAGGGGGCGATGGGCGCGCCTGCGAGCGCCTCTCCTCCGGCAGCGCGCGCGGAGGCTCCTGCGGAGACGCCGGCGAGCGCTCCTCCTGCGGCCGGCAAGGCCGGTGAAGAGAGGGAGCGCGGCGCTGCGCCCCAGCAGCCCGGCGCAAGTCCCTCCGATCTCCGGATCGGCGTTGGCCAGAACCGGGATGTCGCTCCGGCGCCGAGGCCGGAGCAGGAGCCGTCGCCCGCGCATGCCCTGCAACCGTCGCAACCCTCGCAACCCTCGCAACCGTCGCGGCCCGCGCCGCCGTCGCCTCAGCCCGTGCCGTCGGTCGGCGGAGAGTGGAGCGCCGCGCCGGCTCGTTCGGAATTCGAAAAGGGCCCGGCGCGCGGCGGCCTCTTCAAATCGGCCTTCACAAACCGGGTTCTCTTCGTCTACGGCACTGCCGGAAGCGCTGAGGAGACGGAGCTGAACTATGCCAAGGCGCGGTTCGATGCGGAGACGTTCTGGTACCGCGGCAACGGGTCCGTCGATACGATTGCGGATCGCGAGCTGGATCTCAGGCACGTGCGCGACAGGAGCATCGTCCTCTACGGAAATGCGGACAACAACTCCGCGTGGACGGCGCTTCTGGCCGGCAGCCCGATACAGGTAAGGCGCGGCGCAGTGACCGTCGGGGCGAGAGCGCTGCGCGGCGACGATCTTGCCTGCCTGTTTGTGCGGCCTCGGTCCGGCAGCGCGCTTGCTACGGTGGCCTGCGTGGCCGGAACCGGCCCGGCCGGAATGCGGCTCGCCACGCGGCTTCCATACTTCCTCTCCGGAATCGGTTTTCCGGATTGGGCGATCGTCTCCGGCGATGCGCTCACGCAGGGCTGGAGGGGCGTTCGAGCCGCCGGATTCTTTGGAAACGACTGGTCGATGGAGACGGGCGACGCCGCGTGGTACAATGCACCATGAGGCGAAGGAGTCGCCTCGGGAAATAATATGGTGAACGGAGATCCCGCAATGATTCAGAACGCCGCCGATTCGACCGTCCAGCCGTTCGAAGCCAATCCCGGCAAAGAGCTGCGGCTTGTCGTCGAGGGCAAATCCTATCTTCGCATCCCGGTCAAAACGCATACGATAACCGATCAGGACGACGCCGTCGAGGTCGCGAAGCGCTACGCATCGCCTATCGCGCGACCCGGCGACACGCTCGCGATGAGCGAGAAGATCGTCGCCATAACTCAGGGCCGCTCCTATCCGGTGGACCAGATCGCGCCCTCCGGACTGGCGAAGCTGCTGGCGAGATTCGTGCTCAAGACGAAGCACGGCATCGGCATCAGCAGCCCGGTCACGATGGAGCTTGCGATCCGCGAGGCCGGCATCCCGCGCATCCTCTTTGCCGCGTTGTGCAGCGCTCTTACGAAGCCGTTCGGCGTCCGAGGCGTCTTCTATCACGTCGCCGGGCGGGGCGTCGCGGCGATCGACGGTCCCACGCCCTACACGCTTCCTCCCTACAACACCTGCGCCACGCTCGGCCCGCGCAATCCGAACCGCGTCGCCGGGCAGGTCGCGGAGGCGCTCTCCATCTCCGTGGCCATCGTCGACGCGAACGACCTGGGCGTCGAGGTGCTGGGCGCCAGCTCCGGCGCAGACCGCGAGCTGGTCCGGGCGCTGTTCCGGGACAATCCTCTGGGCCAGGGCAGCGAGCGCACGCCTCTGTGCATCCTGCGAGCGGAATGATGCGACGGACGGCCGGACAGCATGTTCGTCCCATCCGTCCAGGCGCAATCCTCCTGGCTGCGCTTCTGCTTGCGCCGCTCGCCCCCGCCGCAGCCCAATCTCCAGTCTCCGCGACGATGGAGAATGGGCTGCGCGCGCTCGCGGTCGAGCGGCGCGCCGGTCCGCTCGTTGCTATCGACGTGGCGATCCGGGCAGGCGCGCGCGAGGAGAGGCCGGACGAGCGCGGGTGCGCCCACTTCGTGGAACACATGCTCTTCAAGGGCACTGAGACGCATCCGGCCGGGGCCGCGGACTTCGCCGTCGAGAGCCTGGGCGGCATTCTGGACGCCTCCACAAGCTCGGACCTCGTGCAGATCACGACTACGGTCCCGGCGGACAATCTCAAGCCGGCGCTCGAGGCGATTGCCGATCTCGTGGAGCATGCGACGCTGCCTGCAGAGGAGATCGAGCGCGAGCGGGGCGTTATCCTGGACGAGCTCGCGGCCGACGAGGGCAATCCGGATCGATCTCTGGAGCGCGCCGCGACGGCGACGGCGCTGGCCGACACGCCCTCCGGACGCGCTCCCGGCGGCTCGCCCGAGGAGATCCGGGCGGCCGCGCGAGACGCGATGCTGCGGTTCTATCGTCGCTGCTACCGGCCGGAGCGGTGCACGCTGGCAATCGCGGGCGACGTGAAGCCGCAGGATGCTCTGGATGCGGCTCGCGCCGCGTTCGGCGGTTGGAAGGCCGGGCCGGCCGGCGCGGATTCGCTCCAGCCGGCGCCTTCCGGCGTTCAGGCGGCGGCATCCGCTCCTCAGGGCATCTCCTGCGCTCGCGCCGGCAGCCGCTGCGTCTTTGCGTTCAGGCTGCCGCCCGGAGACGAGGAGGGGGCCGTGGCGGCGGCTCTGCTTGGCGACAGCGCCCGCTCGGGCCGGCTCGTGCGGCTTGCGCCGCTGGGAGCTCGCGCTCGGCTCAAGTCCGGCGTGGACGGCAGCGTGCTTCTGCTTTCGGTGAGATCTGCCGGTATTGCGAAGCGGCTGAGCGGCCCCGGCGGCGCAGCAGCCTTTCTCTCCTCGATCCTGGGCCGAATCCTCGCGGATCCTCCAACGGCGCAGGAGACCGCCGAGGCGCGCAGCCGCGTCCTTGCGGGACTGGATGCCGAGCAGGAGCGCGACGCGGGGCTTGCTCACGCGATCGGCACGGCCGCCGCCTCTGGCGCGGATCTGCCCGGATTGTATCGCAAGCGCCTTCTCGCCGTCACTCCGGCCGGCGTGGCGAGGCCGCTGAAGTCGCTGCTTCAAGAGGACGAAGCGTCGCATAAAGAGGAGTCCGCGCAGCAAAAGCGGGATTCGGCCCGAGCAGCGCCTCCGGACGCCGGGCCGCAGGAGCTCGGCGAGAGCAGGGAGGCGCGCGTCGTAACGCTGGCGAGCGGCGTGCGGCTGGCGCTCCAGAGCCGGCCCGGCGAGCCGTTTGCGGCGATCTCGGTCGTCGTCCGGACGGGAGCGGGCGACGATCCGGCAACGGCCGAGATGGTTGCGCAGGCGCTCTTCCTGAGCAGCGAGAACCGCTCGTTCGAGGACGTGCAGCAGGCGATAGGGAGCGTGGGCGGCGATCTGAGCGTCGTGCGGGAGGGGGATCGGGTCGTCATCTCGTGCGTGACCGTCGGACGCACGCTCCGGAGCGCGATCTACACGATAGCGGAGGGCCTGAAGCACGCCGACTTCAGTCCGGAGGCGCTGGCCCGTGCGTGGGAGCGGATCCGAGCCGAGGCATCGGCCGAATCCGATCCGTTTCAGATCGCCTACCGGGCTGCAATCAGCCGGCTGAACGGCGCCGGGGCGGCGCCGGACGCGCTGCTGCGGCAGGTGACGCCGGAATCCGCGGCCGGCTACTTTGCGCGGCGCTATCTGCCCGGCCGCATCTCGATCGGTATCTGCGGCGGATTCGACGAGGCGCAGGCACAGGCTGCGCTGGAGAACGACCTGGGCGATCTGGACCGAGCGCCTGTGCGGGCCGGCCGCGGCGGGATATCCGAGCCGGAGACGCCGGCTGCCGCCAGGATCGCGATTCCCGGCAGGTCGGCAGTCGCAATGGTCGCCGCACGAGCTCCGGACCTTACTAGCCCCGACTATCCCGCCTTCCGGGTCCTGACCGCGCTGCTGGGCGAGGGGCATGCCTGCAGATTGTGCCGCTCGCTGCGCGAGCGGCTCGGGGTGGGCTACAGCGTCGGCGCGAGCTGGAGGCAGGAGGCGGACGCGCCGATGGTGGCCTACGTGGTGTGGGACCCGGCTCGCGTTTCGGCTTCGGGAGAGCCCGCGCTTACGGCGAAGCAGGCCCTGGACGCGATCGGCGGCGAGATGGACGGGCTGACGGCGTCGCCCGCGACGGAGGAGGAGATGGCGCGGGCGCGCGGCCTGGCGGCCGGAGAGACAGCCATCGGCCGCGAGCGCGCCCAGGACCGGGCACAATGGCTTGCGCTCGAGGGCGCGTACGGTCTGGGCTCGGAGTCGGATCGGGCGCTGGCGGAGCGCATCCGGGCCGTGACGGCGGCCGACGTGCGGCGCATAGCGAAAAGCTATTTCGCACGCAGAGCGGCTCTGCTCGCGATGCCGGGCGGAGGCGCGGCGCGATAGGCATTCAGAAACGGGGCGGTTGCGGGTAGGGAGGGTCGCAAACCCCCTCTCACGCAAAGATCGCAAAGATCGCAAAGATCCAATGCGGATGGTAGGGCATAGCTAGCGTGTGCCGCGGGCCGGGCCGGCGCAAAGGCGTTGAAGCTCGCAAAGGAGAGGCTCGCGCGACGCCTCGATTCCATTTGGGCGCATTCTTTCATGGCGCAATCCCTTACCATCCTGATCTATCCTGTCCATCCTGTCCGAAATTCCCATCCCGTCGGTCCTGTCCGATTCGCCCTCGGCTTGCATGGCCGTGCCGATGCGACTCACATGTAGCGGATGCGGCTTACCGATATGAAGACGGCGATGGCGAAGCTGGCGATGATCCAGGGGCTGGTCGGGAGCAGGAGTATGGGCCCCAACTGAAGGCGCGCCGCAACTCCTTCCGCCCAGATAGCGTAGCCTGCAAGCATGCCGAGCAGCGTGCTTCCGCCCGCTATGGCCTCCATGATCGGACCTCGCTTGCGGCCGGAGACCCGGAGCGCCAGGTCGCCGTTCAGCCCGCCGAACAGCACTCCGCCCCAGAGACTGAAGAAGCCCAGGCGGCCGATGAACGATCCGAAGAGCCATCCTCCGATTGTGGAGAGGGCGAGGCAGACGGCGAAAGCGAGCAGCGCGCGTCCGGGGTCGAGCTGCAACGCCGCCACGTTCGTCGGGGAAGCGCACTTGCGGCAGATGAATCCGGTCACCGTGGAGACGGCGCATTCCGGACAGATCGGCGTCTCGCACCGGGCACAGCGCAGGTTCGTCGGCTCATGGCGACGACAGAGACAGCGTGTCTCTTCCGAAGCGGCCATAACTCTCAGGCTCCCATTCAGCGGCTCACGGACGATAGGTCAGCGGCCGCCGCGCTCGCGGCGCTCGCGCTCGATCGACGGCGCATCGATCGTGTCGCCCCACTTATCGTGCATGAGCTCCGTCATCCGATCGTTCACGCCGTCGACCCACTGAGCCAGCGCCACGCTCAGCTCGCCGGCAGTGATCGGCTTCGAATCGCCCTTAAGAAGTGGAGAATCGGGCCCGACGGCGCGGCGCCGGGCGAGGTACTGCAGGCTGGTATAGGCGGGCGTGCCCTGTTTCGCCCCGACCTTGCCCACGGCGATAATGACGGAGCGGGCCAGGTCGTTCGGATGGGCTGCGTGCGGCTTCGGGACGCCGTTCGCAATGTAGTTGCCGATGCGCGCGAGCGCGGATGCGAAGACGCCGCCCGTCACGATCCGGCTTTTCCAGGCCCCCGTCCGGCCTCCGGCGGGATGCTCCGGAACGGGGACGCTCGGCTCGGCCTTCCAGCGGCGCTCTTCGATGCGGGCGGCCATCCGCGCGAGCGCGATGGCCGCTGCTGCGTGCGAGACGGGGCCATTCGTGCGGAACTGCGCGCGCGTCAATCCGGCCAGGATGCCGTTCCGCTCCAACTGGCGGATGGCGGGACCGGCCCAGGCTTCGGATGCGGAGGCCCTCCCACCGCGCGGCACGCGGGCGGATTGCGGACCGGGAGATTGGGCGAGGCGAGGCGTACGGCCGCCCGAGGGATCGGCCTGCGCCATGCCGGCGCCGCACAGGATGGCGGCCAGGCAAAAAATGGAGATGCGCATAAGTTTTCCGGCAATGCGTTCCGCGACCTCGCTATGAGGCAGGCGGAACGGGACAGGCGGGACAGATCAGCCGACGACGATGGAGCTTTCGCGAATGGCGCGGAACTCCTCCAGGGCGCGGCCGGTGCCGATGGCGACGCAGGAGAGAGGATCGTCCGCGACGTAGACCGGGATCTCCGTGGCGACGGAGAGCAGCCTGTCGAGTCCGCGCAGCAATGCGCCTCCGCCGGTCAGCACGATGCCGCGCTCGATGATATCGGAGGCCAGCTCCGGAGGCGTCTGTTCCAGGACGCGCTTGACCTTCTCGACGACCGCCAGCACCGGCTCGGCGAGGGACTCGCGCACCTCCTCGGAGCTCACCTCGATTGTCTTCGGCATACCGGCGACGAGATCGCGGCCGCGGACGGCCATCGTCAGCTCGCGTTCGAGCGGATAGGCGGAGCCGATCTGGATCTTGATCTCCTCCGCCGTTCTATCGCCGATCATCAAGCTATATACGGATTTGATGTGCCGGATGATAACCTCATCCATGCGATTGCCGGCGACGCGCAGGCTTTCGCTCACGACGATCCCGTCCATCGAGATGACGGCGAGATCGGTCGTGCCGCCGCCGATGTCCACGACCATGTTGCCGCCCGGCGACGATATCGGCAGGCCTGCGCCGATTGCGGCGGCCATCGGCTCCTCGATCGTGTAGGCTTCGCCCGCGCCGGCCTCCTTTGCCGCCTGGACGACGGCGCGGCGCTCGACGCTGGTTACGGCGGAGGGGACGCAGATGAGCACGCGTGGCCTGAAGAAGCGCTTCCTGCCGACGATCTTGGCGAAGAGATACTCGAGCATCTTCTCCGTCGTCGAGTAGTCGGCGATCACTCCGTCGCTCAAGGGGCGCACGGCGACAATGTGGCCGGGCGTGCGGCCAAGCATCTGCTGCGCTTGCGCTCCGACCGCCAGCACCTTCCTGCTCTGGTTCTTGGCGATGGCGACGACGGAGGGTTCGCGCAGCACGATGCCTTTGCCGCGAACATAGACCAGGATGTTCGCCGTGCCCAGGTCCACGCCGATTTCGGGGATTAAGCCGAACACATGCGGAGCCCTCCCGCTACCAGTTTCTCGGTACCGCGGGTGATGTCGGCTCCCAGACCGCGCAGCTTATCCACCATGCCTTCGTAGCCTCGATCCAGGTGCGCGATCTCTTCGACTACGGTATCTCCCTCGGCCGCGAGGCCGGCAATGACGACGGCCGCTCCGCCGCGCAGGTCCGTACACGTAACCGTTGCGCCGGTGAGCCTCTCAACGCCGGTGATTATGGCCGTTCTGCCCTCCACGTGAATGTCGGCTCCCAGCTTCGACAGCTCCGTGGTATAGCGGAAGCGGTTCTCGTAGACCTTTTCCGTTATCGTGGAGGTGCCGCAGGCCAGGCTGAGCACGGCGCCCAGCGGCTGCTGCATGTCGGTCGGGAAGCCGGGGTGAGGCATCGTGGTGATGTTCGTGGGGTAGATCTTGCCGGGCCGCCGGACGCGGTATCCGGAGACTTCCGGCGCCGGATCGATCTGGACGCCCATATCCACGAGTTTGCTGAGGAGCGGGCGGTTGTGCTCGGGCACCGCGTTGCGGATGACCACGTCTCCGCCGGTGATGGCGGCGGCGAGGGCATAAGTGCCGGCCTGCAGCCTGTCCGAGATGACGGTGAACTCGGCCGGGTGCAGGCTGTCGACGCCGTCGATGGTGATGGCGGTCGTGCCTGCGCCGGAGATCCGCGCGCCGCAGGCGTTGAGGAAGTCTGCGAGGTCGACGATCTCGGGTTCGGCGGCGCAGTTCGAGATGACGGTGCGGCCCTCTGCGAGGGAGGCGGCCATCATGAGATGCTGCGTTGCGCCGGCGCTCGGGAAGGTGAGGTCGATGTTCGCGCCGATGGGGCGATCGACGGCGCCTGTGTAGATGCCGTGCTCGAGGTTGAGCTTGCCGCCGAGCTTCTCCAG
>Ga0181529_10007254_pt1 | contig 11089 bp, 13 predicted proteins | sample PEATcosm2014_Bin_36_FD_119763 | JGI IMG/M metagenome (GOLD analysis project Ga0181529, IMG submission 119763) | Peatland microbial communities from MTU Mesocosm Facility, Houghton, MI, USA - PEATcosm2014_Bin10_30_metaG | ecosystem: Environmental > Terrestrial > Soil > Wetlands > Peat | place... | reverse complement strand
GCAGAAGATAAAAAAAGTTCTCAATCATCCTGTTTCACGCCGTGTAAAAACACGCCAGCATCTTTGGTTCATAGTCGTTCTTATACAGCAGATATGGGAAATGTGATTAAATAAAACCAACGGGCACAAGGCAGCCTCGTTCAGTCAGACTCCATGCATTCCCTCATAAACACATTATCCCTTGCGAGGATCGCGCACTTTTCTTGTGCAGAGAGCGGTTTTCCGAAATTGAGGTCGTCGATCTCAAGCATCAAGCTACCCTGGTAGTGGCAGTCGCGGAGCTTTGTGAGGATCCGGGCTATCACCGGGCTCCGGTCCAGCGGGAGATGGAGCCTCCCGTTTTCAGCACGGCTGATATGCACGTTTACAAGCCGGTCTGCGCAGAGATCGATGTACTGCATCACCGTCTCCTCGGATGCCGCGAGCGCGTGGGAGGTGTCAAAAGTGAACTTAAGCCATGGTTCAGAATCGAGCACGTCCCGCATCTGTACGGGTGTACAAATAAGGGAATTGACGGCAGGTTCCATGTTTTCGATCGCGACCGTGATCGTGTCCTTGAAGGCGGCCTCGCGGAGCGCCCCGATATAGTGGTCGAACCGGGCGCGGTCCGCCTCGCCCGGGGGACGTTTTGCCGTTCTCCGGCCGGGATGAACGGTGAGGACGCTGGCCCCGAGCGTCTGCGCCATTTTAAGCGACCGGACTGTATAGGCAACCGAAATCTCTGCGACGTCGGGATTGATGGAGCAGGGATTCAGATCAAGAACCGGTGTGTGGATGGTAAACGTGGTGATCTCCGGGTGGGCCCGCCGGCAGGCGATCACCTCATCTGCCGGGAGATCGCGGAGCCAGAAATGCGGTGTCTCCAGCCAGTACTCGATCCCGTCAAGATCTGCCTGTGCAGCAAATGAGAATATCTCCTCTGAGGTATATTCGTGGAAGAACATGCTCGAAACGCCGTAGGCAGTCATGATAATACTAATTGATAAGCGCTTTGTGCATAATATTTCCTTCATGGACTGGTTTTACCGCACCGAGCCCCCCGAGGCGCAGGAACCAACAGAAATGTCCGTCCTACCGGATACTCCGCTCACAGTCGGCGAGGTTTCCACAATCATCGAACGCCTTCTCGATGACCGGCAGCTGCAGGATATCAGGGTACAGGGAGAAGTCACCAACTACAAGCACCATACACGGGGCCACCGGTACTTCTCCCTCTCGGAGAAAGGGGGTGGGAGCATGGTGGCGGTGATCAGGTGCGTCATATGGCGGTCGGATGCAGACCGGCTTTCCTTTGAACCGGAGGACGGCATGGAGGTCGTCATCACCGGTTCAGTCCGGGTGTACGCGCCGCAAGGGTCCTACCAGTTGCAGATAAAAACCATGACCCGGGGAGGAGCCGGGGAGAAGTACCTGCTCGTCGAGAAATGGAAAAAGGAACTGGCAGCGGAGGGCTTTTTTGCCACGGAACGGAAACGTCCACTGCCGTCATTTCCTGCGCGGGTGGGTGTGGTCACTTCAGAAACCGGTGCGGTCATCCACGATATCCGTACCGTAATTGCCCGCCGCTACCCTGTGGAGATCGTGATCTCCCCGACTGCGGTGCAGGGTGATGAGGCCCACAGAGAGATTGCCCGGGCAATCGAACGGGTGGCGGGGCACGTGGATGTGGTGATCGTCGCACGGGGCGGAGGGAGTTTCGAGGATCTCTTCCCGTTCAACCACCCCGATGTCGTGCGGGCGATTGCTGCATGCCCGGTGCCGGTTGTATCGGCCATAGGCCACGAGGTCGATGTGACGCTAGCCGATCTCGCCGCCGACATGCGGGCGCCGACCCCCTCAGCTGCGGCTGAACTGGTGGTACCTGACAGAAAGGACCTCCGGATCGCACTTCGGGATCTCCGGTGCCAGCTGGGGGGGTCTCTGCTTGCCCGTGTCTCACGTGCACAGGACGAGATCGCCGCGCTCCGGGACCGTCTCCGCCCGCAGCGGTTCTGCCGGAAGATCGGCGAGAAACGGCAGGCAACCGCGGATCTCTCTGAACGGCTCGAACGGTCGTTTGTGACCCGGATCGAGCGGGACTGTCTCATGCTTGCGGAGATGAAGACTGCGCTTGACGGGAGGAGCCCGCGTGCGGTGCTTGCCCGAGGGTACTGCGTGGCGGAAAAGGATGGTATCGTGGTGAGGTCCACAGATGCCATCGGTGAGAACGACCGGCTGAACCTGCGGTTTTACGATGGCAGGAGCCGGGTTATGGTGGAGCGTGTAGATCATGACGGAAACCTATGAAGAAAAGATCGAGCAGTTACGGCAGATCATCGCTAAGATCGAGGACGGCGGTACGAGTCTCGATGAGAGCATGAAGTTATACGAACAGGGTGCAGCGCTCGTCAAACAGTGCGAAACCCTGCTTGTCAGGGCCGAAGAGAAAATTACCACACTTAGTCGGGACGCGTAACGGTCAGGGTAACGGTCATCACTTCACCGTTCCGGAGTGCTGCGATCAGCTCCCGGGAAAGGGTTGCGGCAACATGATCCGAGCAGATGCCGATGGTCCTTCCGCAGGTAAATGTGCTGCGCCGCCAGACGAGGTCTGTCGGGTGATCGAGGGTCAGGCGCACCGACCCCCGGGATCGCACCTCTACTTCAGCGTTCCCCGCAGAAAGCCGCGTCACAAGAACCGCGTCATCGTGAGCGAGGACCTGTCTGAAGTCCATTGAGAGGCCGGCACAGCCCTTATCGGCATCTACCCCGATGATGCAGTTGCCGTTCCCGGTGAGATGCTTCTCGCATGTCACCTCAAACGTGGTCGGGTGGGTACCAAGGACAAGAGGATGTCCCCGGCACCGGATAATCTCCTGCGCCTCCATGCTTTATCATGTGAGGGTTGCCATTCATATTCAATGTTTATCACCGTTTTGTGTCCCGAATGCAGGGAAGAGACTGAGCACGAGGTACTCTCCGAGTCCCGCGACCGCCTCGTCCGGTGCACCGCATGCGGGCACCACCACCGGATACCTTGGGAGAGGGAACCGGAACTGCTTGTGATAAAGACGATTGTCTCCCGGGAAGGAACCTCCCTTACCGGCACCATCGAATTTGACCCGGATGACGAGTGTTTCCTTGACGACCACCTTGTGGCAGAATGTGGGGACGAAGCCTACGGGGTCGAAGTCACAGCGATCGAATGCGGGGGGCGCAGGCTGCCGCGTGCGAAGGTCAGGGATATCACCACCCTCTGGACCCGGACCATCGACCGGGTGATCGTGAAGATTTCTGTCCATGACGGCAGGAAGACCATCCCGCTCTACCTTGAATGCGAGGGCGAGGATGAATTTATGGTCGGCGAGAAGTATGTTGTCGACGGGAAACGGTTCAAACTCTCCCACCTCAAACTGCGCGACGGCCCCCTGATGAGAAAGGAGGGCTGGAAGACCGTCGCACACCGGATCAAACGGATCTACGGGTTCCGGACATAAGATCCTTTTTTGTATTTTTACCGCCAGTTCTCCGGGTGTAAATGAAGACCGCATACCGTGAAGGTCAAAAACAACTTCACGTTCCAGGCCAGTTGTCGGGAGGATGATTAGTCAGTCAGGAACCAATATCCGGTTTTTATGAATTACCCGGGTAAACCGTCATACCTGAGTGTAAAAGACTAAAAAAAATATTCGGGTGATCAGCTCGTAGTCGGGTTGATCGAGACGACCGTGACATCAACATGCGGATAGGAGAAATCAATGTTGACCCCGTCAGAAGTCTTGTTGGTGATCTCACCGATTCGAATATACGTCGGGGACGTGGAGTTGGCAGCTGTCGCATTGGGATTGTCGGAAACACCAAGGTCGATGAGCTCGCCCACCTGCATCGATGAAAGAGTCATGTTATTGAGAGCCAGCTGGTTTGCCGACCAGAACTGTGTCATGGGCTGGGCAGACGAAAGGGAGATCGTTTTCACGCCGTTCGTCCTGAGTCCGACAACCCCCGTGCTGATCGCGGTGTACTCGCTGGCAAACAATGCAAACTGGTTGGTCCAGCCGCTCTTCTCAGTATAGACCTGCACCGGGAATATCGCGGTCGTGGGAGACTGGTTTGCAGTTATGGTGAGCTGTTTTGAGTACATGGCACCGGAACCCTCACCGACAAGCTGCGTGTACAGCTGCTGGTTAGAGGTGAGAAGCGCGTTTCCCTGCGCATCCCGCAGGGTATAGTCCAGAACTACCACATCGCCGGGTTTTACCGTGGCAAGCGATGAAATCCAGCTTGAACCCATCGCGGATACCACCATCAGTACGACAAAAAGTACACCTGCAACAATCGCAAGTACTTTTATCCACGCTTTCTTTGATTTCACTGCCTGTTTTTTTGCGCCCATTACTAAAATCCTCCTTATTAAGTCAATGTTTAACGGTCATAAACTATTCTGATAGGATCCGGATCGAGAGATTTCCCGGAACCTGTGGCACTTCGATGATCTTCTTCACCGGATGAAACCGACAACAATGCCAGAGCCGGTTTCAAAAATGGAGTACTGGAAGTCAGACGTTTGACGATTGCACCGGTTTCACGCACCGCTATCGAATAGCTCCACTGCCCCACCCATACCTTTTTTACCGATTCTTTAATGACATCAGCACCGGAAACTGTACTGATGGACAAAAAAAAGGTCAAGGATTATATGACCTATGATGTCGTCAGCGTGGATCTTCATGGCACGGTGCAATCTGTTATAGAGAAGATCCAGCAGACCAATCACGACGGTTTCCCGGTTGTTGACGGTTCGGCAGTGGTCGGGTACATCGCCGCCCGTGACCTCCTCTTTGTAAAGCCGGGCGAGACGATCGAACAGGCCATGTCTGGTGAGCTGATCGTCGCGGATCCCGAGATGGACATCACGGACGCAGCACGGGTGATCTTCAGGAGCGGTATCCAGAAGCTTCCCGTGGTGGATGAGAAAAACCACCTGCTCGGGATCATCTCCAATTCCGATGTGATCCGCTCACAGATCGAACATGTATCCCCGGAAAAAGTTTTCAATTTTATGACGACCTTAAAAAAACTCTACGGCGTCGATCCCACGCTCAACCGGGGCATTGTGCCTATCAAGGATCTGCTCCCCACCCAGTCCAAGATTTACGAGGACGAACTGGAGGGAAGGATCTATGAGATCAAAAAGGGGCTGGCCGAACCCATCATCGTGGTAAAAAGACCGGGCCGGATCATCCTCGTGGACGGTCATCACCGCGCAATAGCCGCAAAGAGGCTTGGCATAACGGCGCTTGATGCGTATATCATCGAGATCAGAGAGGACGTGGAACTCGGCATGGAGAGGACGGCAACCACGATGAATCTCAAGACACTCGATGACGTGCAGGTACTGGATTACGCCCGCCACCCGCTCGTTGCGATCACCCACCGGCTGGTAAAACGGGCCTGAATAAAAAAACGTATACTTTTTCTTAAGACCCTTCGCACCTGACGTCGAACTTTTCGTTGAGGATGTGCTCTTTTACGATAACACCCTCGGGAACCACGACTTCAGGCCAGACCCGGGTCTTTGAATGTACCACCACGTTGTTGCGCAAGACGACACGGGGGCCGATCACGGTATCGTTCTCTATGCAGCACCCTTCCCCGATCTGGGTATCATTGTCGATGATGCTTCCCGAGATCGTGGTATTAGCGCCTATGACTGCCCTGTTGTAGAGCGACGAGGAGAAGATCTTTGCATTGTTCCGTATGATGCACCGTTCACCGATGCTCGTGTAGGGGCCGATCAGCACGTTGTTCCCGATGGTCGTCCCTGCCCCGATTGCAACCGGCCCGATCACCCGGGTATTCTTGCCCAGAGTGATCGCGTCGCCAAGCTGCACCGGGCCCTGCACCCGTGCACCATGCATGGAAAGGTCGCCGATGATATCGGTGATCGTGATGTCCTGCAGTTTCCAGCGCTCAGCCTGACGGAGCGAGTGCGGGCTGCCCACATCGGTCCAGTTCCCCCGGGCAAACCAGCCTTTGAGGGGTTTGCCCTCGTCCATTAAATGGGGAAAAAGATCCCGGGCAAAATCGAATTTCTTTCCTGCAGGGATGTGATCAAAAACTTCAGACTTGCAGACGTACATTCCCGTGCTTGCGAGATTGGAGAATATCTCACCGGGGGATGGTTTTTCCTTGAACCGCTTTATCTCGTAGTTGACGTCGATTTCAGCGATACCATACTCGCCGGGATCGTCAATCGAAATAAGTCCTATGGAGGTTATTGCCTTCTCAGTCTTATGGAACCGGTAGAATTCAAGGACATTTAAATCGGTAACATGATCGCCGCCGACGACCAGAAAATCCTGCCCGTCCAGATACTTCTTGGCATTTCTCACACTGCCGGCTGTACCGAGCTTGGTCTTCTCGTGGACATAGGTGATATCGACGCCAAAGAGCGAGCCGTCACCGAGTGCCGCCTCGATATCCTTTCCCAGGTACCCAAGGGTCATCACCACTTCGCGGAACCCCATATTGGACAAGTGTGAGACAAGGTGCTGGATTGACGGTCGGTTGACAATCGGGATACAGGGCTTCGGACGTTCGAATGTGAGAGGGCGCAGGCGTGTTCCTTCGCCCCCGCACATGATACACACCTTCATGACTCTAATTTTGGCGTTGAACTGTTTTAAGTATAGTGCCGGAGATACTATGGGATACGAGAGGGTACCGCTATGGGATCTGATACATACCGGGAACTGGACGTTAAAGGTGGCACAGTCCAGTGCCTGCCGGAAAAACGGGAGCCGGTCGATTACTGTCGGCTCTGTATCCACAGCCGGGAGTTCAAAGTAAAAGGCCAGTACGTGAAATCCCCGTCACTGGCCTACTGCGTGAAGTGCCGGGTGACCGAAAATGTGGATCTCTCCAAAGTACAGGCAGTCAGGTGTGCGGACCGAAAGGGTGAGGGATTCCACAGCATCACGAACATCATCGGATAAATATCTCTCATGAAACACGCGGCGTCTCCCGCGATCCCCCTATTTTTTCATCAATGCAAGAATTGCAGCCATATCAACGTGCTGCTCGAAAAACATCGCAAGCGTATCGTAGGGATCGGTGCCACCCTGAATGATTGACGTAAAAGGCAACCCTTTTTTCCCGTAAAGATAGGAGAGCAGCGCATTTGCCGCGGACGGGTTTAAAAACAGCCCGTGCATGTAGGTGCCAAAGACGAGCCCGTCGGCACTTACCCGGCCATCGCCGCACAACGCCTCTTTATCCGTTCCCTCTCCGGTAACTCCCATGTGAATCTCGTACCCGGTCACCGTTCCCATAGAAGAGAGGATGGGCGGAACCGGACATGCATTGCGTTCCACCTGCGTGGTGTTTTTGGAATACGAGGAAAAACGGGTGACACAGTCAAGCAATCCAATTCCCTCATAAACTCCTGCGGCGGATTCAAAACCTTCGTCAACGAGGGTTTTTCCCAGCATCTGGTACCCCCCGCAGATCCCGATCACCGGCACGTTCCTCGCCCGCGCATCCCGCAGTTCGCGATCTGCCCCCTGTGCCCTGAGCGCGGCAAGATCATCGACAGTGTTCTTGGTACCGGGGATAATGATGCAGTCATACCCCGTCAGTGGGGCTCCGCAGGAAACGTACTCGACTGCCGCGTACTGTTCGAGCAGTTCGAAATCCGTAAAATTGGAGATATGGGGGAGCCGGACGACCGCAATCCGGACCGGAAACTCCCGGGCCGTTTTATCCCCGAGGGAAAGGGAGTCTTCACTGGGGAGCGGGAGGGTGAAATAGGGCACGACACCAAGCACCGGCACACCGGTGAGTTCTTCGATCATCTCCACCCCCGGGGCAAAGATGGCCGGATCTCCCCGGAACTTGTTGATGATGATCCCCTTCACCAGCGGCCGTACCGGTTCCGGCAGGAGTCGGATGGTGCCGTAGACCTGGGCAAATACTCCACCCCGTTCAATATCTGCCACGAGGATCAGGGGGATATTGAGTTTCTCGGCAAGCAGCGTATTTGCAATGTCCCGGTCGTACAGGTTGACCTCGGCTGCACCCCCCGCCCCTTCAACCACAACATGGCCATATTCCTCTTCAAGCCGCCGGAATGCCGCCACTGCTTCCGTGAGCAGGTAGGGAGTTTCCTTGTAGTACTCCGCTATCGGGACATCCTTATATGGGTGGCCGAAAAGCACTACCTGCGAGATACAGTCGCCCTTCGGCTTGAGCAGCACCGGGTTCATGTCGGTCGTGGGAGAGAGCCGTGCAGCCCATGCCTGCATCGCCTGTGCCATCCCGATCTCCCCGCCATCATCCGTAACAAATGAGTTCAGGCTCATGTTCTGGGACTTGAACGGCGCAACGCTTATCCCCCGGCGCACCAGGCACCGGCAGATCGCAGCCACCGTCACGCTTTTTCCCACGTGCGACGAAGACCCCACGACCATGAGCGACATACTCAATCATTGGATTGCCCCACATAAAACGAATACGTGTCGAAAAACAGCTGTAAACGCGGTTTACCAGCCGAATATCGTCCCGGCAATGCCAAGTAATAAATAACCAGAACTTAAAAATAGTTGTAATGATTGGTGGCATTTGCCCGACGTGTGGACTTCCCAGGGAATTGTGTATCTGTGAGGAGGTAGCAAAGGAACAGCAGCGGATCAATGTTAAAGTGAACAAACGCCGGTACGGGAAAGAAGTGACCGTCATCGAAGGACTCGACCCGACAGATATTGATCTCGAAGAACTTTCCAAGTTCATGAAAGGAAAACTCGCGTGTGGCGGTACCGTGAAAGGGAATTCTATCGAACTTCAGGGCAATCACCGTGACCGAGTAAAAGAGCTCCTCTCCCTGAAAGGCTATAGTACTGAAAACATCTCGTAACGGGACAGCTCCTGATATATTCTTATTTTTTGTTTTTTTACCGGCACGATATCAGCACCGGTTACCGGATTTGTGAGTTTTTTATCGTCTCTGACGATCCCGATTGCCGAAGACCAATTCCCCGTTTCAGACCGGGCTCTTCCCGGAATCAAAAATGGTTCACAATAACGGCGCACGAAAAAAGATCAGATGAAGAAGCGGAACACGACCCACGATATGATCAGCATAAGCGCCGAATACTTAAGACCTGCAATAACCCGTCCTTCACCCATCTGACCGGCGCAGAGACCAGAGAAAAATCCCTGGATCATCGCTGCATGGGAGAACAGCCGTTTGTACGCCGGGAGATCGATTCTTCCCATGAACTTGCTGCTGGCAGTTGTCGCCTGCGCCGCCATGCCCGCCGTGGACATCGTACTTAAAAAGGAACTCACAAGAACTGCGATAACAAACATGAAGACTGCCCATGAGACCAAGACGATGATCACGTAGATAAACATGTTATTCCGGCGTTCCTGGGAAAGGTTGACCACCTCAAAGGTATCGCTCGCTGCTGCACGGAGCACCTCGCTGATATCCCCGCCGGCCCTGCTTGCCTTTGCAATCAGGTCGACACTCCGGTCGGCAAGCGGTGTTCCCAGGTTCTTCCCAAACCGGTTCATGCCTTCAACAAAACCGACTCCCCAGGACATCTCGTTATCCAGTTTCCGGATATGGGGCGTCAGGGTACCATATTCTGCGCCGGCGACAAGGTGAACAGCATTGGGAAGCGTCATCCCGGAATCGTTCATCCCGGCAAGGTCGCGGAAGAAGTTGGGGAGGGCCTCCTCGAGATTTTTTATCCGCCGCTGTTCCCTGAAATCAAGAATCGCCAGAGGAATAATAGAGATAAGTATCGCAAGCACTGCAAAATCATCGATGACTGTCGAAGTAAAGAGCACCTTGATACCGTACATCTTCACCATCGAAATAAACCCGCCGATAAAGACGATCAACGACAGGGGAACACAGGCAATGAGGATATTAACGGGTTGTTCTGTGAGAACCCTGATGGGATGTTTGAAGAATCGCCCGATTCCTTCCCGGCTCTTCCGTTCACCTTCAAGCCTGGCAGTGATCGTATTGAGTTCCCCTTCAACTGAATCCATCTCTGCGCGGGTAAGCGGGAGGGGGGGCTGAGAGGCAGGGTCCTTTTTTTGTCCGAGTATTCCCGTGAACGTATCTTTGAATGCCATATCAGGTCTCCGGGGTCATGGAACTGATCATTATGATGAACATCATTGTGCCAAAGGGAATCATCATATAGATAATGATATAGAGGAACATCGGACTTGAATTCCCTCCTCCAAGAACCGACATGATCGACTGGATAATGATCAAAAAGAGCGTGCCAGCCACCATTGCCGTCACGTATGATTCCGAGATTAATGCGAGCGTATCCAGGAACATTTTCTGGGTCTGGCGGTTCTCCAGGGCGTACTGATTAGCCTTGTTGCGGAAATAGTCCGTAAGGTTCCCTCCGCTGGAGATACTGGCCATCGAACCCTGTAAAAATTCTTTCATCCGCCGAGAGGGAGTGCTTGCAGAGACGATCCTGAGTGCATCAATAAGATCTCTCCCGAAGATATCAATCTCCCGTGCGATATACCGCGCTTCAACAGAACTCTCGCCATAGATCGGGCTGTCCCCCAGCAGGCGGAAGATCTCCGCCGGGGTGATACCGGCAGTGGACATGGAGGTGATATAGTTGATAGCGTAGGGCAGAGTTGCATCGATATTCCGGCGCCGGTTTCCAGCGAGTACCGAGGGGTACACGAGAAACACTGCATACGTCATCCCACCAAAGACCAGGAGCGAGAAGATAATCACAAAAACAGTCCCGATAATGAGACTGTGCTGGGATAAAAAGAGGAGCGACGCAGGAACCGCTCCTTTGTATTTTATGAGGTTGGGGAGCTTGAGGAGCCAGGTAAAAAATCCCAGTACTACCGCTGAGAGAAGACCAACAAGGACAGAACTGACGATGGCAGTAGAAACATATACTTCAAACGCGGTTTTAAGCCGGGCCGATATAAGGTCATTGCGGAGCTGGGAGTACTGTTCCCGCCTCGCTTTCATCTTCATACCGAGCAGGTTGAAGCAGAACCGTTCAAAACTATTCATACAGGTCCTTCCTTACACGTTCGATAACAACTTCCG
>Ga0181529_10007248_pt1 | contig 11096 bp, 8 predicted proteins | sample PEATcosm2014_Bin_36_FD_119763 | JGI IMG/M metagenome (GOLD analysis project Ga0181529, IMG submission 119763) | Peatland microbial communities from MTU Mesocosm Facility, Houghton, MI, USA - PEATcosm2014_Bin10_30_metaG | ecosystem: Environmental > Terrestrial > Soil > Wetlands > Peat | place... | reverse complement strand
AGTTATGTCCAATATCCACAGTATCGGAACAGGCGGACGTTGCCTAATTTGGACAGCAGTGGTTGACAACCTGCCCCACACAAAGGATCTCTCACTCGTACTGCAGCGCCACGACCGGATCCAGGCGGGCGGCTTTCAACGCGGGCCAGGTGCCGAAAAACAGGCCGACGCCGACGCTCACACATACGCCCAATACCGCCGACCATAACGGCACCGAGGTCGGCAGACTCGGGAATACCAGGCGGATGATCAGCGAGACCAGCCAGCCCAGCGTCATCCCCAGCAGGCCGCCCATGCCCGTCAGCACCACGGCTTCCGTGAGAAATTGCACCACGATGTCCGAGCGGCGCGCGCCGATGGCTTTGCGGATGCCGATCTCCTTGGTCCGCTCCGTCACCGACATCAGCATGATGTTCATCACGCCGATACCGCCCACCAGCAGACCGATGGAACTCATCGCCACCATCACCATGGCCACGGTTCCGGTGATGCGATGAAAATCGTCGAGCATCTGGCTGCCCGTCGACATCCAGAAATCGTCGGGCTTGTTGGGCGGCGTCTTGCGCAGGGTGCGCAGCGCGGCTTCGGCTTCGTCCATGGCGCGGTCCACCATGCCTTTGCGCGCCAGGATCACGAACATGATCTGGTTGGCGTTAGGAAAATACTTGTGCATGGTGAAATAGGGCAGCAGCACGCGCCGATCCTCCGCTCCCGGGAAATTTACCGTCCGGCCGATCACCCCCACAACCTGCAACTGGTGGCCATCCACCTCGATCCATTTGCCGATCGGATCGCCGGTCTGGAACAACGTCTTATACACATGCTCGCCGATCACCACCACGGGCTGATGATGGAGGTTTTCCTCGTCGCTGAAGAAGCGGCCCCACAGCACCTTCTGCGCGCCGCCCTGCGCATAGCCCTCTTCGGTCCCGGCGATTTCCACATTGTAGAGATCGCGGCTGCCCAGCTTGGCGCTGTCCACCCATCCGCCCTCGCCGAAGGTATTGGGGCTGAACAGGTAGGGCGACACGTGCTCCACCGACGGGCAGCGTTCCTGCAGCGCTTCCCCCATCTCCCAGGTGTAGTGCTTGCGCTTGAATTCCTCGCCCGTAATCACGCCGCGGAACCCCAGATTGAACTGGAACGAGAAAATGGTCTCGGGACCGAACGCCGTGGTGAGATCGGTGATCACGCCGTTGACGCCGGTGATGATAGATCCCACGGCGATGACCGTTCCGGTGCCGATGATCACGCCCAGCACCGTCAACAGGCTGCGCATTTTGTGCTCGCGCACGGTGGTGAGCGCCATGGCGGCGGAGGAGCCAATGGAAAACAGCGTCATCGTTCCCACCTCAGGGCGTGAATCGGATCGAGTTTGGCCGCTTGCCGCGCCGGATAGACGCCGAAGAACAGTCCGACCAGGGCCGTCACCCCGACGCCGATGAAAATCGCCGACGGCGGCACCGCCATAGGCATGCCCACGCCGACGCGGATGAGCAGCGTGAACAGCCAGGCCAGCGCCACGCCGATCAATCCGCCGGTGGCCGAGAGCAGCGACGATTCGATGAGGAACTGGCGCAGGATATCAGCGCGGCGCGCGCCCACTGCCTTGCGGATGCCGATTTCGTAGGTCCGTTCCGTCACCACCGCCAGCATGATATTCATGATCACCACGCCGCCCACCACCATAAATATGGAAACGATGCCCACCGCCATGGTGGCCAGTACCTTGGTGAGCTGATCCCAGAGCGCTACCAGCGAGGACGACGCCAGCAGCCCGAAATTATCCTCCTGGTTGGGACGCAGCTTGCGGAACGCCCGCAGCAGGGCGCGCACCTCGTCCTGTGCGTCGCCCAGACGATCCTGAGTGATGGCCAGGCCGTTGAAGTTGATCTCGGGGTGGCTGCCGAACGTTTTGAAAAACGTGCCGGCGGGAATCATCACGAAATTGTCGCGGGAGAAGCCAAAGACCGAACCACGCTTGGCGGCCGTTCCCACCACCGCGAACTGGCTGCCGTCGAGGGTGACGATCTTGCCCAGCGGGTCGGTATCGGCGAAGAATTTGGCGCGCACGTCCTCGCCGATGAAGACGACATCGGTGTGCCGCTGGTCGTCGATATCCGTCAGAAACCGCCCCGTCGCCACGCCGATATCGGAAATCACGCCGATGTTGGCGGTGACGCCGGACAAATCCACGGAGTCCAGCTTCTGGCCCTTATAGCGGACGCTGACGGAGGATCCCGCCTGCAGGCCGAACTCGCGCGACAGCGTAAGATGGCTCTTCAGATATTGATACTCGTCGGTGCGGAGCTTGGGATTCTTCTTATCCAGCTCCAGCATTTTCTTGGGATCGAAATCGCCCAGCAGCGGGATGCGCTGCACCTGGTAGCCGTCGGTGCCCATGTCGGAGACGGTATTGGCGACGTAGACGTCCATGCCGTGCACCAGCGACATGACCACGATCAGCGTGGTGGTGGCGAGGATGACTCCGAGGAGCGTGAGGAAGCTCCGCAGTTTGCTGGAAACCACGGACCATACGGCGACCTTGAACGCCTCGCGGTACGAGGCCAATACGCGCATAGGCTCTCTTGCTTGATAGCACGCATTCAGGCGCGGGGGCAACCGGACGAGGCGTGCGCGACGTGGAAGTGAACGATTCGTCGGAAGCCGCGGCCATAATCTAAGCCCGCAGGGCGAAAGAGGATAGCCCACGGCGTGAGCCGTCGGAATCCCGGATCCAGCCTGACCAGTCCCGGGACGGGACGAAAGAACGTTCCGCTCCGTGCCGCGGCTTGCGGAGCGCCGGCATCGTTCCCACGGCTGACGCCGTGGGCTAATTTCTTGCGCCCCGCGGGCTTCCCGCCACTTTCACGTGGCACCCCCTTTACCGCAGCGGCGGCGTGGAGGCCGGCGGACGGCGATGGTGCGTGGCCTGCTCGTAGGCGTACGCGAAGCGGATGAGCGTGGCCTCGCTCCAGGCGCGGCCGTAAATGGTCATGCCGGCGGGCAGCGTGCCGCCGCGGCTGTACCCCATGGGCACCTGCACGGCGGGAAAGCCGGTGGTGGGCGAATAGAACTGGCTGTTGTCGCCGGGCGGCGTGTTCAAATCGCCGATGAGGCGCGGCGGATTGCTCCAGGTGGGATAGACGAACGCGTCCAGCTTCAGATGGTCCATAGTCTTCACCACGGCGTCGCGCACTTTGTCGCGATACTCCGCGTCGGCCTTGCAGGCGGCCGAATCCGGCCCGTTCTCGGGACCCTTTTCCGCCTGGTCGAGCCGGAACTGCGCCGAGGGATGGAACAGCCCCGACCGCAGAATCTCGGTCAGCGTCTTCCTGGGCACCTTGTCGCCTCGCGCGGCCAGGAAGCGATTGAGATCGTACTTGAAGCCCATGCACGGACCGGCGCCGCCGCCGCGGCGGATGGAGTTGAGACCCTCCACGGTGGCCGGATCGACGATGGTGGCGCCCGCGCGCCGCAGGTCGTCCACCGCGGCCAGGAAGATCTTCACGATTTCGGGATCGGTGGTGGAGCGCTCGTAGGCCTGGCGCAGCACGCCGATGGTGGCGCCTTTGAGCGCGTCGCGATCGAGATGCGCCAGGTAGTCCTGCGACAGATGGGCGGGGGCGGCGGAAGTCACCGGGTCGTCGGGATCCTCGCCGACTACCACTTGAAAGATGCGGGCGGCGTCTTCCACAGTGCGCGCCATGGGGCCGGCGATATCGGCCAGCAGACTCAGCGGAAACACGCCGGCGCGGCTGGTGAGTCCCATGGTGGAGCGAATGCCCACCAGCGCCTGGTGCGACGACGGCCCGCGGATGGAGTTGCCGGTGTCGCTGCCCAAGCCCGCCAGTCCCAGGCTGGCCGCGACGGCCGCCGCGGTGCCGCCGCTCGATCCGGCCGTCACGCGGTCGAGCGCGTAGGGATTGCGCGTGTAGCCGGGCAGGATGGAATTCACCGTCTCATACGGGCTGAACGCCCACTCCGCCATATTCGATTTCGCCAGCACGATGGCGCCGGCTTCCTTGATGCGGCGCACCAGGAACGCGTCCTTCTCCGGCAGGTATCCGGCGAAGGCCAGGGCGCCGTCGGACGTCTGCAGCCCGCGAGTCTCGAAGTTGTCCTTGACGATCATGGGGACGCAATCGAGCGGCTTGGTCGGCCCCGACTGCGCGAAGCGGCGATCCATTTCGTCGGCTTCCTTGGTGGCGTCGGGATTGAGCACCACGATGGAATTGATGGCCGGGCCGTTTTTGTCGTAGGCGGCGATGCGTTTGAGGTACTGATCCACCAGCGCCCGGCAGGTCAGTTTGCCGGATTTCATGGCGTCGTGCACCTGCGCGATGGTGGCTTCCTCCACTTCGAACGGCGCCGCGGTTTGCGCGAAGAGTGAAACGGCGGTGAACGCCAGTCCCCCCAGTCCTCGAATCATCAGATTATTGTAGGGCATGAGGGCGGGCCGCTCCTTCACAGTCGCGGTTCCAGGGATTGCGTCGCCGTCCCACATGACATAGACTATCTATGTGACTCGCGGCCAGCGTGATGAAATCCCCTCGGGAACGCTCGATCTGCTGATCCTGAAGACTCTCGCCCGGCACGGCGAACTGCACGGATTCCAGATCGCCGATTCCATTCAGTCCACCACCGAAGACGTGCTGCAGGTGGAAGAAGGGTCGCTCTATCCCGCCCTGCAGCGCATGCTGCTGAAGGGCTGGCTGCGCGGCGAATGGGGCAAGACCGAGGGCAACCGCCGCGCGCGCTACTACAATCTGACGGCGGAAGGCCGCAAGCAACTGGAGCGCGAGACCGAGCGCTACAGCCGCGTGTCGCAGGCCATTGCGCGCATTGTGGAGCCGGCATGAGGGAATGGCTGCGGCGCGTCCGCTATCTGTGGCGTCGCGACCAGGCGGCCGAGGATCTGCGCGACGAGATGCGCCTGCACGTGGAGCTGCGAGCCCGCCAGTTGCGCGAACGGGGATTGGCGGGGGACGACGCGCAATCCGCGGCGCGCCGGCAATTCGGCAACCGCGGACAGTGGGAAGACCGCAGCCGCGAAATCTGGGGGTGGACCGTGTGGGAGCGAGTGGTTCAGGACTTTCGCATGGGCGTGCGCGCGCTGCGCAAAACGCCGGGCTTTACGTGCGTCGCGGTGCTGACGCTGGCCGTCGGGCTGGGCATGAACACGGCGGTCTATAGCGTGGTGAATGCGGTGATGCTGCGCCAACTGCCCTATGCGCGGCCGGGTCAACTGGTCTCGCTGTGGGAAGAGCATCCGCCGGATCACGATCAGTTCAGCAGCCACGGCGACGGGCTGAACTTGGCCGGCGCGCAGACGCGCACCTCGGTGGCGGTGGCCAATCTGGCGGACTATTCCGCCAGCCAGACGATGGCCGGCATGGCCAGCTTCGATGGCACCGGCATGAACCTCACGGGAATCGGCCTGCCGGAACGCGTCTCCGGCCTGGCTGTGTCCGCGAATTTCTTTGCGGTGCTGGGCGTCGAGCCGCTGCGCGGCCGCGACTTTCGGGCGGAGGACGACACCCCGAACGCCCCCGCCGTGGTGCTGGTGTCTTACGATTTCTGGCAGCGCCGGCTGGGCGGCGATACCGAGGTGCTGGAGCGTTCGGTGATGCTCGACGGCCGTCCGAGCCGCATCGTCGGCGTGCTGCCGCGCGGCTTTCAGTCGCCTTCGGAACTGGCCGAGGGCGTGGCCAGGGAGCTCTACGTGCCGGCTGCCTACACCGCGGAGCAGCTACACGATCGCGACGATCATGGCGTCGCCGTGGTGGCCCGTTTGCGGCCGGGCGTGACGATGCGCAGCGCGCAGGCCGATCTGAAAGTGATTCAGGCGCGGCTGGCGCGACAATTTCCCGCTACCAACAAAGAGATGTATCCGGTGATCGGAGCGCTGCGCGACGACGTAGTGAAAGGGACCGGCACGGCGCTGTGGTCGCTGCTGGGCGCGTCGGGACTGCTGGTGTTGATCGCCTGCCTGAATGTGGCGAACCTGCTGCTGGTGCGCGCCACGGGACGGCGTCGTGAACTGAGCGTGCGCCTGGCGATGGGGGCCAGCCGGATGCGCCTGGTGCGGCTGTTTCTGGCGGAGAGCCTGCTGCTGGCGGCGGCCGGCTGCGCCGCCGGAATGCTGGTGGGAATGGCGCTGACCCGCGCTTTGATCGCACTGGCGCCGGCCGACATTCCGCGCATCGAAACCACCACCATGGATTGGACGGTGTTCGCCGTGGCGGCGGCTATCGCAATTATCACCGGAGTCCTTTTCGGCATGGCACCGGCGTGGCAGGCGTCGCAGACGCGGCCGGTGGAAGCGCTGAAGACGGCGGCGCGCAGCTCCGGCGGGAAGGCGCAATGGCGCTGGCGCGCGTCGCTCACGGTCGCCGAAGTGGGCCTCTCGCTGGTGCTGCTGGTGGGCGCGGGACTGCTGCTGCGCAGCTTCGCCGTAGTGATGGGCGTGGACCTGGGCTTTCGCGCCGATCGCGTGCTGGCCATGAACATCAGACTGCCGCAGTCGCACTACCCGTCGGCCGGCGACCGGCTGCGGTTCTTCGAAGCGCTGGAATCGCGGGTGCGCGCCTTGGCCGGCGTGGAGGCCGTGGCCTACGCCAATCGCATGCCGATGCGCGGCAGCTGGCGCTCCGGCTTTCAACTCGACGGTAGCGTCGACGAGTTGACGGCCGATTTCCAGACGGTGAACGCGGGCTATTTCGAGACCTTCGGAATCGCGCTGCTGCGGGGGCGCCTGCCGACGGCGCACGATCGCGAAGGCCAGCCGCCGGTAGCGGTAGTGAACCAGGCGTTCGGACGAGTGTTTCTGCATGGCCAGGACCCGCTGGGCCACGAGTTTCTGTACGGGGACAATGCGCGGGTGCGGATCGTCGGCGTGGTGGCCGACATTCGCCGCGGAGGCAAGACCGCGGCGGTGCTGCCGGAAGTCTACCTGTCGGCCGCGCAGACCACGCTCTACCCTGTGCGCCTGGCCGATTTTGCGGTGCGCACGGCGGGCAATCCGCTGCTGCTGGCCGATGCGATCCGGCGGGAAGTTCTGGCCATCGACAAGGACCAGCCGGTGGTCCACGTGCGCTCCATGGCCCAGGTGGTGGATGAATCGGTGGCGCAGCGGCGGTTCCAGATGCTGCTGCTGGCGGTGTTCGCGGCCGTCGCGGTGGCGCTGGCGGTGATGGGGATTTACGGCGTGTTGTCGTACTCCATGGCGCAGCGGACGGGCGAGTTGGGAATTCGCATCGCGCTGGGCGCGCGTCCGCGCGGCATTGTCGGCCTGGTGATGGGGCAGGCGGGCCAACTGATTGCGGCGGGGCTGGTGCTGGGACTCGGGGGCGCGCTGGTGTTGACGCGGTTTCTGGAATCGCTGCTGTTTCAATTGCGCAGCACGGATTGGGTGACGTACGCCGGCGCCGCGGCGGTGTTGGCGGTGGCCGCGGGCGCGGCGGCGCTGGTGCCGGCGATGCGGAGCGCGCGCGTCGACCCGATGGCGGCGCTGCGGGAGGAATAGAGGGCCGGTGGGACACGCCGCGCGACGAATCGTAACCGATTGATCTTGGGAAGTAAGGTGAACGTGAGGCGAGTTTATGCGCTATACGAACTTTGTACGCGCGTCTGAGCGGATGGCAGTCCGATTTCTGTTAGCGGGCTTCGCCGCATCTGGGGCCGTTGCCGACATTGGGCCGACGCCCGGCAGCTACGATCTCTCCGCGTTGTTCGCGAAGGCCGACGCAGTCTGTGTGGGCCGGGTCGAGCATCCGATCGAAAAACGGTCCGGGGCCGAAGGGCTTGTGAATGCGGTGTCCCGCACTGTCGGCCTGCTGGCGCGCCGCTGCTACAAGGGGAACGTCTCCGCGGGCGACACGATCGCATACACGACTCACGTTCCAGGGATCCACACGACCGACGTGGACCTCCCTGCCGGCGGTGAAGTTCTGGTCTTCCTCAACGAAACCCGGCCGCACGTGTTCACGTTGGCGTTTCCGTTCTGGGGAAAGTTGGAGGATGCGTCCCTGGGAACGCTTGCCCAGGGACCGGGCACGGGGCTGGAGCAACTGCAGCGCGATATCGTGGCGAGCACAAACGGGGTAACGGACCGGCGCGTTTTGGGTGGCAATTTCCGGGTTCTTCACGGCTTTCCCGCTCTCTCCGACGAGGCGCTATCGCTTCTACGCTCTTACTCCCACAGTGCCGATCCGAACGTCGCACTGGGGGCCTTCGCGGCGCTTGCGAAGGCCGGGAACCCCACGGATCTGTTTGCTCTGTGCGAGTATGTAAGCGCCCCAGGACGGGCGGCAGCCTCGGCGCAGGGGTACTATAACTTCACGTCGATCGGGGAAATCCGGAGACCGGAAGCCCGCGGCGCGTTGGAATGCCTCGCCCGAGCGCCCGCGCCAAGCCCCCGCCTGAACGCAATGGATGGCATCCGGGGCATCGGCTCCGCCGAGAGCGTTCCGGAACTGATTCGGCACCTGGACGACAGCAATTCTCTGATGCAATACCTTGCGGTCGTCACCTTGTGGGAGATTGTCCGAAGACCGGACGAAGTCGGTCCCAGCATTCCCATGTTTGAAGGGGATAAGAGCAGGTTCATCCAATCCTGGAAGCGCTGGTGGAACGATACAGGCCGCCGTTTGTATCCCGATTCGGAGCGCCATTAAGATCTGCCCGTCCCTCAGCGGCGACGCGCGGCGGATGGCCCGTCTTTCGTCGGCCGCTCCCTGGCGGTCGCGGTTCCAGACAAATCCCCTTAGACGATGCCGTTCTCCAGGCCGACGCGGCGGAGCTCCATCTGGATGCGGATGAGGATGCCGTGGAACATCGGCTGGAAGAGCGGCGACGGCTCGGCTTCGCGGGCGTCGCGGGACACCTCGCGCAGGGCGGAGACGACCTCCGTGATCTGCCGGTCGATGGCGTCCAGGCGTTCGGAGAGGATGGGCAGGACGGCCGGCGCGGGCAGGGCGCGCTGCGCGTCGCGCACCGTCTTGGCCACCTTCTGCACGTTGGCGGAATTCAGCTCCAGCACTTCCTCGTGGAAATGGAGCGCCTTGTCCTGGATGTAGGGCGCGACCAGGCGGTAGGTGTCGGCCGAGATGCGCACGGATTGGGTGTGTTCGAAGTAGTCGGGGCCGAACTCTTCCAGCAGGCGGATGAGATTGTCGGCCTGGGTGCCGCTGATCTTGAGATGCAGCGGACAAAACTCATTCCAGGTGAGGTGGAAGCGTTCGTGGACTTTCTGGTTGCGGGCCTGCCGGATGGCGCCCGCCTGCGCCGCGGAGCAACGTCCGGCGATGGTTCCGAAGGCAATACTTTGTCCGAGAACCTTTCCTAGTTCGAGGGATACGGCGTCATCCGACGCGGGTGTGGTTTCCAGTTCCTTCATCGATTTCTTGACCCGTGGCAAGACTCTTGCCACGGCACTCTCCTAAATGATTGAAAATAGGGGGCTGGCTTGAGGCATTTGGCAAGACTCTTGCCACGGCCCCTCCTCGACTCCACCATCCCATGCGAGGTTCGAAAAGCGGGGTCGCGGGATTGGCGAAATCCCCGGCAAGCTACTGAGGGGTGACGAGTTAAAAATATTTTCAAATTCTGTGACTGGGAAACTGCGGAAGGAAAAAGAAGAGGAAGATCGCAAGAAGAAGTGAACGCCGTTGTGGGGCAGAATGGCATTCTGCGGCCGAGCGATACTCGGCCTGTCGACACCCGCTCGTTGCCGACCAGGCCGAGTACCACTCGGCCGCAGGCTGCCAGCCTGCCCCACATAAGGCACTAAATGAGAAGCACTAAATAACTGAGCGTCTATTCTTCGGGCTTCTCTTCGTCGTGTTCCAGGCCCTGCTGACGCGCTTTCAGGCGCTCTTCGCGGCGCTTGGCGCGGTCGGCGGCGCGCTTCACCAGCTCGGAACCGACCAGCTCGATCATGGCCTGCTCGGCGCCGTCGCCTTTGCGATTGCCCAGACGAACGATGCGTGTGTAACCGCCGTTGCGCTGGCCGAAGCGCGTGCCCAGCTTGTCGAACAGCTTCTTCAACGCATCCGGCGTGCGCAGCACCATGGCCGCCTGGCGGCGCGTGTGCAGCGTGTCTTTCTTGGCGAGCGTGATCATCTTTTCGACCAGCGGGCGAACGGCCTTGGCCTTGATCACGGTGGTGATCACGCGCTCGTGCTCAATCACGCTGGTGGCGAGATTTCGCAGCAACGAGTTGCGGCTGTCTTTCGGCCGCTTTAATTTAAATCCGGCAACCCTGTGTCTCATGGCTAGTCCTCAATTTGATCCTGCGGATTCTCGTCGTCCATCGGATAGTCCGGCAGCGCGCCGCCCGGCTGCTGCGGCGGGGCTACCAGGCGTCCGTGGGCATCGATGCGCATGCCCAGCGAGAGACCCATGTTGGCGAGGATTTCCTTGATCTCGTTCAGCGATTTGCGGCCGAAATTCTTGGTGCGCAGCATTTCGGCCTCGGTCTTCTGCACCAGCTCGCCGATGGTCTGGATGTTGGCGTTCTTCAGGCAGTTGTAGGAACGGACGCTCAATTCCAGCTCTTCCACGGAGCGGTTCAGCACTTCGTTCATCTTGTCGAGGCCGCGTTCGGAAACCTCTTCGGTGGCCTCCGGCACTTCCTCGAAGTTGATGAAGATGGACATGTGGTCTTTGAGCAGCTTGGCGGCGAAGCCGATGGCGTCCTGCGGCGATACAGCGCCGTTGGTCCAGACTTCCAGCGTCAGCTTGTCGTAATCGGTCATCTGCCCCAGGCGCGCGGCTTCCACCGCGAAGTTGACCTTGCGCACGGGGGAATGCACGGAATCGATGGGGATGTAGCCCAGGGCCAGGTCCTCGTCGAAATTCTTGTCGGCGCTGACGTAGCCGCGGCCGCTCTTCAGGCGCATTTCGATGGACAGCTTGCCGCCTTCCGAGACGGTGGCCACGTGGACATCGCGGTCCAGCACTTCCACGTCGGCATCGGTTTCAATCTGGCCGCTGCGCACGTCGCCGTGATGGTCCACGGAGAGGCGCACGGTTTTGATTCCTTCGCCCATGATCTTGAAGGGAATCTGTTTGAGGTTGAGAATGATATCGGT
>Ga0181529_10007245_pt1 | contig 11099 bp, 9 predicted proteins | sample PEATcosm2014_Bin_36_FD_119763 | JGI IMG/M metagenome (GOLD analysis project Ga0181529, IMG submission 119763) | Peatland microbial communities from MTU Mesocosm Facility, Houghton, MI, USA - PEATcosm2014_Bin10_30_metaG | ecosystem: Environmental > Terrestrial > Soil > Wetlands > Peat | place... | reverse complement strand
CGCCGTCAGCCTTGTGGGCATACGTATTCACTCACGCGACGGAATATGCTGGCCTTCGCGGGCGGGGAATTGAACTATGCCCTCATGGCCCTGGAAGCGGCTGCGATGGCGCGGTTGATCATCGAGCGTCCACTCTTCCAGAGAAGGAAAAGCGAACGGGAATCGGGCACCTAGTCCAAATACCCACAACCTATTCAAAGAACATCAGATGAGCTGCGCACAGGAGCATGGCTTAAAGAGCCGGCCACTGGTTTCGACGACTCCCGTTGAAAACCGATCCAAGGCCTCATAGGCGAGATTCACCGCTTCCTAACCGTTCCCTGATGGGAAGCTCGGAAGGTCGACGCATAAATTCAGGGAAATCGAAGCAAAAGGAGCATAAGCCATGGAAATGATTGTTCGGGAACACGGCGAAAAAGAGAGCCTTATCGTGCATCTTCGGGGGGAGTGCGATCTCTACAGCGCTCCCAGCCTAAAGGCCGCGATGCTGAAAAAATTCGAAGCGGGCGTGAGGCGCATTTTGTTCGACATGGCGGATCTCCGCTACCTCGACAGCAGCGGCGTGGGAGTCATCATCTGCCTCCTTCAAGCCGCTAAAAGATTAGACGGCGAAATTCGCTTTAGAGGCCTAGCCGCGGGTCCCCGGCGAGTCCTCGAGCGGACAAACCTGCTGCCCTTTATCAGGGAAGTCAGCAGTCACTCTGATAATGCGCCAGTCCAGGTCTCGGCAAGTTGATGTCCCGAGCGGAGTGAATCCTCCATCCGGCTCCGCAGGGAAGGGTAATCTACGCTACCCTCATGCGATCGCCACGACTGGCGCGCACGAGGGTCCGCGGCCCCAGATTCACTTGGCTCGCTGGGCTCCGCGCCCAATCGTCAAGAAAGCGTCCTTGTTTACGCCGCTCCGGCCTGCTGTTTCGGGTCGGGAAATTCCGCGCAGCGCTCTCGCGCTGGCATAAATCGCCTCAATCGCTATACTTGAGGGCAGGTCGCCGGTCGGCGGTTCGCATGGAGTCGTCTTGGAAGATAACGATAGGTACTTGGAAGAATTCGAATCGGCCCTCGTGGGCATGGACCACGACCGAGCGAGAGGGATATTCATGCGTGGAGTCGAGTCCGACGGACCGATTCCCTCGTTGGAAAGCCTGGTGAGCCCAGCCCTCGAGCGCATCGGGAGCCTCTGGGAATCGGGGCGGCTGGCCCTATCCCAGGTATACTTGGCCGGTCGCATGTGCGAAGAGCTAGCGCTCGCCGTCCTGCCCGCCGGCAGTCACGAGAGGATTCGAGACCCTTCGATGGCCCTCGCCGTCTTCGAGGATTACCACACGCTCGGCAAGCGCATGGTGCACGCCGTGCTGCGCGCCGAGGGCTACGCCGTCGCCGACTGGGGCCAGGTCGATCGAGCGATGGCTCTCGAGCGGCTTCGAAGCGAGAGGGTGGAAATCCTCCTCCTCTCCTGCCTCATGCTCTCCTCGGCTCTGAGGATAGCCCAGCTTCGCGAGGCCATCGAGTCCGAGGGCCTGGCGATCAAGCTGGTCGTCGGAGGGGCGCCGTTCCGCCTCGATCCCGACCTGTGGAGGGAAGTCGGGGCCGACGCCATGGGCAGCTCGGCATCGCAGGTCACGGCCATCGTCAGAGGCCTTGCGGTGAGGGCGGGATGAGCGCGGGCGCGGGGCGTAAGGTCACCGCCCTCGAGCGGGTGCTCGTCAGCCTTGGCTTCAAGGAGCCCGATCGCGTCCCTTTCTTCCTTCTCCTTACCACCCACGGCGCCCGAGAGCTGGGCATGTCCATACGCGACTATTTTTCCGATCCGGAGGCCATGGCCGAGGGACAGATACGAATGCAGCGCCGCTATGGCCACGACAGTCTGTACGCCTTTGCCTATGCCGCGATCGAGATCGAGGCCTGGGGCGGGGACGTGGGATTCGTCGTCGACGGTCCTCCCAACGCGGCAAGCCTCTTGGCCTCGGATGCAGCGGGCATAGATCGCCTGCGAGCCCCGGCCATCGGCGATTGCCCCTGCCTGGAGCGGATGCTCGAGGCCATCCGGCTCATGAAGGAGCGCTCGGGCGAGGAGCTGCCCATCATCGGCGTCGTCATGTCCCCCTTTTCGGCGCCCATCATGCAGATCGGCTTCTCGGCCTACCTCGACTTGATCCACGAGGATCGGGAGCGCTTCTGGCGCCTCATGGCCCTCGATAGAGACTTCTGCGCGCGTTGGGCCAACGCCCAGCTCGAGGCCGGGGCGACGGCGATCTGCTATTTCGACCCCTTCTCGTCGACGGACATGGTGCCGAGGGAGCTCTACCTGGAGACAGGCTATAGGATCGCCTGTCAGACTATCGCGTCCATCCAGGGCCCGACAGCCACGCACTTCGCCTCCGGCCGCGGGCTATCCCTCATCGGGGACGTGGTCGAGACCAAGACGGCCATCCTAGGGATCAGCGCCCTGGACGACCTGGGCGAGGCGAAGCGGATCTCCGACGGCAGGATCGCCCTGTTGGGCAATCTCGACGGCATCGCGATGCGGAACTGGAGCGGGGAAGACGCCGAGCGCGAAGTCAAGCAGGCGATACGGGCAGCCGGCCGGGGCGGCGGATTCATCCTCTCCGACAACCATGGCGAGATCCCCTGGAGCGTTCCCGAGTCGGTCCTGGACAGCGTTGCGGAGGCCGTTCGCGCCTGGGGGACCTACCCGCTGGACTGGGTTCGCTGACAATGCCGATTCTCCCCTCGCTTTCCGTGTGCGAGCATTTTCGTCCCGAGGTCGAGCGTTTCCTGGCCGATAGCGGTCTCTCCTGCCAGATGGGCTCGCCTCCGTGTCTCGACCATTGCGCTAGCTGCGCTCGGGGCGTCGACCGGCCGAGCTCGGCGCTCGGTTTCGATCTCGTCGCCCCGCCCTCGCTCATCGAGAACCTCCTCCGAGAGGGGGCCTATTTGGTGAGTCCCGGCTGGCTCCTCGACTGGGAGGGTCGGGTCGGGGCTTGGGGCTTCGAAGCCGAGGAGCTGAAGGCCTTCGCCCGCGAGTCGATGAGGAGCGTCTGCCTCCTGGACACCATGGTCCTCGCGGGAAGCGGCGAGAGGCTGGCGGCCTTCGCCGACGCGCTCGGACTCCCGGCGACGCGCGTTCCTCTCGGGATGGACTACTGCTCGTCTCGGCTCAGGAAGCTCCTCGAAGGGACGGGCGAGACGGGGAGCGGAGAGCCGGGGCAGGCGCGCGGGCCGACGACGATCGCCGATTTCGCCATGGCCCTGGACCTCATGTCCCAGCATCTTTCGTTCGAGACCGAGGCCGAGGCGATCCAGCGGATCCTCGCCATCTGCGCCATGCTCTTCGCCCCCGGAGGACAGAGCTTCGTGCGCTACTCCTCCGCCTCTCCCGTCGGCCTCGATCGGCCCCTCGCGGACGAGGCCGAAGTGGAGGCCGAAGCGGCGGCGCTTTGCTCCGCTCTCGCCGGGAGCCGCGGGATCGTCGACTATCGGGAGGGATTGGCCCTTCCCCTGGACTTTCAGGAAAGGCGCTTCGGCCTCCTCGTCCTCGAGGACTTCGCCATGCCCGGGCAGAGGGACGGTTATCGGAACCTCCTCCATTCTTTGCAGCCCATGTTCACGCTCCTCATCAGCAACGCCCGCTATTTCGAAACAATAAAAAATGACGAGAGGGCCCTGCGCTCGAGGCAGGAAGAGCTCCAGGGCATGCTGCAAGCCAGGGACCGGCTGTTCTCCATCATCGGCCACGACCTGCGCGGCCCGGTCGGGGCCATGCGCGCCCTGCTTCGGGACCTCGTCGAAAGACCCGGGGAATGGACGCCCGAAGGGCGGGAGCGGACCCTGTCGGAGATCTTCCTGGCGAGCGAGCAGGCCTACCTCCTCTTGGTCAACCTGCTGGACTGGGGGAAGGCGCAGCAATCGGGCATCGAGCCGCGGCCGGAGTCCGTGGACCTCAGGCCCGTGGTGGAGGACGCGTTCGGACTCATGAGCTTCCAGGCCGCGGCGAAGAAGGTGGAGCTCGTCGACGCGGTGGAGGTCGGCTTCGGCCTCTGGATCGATCTGGCCGCCTTGCAGACGATCCTTCGCAACCTAGTATCGAACGCCATTAAATTTACGCCTTCCGGGGGGAAGGTTTCCATCTTCGCGGAGTCCGCGGGCGCACGGCGAAGGCTCCGGATCGTCGACACCGGGGTCGGGATGGAGATCGACGCGCAGAGCCCGGCGCCCGGCGCTGCGCAGCGGCGCTCGTTGCCGGGCACGAACGGCGAAAAGGGCGCAGGCCTGGGACTCATCCTCTGCCGGGACTTGGCCGAGATGAACGGCGGGGTCCTGCGCATGGAGAGCGGGATAGGCGAGGGCACGGCGGCCATCCTGGAATTCCCGAGCTAGCTGGTTCGAGGCCGAGGCCGAGGCCGAGGCCGCGCGCCCGCGGCAGCCTCCTTCCTATCCTCGAGCTCCTAGGGTACTATCCTCCAGGTACTCGATCAGGAAGGGCGGATGAGGGCGGAAGAGCGCGGCGAGATTTGGAAGGGCCTGGGGGTGCTGGAGGACTGGCTCTCCGGCGGGATCCGCCGCGAGCGGCAAGTCCCCGACTTCTCATCGGTCCCGCAAGCGATGGACCTCGAGTCCGTCGAGGAGGGCCTGGCCGCGATCGCGCGCGAGGTCGAGTCCTGCCGGGCCTGCCGCCTCTGCGAGAAGCGCAAGCGCGCCGTGCCGGGCCAAGGCCCTGCCAGGCCCCTGGCCATGGTCGTCGGCGAGGGCCCCGGCGCCGAGGAGGACGAGAGCGGCCTGCCCTTCGTGGGGCCGGCCGGCCAGCTCCTCGACAAGATGCTCTCCTCGATCGGCCTCGATCGCGGCAGCAACTGCTTCATCGCCAACGCCGTCAAGTGCCGGCCGCCCCAGAACCGCGACCCGGCGACCGACGAGCGCGAGGCCTGCCTGCCCTACCTGCGCAGGCAAATAGCCCTGCTGCGGCCCCGCGCCATCCTCTGCGCGGGCCGCGTCGCCGCCCAGTCCCTCCTCGGGGGCGCCGAGGGCGTGGGCAAGCTGCGGGGGACCTGGCGCTCCTTCGAGGGAACGCCGCTGCTCGTCACCTACCACCCCAGCGCCCTCCTGCGCGACGAGTCCTACAAGCGGCCGGCTTGGGAGGACCTCAAGATGTTCCGGGAGCGGCTCGCGGCCTCGGGCTAGGGACTTCCATGGCCGAATACCTCGAGGTCCTCTTCGACGTGCCCTCGCTCGGGCCCCTGACCTACCGCAACGACGAGGCCGGGGCCGGCTCGCCGGGCCGGCGGGTCCTCGCCCCCTTCGGCCGCCGCGAGGCGGTCGGCTACGCCGTCGGCGAGCACGCGTCCTGCGACCTGCCGCCCGAGAGGATCAAGCGCATCTCTAAAGTCCTCGACGCCGAGCCTCTCTTCGACTCGGCCTCCGTCGAGCTCGCGCGGTGGCTCGCGGGCATGTACTTCTGCGGGCAGGGCGAGGCCCTGGCCGCCATGCTGCCCCAGGCCCGAGGAGCGGCGCGGAAGCGAGCCGACAGGGGCGCCCTGATCGAGGTCGAGGAGTTCGAGATCGGGGACGCGCCCCTCGAACTGTCCGACGAGCAGAGGGCGGCCCTCGATCGCATAACGCGCAAAAAATCCGGGACCGAGTACCTGTACGGACTCACCGGGACGGGCAAGACCGAGGTCTTCCTCCAGGCGGCCGAAGCGACCCTCGCCGAAGGCCGGGGCGTGATCTACCTCGTGCCCGAGATCGCGCTCACGGGGCAGGTCGTCGAGGCCGCCGCGCGGCGCTTCGGCGAGGGCTGCGCCGTCCTCCACTCGCGGCTGACCGGGGCCAGGCGGCTCTCCGAGTGGAGGCGGATCCTTCGCGGCGAGGCGCGCGTGGTCGTGGGCGCGAGGAGCGCGGTCTTCGCTCCGGTGCGGGACCTGGGCCTCATCGTACTGGACGAGGAGCACGAGGCGACCTACAAGTCGGGATCGACGCCGCGCTACCACGCGAGGCAGGTCGCCATGCGCCGCGGCGGGACCGAGGGCGCCCGCGTCGTGATGGGCAGCGCCACGCCTTCGGTCGAGGCCTGGAGCCTCATGGACGCGGGCGTCATGGAGCGCCTGCCCCTGACCAAGCGGCTCGCGGGAGGCGCGCCGCCGGCCGTGGAGATCGTCGACATGCGGCTCGAGCTCGGCCCCATCTCGCGCAAGCTCGCCGAGTCCGTGCGCGCTACCTACGCCGAGGGCAGGCAGACGATCCTCTTCCTCAATCGGCGGGGCTTCTCCTACTTCTTCCGCTGCGGGAGCTGCGGGACCGAGCTGCGCTGCCCCAACTGCTCGGTGGCGCTCACCTACCACAAGGACCGGAACTCGCTCGTGTGCCACTATTGCGGCTACCGCGCCGCGCCGCCGGCCTCCTGTCCCGCCTGCGGCTCCCTCGACGTGGGCTGGGCCGGCTTCGGCACCGAGCGGGTCGAGGAGGAGGCCGAGCGCCAGTTCCCGGGGATGAGGATACGGCGCCTCGACGCCGACTCGACCTCCAAGGTCGGCGAGCTCGAGGCCGCGCTGGAGGACTTCCGCGAGGGGAGGGCCGACATCCTCCTCGGCACGCAGATGGTGGCCAAGGGCCTCAACTTCCCCCGAGTGAAGACGGTGGGCGTAGTCCTCGCGGACACGAGCCTCAATCTGCCGGACTTCCGCGCTGCCGAGCGCACCTTCGCCCTCGTGGTGCAGGTCGCGGGCAGGGCCGGCCGCTTCACGCCCGACGGCAGGGTGTTCCTCCAGACCTACCGCCCCGACAGCCCGGTGATGAGGCTGGCCGCCGCGGCCGACGCCGAGGCCTTCTACCGGATGGAGCTGGAGGCGCGCAAGGAGCTGTTCTTCCCTCCCTATGCCCGCCTGGTGCGCGTCGTGTTCCGGTCCAAGGAAAAGGGGAGGGCGGCCGTGGCCGCGGGGGACTTCGCTGCCCTCCTGGGGCCGCGGCTCCCCGAGGGCGCGGAGCTCCTGGGCCCGGCCGAGTGCCCCCTCGGCATGGTGGCCGGCTCGGCGCGCTGGCAGGTCATCGCGCGGGCCGCCGAGCCGGGGAGCCTGCACAAGGCCATGGCCGGCGCCTTAGCCGACTTCAAGTACCCGGCCTCCGTGCGGCTGGAGCCCGACGTAGACCCGGTGAGCCTGATGTGATGTCTTTGGTCCAGGTCAGCGAACGGCTTGGCTGGCACGACGCCGAAGCCCTCGAGGACGCACGAGGCGATAGGGCCATATGCCCGTAGCGGCTCCCGCCTCGGTGATCTTGGACGGGTCGCAGATGACCGCGCGGGTGATCGCCTCGGCGCAGGCGGACGTGTGGATCCCGACATCAGGCTCCCGCCGCCGCGAGGCAGCAGAAGGCGAGGACGAGGTAGGCGAGGGAGGCGGCGAACATCCGCCTGGGCCAAGCCCCCGAGGAGAGGCCGGCGATGCCCGAGAGGAGCCAGGCGGCGCCTAGGACGACCGAGATGGCCGAGACGAGCAGAGGCGCCCCCGATCGTGGTGGGCCCGCGAGGCAGATCGCGAGGGAGGGAAAGGGGAGGGCGGCCGCGGCCCATACCAACACCGCCGTCCTCGGGCCCGGGCCGACCCTCCTCGGAGACAGGCCCGGCATCGGTATCCCGGCGGAGCGGTATTCCTCGGCCCGCATGAGGGCGAGGGCCCGGACATGGGCTTGCTGCCAGATCGCGAGGAAGGCAAAGAGCGCCCAGGCGGGCATGCCGATGCGCGGCTCGACGGCCGCCCAGCCGATGAGTGGCGGCATCGCACCGGCTATCCCGCCGACGTACAGGCTCGCGGCCCCTCGGCGCTTGGCCACGAGGGTGTAGGGGACCAGGTACACGAAGGCGCCCGCCAGGCCGAAGGCGGACGCCTCGGGCCGGGCGGCGAAGAGGAGGGCGAGCCCCGCCGCGCCGAGGAGAGCCCCTAGGCCGAGGGCCTGGGCTCCGCCGATGGCCCCTCGCGCAGTCGGCCTCTCCCGGGTGCGGGGCATAAGGGCATCGATGTCCCGGTCCAGCCAGTTGTTGACGGCGCAGGAGCCGCCGACGAGGAGGGAGCTGCCGAGGAGGACGAGGACGGCGAGCCTCCAGGAGATCGGCTGCCCCGAGCCGAGGCTGGCCAGGGCGAAACCGGCCAGGGCGGTCAAGGCGTTCGAGCCTACGATCCCGATCTTGACCAAGGCCAGCAGGTCGCGAAGGCGCCTCATCGGGCCAGCATACCATGCCTGAGTGCCGCTTTTTTGACATTCTGATTCTTGATAATGTAGTATACAATTCGAGGCCAGAGCCGAAGTCGGGGCCGGAGGAAGCGCAGGGCATGATCGACCATCTGTATCGATTTTTGGGCCGAATGGGTTTTACGGACCCCCTGCATCCTCCGATCGTCCACATCCCCATCGGTCTCGTCATCGGGGCCCTCGTGCTCTTCGTCGTGGCCCTCGTGTACAGGCGCGAGCGCCTGATCCTGACCGCGCGCCACCTCTCGATCCTGGCCCTCGTCTTCGTCTTCCCCACGATCCTCTTGGGCGTCTTCGATTGGATCCACTTCTACCGCGGGGCCCTGATTAGCGCAATCATAATAAAGATGGTCCTCGCGGGAGCCCTCCTCGTCCTGCTCGGCATCGGCATCATCCTCGGGGGGGAGGCCAAGGTCTACCGCGCGGCCCTGTCCCTCGTGTACATCTGTTCCTTTGCCCTCGTCGTGGCCCTCGGCTATTTCGGCGCCAGCCTCGTCTACGGGCATGGGGCCGCCCAGGCCCCGAGCTCGAGCATCGGCCTCTCCGGCTCCCCCCCGCCGGCCCCCTCCCCGAGCTCCTCGGCATTCGGAAAGGGGGGAGAGGGCGAGACCCTCTTCGAGTCCAACTGCGCCTCCTGCCATCCGGGAGGCGGCAATGTCGTCGAGCCGAGGCTGCCCATCAGGGGTTCGGGGAAACTGGCGAGCCTGGAAGGCTTTCGGGCCTTCCTCCGCGCCCCGAGGATGCCCGACGGCAAGGCTGGCAACATGCCAGCGTTTGGAGAGAGCGCTTTGAGCGCCGATCATGTCGAGGACCTGTACGCCTATCTAAGGACGGAGTTCGAATGAGCCGCCCTCCTCAGGCTCGGGCCGCCCGCGCCTGCGCGGCCCTCGCCCTCGCCCTGGTCGCGTTTGCGGCCCAGGCCCATACGGGCGATCTCGGTACGGCTCCCATCGGCTTCGACGAGCGCCTGGGCCACGTCGCCGCGCTCGACGCCGTCTTCACGGGCGAGGACGGCGCCAAGCTCCGCTTCGGCGACCTCGTCGACAGGCCCGTCCTCCTCAATTTCGTCTACTACCGCTGCAAGGACCAGTGCACGACCCTCCTCGTCGGCATCGCCCAGGCCCTGCACGGCGTGGACGCCGAGCCCGGCGTCGCCTATCGCGTGGTGACGGTCAGCGTCAACGACCAGGAAGGCCCGTCGGACGCCCTGGGCAAGAAGTCCCTGGCCCTCGCCTCGGTCGAGAAGCCCTTTCCGCCCTCGGCCTGGCGCTTCCTCGTCGGCGACGACCGATCGATCGACGAGCTGGCCGACTCGGTGGGACTGAGCTACGTGCGGCATGGGGACGATTTCGACCACCCCCTCGGCCTCGTCGTGCTCTCGCCCAAGGGCAAGATCGTCCGATACATGAACGGGACCGATTTCCTGAGCCTCGACGTCTCGATGTCCATCCTCGAGGCCTCGTCGGGCGTGGTGAGGCCCACCATCGCGAAGCTCCTGCGCCTCTGCCTGAGCTACAACCCTCAGAGCCGCCGATTCGGCTTCGACGTCCTGCGCGTCAGCGGGATCGTGATCTCCATCCTGATCGTCGCCTTCGTCCTCTACCTGGTCCTGTCGGGCAAGAGGCGGCGGCGCGGGGCATAAGGGAGCTGAGCATGGAAGGATCCGTCCACGAGACTCAAGCGCCGTTTTTCGCGCCCCGGCAAGGGCCGCGCGGCGTCTTCGGCTGGCTCTCCTCCACGAACCACAAGCGAATCGGCATGCTCTACCTGGCGCTGATCGGCAGCTTCTTCGCGGTCGCCGTCACGCTCGGCGTGCTCATGCGCACCCAGATGCTCACGCCGGGCATGAGGCTGATGGACGCGCGGGCGTACAATGCCATGTTCACCCTCCACGGCATCATCATGGTCTTCCTCGTGGTGATCCCGGGCGTCCCGACCATCTTCGGCAATTTCGCCTTGCCGATGCTCATCGGCGCCAACGACATGGCCTTTCCCCGGCTCAACCTTTTTTCGTGGTACCTCTTCCTCGCCGGGGCCGTCCTCGCGGCTGTCTCGGTCTTCACCAACGGAGGCGCCCCCGACACCGGCTGGACTTTCTACGTCCCCTTCAGCCTCAAGACGAGCGTCAACGTGCCCCTGGCCACCTTCGCGGTCTTCGTGCTGGGCATGTCCTCGATCCTGACGGGCATCAATATCGTGACGACGGTACACCAGCTGCGGGCCCCGGGCATGACCTTTTTCAGGATGCCGCTCTCCGTGTGGGGGCTGTATTCCACCGCCTGGGTCCAGATCCTCGCGACGCCGATCGTGGGGATCACGATGCTCCTCATCATCGTCGAGCGGCTCTTCGGCATCGGAGTCTTCGACCCGACCAAGGGTGGCGACCCCCTGCTCTACCAGCACCTCTTCTGGATCTACTCGCACCCGGCGGTCTACATCATGATCCTCCCGGCCATGGGCATCATCTCCGACCTCTTCCCCGTCTTCTCGCGCAAGAACATCTTCGGCTACAAGATGATCGCCTTCTCGAGCCTCGCGATCGCATCGGTCGGCTCCCTGGTCTGGGGCCACCATATGTACGTCTCGGGCCAGAGCGACACCGCCGACATCGTCTTCTCCCTCCTCACCTTCCTCGTCGCCGTGCCGAGCGCCATCAAGGTCTTCAACTGGATCGCGACGATGTACAAGGGCTCCATCAAGCTCGAGGCCCCCTTCCTCTTCGCCCTGACCTTCGTCTTTCTCTTCTCCATCGGCGGCCTGACCGGCCTCTTCCTCGGCGCTCTCTCCGCCAATGTCCAGCTCCACGACACCTATTTCGTCGTCGGCCATTTCCACTACATCATCTTCGGCGGCATGGG
>Ga0181529_10007242_pt1 | contig 11104 bp, 8 predicted proteins | sample PEATcosm2014_Bin_36_FD_119763 | JGI IMG/M metagenome (GOLD analysis project Ga0181529, IMG submission 119763) | Peatland microbial communities from MTU Mesocosm Facility, Houghton, MI, USA - PEATcosm2014_Bin10_30_metaG | ecosystem: Environmental > Terrestrial > Soil > Wetlands > Peat | place... | reverse complement strand
TCGATGTGCCAGTTGCGGCGCACCACCAGTTGGTAATACGCCGCCGCTGTGAGACTGCCGAACCAGGCCACCGAAGCCGGTGTGACGAACGAAAAGACGTGGCCGCGGGTGAAGAAATAGTATGGCGTGAGGTGCGCTGCCGCCAGCACCGCCAGCGCGCCCAAATAAGCCCACCAGCCGGGCAGGTAGCGAAAGCTCACGCCCGCACCGGCGAGCAGCGCCAGGCTGAACAGCAGCACCCAGAGGGTGCTCGAGTCGGTTATGAACATGCCGCGAGCGATGGTCTCGAAGGCGCTTGCGTTGATTTCAATGCCGCTGATGGGGATGGCGGGCGCCACCGGCGTCGGCAGCCGGTCGTGCAGTTCGGTCACCGCGGTGAGGCCCACGAACACGACCTTTCCCGTAAAGGAGCGGGCCAGTTCGGGGTGATCGATCAATTGCCGCATGCCGATGCGCTGGATGGCGTCGGCGCCGGTATCCGCGTTGCGTGGGGCGAAGCGGACGCGCATCAAGCGGCTGTCGTCGCGGTCGCGGCTGTGCCGCCATCCGGCTGGAACCTTGGGAATAGGGATCCACCGCGCGCCCACCTGCAAGCCGGAAGGCGATTCCACGATTTCGGCGCCCCGGCTCAGCCGGAAGGCTTCGAGCGAAAGCGCCCACAACCGTTCGTGGCGGAAAGCCTTTTCGAGCGGAATCGAACGCGCGATGTCATCGTCGTCGGGCTTGGCGTATACGTGGCCGCGAGCGGCGGCCCAGCAGGCGAATTCCGGAATCGGGTTCTCCCAACCGTCTGGCAAGAGCTCGCTGGCCAGCACCAGGTTGGGCGTGTGCTGGAACGCGTCGGCGAGTGCGGCGTCGATGCGCGGGTCTTCGCTCGGTGCCGCCAGAATCACGTCCACGGCGACGGCTTTTGGCGCCGCCGCCGCCACCAGGCGCAGCGAGTCGGCCAGCGGCCGGCGAATGCCCGGCATGCCGCCGCACGTGTTGAGCGTGGATTCGTCGATCGCCAGCACCGCGGATTCGGGCTGCCATGGCGGCGGGTCATACAGGCGGAACATGAAGTCGTAGGCGTTGTTGTCCAACTGCCGGCCGAACTTCCAGCTTCCCGCCACCGCTACCACAAAGGCAGCCGCCAGCAGCCCCACGTAAGTGGCCGTCTTTTTCCACCCGCGCCGTTCCATGCCGTACCAATACTTACAGTATAGTGAGGCCAGTTCATGCCGCGCCCTCCAGCGCGAAGCGGATGCGCGGCAGTTGCGAAACCGACCGGAAACCTGGACGAAAAACGGGGCTTCCATCGCCCCCGTTATCTTCAGTATAGTGACATAACTCACCCGCGCCCACGAATACGGTGTTACGCAGGCATTTTACGCCTCGCCTGACCTGAACCTTGGAAGTACAATAGCGCCAGGAGTAACTGAAACTAACCTGTGCCCGAGCGTGCGCGCTGTCACTACAGCGTCACAGTTCGGTTCCAGGGCGCAGTTACGGAGGAAGTACGATGAAGGCTCATCTGCTCGTCCGCGCTGCCACGGTTGTGGCGCTGCTTACCGCCGGCGTCCCATTGGCGGCCCAGCCGGTCATCACCGTAGTGCAGAATAACTATAGTTACATTCTGCCCAACCTACCTAACTACGGAATCGCACCGGGCAGCTTGTTCCTCATTGTCGGTACCGGGATGGCGAACCCCGGAAGCCAGGCCACTCCCTTGCAGGACCCGAACAAGGCTCTGCCCCGTACCCTGAACGGAGCCAGCGTATTGGTCACCGTGAACGGCGTGCCCGGCCCGTTCGGCGCGACCAGCGTGACCACGCAGCCTGCCCTTTACTACGCTACTCCGACGGCAATCGCGGCCGTGCTTCCCTCCAGCACGCCGTTGGGGACGTCGGTGACCGTCACGGTGAGCTACGGCGGCGCAACCAGCCTGCCGTATGACACCATCGTGGCGCAAAGCGCCTTCGGATTCGATACGTACTATGAGTCAGGCAGCGGCATGGCCGCGGTGACCGACAATCTTACCGGCAGTCTGATCACTCCCAACAACTCCGCGAAACCCGGCGAGACCATTGTCTTCTGGGGTTCGGGCGTCGGCGCCGACAACAACAACGACGACCGCAACCCGCCGGTCAGCTTCGACAATCTCAACGACATCACTCAGCTTTTTATCGGCGGTGCCGCGGTGCCCATTGCGTACCAGGGAAGGTCGCACTATCAGGGCGTGGATCAGATCGACGTAACCCTCCCGCAAAACGTGCCCACCGGTTGCGCGGTTTCGGTAACGGCGGTGAGCGGCACCGGCAGCAGCGTCGTCGTTAGTAATACGGTGACGATTCCGATCGCCGGGAACGGCGGCGCGTGCAGCGACCCGCTGCAACCGATCAACGCGACCGAGACTGCCACGCTGGCCGGCCACCCGCTGGTGAAATTCGGGTTTCTCTCGCTGGCTCAGACTACCAACACGACGGGAATGAGCAAGACGGCCAGCGCGCGGTTCTCGAGCATCCTCGGAACGTTGCTCTTCGCTTACCTGGGCAATGCGCTGCCGTCGCTGGGAAGCTGCGTCGTCTATCAACAGGCCCCTCCGGCTCCAACCAATCCATTTCAATTGGAAGGGCTCAATCCCGGCACCGTGGACGTCACCGGACCAAACGGCATGCAAGCTTTGAGTGGCGTGCCATCGGGTCCCGGACTCTACACCGCCGCCCTGACGTCGGGATTCATTCCTCCGACCGGCGGGGAGTTCACGTTCACCGGTCAGGGCGGAACGGACGTTCAGCCGTTCAGCGCCGCGCTCAACTTCCCCAACCCGTTGGTTTGGACCGACCAGAGTGTGGCGGGCGCGATCACCCGCGCGCAAGGTGTCGTGGTCAATTGGACCGGCGGCGATCCCGGCACTTATGTCCAAATCACCGGCAGCGCAACCACGGTCGGGGTAACCGTCTCCTTCACTTGCGACGCCCCGGCGAGCGCTCAGACGTTCACCGTCCCACCGGCCGTTCTGCTGGCGTTGCCCGCGGCCGGCGGCGGGATCGCGATCAGCAGTTCCACTCTCCCGACCAGCTTCAGCGCGACTGGTCTCGATTTCGGATTCGCGACTTCCTCTGCATCCGTCTTCGAAAGCACCATCTACCAGTAGCCGCGAACCGTTGCGTGGCGCTGCAGCAGGGCCTTCGTTCACCGCTCAAGATGCCCCGCCGCCCTTTCGCGCCACGGTGAAATCAGGAGGCAGGCCGCGCCACGCTAGAATCAGGTATCGGAATCACGGCGGCAGTTTCGGTGCTGGCGGTAGTCGCTTTGCTGTTGCTGTGGGCGGCCGTGGCTCGGCGAAGGTGAAGCGGCGGGAAATGGAGACGGACTGCAACTCGCACAAATCCAGTATGCGTTGATCAACGTCCTGTTGCTGTGGATGCTCACCGCACCGCACGAATTTGCGCACGCCTGGGTCGCCACGTGGCTGGGCGACGATACGCCGCGCAACGAGGGGCGCGTCACGCTCAATCCTCTGGCCCACGTGGATTGGATCGGCACCGTCCTGCTGCCGTTTGTGACTTCGCTGATGGGCGGCGGTTTCCTGGGCTGGGGGCGCCCGGTTTCCACCAATCCGGCCAAGCTGCGCGGCGGTCTGAACGGCATGGCGCTGGTGGCGCTCGCCGGCCCGGCCAGTAACATCGTGATGGCGGTGCTGCTGGCTTTTGTCGCCATCGCCACCATCCACACCGCGCCCGGCCTCTCCGGATTTGCGCAGCGCGGAGTGCTGTTGAGTATCTACCTGGCGCTCTTTAATCTGCTCCCGGTGCCGCCGCTCGATGGCTCCAAACTGCTGCTGGCCGCGCGCATCCCGTTCACGATTTACCGGGAACTGGCGCGCGCCGGATTCCTGGTGCTGGTGGTGCTGATGGTGTCCACGTCGCTGGGAAGATACTTGGGCCTTTGGTCGGTGCTGACGGCCGACGCGATTTTCCGTGTGCTGGCCGTCGTCATGAAGTGAGGCCCGCACGTGCACGATGAAAGAAACAACGTGCGCAGCATCAACGATCTGGTGCGCTTCGCGGTGCGGAATGCGTCGATCGATGGAGCGTCGTTACGCCTGCTCGACGGCGATGCCTGCGCCGGACAGAGCGGCTTCCACCTCGGCGGGGCGCAGCCGGGTGGCGTCGTAATCCACAGTGAGACTGTCCATGGCGGGCGACAATTGCACGCGCTGAATGCCGTATAGGGTGTGCGCGTTGGTAATCGTCTGGAACAGGTTGTCGCTGAGCGGCTGGCGGAGGCGAAAACGGATCTGCACCTTGGTCATACTCATCTACAGAATAGCAGCGTGATGATTGATCGGCCCCGCGCCGCAGCCCAATCCGGGGTTGGTGCGGATGGCCGCGTTGAGCCACCGCTTGGCGCGCGCGACGGCTTCGGGGAGCGCAATGCCGCGCGCCAGGCAGGCCGTGATGGCCGCGGAATATGCGCAGCCGGTGCCGTGGGTGTGCGGTGTCGCAATGCGCCGCGCGGTAAACTCGTGCCACGCGGAGCCGTCGAACAGCAGATCGACGGGATCGCCCGGCAGGTGGCCTCCTTTGAGGAGCACGGCGCGTGCACCCATTTCGTGGAGGCGCAGGACAGCCCGGCGGGCATCCTCCACGCCGCGGATTTCAATGCCGGTGAGGGCCGCAGCCTCGGGAATATTGGGAGTGACTAAAGCCGCCGAAGGAAGCAACCCCTCGGCCATCCAATAGACTGCTTTTGACGGAAGCAGCGGCGGCCCCTGGGTGCTGAAGATGACCGGATCGACGACGAGCGGAAACTGGAAACGCCGCGCGGCCAGGGCCAGGGCGCGCACAATCGCGGCTGAGCCGAGCGCGCCGGTTTTGGCGGCGGCGGGCGGGATATCCTCGAGGACAGCCTCAATCTGCTGGCACACCAACCCGGCGGCCAGCACCTCCACGCGCGATACGCGGACACTGTTCTGCACCGTGATGAGGGTGGCCACGGCTTCGCCATAGACGCCGAACTGGTGAAACGTCTTGAGGTCGGCTTGCAGGCCGGCGCCGCCGGTAGGATCGGAACCGGCGATGGTGAGGGCCACGGGCATCATGCTGTTCCAAGAATAGCTCGCTTAGGTTCCGCGGCAGGATTTCGCCGCCGGCAAGTTTGCAATTGGCTGCTCGATTAGCGAGACTCGAAGTGCGGAGGTCGAACGATGAAGCTGATTCTGTCGATGCCTCTGGTGGCGGCCCTGGTAATGGCTGGTGACGGGCTGGCGCCGCGTAGCGGACCGTCGGAGTACCCGGCGCACGCGTCCGCGGGACAACTCACGGTGGCTGCGGTCGCGGTTTCCGCGGATCAGGCGAAGAGGATTTTAGGCGCCAGGATCGATCAAGCCGGGTATCTGGTCTTCGAAGTGGCGCTGTATCCGGAGCCGGGCAGCGGATCCTCCGTGTCGTTGGGCGACTTTGCGCTCCGCCTGGGCGCGGACGGCAGCACCATGCGCGCGGCTGAGCCGGATGTGATAGCGGCCGCCACCATCCCCTATCAAGACTTAGGGCAACACGAGCCGCTGGGCAGCACGAAGGTCGTCGCTGAAGCCAGCGCCTCGCATGGCGCGGGCTCCGTCGGCCCCAGCGGCGGTATCGCCAGCACGCAGGGCATCGGCGTTGGCGACTATCCGGACGTGCCTCCACCACCGCCGAATGCCGGGGCCAAGGCCGCCGCGCGTGATCGGCTCAAGCAGGCACTCACTTCCAAACAACTGCCCACCGGCCTGATCACGCGTCCAGTGGCTGGATATCTCTACTTCCCTAAGCCCTCAGGGCACGGCCGCAAAGACGGTTTCCAGTTGTCTTGGCTCGGAGAAAATGGCCAAGCCAGGATGACCGTACCGCCGGCCAAGTAGAATTACACTCCCTCAAGCGAAGCCCGGCCGCGTCGTTCGCGCTGCGGCAAGCTCGGCAGGTCCGGCGCAGTTTCAGTTTTTCGGGACCTTTTTTCTACTGCTCGCCGAAGATCGCCGAAGCGCGATTGTATAATTGTGACCATAAATCGAGAAAGGAGTCTATGTCGATATCTCGCGCGATCTCGTCTTGCACTGTTGTCCTCGCCCTTTCGGCAACGCCTCTTCTGGCGCAACAGGCAAACCGCGTGCCACCGCGAATCACCCAAGCCATCGACGAAACCAAACTCTTCCCTCTCCGGAACAACACCCACCCGCTGGCGCGGGCTGAATATGACCAGGGCGCGGCCCCGCGGGATCTCCCGATGGAACGGATGCTGTTGCTTCTGAGGCGCAGCCCCGAGCAGGAAGCCTCGCTGCAACAACTGCTTGAGGATCAGCAAAATACTGCCTCGGCTAACTATCATCATTGGCTGACGCCAGAACAGTTTGGCGCCCGGTTCGGCCCCGCGCCGGAGGACATTGACAAGATCACGGGGTGGCTGAACTCAGAGGGGTTTCGGGTGGATCGTGTTGCTAGTGGCCGTGGCGTTGTGGAGTTCTCCGGTACCGCTGGGCAAGTGGAGCACGGGTTGCACATTCAGATCCGCAGCTATTTTGTGAACGGCGAACAACATTGGGCGAATGCGCACGACCCGCAAATTCCCGCCGCGCTTTCGCCGGTCGTCGCGGGAATTGCGTCACTCCACAATTTCCCCGCTAAGCGCATGCACCACAGGACGGGCGCGTTTCGGAAAGAACCCGGCAACGATGGATGGGTGGCTGCGAGTTCCGCGCCGAAGTACACGGTGACGCTTAGCGGCGAGACGTACTACGGAGTGGCGCCGTACGATTTCGCCACTATCTACAACGTACTGCCGTTATGGACCGCGGGTATCGACGGCACCGGACAGAGCGTTGCGATCGTTGCCCGGAGCAATATCGCGCTTCAGGATGTGCGCAACTTCCGCTCGGTGTTCGGCCTCCCGGCCCACGATCCCACAATCACATTGAATGGTCCCGACCCAGGCATTACCAACGTTGACTATGAATTTGAGAACGTCTCCGACGCCGAGTGGGCGGGCGCCGTCGCCAAGGGAGCCACGATCAACCTGGTCGTTTCGCAGTCGACGGCTGCTACCGATGGCTCCACTCTTTCGGCGGAGTACGCCGTCGATAATGATGTGGCTCCGGTGTTGAGTTCCAGCTACGGAAATTGTGAGCTGTTTCTGGCAAGCCTGAACCAGCTTTTTGACAGCTTGTGGGAGCAGGCTGCTGCGGAAGGGATCACCGTAGTCGTCGCCGCCGGAGACGGTGGTTCGGGGTTTTGCGATCAGGGCGAAGATGTTGTTCGGTTTGGCTTGCAAGTGAATGGCGACGCTTCGACTCCTTATAACGTTGCTGTTGGCGGCACCGATTTCAGTGACTTTCTGAGCGAGACCACAAGCGCGTATTGGAATTCTTCTAACGATCCGGGCACGCTCGCCTCGGCCAAATCGTATGTTCCCGAAACGACCTGGAACGACAGTTGCGCCAGTCCCATACTGGTATCCTATTTTGGCGCTTCAGGCGCGGAGGCCTTTTGTAACAGCCGGGCGGGGTTACTGTTCCTCGACGTTGACGGTGGTAGCGGCGGCGTTAGCGCCTTGTATTCCAAACCTTCCTGGCAGAGCGGTGTGAATGGAATCCCTTCGGATGGACAACGCGACCTGCCTGACGTCTCGCTTTTTGCCGGCGATGGCCTGATGCAGCACTCGTATACGTTCTGCCAGTCGGATAACGAAGCCCCCTGCAACCCATCAAGTCCCGGCGGGCTGGTCGTCGGTTACGGCGGAGGTACGTCATTTGGTGCACCCGCCTTCGCGGGCATTATGGCGTTGATCAACCAGAAGTCCGGTTCCCGCCAGGGGCTGGCGAATCCCAGGCTTTATGAGCTTGCTTCGATCCAATATGGCAGCTCCAGCAGCCCGAACGCGGCCGCTTCGCAGGCGTGCAACACGTCCTTTTCCATCGTTGCCGGCAACGGTTGCGTCTTCTACGATGTGACTTCCGGCAACATCGACGTCCCCTGCCTGAGCGGGACTCCGAACTGTTACGTCAGCGACGCCGCCGACCTAGCCGGCCTTCTTTCGGCCTCCAGCACTTCCTTGGTTCCGGCTTACTCCGCCGGCCCTGGCTATGACCTGGCCACCGGCCTCGGCTCCGTCAACGTAGCGAACTTCGTCAATGAGTGGTCGATGGCTATCAGCCCGTCTGTCCTGGGAATCAGCAAGGCTCACACCGGGAGCTTCGCCCAGGGACAGACAAATGCCACATACAGCGTGACGGTTTCGAATAGCGCCTCGGCAGGCCTGACCGCTGGAACAGTCACCGTCAGCGAGGCCGTTCCCGAGGGATTGACGCTAGTGTCGATGGCGGGCACGGGGTGGACGTGCGGGGCCAGCGCCTGCACGCGGAGCGACGCACTGGCACCAGGCGCCAGCTACCCTGCGATCACGGTGACGGTGAACGTGGCGCCGGACGCGCCATCACAGGTTACCAACCAGGTGACAGTCTCGGGCGGCGGTTCGGTTGCGGCTACAGCCAATGACGTCACTACCATTGCGCCGGTCACAGTCTCTACCGCGCCGTTCATTAGCCCCGGTGGCGTCGTCAACGCGGCCAGCTACTCGACCGGGCCCGTTTCGCCCGGTGAGCTGGTGTCGATTTTCGGAACCTTGCTCGGCCCGGCGAGCCCCGCGTTCCTGACGCTGGATTCGACAGGCAAGGTTTCGACTTCGATCGGCGGTGTCACGGTTAGCTTCAACGGCTTTCTGGCGCCGCTGACTTATGTCGGCTCGACCCAGATCAACGCCATTGTGCCGTATGAGATGGCAGGGAACTCGGCGCCAACGGTGCAGGTGATGTACGGTGGCCAAACGTCGAACCTGTTCAGCCTGCAGCTCACCACCACCGCGCCCGCGCTTTTTACGCAGAGGTCCACTGGCACCGGCCCAGGCGCCATTCTCAATCAGGATTACTCTCTCAACACGCAGAGTAATCCGGCGCCAATAGGCACCGTGATCCAGATCTATCTGACTGGGGAAGGACTGACGACTCCAGCCCAGGCCACCGGCGCAGTGACTCCGGTGGACATGACCGGCGCCGGACCGGTCACGCCGGCGCCGCAACAGCCGGTTTCGGTGACCATCGGCGGCCAGCCCGCGAACCTGAAATTCGCTGGCGAGGCGCCATACTTCGTCGCCGGCGTGTTGCAAGTGAATGCGGAAGTGCCGGCCACGGCCACTTCCGGCGCGAATTCGATCGCCGTGCAGGTGGGCAACCAGATCAGCCAAAGCGGAGTGACGGTTTGGGTGCAATAGCGGCCGTCCATGGCCGCATTACTTGACAGAGTCAAGCAATGAGTGCAGAATGGCTTTCGAGGTGTTTCGATGCCATCGGCCGACCCTGCGCAGATCGCCGCGGTGCGCCGCTTCAACCGCTTTTACACGCGGCAAATCGGTTTGCTGCGCAAGAGCTATCTGGGCAGCCCGTACTCGCTGACCGAGGCGCGCGTGTTGTACGAGCTGGCGCAACACAAAGACGTGACGGCGGTCGAACTGGCGCGCAACCTGGATTTCGACGCGGGCTACCTCAGCCGCGTCCTGATGCGTTTCGAAAAGCGCGGGCTGGTGAGCCGCACACCTTCGCTCTACGACCGGCGGCAGGCCAACCTGGCGCTGACGGCCAAGGGGCGCAAGGCGCTGGCACCGCTCGACGGGCGGTCCGCCGGGCAATCGGCCGCCATGCTGGACCCGCTACGGCGCGAGGACCGGCCGCGGCTGATCGAGGCCATGCGCACCATCGAGACGCTGCTCACGCCGGAAGCGGCGCCGCCGGCTCCTTTCACCCTGCGCGGTCACCAGCCGGGCGACATCGGATGGATCATCCACCGGCACGGTGTGCTTTACGCGCAGGAATGCGGATGGGGGGCGGAGTTTGAAGCGCTGATCGCGGCCCTCGGCGCGAAGTTCCTGCGCGAGTTCGATGCATCGTGCGAGCGGTGTTGGATCGCCGAAAAGGACGGCGTGCGGGTGGGTTCGGTTCTGCTGGTGAAGGCTTCCGCCGACACCGCCCAGCTTCGTTTGCTCTTGGTGGAACCGGAAGCCCGCGGCCTCGGTATCGCTAAGCGCCTGGTGGAGGAGTGCATCGGCTTTGCGCGCGCGAGCGGCTACCGCAAACTCATGCTGGTGACGCAAGCCGATCTCGACGCCGCGCAGCACATCTACGCGAAGGCCGGCTTCCGCATGGCAGGCGAACCACCGCCCGCGCATTTCGGAGAGCCGGAGCCGCGCCGGGCGTGGGAACTCAGCTTGTAAGGATCGATGCCCGCGTCCCTACGGCAACGGATACAAAGTTCAGGCTGTAGGCTTTGCTGATGCGGAGTTGCTGTGGTTGAGTCGGAGGACAGCTTTTCGGAGGATTCCGGCAACGCGTAGTACGCGGTAGAGCAACCAATAGGATTGGCGCAAGTGATTGACAGACAGACGAACGCCCCAACTGTCAGCCACATCCTCTTTCTCGCGATACTCCGGGCGAATTGTGTGTGCATGATGGCCCAGCTCGTGGTAGAGCACTTCTCCGAAAACGAGTTCACGGAGAGGACGAATCCAACGGAAAGAGCGAGGCGGCATTTTGATTTGGTCTACAAAGACCTGTATCCAAGCCTTTTGTCCTCTCCATTCGTGATGGTAGAGTCCCGCCACGTGTTCCCGCTTTATGCGCCGTCCCCGTCGGGGTAACGTACCCGTTCGGACCTTCCGGGGCTGGCCCGACAGATTGCAGAGGACTACCGAATCGAGGCCAATAAGGTATTTTTCCGGTACCGTGGCAAGAAGCCGCTTGGCGATTGCGGAATAGTCGAGCTGAGGGCTGTAATTCACATATGACTCAGTGACTTTGACTGGCATGCTTCCGCGCCCCTTTGTCCTTGCGCTCGCGGGTCGTACGCATTAGGCTCGCCCCAATATCTTCTCCGCCGCGGCTTTCCCCATCCGTATGCAATCGGGAATGCCGATGCCTTGGTAAGCGTTGCCGGCCAGATAGAAGCCGGGCACGTGGGCCGCGCGCGCTTCGATCTCGGCCAGGCGCTGCGGATGGCCCACGGTATATTGCGCCATCGAGCGCGGCCAGCGGAAGATGCGG
>Ga0181529_10007239_pt1 | contig 11107 bp, 10 predicted proteins | sample PEATcosm2014_Bin_36_FD_119763 | JGI IMG/M metagenome (GOLD analysis project Ga0181529, IMG submission 119763) | Peatland microbial communities from MTU Mesocosm Facility, Houghton, MI, USA - PEATcosm2014_Bin10_30_metaG | ecosystem: Environmental > Terrestrial > Soil > Wetlands > Peat | place... | reverse complement strand
GCGGAAACCATTTTAGCAATCGCTGGTTCCCGGCAGATGAACAGCAAGTCAACAGCCCGTGCAACACCGGATGACAACAATTCCAGAGTTTCAATCTTTTCAGCCACGGCCCTTTCTGTTTTCCTTCACGAGATGAATCATAGTTTCGCCGGACGATTCCGCACGCTGCTCGTCCTGGGCCGCGTGTCGAACTTGCCGACCGTCTGGTCAAACTGCCTCGCTGGCTGGTGGCTTTCCGGCGGCGGAAACGGCTGGAAACTGACGCTGCTTTTGCCGGGCATCAGCGCACTTTACATCGGCGGAATGTTCCTGAACGACGCGTTCGACGCGGACTTTGACCGGCAGCGCCGCGCGTCACGGCCCATCCCTTCCGGCCAGATTTCTGCTGACACTGTCTGGACTTTCGGCTGGGCATGGCTGGCGTTGGGGATTTTGCTTTTGATTTTTTGCGGAAAAGCCGCCGGGGCGCTCGCGGTCATCCTCGCCATCTGCATTTTGATCTACGACGCTGCGCACAAGGCGATCACAGCGTCGCCATGGCTTATGGGATTGTGCCGGTTCTGGGTCTATGTCATCGCCGGAACAACCGCTGCAAACGGCCTGAACGGCGCGTCCATCTGGTGCGGGGTTGCGCTGGCATTTTACATCGTGGGCTTGAGCTACGTAGCGCGGCGGGAAAGTTTCCGCGGACCGGTTCCATACTGGCCCCTGCTGCTGCTGGCCGCGCCCATTTTTCTGGCGATGTTGATGAACGCCGGGGAGGCGCGAAAGGCGGCATTATTCATGGCGTTCATTTTTGCGCTTTGGGTCGCGCGTTGCGCACGGACAATTTTTTTCGTCGGCGAAGTCAATGTGGGAAGAATCGTGTCAGGCCTGCTCGCGGGCATTGTTTTTGTGGACTGGCTGGCGGTCGCGCCGCAATGCCCGTTTGAATTGAGCACAGCTTTTCTGATTTTGTTCGGTGCTACATTGTGGCTCCAGCGTTTTGTCCCGGCAACTTGACTTGAATAATCCGCCGCTTCCGGTTAAATTAACAATTCGCCTATGAGCGATGACGCAAAATCTAAATTAACGCATAACGAAGAAATCAAGGCAGCCATCCCGACCTTGGCCGGCACGATTGCCGCGACGTTCAACAATCCGGCCAACGACCATTTCTCCGAGGACGACAATCAGTTCCTGAAATTTCACGGCTCGTATCAACAGGACGACCGCGACCTGCGCAAGACCGGCAAGAAATATATCATGATGGTGCGCGGCCGCATCCCCGGCGGCGTGATGACCGCAAAGCAATGGTGCGTGTTCGACGACCTCTCGACGCAATACGGCAACAACACGCTCCGCATCACCACACGCCAGAGCATCCAGTTTCACGGCATCGTGATGTCCGGTTTGCGACCGCTTGTTGCGAAAATCAACGAGTCTTTGCTCTCCACGCTCGCCGCCTGCGGTGACGTGAACCGCAACGTCATGGCCGCGCCCACGCCGGCTTACACCAAGGCGCGCGAACAGGTCATCGCCGACGCGCACAAGGTGGCGCTGGCGCTCGCGCCCAAGACGCCCGCGTATCATTCCATCTGGATTGACGGCGTGCAACTCGACAACGAGTCGGAGGAAACCAAGAACTTTCTTGACCCGCTTTACGGCAAAACTTATCTGCCGCGCAAATTCAAGATCGGCTTTGTCATTCCGCCGGTGAACGACATGGACATTTTCACGAACTGCCTCGGCTTCATCGCCATCGTGGAGAACGACCAGCTTGTCGGCTACAACATTGCCGTCGGTGGCGGCATGGGTCGCAGCCACGGCAACACACAGACGTATCCGCGCCTCGCGGATGTCATCGGCTTTTTCACCCCGGACAAACTCGTGGACGTGGCCAAGGCCGTGCTGACGATCCACCGCGATTTCGGCGACAGGACCGACCGAAAGCACGCGCGCCTCAAATACGTCGTGGCCGAACGCGGGGTGAAGTTTATGCAGGACGAAGTGAACCAGCGCTCTGGCATCACGCTTGCGCCGGCCAAGCCTTGCAAGTTCACGACCACCGCCGACCTCCTCGGCTGGCACAAGGCGACGGACGGAAAATGGTTTCTCGGCATGTTCGTCGAGACCGGTCGCGTGAAGAATGCACAGAAAGTTGCCTTGCGCGAAGTCGCGGAAAAATTTCCGAACATCGAATTCCGCTTGAGCGCAAATCAAAATGTGATTCTCGCCAACTCCAGCGATGCAGACAAAGCGGCCATCACCGCATTGCTCGGTTCACACGGCGTGAAGACGGAAAATCAGGCGCGCGTCCTGCACGCCGCCGCGATGGCCTGCCCTTCGCTGCCGACGTGCGGCCTTGGCCTCGCGGAATCCGAACGCATGTTGCCCGGCATGATTGACCGCATCGAAAAACTTTGCGACGAGGTCGGCCTCAGCAACGAGGAGATCATCATCCGCTCGACCGGCTGCCCGAACGGCTGCGCGCGACCTTACATGGCGGAACTCGCGTTCGTCGGCAAGGCTCCCGGACGTTATCAGGTCTGGCTCGGCGGCAACGCCGCCGGCACACGCCTGAACCGGGTGTGGAAAGACGTCATCAAGGAAGCCGAACTCGAAACCGAACTGCGCCCCGTCCTCGTGCGCTTCGCCAAGGAACGCCAGCCCGGCGAACGTTTCGGCGACTGGTGCGACCGTGTGTTTCTCAACGAGCAGAAGAATTGAACGACATGACTGCGGAACAAATTTCCAAAGCCAATTCCGAGTTGCGAAATAAATCGCCGCTCGAAATTGTGAAGTGGGCCGTAGCGCAGGCGAAAGGCCGCGCGATTGTCTCGACGAATTTTCGTCCTTACGAGGCCGTCGTTTTGCATCTCGCCACGCAGGTGCAGGCGGACATTCCGGTTCTCTGGGTTGACCACGGTTACAATCGTCCGGCAACTTACCAGCACGCCGAGCAGTTGAAGCAATCGCTCAAGCTCAACCTCAAGCCGTTCCTGCCGAGAATTTCCGCCGCGCACCGCGATGCCATTTACGGCGAAATCCCTTCCACGGAAGACGAGGCCGGTTTGAAGGAATTCAGCACGCTGATGAAGCTCGAACCGTTTCAGCGCGGCATGAAGGAACTTGCGCCCGCCGTTTGGATCACCGCGCTGCGCAAGATGCAGAATCCGAACCGCGCGGAACTCGACATCGTCAGCGAGGACAAGAATTTCAATTCCCTCAAGGTCAGCCCTTTGTTTTATTGCAGTGACGCCGACATGGAAAAATATCTCGCCCAGCACAGCCTCCCGAACGAGTGGGATTACTTCGATCCTGCCAAGGCCGATGACAAGCGCGAGTGCGGCCTGCACGCGAGCTGGGGCGGCAAAGCGGTTGAAGGCGGCGCGGGCATCTAAACTTTAAACAACTGCGGATGAACACCGATAAACACGGATGCAAAATTTATCTGTGTCCATCTGTGTCCATCTGTGGTTAAAATAATTTTCCGATGAGTTCATATCATCTTGATCATTTGCAGCATCTCGAAACGGAGGCGATCCACATCATGCGCGAGGTCGCCGCCGAGTTCGAGCGCCCTGCCCTGCTCTTCTCCGGCGGCAAGGACTCCATCTGCCTCCTGCGTCTCGCGGAAAAGGCCTTTCGCCCCTCGGACATCCCAATGCCGTTCCTCAACATCGAGACCGGCCACGAATTTCCAGAGTTGATCGAGTTCCGCGACCGCCGCGCCAAGGAGCTTGGTGCCAAGCTCATCGTCCGCACCGTTGACGAAGCTTTCAAAAAGGGCATCGCGCAGCCGGTCTCCGGGCAGGTCAGCCGCAACCAGCTTCAAACCCCTGTCCTCCTCTCGGCCATCGAGGAATTCCAATTCGACTGTGCCATCGGAGGCGCGCGGCGCGACGAGGAAAAAGCACGCGCGAAAGAACGTTTCTTCAGCTTTCGGAATTCTTTCGGCGAATGGGATCCAAAAAATCAGCGCCCGGAAATCTGGAATCTTTACAACGCCAGAGTGAACCCTGGCGAAAACATGCGCGTTTACCCAATCAACAATTGGACCGAGATGGACGTTTGGGAATACATCAAAAAGGAGAAGCTCGCCGTGCCGAGCATTTACTTCAGCCACGAGCGCGAATGCTTCAGGCGCGGTGGCCAATGGATTCCCATTCCACCGCCGCACACGGACGCAACCAAACCCGATCCTTATGCCGGAGCGCGTCCAAAACCAAACGAGCCGATAAAAAAATTGATTGTCCGCGTCCGCACCATTGCCGACATGATCAGCACCGGCATGATTGAATCTCCCGCCGACAGCGTGGACGACATCATCGCCGAAGTTGCCGCCGCCCGCGTGACCGAACGAGGCTCCCGCGCCGACGACAAGGCCAGCGAGGCGGCGATGGAAGACCGCAAAAAGGCCGGATACTTTTAATCCGCAATTTAATGCAATTGATGCAAAGTGAATTCCAATCGTTGGCCGACGAACTCTACTGGGAAAAAGTGGAGCGGTCGCGGGGCATTAAACCCGAAGAGCGAATGGCCTCCGGCCCGGAGTTGTTTGATTACGCCTGCAACATCACTTTGACCGCGTTACGGGAACAAATGCCCGGCCGCACTGAAACGGAATTGTTGGAAACATTGCGTCACCGGCTCGCAATCAAACGACAGTTGGAGGAAGCGACACGATGACGCCCTCAACGCAAATCACCAAACGCGTGATCGCTGCATTGAACACGGCGGAAGTCCCGCACGTTCTGGTCGGGGCCTTTGCGAGAAATTATTATGCGGAACCGCGTTCCACCAAGGACGCGGACGTGGTTGTTTCAATGTCGGCGGATGGATTGCGGCAATTTCTCCAAGCGCTCGGCCCTGATTTTCGCATGGACGGCCAAATGGCTTTTGAAACAAACACCGGAACGACGAAAAACGTCCTCGCCCATGCGGATTCAGGGTTCACCGTTGAATTATTTTCCTTGAGCAACGACGCGCACGATCAGGAACGTTTCAAGCGGAAGCGCGCAACGGCTTTTGAAGGTTTGCCGACATTTGTGCTGACTGCGGAAGATTATATCGTCACGAAATTGCGCTGGCCGCGCTCAAAGGATTTTGACGACGCGCGCGACGTCATCGCCATGCAAGGCGATGCGCTGGACTGGAATTATGTCCATCGTTGGACGAACATTCACAACAGTCGTTCTAAATTGGAAAAAGTTCTCGCCGCCATCCCGCCGCGCCCCAACAAATAAATTTCATGCCCCACTCCCAGCACCCAATCGAACTCTTGCGCTTCAACACCTGCGGCAGTGTTGATGACGGCAAGTCCACGCTCATCGGCAGGCTCCTCTACGATTCCAAGAACCTGATGGAAGACCAGATCGAGGCGCTCGAACGCTCCGCCGACATCACCGGCGGCGGCACAATTAATCTGGCCAACCTCACCGACGGCCTCCGCGCCGAACGCGAGCAGGGCATCACGATTGACGTCGCCTACCGCTACTTCGCCACGCCGAAGCGCAAGTTCATCGTCGCCGACACGCCGGGACACGTGCAATACACGCGCAACATGGTCACCGGCGCCAGCACCGCAAACCTTTCCATCGTCCTCGTGGACGCCCGCGCCGGCGTCATCGAACAGACGCGCCGCCACACTTACATCGCCGCCCTGCTCGGCATCCCGCACCTCATCATTGCCGTCAACAAAATGGATTTGGTGGACTGGAGCGAGGAGCGTTACCAGGAGATCCGCGACGAGATCGAAGCGTTTCTGCCCAAGCTCGACGTCTTTCGCGACGTGAAATTCATCCCCATCAGCGCGCTCGAAGGCGACAATGTCGTGGACGCCTCCAAAAAAACGCCGTGGTATGAAGGCCCCACCCTGCTGAACCACCTCGAAACCGTCCACATCGCCAGCGACTGGAATCTCAGCGCGCTCCGTTTCCCCGTCCAATGGGTCAACCGCCCGAACGACCCCACCGACAAGCAGCTCCACGACTTCCGTGGCCTGAGCGGCCAGCTCGCCAGCGGAATCATCCGCGCCAACCAGGAAGTCGTCGTCCTGCCCATCGGCATCAAGACCACCGTCAAGGAAATCTGGACCTACGACGGCTCGCTGCCCGAGGCCTTCTGCCCTCAGTCCGTCACACTCTGCCTCGCACACGACATTGACATCAGCCGCGGCGACATGATTGTCGGCCTGGACAACCTTCCCGGCCGCAGCGCCGACCTTCACGCCCGGATTTGCTGGATGCACATCCGCCAGTTGCAGGCCGGCAAAAAATATTTCCTCAAGCACGCCACCCAGACCGTCCAGGCCGTCGTCACACAACTGGAAAGCCGCATCAATTTCGACACCCTCGAACCCGAACCCGCCCCGGCCGCCCTCGCCGTCAACGACATCGGCATCGTCCGCATCAAGACCGCCAGGCCGGTTGTCTTCGACAGCTACACCACCAACCGGCTCACCGGCTCATTCATCCTCATCGAGCAGGGCACCAACGCCACCGTCGCCGCAGGAATGCTTTTCCCGCCCACCGAGGCCGTGAAGCCCGAATACTCCGACTTCGCCATCTGATTTTGCCTCAATTTCACGAACAGCGTCCCCAAATCATCGAATGGAGTCATTTTTTCATCGAATGGAGCTTCCGAATTCACGAATAAAACGCCCAAATTGACGATCAACGGGTTCAAAACGACGATCAACGACCCCAAATCATCGAATTGAACCGCCAAAACGACGATTGGCGGGGTCAAATTAACGATTAAACCGCCCAAATTGACGGTTTTTGGGTCAAATTAACGAACGGCGGGGAGATTTCAACGAAATGACCGGTTTTTGACTCCAATTCGTCAAAAAAACCGGGATTTTGTGTTTTTACCCTCACCTTTAATCCAAATTCCGCAGTTGGAATCCGACGAAGCAGTCATTAACCACGGATAAACACGGATAAACACGGATTTCGGAAGGCTCTTTTCATTCACCCTCCGGGTGAATCGCTGGTTTTATGTAAAGGCTTGGTATCCGTGTCCATCCGTGTCCATCCGTGGTTGAACTGCGTTTTTTAGGTTAAAATTTCCTCAAATTTTTTTCTTGCCAAAATTCCGTCAAAGTCGTTTTCTCTTAACCATCACCCGCAGGACAGCCACGCGGCTTTCCATTTTACGCGGGAACCAGTAATCAAGAAGAAGAAAAATATTTATGAAGATCCAACACCACCGACACCCACACCCACACATTCGCCCTCCGTGTTCCATCAGGCGCAGCTCGCCGCGTTGAACGAGGCGGATAAAATCTGCGTCGCCGCCCAAAAGCCCGCCTACGCCGGCCCGCTCGCCGTGCGCGAGATCACCGCCGCCGAAGTCACGCAACTGGTGGCCGACATCCTCACCTGTCGGCAGACCGCCGCCGCCGCCACGCAGTCCACCACCGGCAGAAAAGTGGCCACCAACGCCATGCATACCGCCGAAACCAACCTGCTGGCCGCCCTCCACGAGGTGCAGGCCGCCGCGCGCCAGAAATACGCCCGCACCAACCCCACGCAGATGAACGACTACATGGTCGGCCACAACCTCAATCCCAACCAGGCCACGTTCATACAATCCGTGCAGGCCATCATCAAGAAACTCGGCACCGACACCCTGCCCGGCATCACGCCCGCCAAGGTGACGAACCTGCAAACCCTGCTGGACGCCTACACCGCGCTGGCGGCGAACCCCGACAGCCAGCAATCCGACGCCACCACCGAGCGCCGGCAGCGCGACGCGCAGATTGCATCCATCACCGACCGGCGCATCACCATCCAATTTGCCGCCGACGCCGAATGGCCCTACACCGTGGACACCAACGCCGGCATCCGCAGCGAATTCTACCTGCCCGCCAGCCAGCCGTTTCACGGATAAATCAATTGTAGCGTCGAGCCTGTGGCTCGATGCGCTTCGGCCACAGGCCGAACGCTACAACGCAAGCGGCCTCCGGCCTGTCGCGTCGACCTGCCTCGCCAAAGTGAAGCGACGGCGGGAGTCAAAGACTCAGACGGAAAACGGAGGCCGCTTTTTTTAATCATGCAAATCTTCGGGGGTGACCAGTCCGGCAGGATCGCCACTACAAAGGGGCAATGCATCAACGCGGAATTTTATTGCTCTTTTGGCCTGTTCTGTGCCAATCATCATGCAGGCGATCAATTTGAGGTGAATCATGAAAATGAAAACTGCACTTGTGTTTGTCATTCTAAATGCCGGAATTCTGTTACGGCCAGAAATAGCATTTTGTAATATTCGTGGTGACATAACAGGTGTCAGTCCTTTGAATGGTATTTCTTATGGAGAAGCGGAACGACAAAAAGAATTAAATGCAGAATGGGATGAGCAAAAGGCGGCTCAAGCCGAGGAAAAAAATGCTGAATTACAAGCTGCGGCGAGAGCTGTTTGGGATGCCGCAGTTAAGAAGTTAACAGATGCAAGGGATGCCTCAATTGCAAAATTAAAGAATGATGCCTCAACAAATATTGTAGCGTTGCAATTGCAGGAAATGACTCTAAAGCTAGAAGCCACACAGCTAGAAAGTCAAAGGAGCGAGTCAGATAAAAAAATTGAACATCTGCGCGCAATACAATCATTTATGCCTAAAAATCTATGGCGTATGCTGGATGGTAAAATCTATAACGCAAAGGATGAATCTTGGTTTCAATTCACGGGCAAAATTTTAGAAGTTAGACCTAATGGGATTTTAGTTGATGGTGAATTTGGTTCTCCATTGGAAACTACTTCTGGGGAGCATGAGTATTTTGTAGAAAATTTTCCACTTCAAAACTACCCGATGGCTGATGACGACGTTATCACATATCCGATGAATTTTGTTGCTCATTATGACCCGCGATCAATGTTCAAATATACTAACACTACAATTGACCTTTCTGTTCACACTATTAGGAAACTGGACTACGGACAAATTATTGATTCTCCTCCTCCTGATTTAGTTAAACAATGGCTAAGTAAAAATGTTGTTATTGGAGATGATAACCCGCAATTGACACAAGACTTGGACGATAACCAGAACAAGCAGGCTCAAATCGAAACGCAATTGTTAGACATTCAAAATGAATTTGAACGAAACAAACAAAGTGTCGTTGCCGATTGCGAAGCAAAAGTGAAAGATTTGCCAAATGTATTTGCTATGCAATTGAAAGATAAGCAAGAGGCAGAGAAAAGAGCGACAACGGCGTTGGGAGTCGCATTTAACCAAAGACAAGCTGACAAAGGGGACACCTATGGGCTTCTCCGCATGGGTGAACGCTACCGTGATGGTGACGGCGTTGAAAAGGACTTGGCAAAGGCTAAGGATTATTTCACTAAAGCCGCCGCTGCTGGGTCGTCTGATGCAACAAATGAGCTTGCTCAATTAAATTCAAACTAAGACAACACGTCTCCCATCCATAGGCGATGGAATTTTGGCGGGGTGACCAGCGGATTCTTCGGCTTTGGGTTTCCGCGCTTTCACAAGCGCGGCTACGGACACGGAAGATTTCTTTGCCATGAGCGGATTATGCACGGGAAAATTGCCAGCGTCAATTCTGCGTTCGCGTGTTTGGCGTGGTTCGCGGTTAAAACCTTCACAAAGAATCCCATTCCTCCAAAGCAACCTTGCGCGCCAGAATGGATTCGACCTGCCTGAGGAGCAGCCGGATTTGCGGCACGGAGTATTCGGAATTGGTGGGGATGGTCTGGCGGTGCTGGCCCAAAATCATGAACTGGTGGCGCGTGCCGGAATACGGGCCGTCGAAACCGAGCGCGCGGAGTTTGCGGATGAAGTCGCGCCGTTTAAGTGGTCGCCAGCCGGCCATTGGAAACCTTGTTCAAATCAATGCCGGCCAGCACCGGCAGTTTGTGCCCGAATTTCAGGCCGACGAGAATCCAGTCTTCGAGCGTGGAGCGCAGTTCGCCCTCGCATTCGCGCAGGGTTTTTCCGAACGCAGCCACGCCCTTCAGCTTGGGAATTTCGCCCGCGAACGAGCCGTCGTCCAGCTTGTCGTAGCGCGCCAGTTCCAGCGCGGCTTCAATGTAGGCGGTGATCGGAAACATCTTGTGGAAAAGTTAGATGATATGCGGAAAAAAACAAGCCGACGCGTGGAATAATTTATTTTTCATTCACATCCCAAACAGCGATTGGAACATTTTCTTCCCGCAAAAAATCCAGATCACCGCCGCCAGCGCGATGTAGGGACCGTAAGGCATCCGCGACGACCACGCGCGCTTGCGCATCACTATCAAAACCACTCCGGCCGCCGCGCCGATGAACGAGCTGACCGCCAGCGAAAAAATCGCGCCCTGCCAGCCGATGAACGCGCCGATCGCGCCCATGAACTTCACGTCGCCCAGGCCCATCGCCTCGCGCGGCAGGATGATTTCCGCGCTCACACATTCCAGATATGGCACGTCGTCGGGGGCGATCTCTTCGTCGCCGATTTTCAGCGCGGCGGGCGAAAGCCGCACCGTCACGTTTTCGTAGCCGCGATCCACCAGCTCCGCCGTCCGCGCCTGCAAAACAATCGTGTCCGACTTCCGGTAAAACAATTCGTCGTAATGAATTTCCCTGCCCGGCAGATGGAGGCACGTTTCGGTGAAGACAATGGTGGTGTCGGGCGGCAATTTTATTTTTTGCCGGCCAAAAAGCAGTTTTCCCAATCGCAAGACGGCATAAACCAGCGCCGCACCAACGACGATTCCCGCCGCGCCGCTCACAATTCCTTCGCCGAGCGTGCGCGCGTCATGCAACGGCGGCAGAAAGAACGACGCAACCAGGCCGGCGGCCATTCCGCCAAAGGTGATTTCGTCGGGAATGATGAAATGCTCGAAGTCAATGAACGTGGCAACGATCAGGCCCGCAAGAAACACGGCGAAAACGAGCGCCAGCGCCGGTGATTTCGCGCCGAACTCCAGCCAGCAGCCGAGGAAGGCCACGCCAGTGAGCAGTTCCACGATGAAGTAGCGCGGTGAAATCGGCGCACCACAGTTTTTGCAGCGGCCGCGCAGCGCCAGCCACGTCACCAGCGGAATGTTCAGGTAAAAAGGAATCGCATACTTGCAATGCGGGCAATGCGACGGCGGAGAAACGATGCTCAAGCCGAGCGGC
>Ga0181529_10007238_pt1 | contig 11107 bp, 9 predicted proteins | sample PEATcosm2014_Bin_36_FD_119763 | JGI IMG/M metagenome (GOLD analysis project Ga0181529, IMG submission 119763) | Peatland microbial communities from MTU Mesocosm Facility, Houghton, MI, USA - PEATcosm2014_Bin10_30_metaG | ecosystem: Environmental > Terrestrial > Soil > Wetlands > Peat | place... | reverse complement strand
GCACCGCCGGCCGGCGCGGGCAATGGGCCGGTGGGAAGTGCGGTCAGGGCGTTGGCGGTCGGGGCTGTGGGTGCACTGCCGGCCGGGAAGTGCCGATGGTGCGCCAGCGGCTGGGACTATGCGTGCACTGCTGGCCGGTGCAGGCAATGGGACGGCGGGAGGTGCGGTCGGGGCGTTGGCGGTCGGGACGGCGGGTGGGTCGCCGGACGGCGCGTCCGCGGTCAGCACAGCAGAATGCCGCCGGTCATGGCGCCCAGCGCGCCGGGGCCGGGAACGGCGTCGATCAGGTGGCGGCTCTCGTCGAACTCGCGGCTGCTCGCGTAGTAGCGTTCCACAATGCCGCGGCGCACCTCGGCAGCGTCCTCTTTGCGGCAGAGCACCACGGCGCATCCGCCGAAGCCCGCACCGGTGAGACGCGCGCCGGATGCGCCCGACGCCATGGCAGCTTCCACCAATTGGTCGAGCGCCGGGCAACTCACGCGCAACCGGTCGCGCAGGCTGGCGTGCGACTCCACCATCAGCTTGCCGAAGCCGGCGCAGTCGCCGCGCTCCATCGCCTCCACGGCGGAGCGCACGCGCCGCGCCTCGGTAGTGGTATGCAGGAAGCTGTCGCGCTGCGGTCCGGCGGCGAGTCTGGTGGCGGCGTCCGGCGCGAGCGATGGCGCATCGCGGTAGGAGGTCAGCCCCAGCCGCGCCAGCGCCGTGTCCCCGGCCTGGCGCCGCAGGTTGTACTCCTCGCGCGCCGCGCCCGCCTTCTCGGCCTTCTGCAAGCTGTCGGCTACCAGAAAGCTCCAGTCCGCGGGAACGGGAATGTGGCGCACCGCGAGCGGCGCGAACTCCACCAGCGTGGCGCACCCTTCTTTCGACGCCAGGGACGCTGCATGGTCCATGCCTCCGCCACGCGTGCCGACGAACTGCTCGCCCTCGGGCAGCACTTCCATCAACTCCCGGAAGGAGGCGCGGCGGCCGTTGGCTTCGAGCAGCGCCAGTGTAAAAGCCACCAACAGCGCCGACGACGAAGCCAGGCCGGCGGCCGCGGGCAAATCCGAAAACACCGTGGCGTCGAGACCCTGCAGAACGCCCCACTTGCCGGCCACCGCCTGGGCCGCGGCCCGCAGGTAGTTCTCCCAATCGCCGGCCGAAACCGGAGTCAGGTCTGCGTTCCACTCGAATTCCCTCTGGCCGTAAGGCCCGCTGACGGCGCGAATGCGGCGGTCGGTTCGCGGCCGGTAGGCCACCTCGACACGCCGGCCGAGAGCCATAGGCAGAACCGCCAACCCGTGATAGTCGATGTGCTCGCCGATCAGATTGACGCGTCCGGGAGCCCACACCGTTCGCTCTTCGATTTCGTGGCGCACCCGCTCACCATACCACTATGAGCCCGGAAGAGACTGCAGGCTCATGCGTCGCGCCCAATAGAGCCTTCGCCACCCGCGCACCCCTGGCCACGGACCGTCCGCGATCGCCCATCCAGTGTCTCGTCGTGCAGTGGCCACCGTCCGCCCTGGGGTGATCGGCGCCTGTCGGCCAGTCGGATCGGAACTCGAGGCGTTGGGCACGATGGCGGCACGGACATTCCAGCTTGCGCTGCTCCAGGCGGCTGTTGCCGGGGATCGCAACGCCGCCGTTAACGCCCTGAAGAATTGGGAGTTGCCGGTCCGAAACCAAACTGGTAGCAGCCGGTGGCATGGCTTGGGCCGCACGCTGAGAGGCGGCATGAACCCGGCCGCTGAGTATTTCAACAGTATTACCCCTCCTGGTGTAACATTCCACAGTTCGCTTTCGTCTATTCGATTAAGAGCCGACAGAGACGTTTTTGGGAGTCCCGTTCTGCACGTCCGGACCTGATTCCGGCTCTTACATTTTAGAATTCGCAAAAGGAGAATCGTAACTATGAAACTCAAGACCATCTTGCTGGCCGCAGTGCTGGCTATCTTCACTTTGTCCCTGGCATTTGCCAAGACTTACGACGTCACTTTTTCTTCCCCTACCAAAGTCGGCAACGTCCAACTGAAGGCTGGCGACTATCACCTGAAAGTCGACGGCAACAAAGCCACCTTCATCGATGCACGCAGCGCTAAGTCCGTCACCACCGACGTAAAAGTCGAAAACAGCGACAAGAAGTTCGACCAAACCATGGTCAACTCCAGCACCGAAGGTGGAACCAACGTAGTGAAAGATATCGAGCTCGGCGGGTCCAAAATCAAGATCGGCTTCTAAGACCTCCCCATCATGGCGGGCCGGCCCGGCTGCCGGCCTGCTTCCTTTCCGTTCGTCCCAAGCTGTGCGTTACCCAAGTCGCCTGGCCTCCCACGCCGCGTGCCGTGGCCTACAATAGCTTGCATGCCCAACATTGTGAACCCGGCTAATGGCCGCCGCGGCTTTCTCCGCCGCGTGCTTACGGCCACTGGTTTGGCCGCCGCCGCACCCCGGCAAGCATTGCCGCAAGGCGGCCCAAATGGCGCCTTGCCAGCCCCTATGGTGCCCGCATACGCTCGCGCCCAGACGCATAAATCGCTGAAACAATCCAGCTTCGACCGCACCGGCGGCAACCGCGATTCCTGGCGCATCCCCGCCGGCGCCGTCCAGGAACTCTTCCGCGCCGAAGGCCCGGGCGTCATCACCCACCTCTGGTTCACCATCTCGGCGCAGAGCGACATGCATCTCAAGGAACTGGTGCTGCGCGCCTGGTGGGACGACAGTCCCAAACCCAGCATCGAGGTCCCCATCGGCGATTTCTTCGGGCTCAACCTCGGCTCCTATTTCAACTACCAGTCTCAATACCTGGCTTGTTCTCCCGGCAAATCGCTCAACTGCTATTTCGCCATGCCGTACCGCCGGTCGGGACGGCTCAATGTCACCAATGAGGGCCAGCGCGATGTCGGCTCATTCTATTCCAACATCGATTACATGACCGTCCCGAATCTTCCGGAGGACGCCATGTACTTCCACGCACAATATCGCCAGGCCGCGCCCTGCGCCGCGGTCGCCGGCGACGCGGCCAGATTCAATCTGGATGGCCGCAACAACTACGTTTACGTCGAAACCCGCGGCCGCGGCCACCTGATGGGCGTGACGCTCGGAGTGCTCGAAAACGCCAACGGCTGGTGGGGGGAAGGCGACGACATGATCTTCGTCGACGACGAATCCAAGCCCCTGATCAACGGCACCGGCTCGGAGGATTATTTCCTGGGAAGCTGGGATTTTGGCGGCCGCGACGGCGCGCAGCCCTTCGGCTATGGCATGTACGGCGCGCCGCTGATCGTCAACCCCGAGCGCACCGGGGGCCGCTACTGCTGCTACCGCTGGCACGGCGACAACCCCGTGACTTTCGAGCGTTATCTCAAGCACACCATGGAGCACGGCCATGCCAACGACCGCGGCGACAACTTCTTCTCCTGCGCCTACTGGTATCAGTCCGTTCCCTTCACGGACTTCCCGGCTCTGCCGCCTCTGGAATCGCGGACGCCGGTGGTGAAAACGGTATGAAGCTCACTCGCCGCGAAGCTGCCGGCGCACTGACCGGCGCCCTGGGTATCGCGCAGATTGAGGCGCACCAGGCGCAACCCGCCAAACCCCGCGAAGCCCACGCCGTTTGGGCCAGTGCCGCCGACGCCGGCGCTAGCTCAGAGTCTGTGCGAGCTTTCGTCGCCCAGCTCAAGCGCGCCAACATCCACAAAGTAGTGATGGCTTCGAAACAGGCCGGAGGCGGTGTGGTGTGGCACAGCCGGCGATTCCCCCAGCTTGTCGATCCCCGGTATCAAGACTTCGACCTGGTCGGGAACCTGGTGCGCGAAGCCCACGCCGAAGGCATCGAGGTGCATGTCTGGCTGGTCGACTTTCTGGAAGGCCAGGACGGCGCGGCCTTCCGCCAGCACCCCGAATGGGCGCAGCGCAACGCCGAGGGCAAGCTCACCAACAGCGAGAGCCTCCCGGCCAGCCCGTCCGGGAACATCTGGATGTGTCCCGCGCAACGGCCCGGATACACCGACCAATGGCTGCTGCCGCTGATCGAGGAGCTGGCTTCCGGCTACGCCATCGACGGCATCCACCACGATTATGTCCGCTACTCGGGCGACGTGGCGCCCGACAGCTATTGTTTCTGCGACTACTGCCTGAAGCACATCCCCCGCCACGCCTTGTTGCACTGGGAGACCGGGCTCGCGGAGCGGCAGCGCGCGGAGATCGCAAAGCCGCGCCTGGAAGCCAATTGGGAAGCCACGCCCGACGTGCTGCCGGCCGGCTGGGCGCGGATGGACCGCCGCGCCAAGGCCGATTTCATCCTGAACGGCCGCACCATCCCCGGCGGCGAACCGGACATGCGCTACTTCTTCTACCAGTTCCGCATCGACCAGATCGCCCGCTTCGTGCGCGAGGCCCACGGCCGCGCCCGGCGCATCAACCCCAAAATCCAGATGACCGCCGCGGTTTTCAAGAACCCCATCCAGAGCGGCCGCTATCTCGGCCAGAAATGGTCCGATTGGAACCCCTGGATCGATATCTACATGCCCATGAGTTATCGCAGCCACTTTCTGGGCGATTTCGATACTTACTGCTCCCGCCTGACCGAAGTTACCGCCCGTCAACTGGAATGGACTTCGAATGAAAGGCCGCTCTATGCGGGCATCCATACTTCCGGCTTATACAAAGAGGAAGCCGGGACGGGTACTTATCCACCGGCCAAGCTGGCCCGCGCCATCGAGGCGGCCCGCGCCGCCCAGCCCGGCGGAATCGCGATCTTTTCGGCCGGCAGCCTCAAGCGCCAGAACCTCTGGCCGCAACTGGAAGCGATTTTCAGGGAAGCGTGAGGGCGCCGACCCGTCAGTCGGACCGCGGCAGCCCAGGATAGGCAGGATTTGGTCCACCGACGGCGTTCGGAAGTGCGCCTCTATGCGTTCAACGGCAACGTCCCGCCGGTCGCCGGATCGTCGGAAGGGGGCTTGGCCTACGTCGGCTCCACGTCAGGGTGCGACGCGTGGCCCTCAGCTTGATCCAAAGATCGCACGCCGATCGATCGCAGCCTCGCCAACAACGACGAGCCGGGTTACATTTGGGGCGCCCAGCCAAAACGCGTATTCGAGCCGACTCGGCCGCGGCAGGTGGCGTTGTGCAGCAGAATCCCGTACAATATCATGCAGGAGCATTTTTCGCCATGCCCCAGCAAGCGTCCCGCACAGCTCGTATCGAAGCTCGCATTGCACCGGATGCGCTCCTGGTGGTCAAGCGTGCCGCGGAATTGCAGGGCCGCAGTGTCAGCGATTTTGTGGTTGCCGCCGCGCAGGAGGCTGCACATAGGGCCATCGACGAAGCCCGGATCATTCGCTTGTCCGTCCAGGACCAGCAGCGATTTGTGGAATTGCTTCTGAATCCGCCGGCTCTTGCGCCTGCCCTGAAGCGCGCCAAGAAGGCTCACGCCCGTTTAATTGCGTCCTCCCGATGACGGGTTCATTCGTTGTAGAGCCGCTTGAGCCAAGCCATGATTGTACGGAGTTTAGGTGCGGGGTGGACGCGCTGGATCGCTATTTCCGGGAGCGGGCCGGCCAGGATGCGCGCCGCCGCGTCTCAGCGTGTTTCGTGGCTCGCGAGATCGCGACGGATCGGATGGCAGGGTTCTACACATTGGCCGCCAGCGGGGTTCTGCTCGCGCAGATGCCAGCGCGGCTCGCCAAAGGCCTGCCGCGTTATCCTGTGGTGCCTGTCGCGCGCCTGGGACGCCTTGCCGTCGCTCTCGCCTATCATGGCCGTAAACTCGGAGGCGCCCTGCTGTGGGATGCCATAGAACGCGCCAGCCGCTCCGAAATCGCCGTGTATGCGCTTGTCGCTGACGCCAAGGATGAGCAAGCGGAAGGTTTCTATCTGCACCATGGGTTTGTAGCGCTCGGCGACTCGCCCAGATCTCTCATCCTGCCCCTGCCGAAGAGGGCGTGAGCCCGCCGCGCGAATGGCGTGGACGCGGCACCCGCCCCGCCGCTCTTCCTTCAGCCCACCTGCGCCTCAACCGCCGTCCGCACCACCGTTTCGATAGCCGGCGCATTGAGAAGCGTGTTGTGGATCAGGCACGCTTTCACCGCGCGCAGAATGCCAGCTTCGTGGCGCGCATCCAGTCCGGGCACGATGACTTCGATGCGAAATTGCCCGAGGCGCGCCGGTTGCAGGGCCTTCTCCGCATGTACTGCGATCTCCAGGCCGTCGGCCGGCAGCGACCGGGTCTTCAGATACTGCGCGGCGTAGAACCCGGCGCAGGTTCCTAACGAGACCAGCAGGAATTCCGGCGGTGTCATGCCGCGGTCGGAGCCGCCGTTGTCCGGCGGCTGGTCGCAAATCACGCGATGGCCTCGCGCATTGGCTTCGAACTGCACGTTGCCGAGATGTCGAATTGTAACTTCCATATGGCTTTCACACACAAAGATGCAATCGGCGCGGAAAGGTGACAGCGCCGCGGGAGGGGGCCGACGCTCCTTCGGCGTCGAAAGCGGCACTGTCACCCGAAGCGTTTTCCTGCATCTTGGTGGGTGAAACGGCATTTCGAGTCCGAATCCATGCAAAGAACGCTCTTCCTTTTATTGGCGGGGGCACTGTGGGCGCAAAACCCGCTGCGGGCGCAAGACCCGCTCTCGCTGCGCCAGGCGGCGCTCCTGGCAATCCGTGAAAACCGGGCGGTCGCGGCCACTGCTTCCGGCACAGAGGCGGCCCGCGCGCGCGTTACCGAGGCGCGCGCCGGCCGGTTGCCCAAGGTCAATTACTCCGAATCCTTCACGCGCAGCGACAACCCCGTCTTCGTGTTCAGCTCTTTGCTCACGGAACACCAGTTCGGTCCGGAGAATTTCAACATCGGCCCGCTGAACCGGCCCGGCTTTCTCAACAACTCTCAATCGCAGCTTACGGTGGACCAGGTGCTCTACGACGCCGGCCAGACGCGCCACGCGGTGGAGTCCGCCCAACTGTCGCAGAAGGTGAGCGGGGAAGAACAGCGGCGAGTGCAGATGGAAGTCATCGCCGGCGTGGTGCGGGCTTACTACGGAGCGGTCCTGGCGGCGGAAAGCCTGAAGACGGCGGAACAGGCGGTGCGCTCGGCGGAGGCCGACCTGGAGCGCGCCGCAGCCGTGCGGGCGGCCGGCATGTCCACCGACGTGGACGTGCTTTCGATCCGCGTGCACCTGGCGGCCGTCAACGAGCAGCGCATCCGGCGCGCGGCGGATCTGGATGTGGCCAAGGCCGCGTTGAACGACGCCCTCGGTTTGCCTCTCGACACGCCGCATTCCCTCACCACCGCGCTGACGCCGCTGGCGATCGGCATTCCGGCGCTCGACGGGCTGGAGCACGAAGCCGCCACAGCGCGGCCGGAAGCGCGCGAGACGCAACTGGCGAAGAGCCTGGCCCAAACCCAGGCGGGCGCGGCGCGCGGCGCGATGCTGCCGCAAGTGAGTTTCCACGCCGGCGTGGAGGCGGACCGCCAGCGCTTCGTGACGCGCGGCGGCGCCAACTGGCTGGCCGCGGTGGCACTGCACTGGAATCTTTTCGACGGCTTGGCGGATAAGGCGCGCATCGAAGAAAGCGGCCACCTGGTAGAGCGCGCGCAATCCGAAGAAGTGCGCGCGCAATCCGCCATCAAGCTGCAGGTGCGCCGCGCGTATGCCGATCTCGATGCCGCGCGCCAGCGCATCGACGTGGCGGCGGCCGCGGTGGCGGAGGCCGAAGAAAGCCTGCGCATCACCCAGAACCGCTATCAGGCCGGCATGGCCAACGTGACGGACCTGCTGCGCACCGAGACGGCCGTGCTCGAAAGCCGCACACGCCAGCTTGCGGCCGTGCACGACGAGCGTGTGGCTGCCGCACAACTGGAATTGGCCGCGGGGAGTCTCTCCGCGGATTCGGAGGTTTTGAACTGACATGCGACTACTCGTCTTTGCCGTTGCGGTTCCCTTGATCCTGTTGTCGTCCTGCGGCGGCTCGCCAAGCGGCGAACCGCAGCGAAGCGCGGCGGCTTCCTCCGCGGCGCCGGTGGCCGTCACCGCCGCCCCCGTCTCGCGCCAGGAATGGCCCACGATGTACGAAGCCACCGGCACGGTGCGGGCGCGCACCACGGCGGTCATCGCCAGCAAAGTCATGGGCTACGTGCAGCAGGTAAGCGCCCAGGTGGGGGACCGCGTTGCCGAAGGGCAGGTGCTGGTGACGCTGGAGGTCCGCGATCTGGATGCCGCCGTGCGCAGCGCCGAAACCGCCCGCGCCGAAGTCCACAGCGCCATCCCCGAAGCGGATAGCGCCGTGGCCGCCGCCAAGGCCAGCCTCGACCTGGCGCAGACCACCTTCCGCCGCATGCAGGATCTGGCCGCCAGGAAGTCCATCTCCGACCAGGAGTTTGACGAAGCCTCGGCCCGTCTCAAGGCCGCCCAGGCCGGTTACGACATGGCTCGCGGCCGGCGCGCGCAGCTCGATTCCAAAATGGCGGAAGCCGAGCAGGGGGTTCGCTCCGCCACTGTCATGCAGGAGTACGCGCGGATCGGCGCTCCGTTCGCCGGCATCGTCACCGCGAGATCGGTCGAGCCGGGCAGCCTGGCGACTTCCGGAGCCCCGCTCATCACCATCGAGCGCGATGGGGTCTATCGCCTGGAAGCGCCGGTCGACGAATCCAGGCTGGCCGCCGTACTGCTGGGGCAATCCGTGGAAGTGTCGATCGAGGCCATGGACCGCCGGCTGAACTGCCACGTTTCCGAGATCGTCCCCGCGATGGACGCGGCCTCGCGTTCCGCCCTGGTGAAGATCGACCTGCCCGCTGTGCCCCAACTCCGCTCCGGCATGTTCGGCCGCGCCTTCTTCCCTCTCGGCGCCCGGACCGTGGTGGCCGTGCCCGCGGCTGCGGTCATCGAGCGCGGCCAACTGCAATCCGTCTTCGTGGTGGAAGACGGGGCGGCGCGCACGCGCCTCCTGACCACCGGCCAGCGCACCGGAGATTTCCTGGAGGTGCTCTCCGGCTTGAGCGCCGGGGAGCGGGTGGTCGCGCCTGTTCCCACCGGCTTGCAGGATGGCGCCAGGCTGGGGGTGCGGCAATGAAGCGGCACCCGGCGATTGGGGCACGGTCCCGCGGGCCGCTTCGCGCGCCTGGATCTCGTGCAAGCTGGCCCGGCGCTGGAGGTGCGGCCATCAGCGACGCCCGGCGATTGGGTCCCGCGGGCCGTTTCGCCCGCACACTGGATCTCGTCCAAGCTGACGCAGTGCTGGAGGTGCGGCAATGAGCGAAGCTCGGCGCCTCGGTCCCGCGGGCCGCTTCGCCCGCGCCTGGATCTCGTCCAAGCTGACGCCGTTGCTCATCGCGGGCGCGTTGCTGATCGGCGCTTTCGCGGTTTGGAAGCTGCCGCGCGAAGAGGAACCGCAGATCATCGTGCCCATGATCGACGTGATGGTCCAGATGCCCGGCGCCTCGGCGCACGAGGTGGAGGAGCGCGTCACCAAGCCGATGGAAAAGCTGCTGTGGGAGATCCCCGGAGTCGAGTACATCTACTCCACCTCGAGCCCCGGCATGGCGCTGGCCATCGTGCGCTTCTATGTGGGACAGGACGAAGAAAAGAGCATTGTCCGCCTCAACCAGAAGCTCTACGCCAACTTCGACCTGATTCCGCCGGGCGCGTCACAGCCGCTGGTGAAGCCGCGCTCCATCGACGACGTCCCCATTCTTGCGGTGACCCTGTCCAGCAGCCGCTACGGCGATTTCGAACTGCGGCGCATCGCCGCGCAGCTCGACGATGCCGTCAAGCAGGTACCGGATGTTTCCGCGGTGACTCTGATCGGCGGCCAGCGGCGCGAGATCCGCGTGGTGCTCGATGAAGCCAGGCTGGCCGCTTACAACCTCGCGCCGCTCGCGCTGGCGGGCGCGCTCGGCTTGTCCAACCGGCGCCTGCCATCCGGCCAGTTCGCCACCGGAGATCGCCAGTACGTGCTCGAAACCGGCGAGTTTTTGCGCACCGCCGAAGACGTGCGCAACGTGGTGGCAGGGGTGGTCAACAACAAACCCATCTTCGTGCGCAACGTGGCGGAAGTGAGCGATGGCGGCGAGGAGCCGGCGGAGTATGTTCGCATGGCCGACGCCGGCTCGCGGCAGTTCCGTCCCGCGGTGACGCTGGCGATTGCCAAACGCAAGGGCACCAACGCCGTGGTGGTTGCCGGCAACGTGCTGCGCCGCATCGAGCCGCTGCGCGGCAGCGTGATTCCGCCGGATGTCCGCATGGACCTCACGCGCAACTACGGGGAAACGGCCGCCGAAAAGTCCAACGAACTGCTGTTCCACATGCTGATTGCAGTGGTGTCGGTGAGCCTGCTGATCGCCATTACGCTGGGGTTTCGCGAATCGCTGATCGTGTTCCTCGCCATCCCCGTCACCCTGGCGCTTACGCTCGCGGTGTTCTACCTTTACGGCTACACGCTCAACCGCATCACGCTCTTCGCCCTGATCTTCTCCATCGGGATCCTGGTGGACGACGCCATCGTGGTGGTGGAGAACATCGTCCGCCACTGGCGCATGCCGGCCAACCGGCTGCGGCCGCCGTTCGAGGTGGCCATAGAAGCCGTCGACGAAGTGGGCAATCCCACCATTCTCGCCACCCTGACGGTGATCGCGGCGATCCTGCCGATGGCATTTGTGGGCGGACTGATGGGTCCCTACATGCGGCCCATCCCCATCGGCGCCAGCGCGGCCATGGTGTTTTCCCTGCTGGTGGCGTTCGTGGTGACGCCGTGGGCCGCGGTCCGTATCTTGAAGCCCAGCCACGCTTCGGCCCACGGTGAACGGGAGGACCGCCTCACGCGCGGGTACCGGCGCGCGATGGGAGCCATTCTGCAACATGCGGCGCTGCGCTGGAGCTTTCTGGGAGGCGTGGTGCTGCTGCTGGTGGGCTCGGTCTCGCTGTTCTATTTCCAGTTCGTCAAAGTCAAGATGCTGCCGTTCGACAACAAGAGCGAGTTCCAGGTGATCGTGGACATGCCCAACGGGACCACGCTGGAGGAGACCGCCCGCGCCACCGATGCGCTGGCCCGCGCCGCGCTGGACCAGCCGGAAGTGGTCAACATCGAGACTTATGTGGGCACGGCTTCGCCGTTCAACTTCAACGGCCTG
>Ga0181529_10007236_pt1 | contig 11109 bp, 5 predicted proteins | sample PEATcosm2014_Bin_36_FD_119763 | JGI IMG/M metagenome (GOLD analysis project Ga0181529, IMG submission 119763) | Peatland microbial communities from MTU Mesocosm Facility, Houghton, MI, USA - PEATcosm2014_Bin10_30_metaG | ecosystem: Environmental > Terrestrial > Soil > Wetlands > Peat | place... | reverse complement strand
GGCTCGAAGTCCGGGAAGCAGTCAATAGGGACGGCGCGGAAAAGGTCCTCGGTGTTGATGAGGATGAAGTCATCCGGGTCCACAAGAAGCGACTTCCAAACCGCGTAGGCATCGTGCCCGCGCTCTCGGAAATGAGGTGAGGTCACGGCCCGGAGAGGCCTATTCTCCGAAACGACGACGTGTACTAGGCGGACCTGGTCAATGCAAGGGTCGCCGACTTCTCGAAACTGAGCCGCGAGGAGTTGCTGGCGCATAAGCTGGTAGAACGGCTCGTAGAGGAAGTCCTCGATCCGCGGGGCCACATCCAGGTTGATCGGTGTGAGCGGGCCGTAGAAGAGCTCACGGTAGGGCTCGATGCGGTCGGTGCCATCAGTGCGGAAACGCTTGTAGACCGAGGGGTACGACTCCGAGTACTTCCACTCGAACAGAAGAAGCGTATTGAAGCCGCCTGAGCTCTCGAAGAGGGCAGCGGCATCGATCGAGGTGTTGCCAGCGCCGCGATGCCGGTCTGCGCCGAGCTTCGGGATCTCGCCGAGGAGATTATCGGGGTCGATCCACTCGAAGGTGATGAACCGGTCCTCCTCGACGGGGAGCATATGAACGATATCAGGGAAGAACGGACGCAGGAGCTCGGCCAGGGCCTCGGGCTGATGCAAGAATGGGGCGAGCGAGTTCACGCAAAAGACCTGGCTCGAGCAAAGGTGGTTCGACGGTAGGCCCGGCAGCGCGGATGTGTGCCAGAGGATACGTTCGTGCTCGAACAAGGCAAGGGCTTCATCGCGGATGCCCTGATAAAGATTCAGTGCCGCGTGCTCCAAGGGCAAGCAGAACGGGAAGAGCCGCGAGTAGTAGAGGCCGGGGACTTTGGCCTCGCGGGGCAGAGTTTTGGTGGAAAGCTTCCAGGCGAGCTGGCGCTTCTTCTCGACGGTGAGGAAGTTCATTGTGTGGGTAACCTCTTTATTGATGAGCTAGACGGACGCGCCTGCTACTGCGCTTGTGTTCTTTACCACCTTCTGGGCATAGCTGAGCATCTTGAGGACGCCTTCGCGGTCCTGGGCTTTGCGAGCCTTCTCCATGATCCAGTCAGTGTGCTTCTCGGTGAATGCCTCGGCATTATCGTCGAGGTAGGCATCCAGGCGCTTGAGGAGAGCCTCACGATCCTCTTCGGGGTATGGGTCCTGGTGGCCGAGGAAACGGAACGTCACGGGCTCGGGCTTCGGGGTGGCTGCCGGCTGAAGCGCGACAAGCTTCGGAGCGGCTATTGCAGGCACGGGCACGCCAATCGTGACAGCCTTGGAGGCCATGGGGGCTATCTTCTCAGCAGCTTTGGACTCGGGAGGCGTGCTCGGGGGCGTCACTGCTGGAGTTAGAGACTCTGCGTCGGGAAGTTCGGCCGGGTCGTAAGGCATGCCGCCGAGTTCAGAGGGGAATGCAAGACGGAAGCCCTGACTGATCGCGACTTTCTTCAACTGGAACTTGGGCATCTTTGCCCAGAATGATGTGGGCGTGCCGTCGCGCTTTCGCTGAACGCATTCCTTCCAGAAAGCCTCGTGGACAAAAGGCGAGTGCCAATCCTTCCTGTGGATTTCGACGAGAGCCTTCATGTCTTCACCCTGGCCTTCGACCCAGGCTCTCCAGCCATCGAGTTGACCTGTCCGCTCAGCACGGTCGAGGTAGACCTGATATCCGACGACGATCGACATGCGGCGGTACTCACCCTCACCGTAGACCGCGACGTGGATCTCGCGCTTGAAGGGATTGAGGCGGAAAGCCTGGGCGACCTCGATGAACTGGAGCTTCTCTTCTTGCGTGAGCTGGCTCGCGAGGCCGAAGGCGGTGAGGTAGTCGAGCAGGATCTGATTATGAACTTCGGCGCTGGGAAGGGACCGTTGCTCTCGGGGTTTGGTGGGGAAGGCTGATTCTGGGGACATTGGAGACCTCCTAGGTGAAACATAGCTCCATTAGCAATAGACAGTAAGTCTTGCAAAACGAACCCTGTTTACTCAGGAAACAGAGAGAGTTATCATGTTACAGTTGCCTAGCAGCATGCAGCGGACGACGATGCGTGTAGCCTCTGATGATAGGCGTTAACGGAACGGAGGTCGCTGCGTCGTCAGTAGAGTCATGAGCTGCCAAGCACAAGGTTATCTGTGCAACTCGTATAATGTGAAAACGAGGAGAGTTCCGGAAGTGAAGGCTTCGGCTGATAGTCAAAAGACTAACCATTGGAAGTTGCGCTGTGGTCCATCGGGGCTTCACTTCTTCAACCGCGTCACTGGACTAAATGTCCTCTTCGACGATGTACTCCCTCCTGCCTCGCTCTACTCTCGCGCACCTCGTCAAGTCTCTATTGCAATCACGAACCGCTGTGACTTGGCGTGTGCACACTGCTACGCGCCGAAGTCTCTCGACGAACTACAGTTTGACAGTATCGTGCGATGGCTCACAGAGCTTGATGCGCATGGAACTCTCGGCGTCGGCTTCGGCGGCGGTGAACCGACGCTATACCCGGATTTTGCGCGGCTCTGTCAGTGCCTAGCACACAAGACCCGACTCTCTGTGTCGTTCACGACCCACGGCCACCAAATCGATGATGTTCTGGTTGAGAGCCTTCGCGGGAGCGTCAACTTTATCCGCGTAAGCATGGACGGAGTCGGTGCAACCTACGAGTCAATTCGGCGCCGTTCCTTCACTGAGCTGCTCTCTCGGCTGAAGCAAGTGCGATCCATCTCTCGCTTCGGCATCAACGTCGTAATCAACGAGCATACGTTGCCCGACCTAGATGATGTCGCCATCGTTGCGGGGGATATCGGAGCCTGCGAATTGCTATTGCTACCGCAGGTGCCGATACGTGGGATTCCTGCAATCTCCTCAGACGACATGCAAAGTCTTCGCCAATGGGTTGACTCCTACAGAGGACCACTAAAACTCTGCATCAACGAGTCTAGCGCCGAAGGCTTCCCGACCTGCGATCCGTTGTTTAAGGAACCCGGCCTCCGCGCGTATGCTCATATCGACGCTAAGGGCGTGCTTAAGCCCTCTTCCTATTCGGACATTGGCCTATCGCTTAACGATGGCAGTGTACTGCAGGCGCTTGACCAACTCGCTCTCGATCTCGAGGAGAACAACATATGAAGATATGGTACCAGTACGGCTCCGAGCACTCTGCTAACCTTGTTATGATCGGGCACTTTGAGAGCGTCGCTAATGCGATGAGAGCCAAGGAAATCATCGATGCTCTTACGAAACAAGTCCGCGAGGAGGAATCGAGCGGTTCCATGACTATTGGCCATCCGTCAGAGCGATACAGTGATACGATGCTCGACCTGCTTGGGAAGCTAAACATTAATACGATCGGATCGAGCGAACTCGAACAGTTTGTATACGATGTCCGTATCGAAGCGCAGGGGAACAACCTTATTCTGACGACTGACGAAGTCGATGTCTCAGCGTTTCTCAAGGTGATGTTTGATAAGGGGGCGCGGGTAGAGGTCTACTCGGCACACGACTACCCTGATACAGCTTACGGGAGAGGCCGATGAAAGGTAAGCCACTATGCCAGCGCTGAACTGGGAAGTATTTACCGGCTTACCCGGAGGTGCAGAGAAGAACTTCGAGTTGCTCTGCCGGGGCATTGTGCGCCAGAACTTCGGCGGCCTAGGAACCTTTCGAGCACTCGCAAACCAGCCAGGCGTCGAATTTCATCTCAAGCTCGACACGCGTTGCGAACTGCTCGGCGATGTGGGGCGTTGGTGGGGCTGGCAGTGCAAGTGGTACGACCTTGCGCCGGACGGCGCACTGGGTTCGACCAGGCGGACGAAGATAACGGAAGGGCTCCGAAAGACAGAAAAGTACCTGCCTGAACTTACGGATTGGGTGCTGTGGACACGCCGCACGCTGACCAAGAGCGACCAAGACTGGTTCAATGGGCTCTCAACGAGGATGAAACTCCACATCTGGACGGGCGACGATGTCGATAACCTGCTCTCAGGACAGGCCGCCGTTCTTCGCAGTACCTACTTCGGCGAGTTGGTGTTGACTCCTGAGATCCTCCGAGAGCGCCACGAGCAGTCGGCCGCATCGGTTCGTGGTCGATGGCAACCGGATGTGCATCACGTCGGAGAAGCGGAGCGCGAGTTGCGTCGCATGCTCGGCGATACAGAATCGTGGAACGTATTAGGCGACCTGAGTGCCGAACTGAGAACAAACGCTGATAAGGTTGAGTCATCGACGGCGGTACCTACTTCACTTGCCCCATCCATGACGGCTGTCGTGAACACGTCGAGGCAAATGGCGGAGACCCTTGATAGGATTGCAGAGGGGATCCGCAGTGGAGACCTGGATCTGCTCCGCGATGAACTTGCCGTTCGTCCACGAAAGCTTCCGAACGATGTTGCTACGGCCCCTCGGAGATTACGGGCCGGAAACCAGCGTGCGGGCCTTTACACAACGAACGCAGTAGCCGGCTGTCACGACGCAGTCCGAGCACTTGGGGAGGTAGAAGGGGGATTAGCATCGCGGCTAGTTACTCTCCTGGCTCCCGCAGGTTGCGGAAAGACGCATATCGCCGCGCAGCTCACGGCAGGAACGGCTACACGTCCCCACGGGATATTACTGCACGGCCGAGACCTTCATGCGACTCACACCCTCGACGACTTGGCGCGTACAGTGTCTATCGGGACCCAGCCTGTGCTGAGCATGGAAGCTTTGCTCGCGGCAGTCGATGCCGCCGGTCAGCGCGCGCACCGCCGCCTTCCTGTATTCATCGATGGTCTGAACGAGTCGGAAGATCCACGACGATGGAAGCCCTTGCTCGCTGCGATGGAGGCCACTCTCGCGAAGTACCCCTACGTGCTCTTGGTCTGTACTTTACGGCCCGAGTTCATCGATGATGCGATCCCCGACGGGACGAGCTCCGTGGAGATCAAAGATTACGGCGACGAGACCATCGATGCAATTCGCGAGCACTTCCGCTACTGGAAGATCGATGCCACGGATGCCCTGTTGCCCGGCTTCCTTAGACACCCGCTTACATTACGCCTCTTCTGCGAGGTGACGAACCCGACCCGACAGCAGGTCGTCGGCGCTAACGCGATGCCAGGATCCTTGACCACGCTATTCGAACGTTACTTGGAGCAAGTCGGCATGCGTGTCGTCGAACTGGCTCCACGCACGCACCGGTTCTTCGCTCAGGACGTCAATGCTGCGATCGCGACCTTCGCCAATAGACTGTGGGAGACGCGATCGCGTTCCGTTGAGCTTCATGAGCTGCAAAATTTGCTCGGAGATGCGCAACGTCCATGGGACCAGAGTCTCCTGCGTGCCCTAGAGCAGGAGGGCGTTCTGCTCCGCATGCCTTTGGATGGTATCGACACGTTCGTACCCGTGTACGATCTGCTGGGCGGTCACATCATCGCCAATTCGCTGCTTGCGAAGCATGGTGCAGATGCTTTCGAAACGTGGGTAAAAGAGGCTTCCACGACATCCCAGTTCACTGGCGACTATAACGTCCGTCATCCGCTCGCTGATGACATCCTTCAATCACTCGTTGGACAGGTCCCCCGAAGGTTCTACGCGAAGCAGCTATGGCAGTTGGTTGAGGGATCCCTACGCGGTCGTGCTCTGCGGCTGGCAGCCCTCCTTGAGCCGGCCTTTCTCGACGTGGCCACGGTTGACGCCTTACTTGAGCTCGCACGTGCAGGAGACGCCGAGATTCTGAGGCGGCTTTGGCATGTACGTGGCACGCCAGGGCATCCGCTGAACGCCGACGGGCTAGATCGAGCACTGCGAGTAATGACGGTAGCGGACCGCGACCTTCGGTGGACAGAGTGGATACGCAAAAACCATGAGGATGTGTTGGGAAGCGAAGAAAGTATACTTCGAGATCTTGAGTATTTGGATGAACGCTGGTGCTTAGGACGACTGCGCCCGGGGGATTGGTTGCGCGCGCGATGGGTCATGTGGACGCTCACGAGTACCATCCGCCGGCTTCGAGACCAAGCCACTCGCGCTCTCTACTGGTTTGGACGTTTCGATCCCAAAGGGCTCTTCGCGCTAACAATTGACTCGCTTGCGGTAAATGACGCCTACGTGGGCGAGCGCATGCTCGCCGCCTCCTACGGTGTGGTAATGAGTCACTCGGATGTAACAGCTGACTTTGCGACCTTACTGAAGACGTTCCTAGAGCAACTCACAGCGGCGCTTATAGGGGCGACAGCTAGCACGCCCACGCATCACTACCTGGCACGACTCTATGTGCGAGGAATAGTGGCGTTCGCTGCGAAGTATTACGAGTCCACGTTACCTGGAATACTTCAAGGCTTATGGGCGTTCGCCCCTCCTGCCTCCGCCAAGGCTCTCTTCAAAGACGACCCAGGAGCCGACGAAGCAGCGCAAACGCTCCACATGGACTTCGAGAACTACACGCTGGGAAGGCTGTTCGATGATCGCAGTAACTACGACATGGACCACGCAGGGCATCAGGCCGCGGTGGCTTATGTGTGCGGGGTCGTATGGGAACTTGGATGGCGCGCTTCGATCTTTAAAGAGCTGGACAGTAGTATCGCGGAGGACGGCTATCGTGGATGGCATAGCGATCGATCGCTTGCAGAACGTTATGGGAAAAAGTACGGTTGGATCGGGTTCTACACATATGCGGGCATACTCGAGGACCGAGGACAGTTTCCTCGTGAAAACCGCGGATTCTCTGACGTAGATATAGATCCGTCGTTCCCTGAAAAACCACCTACAGAAGGCATGGACTCAGTTCCACTGACCTGGTTGTCACCGACCGTAGAGAATCATCAGACTTGGATGCGAGAGAGCATCACATCGGTGCCGAGCAGCATCCTTCGCCGGGAGCAAATCGGTGCCGACCATGGGCCATGGGTGGTCGTCCACGGCTTCGTCAAGGCTGAGGACAGGATTCTCGGGAGAAAAGTATGGTCATTCATCTCTGCGATGGTGACGCCGAAGGAAAGTGTTTCGCAACTCGTAGCCGCACTGAAAGCTGGCGAACGTCCATGGGTGGCTCGTGACGTTCCGAGCGACTACTACACATTCGGTGGTGAGATCCCGTGGCACCCAAACTTCGCCTCGGAGGCACTTGCGGAGGATGCTTACCGTGGGAGTATTAGAAGCGGTACAAGCCCGATTGAGGTAGAGGTGCTCGCGCATGGCTTTGCATGGGAGAGTTACCACAGCGAAATGAACCGTGCGGGAAGCACGCAGGTGCCATCTCAGCCATTCTCGCATCGATTCAACCTCCACAGCACCGCGCAATCCTTTGACCAGTTCCTTGCTGACGGCAGCCGAGCAACGATCACGCTCAGCGGTGTTGATGGCCTCGAAGGAGAATTACTCTACATTCGAGAAGATCTACTTCATCAGTACGTGGACGACCGCGCCATTATCTGGTTTACCTTCGGCGAGCGGGAGTTGCTACCCTATCCACCTTCTCCGCCGCAGTGGCTTGTAACCATTCGGCAGCAAGATGCGAACTCGTGGCGCCAGGTGCTTACCGAAGCAGACCTCTTGCGATTGGATAAACCGTCTCGGAGTAAGGAAGCCACCAAAGGGCAGTCAAGCACCGCCAAGAAACGCACCGCTACGAAGGGTACGAAGCAGGAACCTCCCAAGGGCGCGAAGCGGGTCAAGAGGATGCCATAATCACTTCAGCCTGAAGGTTGCTACCGAGCCGGCTGCAAACCGGTATTGTAGGGCGGATCGATGTAGATGCATTTGATCCGACCACCGTAGTAGGGCAGAAGAGCCTTGAGGGCTTCGAGGTTGTCGCCCTGGATGAGGAGATTATCTTGGGCGGCCTTGGGGTCACCTACTATGCCGCCAGTCACGGCGGGATGCGGGTCGAGAAGTCGGAATGGAACGAGGGATGCAGCGCGGAGGGCGTCTTCCTTACCAGTCCAGGTTAGGGTAGGCATATGGCTAAATCCTTTACTTATATAGCATCGCGTAGAGTGGAACCCTGCCATATGGTACCTAAGGATCGGACGGCGGGCAAGATGGCCTACTTCACGGTCTTGGCTGCTTGAAGATTGGGCGAAGCGTCTTGATGATCGTAAGGCCTTCCGACTATATGCGATGGGATCGCGCTGAGCTAGGGCTTGAAGAAGCTCGATGATGCGGAGCCCTTCGGCACGCGCCTCAGCGTTGGCGCTGGACACCCGGAGCGAGAGCTCGCTTGGCCTTCGCCGCCTCAGCGGCCTCGTAGATGGTCTTCTACCCAAGCCGGACGGCGGTGGCCGCCTATTCGGAGCCAGAAAGCACAATTTAGTGTGTTGGCTCTTGCAGAAGTCCTAATGGCATCAGTAGCTATTGCGTTTATCAAGGGGGGCCATCCTGCTAAGGTTGGCGAGTATGTGAGGACGAAGACTGGGAGCGGCATGCAAAATGCTGAATCAAGGCTATGGAGCACAATGGCATTGACTGTGCTAGAAAAAAGGCTATTATAACCCCTATCGGGTTTGGGAGTCACGACTAAAGACTGATAATTCCTCTCCTTCTTGGTATCCGGGAATGGGGGCCGTCCTCGGGACCTCGCTGGAGGATCGACTCCGTTGATGGTGCTCGATGAGAAGATAGTTCGTGAAGGACTAAAAATTGGTCACTCTACAGGACAAACTCAACGAGTGGAAACGGCAACTCTTGGATCTCAGCAAGCGGAACCGCCTGCTGCACTTCAGAGAGACTAAGCGGCAGACGCTTTGTGTAGAGCAGCCCGGAACTGAAGAAGTATTCCAGCGAATCGTTGGAGCGGAGAAACCACTTACAGTAGCTGGCGTCGATCTGAAGTCCTTGGTCACTCTCCTTGATGATACGGCGGATCCCGAGCCTTTGAGTGCACAGCAGCCTGCCAAGGCGAACGAGATCAGATTCGTCGGTTCCCCACAGGTAGTGGCCAATGCACTGTACACCCTCAGAGCACGATCAAAGATAGAGCTTGAAGAGCGCGGTGTTGGCGTCCTGTTCCTTGCATTCGGCTTCCTCCATTGGTTTGAATCAGACGACAGCGACTATGAGATCGTTTCACCGATTGTACTCGCACCTGTTAATCTTGACCGAGAGACAACGCTTGAGCCCTACCGTGTGGTTTCTAGAGACGATGAGGTAGTTAAGAATCCAACTCTCCAGAAGACATTAGAAGATCAGTTCAGAATAAAATTGCCTGATCTGCCTGGTGAAGAGGACTGGTCGATAGTTGACTACCTGGGGCAGGTGCGACTAATGGTCGCCAGTCAATCGCGGTGGCGGGTCGAGGACGCGACTTATCTGAGCATCTTCTCCTTCATGAAACTGAACATGTATCGGGATCTTGAGAACGGACTCTCGAATGCCGAGGGAAGTCCTCTCCTCCAGGCGTTGGCCGGCGACCGATCGCTGCTTGTCTCATCAATGGGAGACGCCTGCGAGATTCCTGCTCGCGAGCTGGATGAGCGAGTGGAGCTGACACAGTGTCTTCAGGTACTTGATGCGGATTCCAGCCAACAGCAGGCGATTGAGCTAGCCAAAGTTGGCGGTAGTTTCGTTCTTCAGGGTCCGCCAGGGACAGGCAAGAGCCAGACCATCGCGAACATCATTGCTGAGCTGCTAGGACTAGGCAAGACCGTCTTGTTTGTGTCGGAGAAGGCGGCTGCGCTCGACGTTGTGCATCGGCGGCTGACCGAAGTGGGGCTTTCCGACTCGTGTCTTGCACTTCACAGCCACAAGGCGGACAAGAGGGAGGTTGTACAAGAGTTGGGAAGGGTCTACTCACTCGGCAACGGAGTTGGCCCGATCGTCCCTTTCAACTACCATCGACTATGCGAAAGGAAAGATGCCCTCAACGCTTACGTTCGCGAGCTTCACGCCACTCGTGAGCCAATGGGAAGGTCCGTCTTTCAAGTGGAGTCCAAGGCTGAGGCACTGAATGAGGTCCCCCTCGTACCTTTCGAAATCGGGGCGATAGATGTGCTCACACCTGCCAGGTTGGAGTTGATGCGGGACGCTGTCGCACGCCTTGCGGGTAGCGCGGCCACGATCGACACCATTGATGAGAACCCCTGGCGCGGCTCGGTACTAGATGGGCATTCTCAGGAAGTCTCACGCGTAACTCTCCAACGTCTTCAGACTACGAACAGCAACTGTAAAGAAGTGGAGCAGCAGGCAAGAGCTTTGGCTGGTATTCTAGGACTTGAGGCTTCAATGCAGAGTATCTCTCGTGCCGAGTGGCTGGTGGGTGTTGCACACATGTTGGTTGGCGGGCCTGACATCTATGGTCCCTGGCTTACCCATGATCGCCTTCACGGATTGATTGATTCCGCGAGAGAGGCCTCTGTACAGCATCGAGCCGTGCAACGGGAGGCAGCGGAGGTCGGCGAGATCTTCACTGAGGACTTAGCTACATACGATCTGGAGGCGCTGGCCAAGAGGATTGCGACTGAGTATCACTCCTTCTTTACTAGGCTGGGGACTGCGTATCGTAGCGAGATACGCAAGCTAGCGACCCTGACCAAGGCGGGTAAGAAGCCCAAATTTGGCGATCTTGAGCGGTTAGTGCCGGTTGCACAGAGACTGAAGGACCATCGTTCGTGGGTGGAGAGTTCCACACAGCGACTTGTCGAGGAGTTTGGCCCTTGGTATCGGAACTACGATACTGACTGGGCTGCACTTGAAACTGCGTTGGCGTGGGCAACCCAGCTTTCGGCTTCGTTCTCTGAACCGGTGCCGGAGTCTTTCGCTGGACACGTGGCAAATGTGCTTGCAGATCGTGTCGCCCTTCAATCGGAAGCTGATACCCTGCATGTCGCGCTAGGAGCATTCGTTGAGTCTCTGGACGAGGTTGAGTCCTGGTTCGATGAGTCTGCTCCAACCCGACTCGCTCTTAAGGGCCGAGCTGTTGCTCTCCTATCCGTACTTGGTAAGCAATTCAAAGAACTTGCGGACCACATCGAAGGCCTTTCGGCCTGGACCCGGCTGGCTAGCGCTGTGGGATCGTGTGTCGCAGCGGGCATTGCCGATCCAGTTGAGATTCTTCGGTCGGCTTCTCTAGGGGCAGAAACTTATATTGCTGCACTCGAGAAGCGAGCACTTACACTCTGGCTTGACCATTGG
>Ga0181529_10007235_pt1 | contig 11109 bp, 5 predicted proteins | sample PEATcosm2014_Bin_36_FD_119763 | JGI IMG/M metagenome (GOLD analysis project Ga0181529, IMG submission 119763) | Peatland microbial communities from MTU Mesocosm Facility, Houghton, MI, USA - PEATcosm2014_Bin10_30_metaG | ecosystem: Environmental > Terrestrial > Soil > Wetlands > Peat | place... | reverse complement strand
CCTCGGTCAAAGACTGGTTCGACTTCAACACGGACGATGAACTGGCCTTCAGATCGCCAACAGTGGTCTGCAGATCGGTGAGTGCCGTGCCCTGTTTGGCAACAGTCTCCAACGTGCTCTCTGCCCTCATCCTCTGCTGCTTGGCGGCGGCGTCCGCTTCGGCCTGCGCGTAGGCCGCAGAATCCTTGGCCGCTTGCAGCTCTTTGTCGCGCGCCGCCATCTGCTGCTTCAGCTCCTCTACCGTCTGCTCCAACTTCTGCACCTTCTCGCTGAGCTGTTCCAGCATCGCCTGCTCAGCTGTCTGGTGTTTCGCAGGGGCCGGTCTGACCGGGGCGGGGTTCGTGGAGGTCTGCGCTTGCGCGCCAGCTACGCCGACGGAAAACAGCAGCACGGCTAGCATTGTTCTACTTGTGGTCATTGCACTTCTCCTTGGTCCTACCTGGCCTTGGCAGCCATCCTGAATAAAAATCTCTTCTCCTCGCGGTCCGCCGCCCGCAGCCTTGCAGGCACAGTCCCTCATGGTTTCTTGGCCAGGGTTTTGTTCTTAACGCCCAGCGAGAACGGCGTCACCACCGGCGTCGCCACGCCGATAAACTCAGTTGTCTTGGGGGCGCCCAGGACCCAGAGGTTCCCTGAGCCATCGATGGCGATAACGCCAGAACCAATGTTTGAGGCGACGTAGCCGCAGTCATTTGAGTTGTTGTCGAGATATGCTCCACTGCTGCTCATCTCAAGCAAGCTGGCAACCGAGCAGAAGCCAGACGCAGTGATAATTGACCAGAGATGTCCCGCCCCATCCACCGCGATAGTGGAAAAGGAAGCGCCACTGTTCGATGACAATATGGCGCCCAATCCTCCGTCCGTCGTCTGAGAGCCGCCTGCGAGGAGTTCCACCACTTCGTTGGTTGCGCTCGACGGCACTGTCCAGACATTTCCTCCACTATCGATGGCCATGCTGCCGCCGACGCCGTTGAACAGAACACTGGAACCCAAAGGAGGACCGATCGATGTGTATCCGTAGTCTGTCTGGACAAATGCGCCGCTGCTGTTGTATTCCGCCGCGGAGCTGTTCAGGCCATTGCTGTTCAGCATCCAGACGGTTCCCGAGTTGTCGACCGCGATGGCCCCGCTCGGATTGCCAATGCCTGTGGTATAGCCGTTGGAGGACGACAGCGGGGTCCCGTTGGCCTGGGGAACTTGATTGACTGTTGTGTTGGCGCCGGCAAACTCGGACAAGACACCGGAAGCCCCAAAGACGCCGCTCGAGCTGACCGCCCAAACATTGCCCGATCCGTCAGCGGCAATGCCCAGGACCTCGCTCTGCAACCCTCCACCGGTAAACCCGTTGCTGCCGGAGAGTAGCTCGCCTGCGACTGTGTACGGGCTGATGCTGGAGAATTCCGTCAAATTGTTGTTGCTGTCGGCAACCCAGGCATTCCCCAGCGGGTCGATGGCAATGGCATTGGGATAGTTCATGTCGTTCGGGCCACCGCCCTTATAGCCGCCTAGGACATTCAGGGTCTTGCCCGTGGCCGGCGGTGACAGCGCAGCACCCATGTTGTTCAACGTAGTCACGCTGCCGAGACCATTGCTGCTGTTACTGCTGTTATTCGCAATCCAGAGATTGCCGGATGCGTCAATCGCAAAACCAACAGGGAAGGGAGAGGCTACACCAGTCCCTTCCAGTCCGCCTCCGGTGAAGCTCAACGCGAGGGTCCAATCGTTGGGCGATGCTGACAATACCGGTGTGATAGGCGGCTTGGTTGGCAGCAGTTTGAACAGCGCGGAAGCGTACCCGCCGGTCAGGCCATTGTTGGGATGCTGCGCGATGTTCAATGCCGCCTGAACAGTATCGGTCGGGGCCGTAAGTGTAGTAGCCGGGGTGGTCGCCGAAAAAAGTGCGGAACACGCGCTCCCGTCTCCGACTGCTCCACCCTTGGTCGCCGTGCAGGTGTTCAGAATGCCGGCCAGCGAATCGATCTCGGACTGAGGGGCGGTGCCGTTCCCAGCCGGTGTGGTTGATAGAGCCTGGCCGGTAGTGATATTCACCAGGTTGTTGACCGCGGCAAAGGCATTGGCCAGTCCGGCGGTGGCGTTGCTGCTGCTGGAGTTGACGAATTGATAGGCCCCGCTGGACAGGGCGCCTCCGCTGGGCATAAAGGGCTCCAACGCCCAGACCGAGGCCACCGTTGTCACTTCATTGATGACAAGCGAAACTCCGCTGTTGAGACTGCCGCACGGTCCCAGCGCCGTCATCATCGCCAGTTGGGAGTTGACGCCTGCGCCGGCATTGCCGCCCGTCGCCACCAGGTACAACTGGCTGGTCTGGCTGGGGCAGGAATATCCGGCGGGAATAGTGAAACTGCCATTGCTGCCCGTCGTGACCGCCGTGGGTGCGGCGCTGCTGGGCGCGATAATCACTGGTGAGAGCGGCTGCGTGGTGGCGGAGTAGTAGCCCGCGGCGCCTGCCGCATAGAGAGAGACCGATGCCCCCGCTACGGGCTGTGCCCCGGCCAGGACAGCTCCCTGCAACTGCACGCCGGGAGGATTGGAGTTGTTGACGATGGTCACCACAGCGGTTGCCGTGGCCAGGGACGATGTGGCAGCAGGATTATGGGCCTTGGCCGTAATCGTCACCGTGTTGCCGGAAGGCACTTGGCTGGGCGGTATGTATCCTGCCGCCTGTCCGCTGGCGGTGTGCAGCGTGGGCGCATAGACCGCGGCGACAGCCGAAGTTGTGGCCGTAGCAGCGATTGCGGGAGTGACCATGAACTGGCCGCCGGCGCATGACCAGTCCACGCCCGCGCTTGTGGTGTCGTTGGCAACCCCGGCAGTAAGGTTCACCACCGGAGCAGTCTCGGCCAGGTTGCTCACCGGCATCTGCGACGGAGCAAAGGGAACGAAGCTGGTCTGGATAACCGGGGTGACGCTGACCGTTGACTTGGTGGACACGGTGGGTGGCGCAGTGCTCGATGCCGTCGACGCGGCGGTGACCGTTACCGAGCTGCCTGCAGGCATGGCGAGCGGAGCGGTGTATGTGGTTGTGGAGGTGGTTGTGGCGCCGTTTACGGCCTGGCTGGGGGTGGTGAAGGAGCCGCACGGCGTAGTGTTGTTGCTGCAAGTCGCCGACCAGGTGACGCCCGCCGACGCGATGTCATTGGTCACCTTCGCGCTGAAGGAGGCGCCTGTGCCGGCCGTGATGGGAGCAGGAAGCGCCGGAGAGAAGGCGATCGAGATATTCGGGACGAGGGTGATCGTGGCCGTCGCGCTTTTGTTCGGATCATTCGGATAGAGATAGGTCGGGGCCGAGGCTGTGATCGAGGCGGCCGTGACCGTGACCGGGTTGGTTGGCGGCATGGTTGCGGGAGCGGTATATGTGGCCGCAACGGTGTAGCTCGACTGGTTCCCGTTGAGTGAACCCGAGGAAGCGATCGTTCCGCACGCTCCCGCGGTGGAACTGCCGCAAGCCAGGGTCCAGGTGACGCCCGCAGTGTTGAGGTCACTCAACACGGTAGCGATGGGGGAAGCAGGCCCGTTCAATGTTCCCGCCAATTGCACGCTGGCATCCGGCAGCGTGACCGTAACCGCAATCGGCGGAGGTTGACCGACCGTGACCGTGGCCGTCGCGCTCTTGGTGGGGTCGGTCTGCGAGGTGGCCACAAAGGTCAGCGTGGCCCCGACCGGCATCGCCGGCAGCACGGTATAGCTGATTGCAACGGAATAGCTGGTCGAACTCAGCGTCGTTGTGATTGGCGTTCCAGATACGGGCGGGCAGGAGGTGATGGAACTGCTGCAGGTGACCGTCCAGGTGACGCCCGCCTTGAAAAAGTCGTATGCGACCGTGGTTGTGAGGGTCGCCGTCGCTCCCTCTGGCACGGTTGTTGCTGGACTAACGGCCATGCTCAGAGAGATCGGCTCAACGGTGACCGTCGCGCTGGCCGTCTTGGTGGGATCGGTGATCGAAGCTGCGGTGATCGTCACCGTCGTGCCGCCGGCCGGGACCACAGCCGATGCCGGGGCCGTGTAGGTAATCCGGCTGCTGCTTGCCGTCTCGGTTGGAGTGGCGGCAATTCCCGAATTCAGGCTGCCGCAGTTTGTGTTGCCGGTTCCGCAGCTTATCGTCCAGCTCACACCTGCCGCCGCCGGATCGTTGGATACCGTCGCAGCGATGGAAGCTGATCCGCTGGCCGCCATCGGGGGAAGAGAGTTCGTGTTCAGAGCAATGGTGATTGCCTCAGGCGCGATCGTCAGCGTGATGCTGGAAGAGACCGCCGGATCGCTGGTTGCAAAGGCAGTGATCGTCACCGTATTTCCCACGGGAATATAGGTGGGAGCGGTATAAGTCATGTTGACGTTACTGCCCACATAGACCGGGGAGATGGTGCCGCACGGGTTGGGGTCCGGGTTCGGCTGATTGGGTGGGACCACCTTCGGACTGCCTAAGCACGTCACCGTCCAGTTCACGCCCAGGTTCTCCTGGTCCTGGCCAACGGCCACGCTGACGAAGGCCGGGGTACCAACGATCACGGAACTGAGCGCCGTGGGCGGGGTCGTGGCTGGGTCGGTAGTAACGGAGATGGCGCCCAGTTGCGGCACGGCCGAAACATTGCACCCCCAGAGAGCGGCAAGGGCCATCGATAATAACAAAAACACCACGGCCTTCGCGCCCAGCGGATGTTCCCGCAACCGTGCCGGCAGAAGGACACTGCGTTCACTGCATGCTTGGCGGTCTCTCTCGATTTTCACAACATTCCTGATATGCGGGTGATGGTAACGGCTGTTTCTCGGCCAACTGCCCCTGGCCGCGTTCTGGGTCACTGGATCGCCAGAGTGATGCTGGAGGTCCGGGAAGGAAGGCTGGTTGCGTCCGCGGTGATCGTCACCGTGCCCCCCTCGGGTGCGGTTTGGGGCGCGGTGTATGTAGCGATGTAAACAATATTTGGAGTTGGATAAGACGGGACTGGTCCGCTGGTCGTATGGGTCGGAGCGAAGGTGCCGCAGGTCTGATCGTCAACCAAGCCAACCCCTGGAAGCGAACTGTTGCAGGTCACCGTCCAGTCCGCGCCCAGACCCTCGTAGTCATTGGTCACATCCACGAGAAAGTACGCCTGCGTACCATGCTTCAATGCGGTGATCGGCGGCTGTGCGACATCGCTTGCATTGGTCACGGTAATCACGCCCACGATCGGCTTTGGCGCATCGCTGCATCCGCCAAGAACCAGGAGAGCAAGGGCCGGGATGGAGGATGCCAGACGGCGTGAGGTTTGGGACCTGCCAACGATCGGCAGAAACAATTCAGTAATCAAGGTTGGCTCCTATTGGTTAGAACTGGCGCTTCGTCACTAACCTGGCGGTGAATCGCTTCAATGGCGAGAACTCTGGGTGCAGGGGGTTCCTCACAGGCTCCCGTGATGACTTCCAGTCCACGCCGCACCAACTCAGCCGCGCGCTGGAAACTGATGCCAAGCACGGACGCAATTTCGCGGTAGCGCAGCCCCTCGGCGCGAAGCATCATGCAATTGCGCTGCTGTTCGGTCAGTTGCGAGAGCGCGGAGTTCATGCGGTGCAACTGTTCCTCGTGGAGATAGACCTGCTCCGGGTTGGGCGCGGGATCGACAGCAGAGTCTCCCACCGGCCTCTTCTCGTCCTCGCTCGTGTCCGCGACCGTTCTCCAGTTCGTCCTGTGAATGTCCATTGCGATGTTATGTGCCACTCTAAAAAGCCATCCTCGAAGGTTTTCTTCCCTGCGTCCGTTGGTGCGATGCGGCAACAGGCGGAGAAAGGATTCCTGGATCACATCTTCCACCTCGTCCGCAGTCAGCCCCAGGGTAGACAGATAGGAGTAGAGCGACGGACAAAGCGCTTGATAGAGGACGATGATCTTCTGTTGCTGGTTCAGACCCTCGCACTTCCCAAACTGCAACAAATCCGACTCCGCGATGAGGTTGTCGCCTTCGCGCCCGATATCGCCATCTGCCATCCGCGAGAACTTCCGCGAGTTGCTCAAGGTGTCCGCCCCCCTACTTCGCGCGTGGCTCTTGGTAAGTCGGTATCTTGCTCGATAAAGTCGGATGCCCCCTCCGCTTTTAATTCCCCAAACTATATTCAGACGGGGGACTATATTCAGAGGTCGAGAACTACCAGCCATGGAATGCGCTAATTATGCAGGAGCAACGGATACAACAAGGTTAATTTGCGGAACGGCCCGGTTAATTTGCACAATGAAGAAATTGGCTGTTTATTAACAATCCTGCAACAAAAAGCCGTTCGGTCTCCCGATCGGCACCAACAACAAGACTGCAATAGCCTCAATTGTCCCCGTATCACCAACCAGCACCCGGCCTGAACGCTGCGTCATTGCCAGCATTCAGGCCGGTTACAAAATTATCTATGTCTTAGCGGCTATGAAAGCGATCCCGCACCGAGACGAAAAATGCACTGGCCGCACCGACGAGCGCCAGGATCGCCGTGGGATTCTCCGGCGAATCGACGCAACCGCCCTGTGCGTACAGAGGCATTCCGACAGCGAACAGAACCGTTCCGACAAGCACTACCTTCATGAGCTTATTCATTGTTGTTCTCCTTGATAGTCCAGTTGGACTTACAGCAAATGTTTTGCAAGGCGAGGTGCATCCGTCCTCATGCCACATCTGGATGCACCTCAGACCTCACACGTTCCTTGAGTCGAGGTCCTTGCAACAGCAGTCAGGGCCTTGTCCCCAGCGTATTGTTATGCACGGCCGCGGCGATCGGCGTGACGACCGGAGTGCCTACACCGACAAACTCAGTTACTGAACTGTTGGCAGTGTTACCCATAAGGACCCAGACATTGCCTGAGTTATCTACGGCAAGGCCATAGGCTGTATTGTTGATTCCAGCACCTGTATAGCCCTTGGAGGAAGTAATTGGGGTACCGCTGCTGGTGAGCTCGGATAAGTTTGCAGGGGGAGGGGTGGGGACGCCGCTAGGTTGTGAGGGATCCGCAATCCAGATATGGCCTGCGCCGTCGATTGCAACGGCATCGGGATCCTCGAGACTGCCTCCACTGATTGCGGTGCCCGACGTTAGCCCAGCAGCCATCAGATCCATAGCTGCTACGCCGCCGGCGCCAGAATTCTGAGGTAGCCAGACGTTCCCCGCGTGGTCGATGGCAAAATTGGGTAAGGGGCTATTGAAAAGGAAGTTCGGATTGGCGTTGGCGAGTTCCGAACCAGTGCTGCTCAGCTCGGTCTCGGTGTTGCTGCCGTAGTTCAGGACATAGACATTGCCGGATCCATCAATGCCGATTCCCGCAGGATCGGCGATGGCGGTGGTGTAGATATTCGACAGGCTCCCGCCGCTCGTAATCTTGGCGATGGGGCCATCGGGGATGACTGCCCAGATATTGCCTGAGGCATCAATGGAGAGTGCGCTAGATGGATTGTAGGAACCGCTGACGACATAATCGGTCCCTGTACCGGCGGAAGTCATCTTGGTCAACTCAAGTTGGCCGTTGTTGGTATCGCTGGTCCAGGCATTCCCGCTGAGATCGATGGCAAGACCCGTAGGATATGCTATGCTACCGGTCTTCCAGCCACCGAACGATGCGACCGTGGTGCCCGTGGTGGATGGCGATTGGGCCGCCCCCAGGTTGTTCAGTAGGGTGATCGAACCAAGATTGTTGTTTCCTCCTTCAACAACCCAGATATTGCCCAAGGCATCGACGGCGACGTTGGTTGCATAGGACCCGTTATTTGCGTTTGATCCGCCCAGTCCTCCAGCAATGAAGTTGATCGCGATGGTCCAGTCGTTGGGTGACGAAGACAGGGCCGGTGAGAAGGGCGGGGTGGACGGAACCAGGGCAAAGATCGAGCTGACATTGTGGCCTGGGTTATGCGCCATGCTCAGCGCAGCCTGGATGGTGTCCGTCGGCGTCGGCCCACCGGAAGGAGTGGTGGCCGTAAACAGATTGGAGCAGGCGGGCGAACTTCCGCCAGTCCCGTTCGTGTTCACGCACGAGGAGATGATGTTGCCCAGCGTGTTGATCTCCGACTGGGGGACCGTGCTGGTGTTGTACGCCGTCGAGCCCGACGCATAAAACGGCGTGATCGTCAGCGCTTTGCCTGTGGCGATGTTCACCAGATTATTGACCGAGGCAAAGGCGTTCTTCAGTCCGACATAGTTGGTGCTGCTGGTCCCGACATGGGTTGCATCGGTCATAAAGCCGGAGAGCGCATAGGCGGACGCGACCGTGGTCACCTCGTTCATGTTGATAAAGGTCGAACCGGACAGACCGCTGCAGGGCCCAAGCGCTGCCATCAGCGCTAGGTTGCTATTGCTGCCGGAGCCGGCATTGCCTCCGGTCGCCGTAATGTAGACCTGGTCATTGGGCGATCCAGGGCAGGTGTAGTCGCCCGTGATGTTGAAGGTGCCATCGGGCGCCGACGTGACAGTGGCGCTGATCAACGGGACCGAGGCAGCGGCATAGCCGCTGGCGGTTGCTTCATAGAGCTGAATGGTTGCGCCACTGACCGGCTGCTGGCCGCCGAACACAGAACCATGCAGCGCCACTCCGCCCTGCGGACTGCCTTCATCGCTGCCGCTTGTCATGCCGAGACTGCAACCCGAGAGAGTCAGCAGTCCGGCAGAACCAAGCAGCAACATACCTGAAAACACGATTCTGCCCCGCACACTCCTTGCGAAGGACAGTAAACCTTGAGACTTGCGATTCGTCATGGGTGGGTCCTCATCTTCTCTGGTTTGTGAATACACTGGGTTTGTCATGCGCTAAGCGTCACATCACGGCACACTTGCACCACTCATCGTCAGCAAACGAACAAGATATTTCAGTAGGCGGAACACAGCTTAAATTTCATATCCCATCGGACAACGGGTGAGGAACCTTGTATTCAACTGCCCAAGTTGATTTTTTGTTGGATTCTTTGCATTTCGGCAATAACTTCTCAATCGGCCAACTACTGTAGCCGGAAGTCATCACAAGCTATACACGGGGAATGTGCATGGAATGATGACGGAAGAGTTAATTCTTTCGCGGGAGTAGTTTGTTCCTGGCTGAACCAGTTTTTCTCTAGGCCGTCTCCATCTGCCGAGGAGTGGATCAAGGGCAGGGCGTGGTCATTCCGCGCTGTCGGGCTGCTTTGCGCTTCAGGACATGTACCGGGAGAGATGGTCCGTCTCGCTATTCCCTGCCGGGCGGCGAACACCGTGAAGAACCACCACTTAATGGGTATGGAGGTCTCTTTCGGGGCATGGGAGTATCGGAGGAGAACTTCAGGAGGGCGAACGTCCTGGCCGGTCAGATTAGCCAAATCTGGTCCTCTTGAAGTGGAAGAGGATAATTTTGGCCCCAGTCGCCGAAACCTGGACAAACGTCTCCCGTGCCTTGTTTGGATGTCCAAATACCTTCCGATGATGAGTCAGGCAACCAATTCCGCTTCCACATGCAGGAACGGGCCTGTGCCCTGTGTGCATTCTGCATCTGTATGCCGTAATTTTTCCCGGCTGGTTCGCTCGATTTCGCTCCGGATGCTTCTACTGAGTATCGCTTTCTGCTGCGCTGCGGCTGGGCAAACGCCTACCACGACCAGTCTTGGTGTTTCGGGAAGCACGATCGTAATCGGATCGAGCGAGACGTTGACGGCTTCCGTGCTCGCAGGCAGCACACCGGTGACGGCCGGAAGCGTGGAGTTCCGCGACAATCTGGCGTCGCCGGGCGGGGTCATTCTGGGGAAGTCCGCGCTGAATGGCAGTGGCTCCGCTGAATTGACTCTCCCGACCCAGGGCGTTGGTGTGCATCTGGGCGTCGGCTTGCATGTGCTCAGCGCAATATATACGGGATCGGGTGGTCTTGCTGGCAGCGTCAGCCCGTATCAGGCAGTGACAGTGGCTGTGACGACAGGCACCTTGCTACCGACGGTGACGGCGATCGGCTCGGCGGGAGTTGCGGGCATCTATTCGCTGACGGGGACGGTCACTGCGCTTACCCCGGTGCTGCCGACCGGCAGCGTATCGTTTCTGGACACCTCCAACGGCAATACGTCGCTGGGTACGCAGACTCTGAACCCAGCGGGCATGGGCTATGGGTTCGCAGCCTTCTCAACGGCTTCGGCTGGAGGCGGAGAGATGTCAGTCGCGCTAGGCGACTTCAATGGCGATGGGATCCTCGACATGGCCGTGGCCAACAGTTATTACGGGAGCGTGTCGATCCTGAAGGGCGATGGAGCGGGAAACTTTACCCCGTTTCCAGGCTCGCCGGTGGCCATTGGAAGCGGGCTCTCCTCCGGTCCGTTTTCCATTGCGGTGGGCGACTTTAACGGCGATGGGCATCTTGACCTGGCCGTGGCCAACTTCGGCGACGGTACGGTGTCGATCCTGCTGGGCGATGGACATGGGAACTTCTCGCCCGCCGCGACGCCCACAGTTTCGGTTGGAAACGGCCAGTACTCCAATCCGTACTCTGTTGCGGTGGGTGACTTCAACGGCGACGGGTTTCTCGACCTGGCCGTAGCCAACTCCGGCAACAACACCGTTTCGATCCTGTTGAACGATGGAGCAGGGAACTTCTCCCCCGCTCCGACGCCCACAGTCGCAGTCGGAGTCAGCCCACTTTCTGTTGCGGTGGGAGACTTTCTGGGCAATGGGAAGCTCGACCTGGCCGTGACGAACCGCTTCGGAACCGACCCTACTGAGCTATCTCCCGGATCTGTGTCCATCCTGCTGGGCGATGGAACGGGGAGGTTCAGCGCCGTCGCGTCACTCCCGGTTGGATACAGTCCGTACTCGGTTACAGTGGGCGACTTCAACGGCGATGGAGTTCTAGACCTGGCCGTGGCCAACTGGTGCGGGAATGACCCAAATTGTTCTTCTGCCGGCACGGTTTCGATCCTGTTGGGAGATGGAACGGGAGACTTTTCCGCCGCCGCGACTCCCTCAGTTTCCGTTGGACTCAATCCGTCTTTCGTTACGGCGGGCGACTTCAGCGGCAATGGGAATCTCGACCTGGCCGTGGCCAACTTCTCCGACAGCACCGTGTCGGTCCTGCTGGGCGATGGACACGGCAACTTCGCTCCCGCCGCGGCGTCGCCAATCGCAGTTGGAGTCAATCCCTCT
>Ga0181529_10007234_pt1 | contig 11109 bp, 12 predicted proteins | sample PEATcosm2014_Bin_36_FD_119763 | JGI IMG/M metagenome (GOLD analysis project Ga0181529, IMG submission 119763) | Peatland microbial communities from MTU Mesocosm Facility, Houghton, MI, USA - PEATcosm2014_Bin10_30_metaG | ecosystem: Environmental > Terrestrial > Soil > Wetlands > Peat | place... | reverse complement strand
CGCCGGGAAAACATATTCCGGCGCCAGACGGTAAGCGGCGGAAAAGGCGCTGGCCTCGGCGGCATGGGCCAGCTTGGCGACCAGCGCACGGTGGGTTTCGGGCGAGCCCGAGATGTATCCCCCGCCGTGGAAATACAGGATCAGGCGGCGCGGCGAAGAATTGGCCGTGCGCACCCATTCGCCTTTCACCGGCCCCAGTGCAGCCGGTTCGAACACCGCTTCTCGCGGCACGGCCCCAAAGCGATCCGACAAATAGGCGTATTGCCGGCGCAATTCGGCGATGTCGGTGCTGGCGTCGGTCGCATGCGGCTTCGCCATACGGGAGAAACGGCTGAAAAAGGCGCTTTGCCAACTGGGCATATCGGAACCGGACGTTCGAGGATCGGTGGCGTGGATATACAGCATCGCCGGCCGAAAAAGAAAAGCCGGGAACGAGGTTCGTTCCCGGCTTTTCCGGTATCGGTTTGTCCCGATCAGGCCGCTTTGGCCTCGATGGTCTTCAAGGCCGGCGCGTTAATCGGAACCTGGCGAGGCTTCTTCTCCTCGGGGATCACCCGCTCCAGGTCGATATGGAGCAGGCCGTTTTCGAGCTTGGCCTCGCGCACTTCCACGTGCTCTGCGAGCTGGAAGCGGCGCTCGAAAGCGCGCCCCGCGATGCCCTGATAGAGAAAGCCCTTGCCTTCGGACGTTTCGGGCTCGTCGCGCTTGCCGGTGACGCAAAGCACGCCTTCGCGCACTTCCGCGTTCAGATCCTTTTCGGCGAAGCCGGCGACGGCCAGCGTGATGCAGTAGTGCGTCTCGTCGGAGCGCTCGATGTTGTAGGGCGGATAGCCTTGGCTCTGCTCGGCGTAGCTGTCGATCAGGTCGAACAGACGGTCGAAGCCGACGGTCGAACGGAACAGGGGGGAAAAGTCGAATGTACGCATGGTCAAACCTCCTAGAAGCGTTTGGTTGAGGCCCTGCCTTGCGGCCAGGACCGTTTTCCTTGCCGGGACCCGTATGGCCTCCCGGCTCCCTTTAGATGGGGTGGGGAAAAGGCGGCTTCAAGGGGTGCGTCACCCCAGCAGATGCCATAGCCCTAGCCCCCACAGCACCGCCAGTATGGAATAGGTGAACGCGTCCATCTGGGCGGGGGTGAGCTGGAGGCCGGTCGCGTCCTTGACCAGGGTGCGCAGCCATTGGCCTTCCTCGCGGTTTTCCGGATCGCGCCAGCGGCGGGTGCGCATCCAAGACTCGATATTGTTCAGCACGCAGGCATTCTTGTTGAGCCGCCAATGCAGCGCCATGGCGGGCAGGAAAACGAGATAGAACGCCAGCGCGCCGCGCGCCGGGATCGCCCAGCCGGCGACGATGATCAGCATGATCGCGATGTGCAGGGTGAAGCAGGTCTTGCCCAGCAGATCGCGCGGCGGCGCCGGCGCGGCGGTCGTTTCGTCATCGGGTGCGGTCGCCATGCGGTTCGATTCCCTGCCCCGTGGTCAAGCCAGCATGCCTGTTGTCACAAAGACTGACAAATGCTCAATTAAGCTCGTTTCCGGCGCGATCCTGAGGATATATCCTCGTCGGATCGGGCCGGCGGCTGCGGCCGCAACTCTTAGCGGGAAGGACGTTCATGAGCACGCTAGACGTACAACGGATCATCAGCGAAATGGGCCCGCGCTTGGGCGCCAATTCGGGGCTGGGCGGCACGCTCAAGTTCGATTTCGGCGAGCCGGGCAGCGTCTATATCGACGGCAAGTCGTCGCCCAATACCGTGGCCGACGGCGCCGGCAAGAGCGCCGACTGCACGATCACGGTTTCCCTCGAAACCTTCGAGAAGATGGTCAAGGGCGAACTCGACGGCACCTCGGCCTTCATGCAGGGCAAACTGCGCGTGGCGGGCGACATGGGCTTGGCGATGAAGCTCGGCCCCATCCTGCAAAAGGCGCGCGGGTAAAAAAGCGAATAGGGAATAGCGAATAGCGAGTAGTTGCTTCTATTCGCTACTCGCCATTCGCTACTCGCGATGCCACCATTCTCTCCCCAATACATCTCCACCCATGACGGCACGCGCTTGCGCACGGGCGTGTTCGAGGCGACGCCCTCGCGCGGCGTTTGCGTCTTGCTCGGCGGCCAGACCGAGTTCATCGAAAAATATGTCGAGGTAATCGGCGAGCTACAGTCGCGCGGTTTCACGGTCGCTACCTTCGACTGGCGCGGCCAGGGCGGCAGCATGCGCCTGCTCGCCGATCCCTTGAAAGCGCACATCCGCGACTTCGCCGAATATGACGACGATCTGACGAGCTTCCTCGAACGGGTGGTGAGGCCGTTGTCGCCGCAACCGCCCATCGCGCTGGCGCATTCCATGGGCGGGCAAATTCTTTTGCGCAGCCTGCACGACAAGCCGGGCGCGATCTGCGCCGCCGCGCTCAGCGCGCCGATGCTGGGCGTTTCGGCGCGCGGCTATCCCGCGCCGGTCGTGCGCCTCGTGACCGCGCTGCAGAATGCTTTCGGACAAGCGGACGAATTCGCCTGGGGCATGGCGGAGCGCGATCCGTTCCTCGTCGACTTCGACAGGCAGCTTTGTACTTCCGACCGCGCCCGCTTCGCGCGCACGCAGGAATTCCTGATGCGCCATCCCACGCTCCGCTTGGCGGGGCCGAGCTGGGGCTGGCTCGAAGCCGCATACCGCTCGATGGCGCGCGTAATGGCGCCGGGCTTCGCCGAAGCGATCCAAACGCCGGTGTTGATCTGCGCCGCGGGGCGCGACTGCATCGTGCGCCTCGAAGCCGAACGCGAGTTCGCGCGCCGCCTGCCGCACGGCACTTACCTGGAACTGGAAGACAGCGGACACGAAATCCTGATGGAAAACGATTCCATCCGTGCGCGGTTCTGGCAGGCGTTCGACGAGTTCGTGAAGAAAATTAGCGTCTAATTGTCATGGCCCACAAAAGTGGGCCATGACAATCGAGGTTTGGGCGACTACCCCTCGCTCTCCTTCAGCCTGCTCTCGATGGTCGCGGCGATGGTTTCGGCTTCCATGCGCGAGCCGTAGCGATGGCCGATCCAGACGATGTTGTCGTCGTCGGGGCCTTTCATGCTCACTTTCGCCGCATCCATCTTGTCGAACCCGACCGAGAAGATGCTGCGCGTCTCGATGAACTTCGCTCCGACGAAGAAGATGATCCCCGCATAAATGAGTTGGTCGAACAGATAGCGCAGATCCGCGCACCAGGTTGCTACCATCAGCCAATCCGCCCGGTCACCCATCTGACCGTAGACTTGGCCCTCGAAATACCCGTGCGGGATCGCCACCAATACGCTGCCGACGATGCAGCCGATAACGACTCGCAGCGCCAACCGACTCCACTGTTCTTGCTTATCCAATACAAACCGCATCGCCGTCTCCCCCTCGAGAAATCGAAAAAAGCAGAATGAATCGACGGGCATAGGATAGCCGGCGCCCGTCAGGAATTCTACCTTCGGTCGAACTTATCCCTACCCGTCCGTCCGGCCTTATAATGCGGGCATGACAGATGAAATCGCGCGCGCCGGCGCCAATCCGGCAAACTCCGTAGGCGAACCGGACCGCATCAGCCGGCTCGCCATCGATCTCGATGAAGTTCACGCCATGCTGCACGAAGCGACGGAGGTCGCGTGTAAATCCAACTGCGGCCTCGCTACGCGCATGGAGGCAATGAACATCGCCGCGCGCATCCTGAAGGCATGCACCAGTGCGCATTTCGTGCTCGCGCGTCTCAGGGGCGAAATTCCGGAGTCGCGGCACCGGCTGATCGTCGAACGCGTCGCCGAGGGATCGACGGGCGGGGAAGAGCCAGCGCCCTCTTCTTATGCACGTCCGACCGCCGCCGAACATGCAGCGGAGCGTCGGAAAAGCGAAGAGGCGCGCGCGCGAGGCGAACACCCCTTTAGGACCCCCTCGAAAATTTCGAAAACAACCCCCGAGCCGCATATACGATGACGGTCCCAAACCTGGGCGGTGCTCCCAAAGGCAACACCAATGCTTTGAAAACCGGCCGTCATACGGCCGAAATGCGGGCGTTGCGTTTGCGGGTGCGCTTGGCTTTGCGCCGCCTGGCTTGCTCGCTAGCCTTAGCCCGCCAGGAACTTCAGCGCCTCGGCATGGACGCGTCGGTCGCCCGCCGCCACCACGCGCCCGCCGCCCGGGCAAGGCTCGCCGCGCCAGTCCGTCACCACGCCGCCGGCCGCCTCGACGATCGGGATCAGCGCCTGGATATCCCACGGCTTCAGCCGCGCCTCCACCACCAGATCGACGAAGCCCATCGCCAACAGTCCGTAGGCATAGCAATCGCCGCCGAAGCGGGTCAGCAGCGACGCCTCGGACAATCGCCGGAAGGCCGCTTGTTCGGAGGCGTCGAAATAATCCCACGGATTGGTTGTCATCAGCACGGCGGTGCCGAGCCCCGTGCAGGGCCGCACCGCAAGCCGGCTTTTGCCCTCGGGCGAATGCAGGAAGCTGCCGTCCGCCGTTCCCACGAAGCGCTCGCGCAGCACCGGCTGGTCGAGAATGCCGAGCACCGGCGCGCCGTTTTCGTTCAGCGCGATCAGCGTGCCCCATTGGGTCTGGCCGGTGATGAAAGCGCGCGTGCCGTCGACCGGATCGATCACCCAGACGCGCCCGCTGACGCCCGCCTCCTCGCCGTATTCCTCGCCCAGGATGCCGTCCCGGGGCCGCTCGGCCTTGATGAGGGCGCGGATGGCTTCCTCGGCGCGATTGTCGGCCGCGGTCACCGGATCGAACATGGCGACGCCTTGGCCCTTGTCGATCACTTCGATGCGCTTGCGGAAATAGGGGCGGATCACCTCCCCGGCCGCGTCGGCAAGCCTGTGCGCGAATGCGATGTCATCGTCGATGGGCATGACGAAAAAATCCAGAAAATGCGTGCATCTTTTACCCTTCTCTTTCCTTCCTCCGAAAGAGGCTGGCAAAATAATATCGAAACGGTGGGGTTGACAATGTACGTACAAATGTGTATATACAATCAAGTACGTATTTTCTCCGGGTATTTTTATGACGATTTCAACAACAACACGATGGGCAACCTCAACAATTAAAACGGACTTCCAGTATGGCCGCGGCACCAAGGGTTCGCTTCGAGTGGAATGAACATAAAGCAGAAACAAATCTGCGAAAGCATAAAGTCAGCTTTGAATTAGCATCGCGCGTATTCATCGACGAGTTCGCGCAGACGGAATTAGAAGGCACGGAACATGGAGAAGCCCGTTTTAGAACGATCGGCCAAATCGGCGGCATTCTCGTCGTCGTCAGCCACACCTATCGGGAAGAAAGCGGCATCGAAATCGTCCGCATCATCTCGGCACGCAAAGCAACGCCGCGAGAGCGGTATCGTTTCGAAGAAAATGCCTAAACTGAATGCCAAACTGCGCAAAGATTTCGAAGCGCTTAGGTGCTTGCCCGACGACCAGATCGACACCGGCGACATTCCAGAGCGGCCAGTCGCAGACAAGGCGCTTGTCGGGCTGTTTTATCGGCCCATGAAGGAAAGCGTCACCATCCGGCTCGATGCCGACATGCTCGATTGGTTCAAATCCAAGGGTCGCGGTTATCAAACGACGATCAATTGGATTCTGCGGCAATATTTTGCGGAATCGCGAAAATAGATTCAATCAGCTTCCGCGGCCCGCGCGGCGCGCTTGCGGGCGTGCGGATCGAGGGCCCGTTTGCGGATGCGGATCGACTGGGGCGTCACCTCCACCAGCTCGTCCTCTTCGATGTAGGCGATGGCCTGCTCCAGCGTCATCGGCACGATCGGCGTCAGGCGCACCGCTTCGTCCTTGCTCGTCGTGCGAATGTTGGTGAGCTGCTTGGCGCGCAGCGGATTGACGTCGAGGTCATTGGTCTTGGCATGCTCGCCGACGATCATACCTTGATAGATTTTCGTGCCCGGCACCACGAACAGCTTGCCACGCTCTTCCAGGTACCAGAGCGCGTAAGCGACCGCCTCGCCGTCGCCGGTGGAAATCAGAACGCCGTTGGTGCGCCCCGCGACCGGGCCCTTGTACGGCGCGTAGCCGTGGAACATGCGGTTGATGACGCCGGTGCCGCGCGTGTCGGTGAGGAATTCGCCGTGATAGCCGATCAGTCCGCGCGACGGCGCCAAAAAGGTCAGCCGCGTCTTGCCCGCGCCGGTCGGGCGCATGTCCGCCAGTTCGCCCTTGCGGTTCGAGATCTTCTCGATCACCACGCCGGTGTAAGGATCGTCGACGTCGACGGTGACTTCCTCGATAGGCTCCAGCCGCTGGCCGCTATTCGGATCGCTCCGATAGAGCACGCGCGGCCGGCTGATGGAAACCTCGAAACCCTCGCGCCGCATGGTCTCGATCAGCACGCCGAGTTGCAGCTCGCCGCGCCCCGCGACTTCGTAGGCGCCTTCGCCGGTCTCGCGCACATGGATGGCGACGTTGCCTTCGGCCTCGCGCAGCAGCCGGTCGCGGATCACGCGACTTTGAACTTTGTCGCCTTCGCGCCCCGCCAGCGGCGAATCGTTGACCGAAACCGTCATCGCCAGGGTCGGCGGATCGATGGGCGTGGCGTAGATCGGGGTTTCGACCTGCACATCGCACAGCGTGTCGGCGACGGTCGCCGTCTGCAACCCGGCGATGGCGACGATGTCGCCCGCTTCGGCGCGCTCCACCGGCACGCGCGCCAAGCCGCGGAAGGCAAGCAGCTTGGTGGCGCGGGCGCGCTCGACGACCTTGCCCTCGCGGCTCAGCGCCTTGATCTGGCGGTTGATGGTGATGGCGCCCGATTCGATACGTCCGGTCAGCACCCGGCCGAGATACGGATCGGCCTCCAATGTTGTCACCAGCATCGCGAAAGGAAAATCGTCGCCCGCCTGGGCCAGCGGCTTAGGCTTGGGAACATCCGAGACAATTCTGGCAAACAGAGGCGACAAATCTTTGCGCTCATCGTCAAGGCTTGCGACCGCCCAACCCTGCCGTCCGGATGCGTACAAAACGTGGAAATCGAGTTGATAGTCGCTGGCTTCCAGCGCCAGAAACAGATCGAAGATGGATTCCAGCGTCTCGTCGGGCTGGGCGTCGGAGCGGTCGATCTTGTTGATGACGACGATGGGCTTCAGCCCCAGCTTCAGCGCCTTGTAGAGCACGAACTTAGTCTGCGGCATGACCGATTCCGCAGCGTCAACCAGCAGGACGACGCCGTCGACCATAGACAAGATGCGCTCGACTTCGCCTCCGAAATCGGCATGGCCGGGCGTATCCACAATGTTGATGCGGGTTTTGCCCCACTCCACGCTGGTGCACTTGGCGAGGATGGTGATACCGCGTTCCCGCTCCAGATCGTTGGAATCGAGCGCGCGTTCCTCCATATGCTGGTTTTCGCGCACGGAACCGGACTGCTTAAGCAGCTGGTCGACAAGCGTCGTCTTGCCGTGGTCGACGTGTGCGATGATGGCGATATTTCTAATGTCCATGGGTCGGCGCTCTTTGAGCGCCGGCTTATAGACGCGACATCAACCGGGAGCAACCGGCGGTTAAAATTGTCCGATCGGCTTGAGATCCCACGACGTGTCGGAATGGTAAACCAGCAGCACGGCGCGAACCGGGCCGTCAAATCCCGTTTGCGCCTTCAGCGCCTTCGCCGTCGCCAGCACGTCGGTCTCATGTTCGGCGTCGGACACGGGATGGCCGGCGCAGCGCTGGTGGGCGGCAACGACAACGGCGCTCGGCGCATGCACCCCGATCAAAAGCTTGATCTGGCCGACCGCCGCCTGCCATTCCGCGCTGCGTTCGGGCTTCGTCAGACCGTCCGGTCCCGGCACTGCGATCAGATCGACGCCTTCGACGTTGAGGAACTCGCCGAGTCGCCGGTTCATGTCGACCTTGCGCTGGTGCAGACGCCAATCCGCGCACGTCAGCGCGATCGCAAGCCTTTTGTGCTTCCGTCCCCACATGTCTCGGTCCCCCTTAGTTGCGGCCCGCGGCCGCGACCCTGCGACGCGACCAATTTATTGACGAGGCCGCGGCCTCGTACAATGGGACAAAAGCGCAAAGTGACAATTGCATGAAAAGCGAGCGGTAGAATGCAAAAAGTGATGCGAGACTCGGCAATTCTCTCCCGTCGTGCTAGTGCGTCGGCCACAATTTTTCCCGACGCGCGACCGATAGGCTATACAAACGCCGCTTGCCGTCGGCTGAGCCGTCAATTGTCGGCGCCGAAACGGCAACCGGCCTTCAGGACAGAGCAATGAATATCTGGGTCGCCAATACCTTCCAAACCTTGTCAGGGCGTGCGCAACGCGTCCCGCAAGCTTTTGAGCGCCTCGACAAACGCACGCGCTTGATCGTCATCGCTGTTGCGGCTGTCGCCGTTCTGAGCCTGTTGCTGTATCTGCTGTTTGGCGGAACCGCCAAACGAAAAGTATTGCCGCCGCCGCCCGTCATTGTCGCGACGGCCACAAGCCGGAACGTCACCGTCGTCGAACACACGATCGGAACCGTCGTCGCCAATTCAACCGTACAGGTGACGGCGCGCGTCTCGGGTCAACTGATGAGCGCAGGCTTTAGAGAAGGACAGATGGTCCATACCGGCGATCTCCTGTTCCAGCTCGATCCCAAGCCGTTCATCGCCGCGCTTGAACAAGCGCGCGCGCAACTCGCCAAGGATGAAGCCCAGCTCGTCAGCGCCCTCAACGACCAGAAGCGCTATGATACGCTCTTCGCCCAGAATGCGGCGTCCCAGCAGCAGCGCGACCAAGCGGACGCGACCGCCAGGGGATTTATCGCGACCGTGCAGTCGGACCACGCGGCCGTCGACATCGCGCGTCTCAATCTCGGCTATGCCCAGATCCACTCACCGATCGACGGCAAGACCGGGCCTATTCTCGTGCAGCCCGGCAATCTCGTCACCGCCGACGCGACCACCCCACTGGTCACCATCACCCAGATTCAGCCGGTGAAGATTTCTTTCTTCCTGCCGCAGGATGATCTTACCCAGATCCAGAACCAGATGAAGGCCGGACGGCTTCAGGCGGTCATACCAATGGAGGGCGCGCCGGGCGGCAACGAAACGGCCAAGGTCGATTTCGTCGGCAACGCGGTTAGCGCCGATACCGGTACGATCGAACTGCGCGCGACCTACGACAATGCCGATCTCAGGCTGGTTCCCGGCCAGACGGTCGATGTGGGCACGACGCTGAAGGACATTCCCAAGGCGACGGTCGTTCCGCGTAACGCCGTCAACGCCGGCCCCGACAACAGCTACGTCTATGTGGTGGATGCGCAATCCAAGGCGGAAATGAAGATCGTGACGGTCCTCGATGACGACGGTACCAACGATGCGATCCGCGGCGGCGTAAAAGCCGGCGACAAGGTCATCACCGATGGCCAGTCGCGGGTGGTTCCGGGAGCTACGGTGAAGATCGCGGGCAAAGGCCGCGGCGCGCTGCAGCCGTCGGGCGGCGCGCAATGAACATTTCCGAACCCTTCATCGTACGCCCCGTCATGACGACGCTGCTGATGGCGGCGCTGCTGGTGTTCGGCGTCTTCGGCTATACGACGCTTCCCGTCAGCGAGCTTCCCAGCGTCGATTTTCCGACCATTACCGTTTCGGCAAGCCTGCCCGGCGCCGATCCGGAAACGATGGCTTCCGCGGTTGCCACGCCGCTGGAGAGCCAGTTCTCGACGATCGCGGGCGTCAGTTCGATGACGTCCCAAAGCTCTTCGGGATCGACAAGCATCACAATCCAGTTCGATCTCGACCGCGACATCGACGGCGCCGCCGAGGACGTCCAGTCCGCCATCCAGGCGGCGACGCGGCAGTTGCCGACCAATATGCCGAGCCCGCCCTCGCTCAGGAAAGTGAATCCGTCCGACTCGCCCATCCTCTTTATCGCGATGCAGTCCCCCACGATGCCGATGTACGAGGTGGACAAATATGCCGAGACGCTGCTGGCGCGGCAGATTTCCACATTGAGCGGCGTGGCGCAGGTCAACGTCTACGGCTCGCAGATCTATGCCGTGCGCCTGCAGGCCGATCCCTACGCCATGGCCGCGCGCAATCTCAGCATTGCGCAGGTCGCCTCCGCCATTCAGGGCGCCAACGTCAACGTCTCGACCGGCACGCTGAACGGCCCCTCGCAGACTACGCTTATCCATGCCAACGGACAGTTGCTGGACGCCGCCAGTTATGGGCGCCAGATCATCGCATACCGCAACGGCGCGCCGGTCCGCTTCCAGGATATCGGCAGAGCCATCGACAGCGTGGAGAACATCCGCGCCGCAAGCTGGTTCAACGGCCAGCGCGCCATCGTGCTCGCCATCCAGCGCCAGCCCGGATCGAACACGATCGAGATCGTGAACGAGATCAACAGCGTCATTCCGCACTTCAAGGCGTCGCTGCCGAGTTCGGTCACCTTAAGCGTCATCTACGACCGCAGCCAGTCGATCCGCTCGTCCGTTTCCGACGTGCAGACCACGCTCATTCTCGCGGCGGTGCTCGTCGTCGCCGTGATCTTCGTGTTCCTGCGCACGCTGTCGGCGACCATCATCCCCTCGCTCGCGCTTCCCATCGCGGTGGTGGGGACTTTCGCGGGCATGGCCTTCCTCGGCTACAGCCTGGACAATCTCTCGCTGATGGCGCTGACCCTGTCGGTCGGCTTCGTGGTGGACGACGCCATCGTCATGCTGGAAAACATCGTGCGGCATGTCGAGGGCGGCGAGGCCCCGTTCGAGGCCGCGCTGAAGGGCGCAAAGGAGATCGGCTTCACCATCCTGTCGATGACCGTTTCGCTGGCAGCCGTGTTCATCCCGGTCGTCTTCATGGGAGGGATCGTGGGACGGCTGCTCCACGAATTTGCCGTGACCATCGTGATGGCCATCGTCGTTTCGGGCGTCGTTTCCATCACCCTCACGCCCATGCTGTGCAGCCGTTTCATCACACCCGGCAAAAGCAGGGAGCATGGCCGGTTCTATCAATGGAGCGAACATACCTTCGAGCAGGTCCAGTCCTTCTACGAACGAACCTTGCGCTGGAGCCTCGATAACCGCTTTGTCATTTTGATGATCTTCTTCGCAAGTCTCATTGTTACCGTCGGGCTCTTTATG
>Ga0181529_10007233_pt1 | contig 11109 bp, 10 predicted proteins | sample PEATcosm2014_Bin_36_FD_119763 | JGI IMG/M metagenome (GOLD analysis project Ga0181529, IMG submission 119763) | Peatland microbial communities from MTU Mesocosm Facility, Houghton, MI, USA - PEATcosm2014_Bin10_30_metaG | ecosystem: Environmental > Terrestrial > Soil > Wetlands > Peat | place... | reverse complement strand
CGCACGTGGTACGGGATGGCGTTGTAGACGACGCCCGACAGGTTGAGCGGCAAGCCATGCGTGAGGTGGCCGCCGTGGGTGAGCTCCATGCCCAGGAAGGAGTCGCCCGGCTCGAGCAGCGCGAAGAGCGCCGCCAGGTTGGCCGACGAGCCCGAGTGCGGCTGCACGTTGGCGTGCTCGGCGCCGAAGAGCTCTTTGCAGCGGTCGATGGCGAGCTGCTCGACGGCGTCGATGATCTCGCAGCCGCCGTAGTAGCGCGCCCCTGGGTAGCCCTCGGCGTACTTGTTGGTGAGCACCGAGCCGGTCGCTTCGAGCACTGCGCGGCTCGCGAAGTTCTCGGAGGCGATGAGCTCGAGCGTCTCCTGCTGGCGGCGCAACTCGGCGCGCAGCAGTTCGTTCAGCTCGGGGTCGAGCTCGTACAGGGGTTCGCGCCGCCACTCCTTGCCCACCGTTTTCACGCAAGCGCCTCCTGATAGCCATGCGCGGGAACGAGCCGCCGCCCCCAAGCGCGCTGCCGTTCATCTTACCAGAGGGACGCGGGGCGCCGGGGCGAGGCTACGCCGCGCAGACGCCCGGCGCACAGACAGCGCGGCGGGCCGACCGGCCGCGGGCCGGTCGGCGGCGTCCTATCCGCGCCGGCGAGCGCCGCTCGGATCGTAGAACGGCTGCGCCGAGAGCGTGGCCGGGCTGCGCGTGCCGGCGATGTCGACCTCGACCGCACCGGCGCCCGTGCCCAGCAGCGCCTCGGCTTCGTCGGGCGCGCACTCGAGCCAGGCCAGGCCGACCGAGGCACCGATGGTGAACCCGTAGGCGCCGGAGGTGACGCGGCCGATCACGGCGCCCTCGTGCAGCAGCGACTCTCCCCGGTAGAGCAGGGGCTCGGGGTCGTCGAGCCGGATGCCGACGAGCCGCCGCGCCGTGGGACGCGCCGCGCGCTCGAGCAGCGCCTCGCGACCCGTGAACCCGCCGGGCTTGTCGAGGGCCACCGTGAAGGCGAGGCCGGCCTCGAAGGGGTCGTCGGCCGGGCCTATGTCGAGGCCCCAGTGGCGAAAGCCCTTCTCGGCGCGCAGGCCGTCGAGCGCCAGAGAGCCGGCGAGGCGCAGCCCGAGGCCGGCGCCGGCGGCCACGAGCCGGTCGTAGAGCGACACGAGCGACTCGACCGGCGCGTAGAGCTCCCAGCCGAGCTCGCCCGCATACGAGATGCGCAACGCCAGGGCGGGCGCCCAGCCGACGTCGATCTCGCGAGCCGTGCCGAAGGGGAAGGCGTCGTCGTCGAGGTCGGCGTCGGTGAGCCGCTCCAGCAGGCGCCGCGCCTGCGGCCCCATGACTGCCATGGCGCCCAGCCCCGAGGTGACGTCGGTCACGACCGCGGCAGCGGCGCTTGCGCCCCGCAGCACCTGGAGAGTGCGCGTCTGGGCGATGTTCGGCGCCACGACCAGGAAGCTCTCGTCGGCCAGGCGCGTGACGGTCGCATCGGTCTCGATCCCCCCGCGCCGGTTGAGCAGGCACGTGTAGACCACGCTCCCCGTCCGGCGATCGAGGTCGGCCGAGGTCGCGCGCTGCAACGACGGCAACGCCCCGGGGCCCTGCACGCGGAACTTGGCAAACGACGACAGGTCGAACAGGGCGACCGTCTCGCGCGCCGCGCGGTGCTCGCCCGAGACCGCCTCGAACCAGTTCTGGCGGCCGTAGGAGTAGCGGTAAACGGGCTCCTGACCGGGCGCGGCGAACCAGTCGGCGCGCTCCCAGCCGGCGGCCTCTCCGAAGCAGGCCCGCGCGGCCGCAAGGCGGTCGTAAAGCGGCACCCGCCGCAGGCCGCGCGCGGTCTCGGGCTGCAGGTGGGGCCAGTGCATCGCGTAGAGGCGGCCGAGCGACTCGCGTGTGCGCTCGAACAGGTAGCCTGCGCCGGTCTGCTGGGTGGCGAAGCGGCGCACGTCGAGCTCGGCTGAGTCGATCGTAGGGGCGCCCTCCACGATCCAGGCCGCCAGCGCGCGGCCCAGACCCGGCCCCAGGATGATGCCCTGTGAGTTGAGGCCGGCGGCGACGTAGAGCGATTTGACCTCGGCCGTCTCGCCCAGCAAGAAGGCGCCGTCTGGGGTGAAGCTCTCGGGGCCGTTCAGAAAGTGGACGACCTCGGCGGCGCGCAGGCCCGGCACGAGCTCGCGCGCCTTGTCGAGCGACGGCGCGAAATGCCGCCAGTCGGGGGTGAACTCGCCGAAGGCGAAGTCGGGCGGCAGCGACGCTGTCGTGCGCGGTTTGCCGTCGGGCTCAAAGGCGCCCACCACGAAGCCGCCGCGGTACTGGCGCACGTAGATGTGCCCGTCGAGGTCGCGCAGGATCGGCAGGGCGCGCGCGGCGCCCTCGACGGGCGCGGTCTGCACCCACATGTGCTCGGCGGCGTGCAGCGCCAGGCGCACGCCGACGCCGGCGGCCAGGTCGCGCGACCACAGGCCGGCGGCGATCACGGGCACCTCGCAGTCGACCGTGCCGCGTTCGGTCATCACGCCGGTCACGCGGCCGTTCGACAGGCGAAGGCCGACGACGCGACAGCCTTCGACGATGCGCACGCCCAGGTCGAAGGCGGCCTTGGCCGTGGCCAGCGCGGCCACGCCGGGATTGACCGTGGCGTCGCCCTCGAACAGGGCGCCGCCCACCAGACCACAGGTCTCCAGCGGCGGCCACACGTCGGCCAGCTCGGCAATGCCCAGCCGCCGGTCGGGGTAGCCGTGATGGCGCGCCATGGCCAGCGCGTAGTCGAGCTCGATCATGCGCTCCGGGGTGCGCGCCAGCGACAGCGAACCGTTCTCGTAGTAGCCGATGTCCATGCCGGAGCGCGCCGCGAGACCGGCGTAGAAGTCGCGGCTGTAGCCGGCGAGGGCGGTCTGCACGTGGCTGGCTCGGACGCGGGTCACGAGTCCGGCGGCGTGCCAGCTCGTGCCGCAGCCCACGCGACCGCGCTCGAGCACCACGGTGTCGGTCCAGCCGAGCTCGGCCAGATGCAGCGCTATCGCCGTGCCCACGATGCCGCCCCCGACGATGACCACTCGGGCCCGGTCGGGAGGATCGCCGCCCGCGGCGCGGTCGAAGCGCAGCGCGCTCAGCGTGGCATCGCGCAAGCGTTCCGGCGAGTCAGACGGTTCCCCCATGCTGGAGAAGGTCGGCCTAACGGCCCCGGCTGAAACTTCGGGCGCGGGCATCGGCGGCGATCGCCGCCGCGAGGACTTCGTCGGCCGTCGAGGGCGCGTCGGACGTGAAGGCCGAGTCGCCGGCCGCGATCGAGGTGACCTCGATGGCGGCCGCAGCCGCCAGGCCGTCGACCGCGGGCGCCGCGCGGCCGGCGGACGCTGTCGCCGTGTCGACCTCAGCCTCACTCGCGTCAAGCTCAAGGGGCGCCGCGTCGAGCTCGTCGACTGCCGCGAGGTCGGCCCGCTTGCCGTTGCGGATGCGCCGCAGCTCGAAGCCGCCCCAGAGACCGATCAGCAGGGTGGCGACGCCGCCGATCCCTAGCGCCGTGCGCACACCGTAGTGCGCGGCGATGAAGCCGATCAGTGGTGAGCCGATAGGCGTCGAGCCCAGGAACACCATGGCCCAGAGAGCCATGACACGACCGCGCATGGCACCCGTCGAGTGGAGCTGCAGCAGCGAGTTCGCCGTGGCGATGAACATGATGCTGAACACACCCATGGGCACCAGCAGCACAAGGGCGAAGACCAGGCTCGGCGCCGAGGCGACGGCCATGATGAGCGCGCCGAAAGCGAGGGTCACGCCGACGAGCAGCTGGTAGCTGGGCCGCCGGCGCGAGGCGATGACGAGCGCGCCGGCCAGCGCACCTACGCCCATCGCGGCCATCAGGGCGCCGAGGGTGCCCCCGCCGCGGTGAAAGAGGTCGCCGGCGTAGAGCGGCAGGATCACGCTGAAGTTGTAGGCGAGCGTGCCGATGACGGCCATCATGAGCAGGGGCACGCGCAGTTCCCAGTCGTGCCACGAGTAGCGCAGCCCGGCGCGGATCTGGCCCTTGGCGCGAGCCACCGGCGGACGGCGGTGCAGCTCGGACGCTCGCATGGCATAGAGGGCGCCGATCACCGCGGCGAACGAGACGGCATTGGCCAGGAAGGCCCACGACATGCCGGCGGTGGCGATCAGCAGACCGGCGATCGCCGGCCCGACGATACGCGACGCGTTGACGATGACGCTGTTCAGGCCGACGGCGTTGGTGAGGTCGTCGGGACCGACCATCTCGACGGCGAAGCTCTGGCGCGAGGGGTTGTCGACGACGTTGATGAAGCCGTAGACCAAGGCGAGCGCCCAGACCATCCAGAGGCGCACCGCGCCGCTGGCCACGAGCGCGAAGAGCACGGTGGCCTGCACGGTGAAAGCCGTCTGCGTGGCGAGCAGCACGTGGCGCTTGTCGAAGCGGTCGGCCACGAGGCCGCCGACCAGGCCGAAGACGAGCACGGGGAGGAATTGCAGCGCCATGGTGATGCCCAGGTAGAAAGCGTTGTGGGTGAGCTCCCACACAAGCCAGCTCTGTGCCGTGGACTGCATCCACGTGCCGCTCTGCGAGACGGTCTGACCGAAGAACCACAGGCGGTAGTTGCGCGTGCGCAGCGAGCGGAACATGCGCGACACGAATTCCGGCCTGCGGTGCGCCCCGGCTGTGGCGGGAACGCCGCTCAACGATCGTCCTCGAGCAGCCGCTCGAGGACCGGTAGCGCCTCGCGCACGAGAACCCGCTCTGACTCGTCGAGCTTGCGCAGACGCCGCGCCAGGTAGGCGGTCTTACGGGTGCGGGTGCGCAGGACGGTGCGCTGCCCACTGGGCGTAAGACTGACCCGGGCGACGCGACGGTCGCCGGGGTCGGCTTCGCGACGTACGAGACCGAGCCGTTCGAGGGTGGACACCATGCGCGTGATGCTGGGCGGGGTGACGCGTTCGCTCACGGCGAGCTGGCCCAAGGTGATGGGCCCCCGCAGTTCGATGGTGACCAGGGCCGAGGTCAGCGAGGGGCTCAGGTCGCCCGGGGTCTGATTACGAAGCCGGCGCGCCAGGCGATTGAGCACCAGGCGCAGACGCGCGGCAAGCTCGGGGTCGGCGATCACCGCGTCTGCGGTGCCGAGGGGAGCCGGCGGGCTGATGCCGTCCGCCATGGGGCTGTCCAAATCGATGGTCACGACTATTAGTTTACCATGTTAATTACTCAGGGAAACCATCTCTTCACCGGACCCTACGCGGCCATCCATGCCGTTGCGGTGGTATCGTCCAAGCAGTCGAACGCGCCGTGTAGCACGGACTGCTGGCGACGGGCCGGGTCACGGGACCACGGGCCACGCGCGAGCGGCGAGCGACACGCCAAACGAAGGCCGAGGAAAACTATGACCGACCCAGAGCACGAGACCGCGAGCCTGGACCTGCGCTTCGCCCCCGACGACTTTCGGCTGAACGACTTCATCGTGCGCCTGCTCTCGTTCGACCGCCGCGAGTGCGGGCCGAACGCCTCGTTTTCGTACGTCGTGGTGACCGGTCCTCGCGGTGACGAGGCCCTCTCGTCAGAGCAAAGGACACCACGCATGCGGGTGAAGAAGCTGGAGCGCGAGGTCACCGAAAGCGGGCACTGGCTGTTTCTGCCGTTCTGTGTCTTCACCGACGACGCCGTGCGCTGCGCCGACGGCGAAAGCGCCGAGCGCCGCCCGCGCCGCGACCGCCGCGACGGGACCTGGATGAGCCGCGCCAGGTCGGGCGACTGCGCCGGCTTTCTGGTCGGCATCGAGCACGGCGCGATCGTCGTGCGCCCGGCGTTTAACGAGTGGCTCGGCGACGGCGACAGTGCGCTCGTCGTGGTCGATGATCTGGGCGGCATGGCAGGGCCGGTCAGGGCCTTCGTCGCGTCCTTCGCCGCGTAGCTCGACTGCCCTCTGCCCCACTCGCATCGCTGCGCCATCACGGCAGGGCTGCGCAAACGGCGGCAAACCGTCTTGTTCGCGGTACATAGGCACAGGACAGTCCACGAACAAAAGGGGGCCATCGTGCCGGAGTTCGCCCAACCATTCAGTGGCGGGGTACCGGACCGCTTACTCACGACCGGAGAGCTGATCCGCGCGATCCGGCTCGACATTGCGGCCGAACACGAAGCCATCCATCTCTACATGGCCCACGCCGACGCCGTCGACGACCCCCTCGCCAAGGCCGTGCTGATCGATATCGCCAACGAGGAGATCGAGCACATCGGCGAGTTCGAGCGCCTGCTCGAGATCCTCTCGCCCGATGAGACCCAGTTCCGGCGTAACGGCGTGGGCGAGGTCGACGAGATGGCGGCGCGCGTCGCCGCGGCCGCGCCGGGCGGCGAGTCGCCGCCGGTCGCCGACGCCGAGGCGCAGGGCGCCCCGGCCGGCGAGACGCCGGTCGCGACGACGATCGGTTCGCTGCGGTCGCAGCGGCCCCAAGACTGAAAAGAAGAGGAGAGATCATGAGCATCGATGCTCTGGGACGGGCCGGCGCGCCGGTGAATGAGCACGTGTGGGAGGCGCTCGAGAAGACCATGGTCGGAGCGGCCACGAGCCAGCTCACGGGGCGGCGCCTGCTCGACGTGCGCGGCCCGTACGGGCTGGGTCTCAAGAGCGTCGCGCTGCCCGACGAAGACACAGGCGACGGGCTCATCGTGAGCGACACGCTGCCGCTCGCTCTGATCCAGCGCAGCTTCACCCTGTCGGCGCGCGACCTGGCGGCCTACGAGCACGAATCGACCTCGCTCGACCTGGCGCCGCTGGCCGAGGCCGCCATCGAGGTAGCGCGCCGCGAGGACGAAGTCGTCTTCGCGGGCACGAAGCGGGCACCGGGCCTGACCACCATCGAGGGCGTGGCGTCTGTGCCCCTGCCCGCCTGGGATGCGCTGGGCAGCGCCGTCGGCACGGTGATCGCGGCCGCCACTCGGCTCGACGAGAACGGCTTTCACGGGCCCTACGCCCTGGCCGTGTCGCCGGCGCGCTACAACCTGCTGCTGCGGCGCCTCGAAACGGGCGTCGTGAGCGAGCTCGACACCCTCCGCGAGATCGCCACCGACGGCGTCTTCAAAGCGCCCATCCTCGACGATGCCGGCGTGCTGATCGCCGTCGGTGCGCAGTTCGCCCACATCGTCGTGGGCCAGGACATGAGCCTCGGGTTCGTCGGTCCCACCGCCGACGGGCGCCTGGAGTTCACGATCTCCGAGTCGCTCGCGGTGCGCGTGCTCGAGCGCGGCGCGGTGTGCGTTATCGGCAAGCCGGCCGGCGGCGCGGCGCAGGCCGATGGCAGCCGGCGGCGACGTCAGGCCTGACGTCGCGGGGCCGCCCCCAGCGACAGGCGCTCGCGGTCCGCGCACCCTCGCGCTTGAGTGCGCCGCACCGCGAGCGCCTGCCAGCTCATCGTGACGACGTAGCCGTCGCTGCGCCGAGGCTCCTACTTGATGGTGACGACGTAGCCGTCCTTGCGTGGAGCCGCCTCGGGCCAATCGCAGTCGGGGTAGCCCAGCACGCACGAGCCGACGCCCAGGTAGTCGCCCTCGAGGCCCCACGTCTTGAGCAGCGCCTTGCCTTCGTCGCTTGCGAACATCTCGCGTTCGCGGTGCACCCAGCACGAGCCCAGACCCAGCGAGAAGGCCGCGTTGAGCAGGTTGCCGAGCGCAAGGGTGGCGTCTTCGACCGGGGTGACCCTGGTGGCGTCAGCCAGGGCGACGATGATGGTGGGCGCGCCGTAGTAGGGGTCTTTGTCGGCGCTGCCGATGACGTCCTGGTTCATTCTGGTGAGGGTCGCGCGCGTGGCGGCGTCCTGCACGACGACCAGTACGGCAGCCTGCTGGTTGCCGCCGCTGGGCGCGTAGGTGCCCGCCTTCACGACGGCGTTCAGCTCGTCGTCTGAGATCTGCTCCGGCTTGAAGGCGCGCACGGTCCGTCGGGCCAGCAGCGTCTTGACGGTTTCGTTCATGAGTCCAGTTGCCTCCTCGGCGTCTTCGGTCGCCCATAGGCTGCGGGCGGGTACGTTGCCGTACAAGCATACGCGCCCGCCTAACGGCCGCGCCGCGGACACGTCGGCCCGCTCTCAGCGTACAGTCGCCCTCACGGATGGCCACCGCACGACCTGTCCAGTCAGACGCCGCACCAGCGCATGATGGCCAGTGCGATGGCGGCGCAGTTTCGGCCCGCCCGTCGCCGCCCTCGAGGGCAGCGAAGCGATCCGGCGCGCACCCCGCGGTGCGATACAATCGCAGGCAGCCATCTCCGCCAGAGAGGATGAGCCGCGGTGCCAGTTCGCCTCGACGCCATCGACCGTCAGATCGTCGCCCGGCTCATCGCCAACGGGCGCGCCAGCGCCTCTGACATCAGCCGCTCGCTCGAAGGCGTGTCGCAGCGCGCCGTACGCTACCGCCTGGAACGCCTGCAGCGCCACGGCGTCATGCGCGTGGGCGCCGTCGTCGACCCCCACGCGATCGGCTTCGACGTGATCGCCGACGTGTTCATCGAGGTCGCGCCCGGCGAAGTCCAGCAGGTCGCCCGCCGCCTGGTCGATCTCGAGAGGGTGAGCTACGTCGCGGCCTCGATAGGCCAGGGCGACCTGAGCATCCAGGTCTGCGCGCGCGACGGCGCCGAGCTTCAGCGCCTCGTCGCCGAGGTGGTGCGCGAGATCCCCGGGGTCAGGTCGGCCCGCACCGTGATGGTCTCGTGGAAGCTGAAGGACGTCCACCAGTGGCAGATCCCGGCGGCGGCCGTCGACGTCTAGGCCGGGCGCACCCCGACTCTGTCTTGAGTCCGACCTTCCGGGCGGGCGCTCGCTCGTCCAGCGGCGGCTGCCGTCGCTTCCGTCACTCGCCCCAGAACGGCGCGTGGCGGCGACGGCAGAACTCGCGGTCGTCGCCCTGCAGCTCGAAATCAGCGTAGTCGACGCGCCTCACGCGGGCGCGGTGACCGACCAATTGCGCGTTGGCCTCGTTCAGGCGCGAGACCAGCGCCGCCTCGGCGGGACTCAGCGGGCTCACCACGGCGCCCAGATGGAGCGCCCAGAGCTCTGCGACCGTGGGGTCGAACTCGGGCGGCACGAAGACGTGGTCGAAGTCGGTAGCGCCGCCGGAGTAGTCGTAGCGCGCCCGGGGCGAGCCGTCGTCGCCGACGCCGAGCGACACCGGGATGACCGTATGTGAGAGCAGGAAGGTCGAGACCGACGAGACCCTGCGCGACTGCGCCGGCAGGGTCGCCGCGGCGAGCTGCCAGTGATACCCCGAGGCGTTGCAGCGCAGCACGTGCGTACGCTCGATGGTCGCCTCGGCGACATCGTCGGCCACCCAGCCGGTGAAGTCGGAGAGGCCGTGGAAGGGCGTGTCGGGCGTGTCGCAGGCCGCCAGCACGGGGCCATAGTCGGCGACCTCGCCGGGCGAGAGGCCGCGCAGATAGGCATAGACTCGCAACTCCTCCGCGTGGCTTACGTCACAGGGGCAGCTCAGCACTATGCGGAAGGCAAGCTCGAGCGCCTCGGCCCTGATCTTCATCTCCTGTCCTTCCTGTCGGCTTCTCACTTCAAGTCGGCGTGCGTGGCACGACGATCCCTGCATTGTGCATCAGTCTACTGCCCCCGCCCGCGAGCACGAGAGCTATCCGCGGAGCTCAAGCCGAGGCGGCGCGGGGCCGATAACGAACCATGGAGACAGCAAGTCGGCGACGACCGTGGACGGCAGGCTGGTCCTTGCTCGGGCCGTGCCGACCGCCGCAAGAAAGGGTGAGCACTACGAAGACGCGACGTCCCGCCACAGGCAGCGGCGCCTTTACGCTCATCGCACTCCTCATCCGCCGTCGTCGTGGCGGCCATCGCCACACGACTCCCGCCGCCGACACGCTGCGCCTGGTCGGTCACACGACCAGCACCGACGTCACCGTCCTCTGAGCGCCGTGCCCGATCTGCACAAGATCGAGCGTGCCCTGGCCGCCATGCGGCCGGCCGGACGCCGGCTGCTCAGTCTGAAAGACGTGATCGAGGCCGGACGACCGGCCGTCTATCGGCGCTTCGGCGACGAACTGCTGTTCATGGACGGCACGCTCTACGACGTCGGTCAGTCGAGCTCGCCGACCGAGCTCGCACTGCAGACCCCGCTCCACGACCCGCGCTTCGAAAACGAGACCGTCGGCATCGAGTACGGCTGGCGCCACGCACTGGGCTGCTCATGCCCGCTCTGTACTCCGCCCGCGCCGGCCGTGCTGTTGCCGGCGTCGCGCGTGCCGGTCTACCCGGCGACACGGTCGCGCCGCGTGTCGGGCGAGCCCGTCTCGCGCTGACCGCGACGCCGCTCCCCGGGGAGCCCGCTCGTCTCTTGGCCGCCCGGCAGAGCCTTCAGTTGCCCGTCATGGCACGCAGGCCCTGCCGCAGCGATCGCATGGTCGCCAGCACGGCGGACGGCTCGTAGCCGCAGTGAGCCATGCAGTCGCGGCACTGCGGGTCGCCGCCGGACCGACCGTAGGGCGACCAGTCGGTCGTCTCCACCAGCTCCCGGAACGTCGCGCAATACCCCTCGGCGCGCAAGTAGCACGGCCGCTGCCAGCCGAGCACCGAGTAGCAGGGGATGCCCCACGGTGTGCACTCGAGCTCGATCTTGCCCTCGAGAAAGTCGAGGAACAGCGGCGAGTGATTCAGGCGCCAGCGCTTGCGGCGGTCGCCGGCGAATGCCTCGGCAAAGAGGCGCCGCGTCTGCGACCCCGCCAGAAAGTGCTCCTGGTCGGCCGCCGCCTCGTAGCCGTAGCCGGGCGAGATCATCATCGCGTCGACCTTGAGCTCGTCGTTCAAGAAGTCGAGCACGTCGCGGACCATCACCGGCGAGTCAGAGGCGAAGAACGTCGAGTTGGTCGTCACCTGGAAACCCGCCTTCTTGGCCGCCCTGATGCCCTCGACGGCCCGCTCGAAGACCCCCTCGCGACCGACGAGCTCGTCGTGGCGCGCACGCAGGCCGTCGAGATGCACCACCCATGAGAAGTAGGGCGACGGCTTGAACAGGCTCAACTTCTCCTCGAGTAACAGGCCGTTCGTACACAGATAGACGAAGCGCTTGCGGCGCAGCAACTCGGCGGACAGGCGGTGGATCTCGGCGTGGAGCAGCGG
>Ga0181529_10007231_pt1 | contig 11112 bp, 10 predicted proteins | sample PEATcosm2014_Bin_36_FD_119763 | JGI IMG/M metagenome (GOLD analysis project Ga0181529, IMG submission 119763) | Peatland microbial communities from MTU Mesocosm Facility, Houghton, MI, USA - PEATcosm2014_Bin10_30_metaG | ecosystem: Environmental > Terrestrial > Soil > Wetlands > Peat | place... | reverse complement strand
TGCTGGAAAATATGGAACTGCTCGTCGCCGAGGACATTTTTCTGCGCGTAGGCCTGAAGGCGCCCGCTCTGGTCGCGGATGTCAATAAACATGGACTTGCCCATGTCACGATGAGCCGTGATGCGCCCAGCCAGCGCCGTTTCGCGGCCCTCGACGTAACTGACGCGCGCGGCGGCGCAGGTTTCCGTCGGCGTAAATTTGTTCTGGAACGGGTCAATGCCCTTGGCGCGCAACGCCACGAGCTTGGCCTTGCGCTGTTCGATCAATGAATTTGTGTCGTCCATAAAAGTAGCGGCTACCAATCAAACACAAAACGCGGCGGGATGAAATTGATTTTTAGTCACGGATGAAACACAGATGAAACACGGATGGAATATTTATCCGCAGATTGCACGGATTTTCGCAGATAAACTTTGAGTGAATTATAATCTGCGTAAACCTGTGAAATCTGCGGATTCCCTCATCAGTGTTCAATCCGTGTTTCATCCGTGGCTAAAATTTAAGCGATCATCGCCAGCTTGCTCTCGGCGGCTTCCCATTCGGGCGTCGCCGCCGCAAGCCGTTCCTGGACGTGCGCCAGTTCGCGGTTGATTTCCTGCGCACGGCCGGGCTTGTTGTAAGTCTCGGGGTTTTCCAGTTCGGCGGTGAGTTCAACCTGCTTCGCTTCGAGTTCCTGGATTTCTTTTTCCAGCTTGTGAACCAGTTGCTGTTGCGCTTTTTTTTCGCCGGAACGCGACTGGCGTTGCTGCGCTTCGAGACGTTTTTGTTCCTTGCGGTCAACTTTTACCGCCGGCGCGAAATTTTTTATTTGCGGCGAAGCGACTCCGTTGGTTCCGATGGAAGTCAACGCCGCCCGCGCGGATGACGCCTTGGTCTTGTCCAAATAATATTGGTAGCCGCCGGGATAATGCGTGAGCTGGCCGGCGTTGACGTGGACGACGTGGCCGGACAGCGCGCGGATGAAATAAACGTCGTGGCTGATGAAGACGAGCGTGCCTTTGAATTGCTTCAGCGCGCCGACAAGCGCGTCAATGCTCGCCATGTCGAGGTGCGTTGTCGGCTCGTCCATGAGCAGCAGGTTCGGCGGGTCGAGCAAAAGCTTCACGAGCGCGAGCCGACTTTTTTCGCCGCCGCTCAAGACGCTGATTTTTTTGAAAACGTCGTCGCCGCGAAAAAGAAAACTGCCGAGCAGCGTGCGGATGAATTGTTCCGTCACGCGTTGCGGCGTGTCCATCGCCTCCTCGAACACCGTGCGCGATTCCTGCAACATTTCGACGCGGTATTGCGAATAGTAGCCGGCCTTGGCGTTGTGGCCGAGCGTGCGAGTGCCGGATTGCGGCACCAGAACGCCCGCGAGAATTTTCAGCAGCGTGGATTTGCCCGCGCCGTTCGGCCCGACAAGCACGACGCGCTGGTCGCGTTCTGCGCGAAATTCCATGCCGCGATAAACCACGTTTTCGCCGTAAGCAAAATGGATGTTTTCGAGCGTGATGACTTTCTGCCCGCTGCGCAACGGCTGCGGAAAGCTGAAACCGATTTTGCTCACGTCGTTCACCGGGGCTTCGATTTTGTCCATGCGCTCGATCTGCTTGAGCTTGCTCTGCGCCTGCGACGCCTTGCTGGCCTTGGCGCGAAAACGGTCGGCAAATAGCTGCAAGCGTTCGATTTCTTTCTGCTGGTTTTTGTAGGCGGCGAGCAGTTGTTCCTCGGCGGCGGCGCGTTGCACGAGAAATTCATCGTAGTTGCCGCGATAACGGTTGAGCTTGCTCGACCGGATTTCCACGATGCCGCTGACGATATGATTGAGAAATTCGCGGTCGTGTGAAATGACGACAATCGCGCCGGGATATGTCGTGAGATATTCCTGGAACCACAGCAGTGCCTCGAGGTCGAGATGGTTCGTCGGCTCGTCGAGCAGCAACAAATCCGGCTGCTGCACGAGCAGCCGCGCGAGGTGCGCGCGCATGACCCAGCCGCCGCTCAATTCACGTGACGGACGGTCGAAATCTTTTTCACGAAAGCCGAGACCGGAAAGGATTTGCTTTGCCTTCGCGTCGAGCTGGTAGCCGCCAAGTTCGTGAAAGCGGTTATGCGCGTCGTCGTGGATTTCCTCGACGTGATCCGGCGCGACATGATGGTCGGAATCCCAGGACAGAATGAGCCGACGGAGTTTGACAAATTCCGGCGAGATGCCTGTGGCGAGTTCGAGCACCGTTTCCTCGCCGACCGGAGCGCTTTCCTGCGGCAGATAGCCGAGCACGACGTTGCGCTCCTTCATCACCTGGCCCGAATCCGCCTCCTCCTCACCGAGAATGATCGAAAAGAGCGTGGACTTCCCCGCTCCGTTCGGGCCGACCAGCCCGATGCGGTCCTCGCGGTTCAACTGCAAGGTTACGTCGTCGAACAGAATTCGTCCGCCGTAGGCCTTGCTGATTTCTGAAAGCGTCAACATCGAAACGGCAGCTTAACAGAAATTTGCGCTCGAACACAAGGACATGACGAATATGCAATTTGAATTGAGCCGTTCGGAAAATATTCCCATACTCTTCAAATCCTATGGGAGCACAATGGAAACAAGCCGGGCGCGAAATCAACGCGCACAAAAAAGGGCAGATGGTCGTCAAGCTAGTCCGCGAAATCATGGTCGCGGCCAAGCTCGGCGGCGCCGACCCCGACCTCAACGCGCGCCTGTTCGTCGCCGTCGAGAAGGCCAAGAAATCTTCCGTCACCAAGGACACCATCGAGCGCGCCATCAAAAAGGGCGCGGGCCTAACGGACGAAAAGGTGGTTTATGAAACGGTCGTCTATGAAGGTTTCGCGCCGCACAAAGTCCCCATCGTCGTGGAATGTCTGACGGACAATCGTAACCGCACCGCGCCGGAAATCCGCAATCTGTTCAAGGCCGGCTCGATGGGCCAGCCCGGCAGCGTCGCGTTTTTCTTCAATCACCTCGGCGTGGTCGAGGCCACGCATCCGGACGCAAACCGCGACGCGGAGGCCGACGCGATTGAAGCCGGCGCGCAGGAAATCGAGCCGCTCGACGCTGCTGAAATTCCCGCCGGACAAAAGGGCGCGACATTTCTGACGGAAATCAAAGACCTCGACCACGTTTCCAAGGCGTTGAAGGCGGCGGGCTGGAACGTCATCGCGTCGGAGATGCGCTATGTCGCGAAGAATTTCACGGAAGTTTCCGACGCGCACCGCAAGGAAGTCATGGATTTTCTCCACGCGCTCGACGACCACGACGACGTGCATCACGTCTATGCGGCGATGAAGTAGTCAGTTTTTCGGCGGCGCGTTCGTTGAAGTTGCGCTCGCCTTGATCAAGCCCGCTTTCACGAACGGCGCGAGATAATCGCCGTAGCCTTTCGCGGCCATTTCTTCCACCGGGATGAATTGCAGCGACGCCGAGTTGATGCAATAACGCAAGCCGCCCTTGTCAGCCGGGCCGTCGTCGAAAACGTGGCCGAGATGCGAATCGGCGTCCTTGGAGCGGACTTCGGTGCGCGTCATGCCGAGAGAATTATCCGTGTGCTCGACCACGTCCGTGGCGGCCAGCGGCTTGGTGAAACTCGGCCAGCCGCAGCCGGAATCAAATTTGTCCAGCGAACTGAACAGCGGCTTGCCCGAAACGATGTCCACATAAATTCCCTGCTTGTGATTGTCCCAATATTCATTTTGGAACGGCGGCTCGGTGGCGGCTTCCTGCGTGACAGCGAATTGCTCGGCGGTCAGTTTCTTTTTCAATTCCGCCGCGTCCGGTTTCTTAAAATCATTCATATCGCTCGGTTGATAAATTTGGTTGGTTGAAATTTCAGTCTGCTGCGCGCGCCCGGCGTTGTGAACGAACGCAAAAATGCCGCCAGCCAGCAAAGCCGCCGCCGCGATTCCCGCAATTTTTATAGGTTGCACAATATTCTGACTGTTCTGCGGCGGCTTCCGTTCAATTCCCCGCCATCGCGCGGCCTGCAATCCAGCCGGTCGTCCACGCCGCCTGAAAATTAAACCCGCCCGTGATGCCGTCAATATCCAAAACCTCGCCGGCAAAAAATAATCCCGGGCAAATCTTGCTTTCCATCGTCTTGAAATTCACTTCGTTCAACTTGACACCGCCGCACGTCACGAACTCGTCCTTGTTCAAACTTTTTCCCGTCACGGAAAATTCCGAGCGCAGCAATTGATTGATCAGCTTGTGCTGCGCCGCATTCGACAAATCCGCCCAGCGCGCGTCACGCGCGATGCTGGACGCAATCACAAGCTGCTCCCAGAGGCGCGACGGCAAAGGCGCGACTGGAAAATTGGAGATAAACTTTGCCGGCTGCGATTTTCGTCGCGCTTGGAATTCCGCCGCAAGCTTTTCCCCGATCAACTGCGGCAGCCAGTTGATCTGCAGTTTGAACTGATAATTATTTGCGTGCAATTCGCGTGCGCCCCACGCGGACAACCGCAAAATCGCCGGGCCGCTCAAACCCCAGTGCGTCAGCAGTAAAGCGCCGCGCTCGCGGAGTTTTGTGCCAGGCACGGATATCTCGGTCGTTTCCACTGAAACTCCGGCGAGTTCGCGCAGCCATTTCGTTTCAAGGTGAAATGTGAACAGCGACGGCACGGGCGGCTCAAGCCTGTGACCGAGCGAGACGGCCAGTTGTCCGAGCGCTGGCGTGCGGCAGCCGCCGATGGCCAAAAGAAATTTGTCGCAGGTCAATTTTTCGCCGTTCGAAAGCTCAAGCTCAAATCCGCCGCTGGATTTTTTGATCGCCCTTTCGACACCGCAATTCGTCTTCAGTTTTATTCCGACTTTTCGCGCCGCGTTGAGCAGGCAATCAATGACTGTCTGCGAGGAATCCGTTGTCGGAAACATCCGGCCATCGGATTCGGCTTTCAATTTCACGCCGCGGCTTTCAAACCACGCGACGGTGTCGCTGGCCTGAAATTGTTTGAACGGTGCAATCAAGGCGCGTTCGCCACGGGGAAAACGTTTGGAAAATTCGCGCGCGTCAAATTCGGCGTGCGTGACGTTGCAGCGTCCGCCACCGGAAATTTTCACCTTGGAAAGAAATTGAGGCGATTTTTCGAAAATCAAGATTTCCGCGCCGCTGCGGGATTCCGCGCAGGCAAGAGCGGCGAAAAATCCCGCCGCGCCGCCGCCGACAATCACGATGCGTTTCGAATCCATTCGCGTGATGTTAGCAAATCCGCCGCGTCAAAGAAATTTCCATTCGCCAAACATCGCCGCCTGGCCGCGAGACTCGCCAGTTTCGGAAACCAGGTTCCAGACCGTCGCACGGGTAATTTGAAACCGCTTTCCGGTCTTTGAAATGCGGATGCCGGAATAGTCGTCAATGAATCCGCACGCGGTGACGATTTCCAATAATTTCGCGCGCTCCTCGCGGTTGGGAGCTTCGGCGGTGAGTCGCGACGGCGTGCGCGTGAATTCGTCCCACGACATTTCCCAGAGCGCGAGCGCAGCCTGATTGCCGTAATTCAAAACCGGGTCGTTCTCCTTGCCGTGAGAAACAAGGACAAACGGCGCTTCAAAAACATATCGAGACAGCCCCGCCGGGTTGAAAATTCCCGGCAGTAAATCCCGTCCGGTCCAACACCTGAAACTACGCATCAAAAGTCTTGTGTGCGCGATGACAAAATCTGTCTGCCAGATCAGGCTCGTTGAAGTGCCGGAATTCATGCCGCTCCGGCGCGGAAGGTCAGGCGGAATTTTCCTGAAGCCGCCGGCAGCAAAACTTTCATAGCCTCCGATCTGATTTCTTTGGAAGAATGCAGCAACGCTTCAAGTTGTGAAGTCACGCGGTGCAAATCTTCTTTTATAGGCCCGGCACCGTCCGGCACAAAACGCAAAACGCAATCGCCGTTTTCGACTTGCCGCAATTCGTAATGCGCAATGCCTCTTACGCCGTCGAAACACCGGTCTATTTCCCAAGTTGTCAGTCGTGTGCCGTCGCGCGCCGTGAGCGCGTCTCGGACACGACCGTGGACGGTGTAATGATTTCCATATGGCCGGATATGTTTTTCCACCAGATCGCCGATGCGATAGCGCAACAGCGGCATGTAATCATTGGTCAAAGTCGTGACGACGAGTTCGCCGATGCCGCGCGCGTCGGCATCCACGATTTCGAGAAACGCCGTTTCGTAGCTCGGTTTCATTTCGCCGCGCTCATTTTCCATCAGCAGATGGCCGGTCTCCGTGGAGCCGTAAAGATTGAAAACCGGCACGCCGAAAACCCGCGAGAGGATTTTGCGATGAACGACGCTGACAAATTCATAACTGCACAAAATGAATTTCAGCGAGGGAAATTTTATCCCATGCTGCTCGCAATAAAGCGCGAAGCGCGCGCCGTGAACCGGGTCAACGTCCAGAAATTGCGGCGACCAGCCGACGATCTCCTCCGTCATGTGCGCAAGTTCCGCCTCGGCCAGAAGAAATGGAATGCGCGCAAGATTGACGAACAGCGCGTTCCCAAACGTGCGCTGCTCGCGCGACGCCCAAACTGTCGGACAAGTCAGGCCGTTGCACGCCGGCGAAGTGATCGTGGCGCGGCGCGCGTTTGGAAATTCATCGAGAACTTTTGCGACAAAGCTGTTCAGCCGCAACGCGCGTTCTTCCTGGGTGTTCCACCAGCCACGTCCAAAAATGACGGGCAATCGTTCCGATGAAGTGCCGGAGGTGTGCTCCATCTCGATCAGATTTTTCTCCAGCAATATTTCAAGCGACTGTCCGGCGGGAAGAAAGTTTCGCGGGAAATTATTCCGCATTTCGGATTTCGCAATCAAAGGCAGGCGTTGGAAGCAATCGCAATTTGCGTGCCGGCAACCGGCCTGCGCCAGCGAATCGTGATAAAGCGGCACTTCGCGCCAACGCGGGAGGAGTTCCTCCAGTTGCGCGAGTTGAGTCGTTTCGCGGATGAGTTCCGGCGTCGCCAGCATGGCTGCAATATACACAGAATCTGCGGAATGCCAATTCAGCGGGCCGTCTTTTCACGCGCCTTGCAAATGCCGCCGTAAAATTCACCGACCCGCGTCATCTTGCGCGGAAGCTTTTCGTCGGCAAAATCCACGGACAACAGGCCGAATTTTTTTGAGTAGCCGAACTGCCACTCGAAATTGTCCAGCAGCGACCAGTAAAAAAATCCGCGCACGTCTACGCCGTCGTCCATCGCGCCACGCAGTTCGTGCAAATGTTCGCTCAAATCACGGATGCGGAAATCCTCGTCAGTTGACGCCGCGCCGTGTTCGGTGATGTAAATCGGCAGGCCGTATCGGTGGTGGAATTTTTTCAGAAGGTTTCCGAAGCCCGTCGGATGCCGCTCGAACATGTCGTCGCAAACGATGCCCAATTGCTTCAGCCGTTTGTGGGAAACGCCGTTGGTCGGGACAAGTGCCTGAAAATGGTTCAACCGCGCACGGCCATAATAATTGACGCCGAGAAACGTGGAATCCTCATGCCGTCGGCCGCCTAGAAATTCTTCCAGCACAAAACGGTTGAACGCATGATGTGAAACTTCCGCGAGCAGATGATCCCAGAGAGCGAAATTCTGGAACGCGCCGAACGAAGTCCAGTTCTTAGCGATGCCGACTTCCGGCTCGCGGGAAAATTTGTTCTGCCGGATTGCGCGGCTCGCCAGAACATGCGCCTCGGCCATGTGCTTGATAGCTTTCCGGTAGGAACGGAAATGCCATTTGTGAAACGGTGGAAACCCGCCGAGCAAGTATGTCAGCGATGAGTAAGTGTCCGGCTCGTTGAACGTGTTCCACAAATACACCCGCTCCTTCAGCGCCGACACCAGCTTCGTCACATAATCCACGAACGCCGGAATTGTGGCCGAATTCAGCCAGCCGCCCGACGCCGAAATCCACGGCGGATTTGAGAAATGGTGCAGCACGACCATCGGCGTGATGTTCGCGGCCTTGAGGCAGTCGAGCAGATGGATGTAGCGTGCTAGTTCCTTTTGATCCAGCGGCGCGAACGGCGCGGCTTGCAGGCGCGACCATTCGATGCCCATGCGATAGGCGTTGACGCCGAGTTGCGCCATCCAGTCAACGTCTTCTTCGTAACGATGATAATGGTTGCACGCCACGCGGCAATGGCCGCCGTCCGACGCAACATAATCCGTCCACTCGTTGACGACGTGGCCCTCCACCTGCGTCGGCGACGTGGCCGTGCCCCAGAGAAAATTTTCTGGAAATGTAAAATTGCCGGACATTTTCACCGACAATATCCGACAAAGTGCGCTGGATGAACAGCCTGAACAGGCGTTGCGGCTTTTCTACTCGCCGCCTTCCATGTGGTAATACATCGTTTGCAACGCGATTTTTCCCGGTCCGGTGAAACGGTTCCAGACGATTTGCCCCGCGCTGGCAAAAAATCCCGTCGAAAGTTTCTGGAACATCGTCTGCATCTGCACCGTGCGGTCCTTGTAAATCCAGCCGCCCGGCTCGATGTCGATTTGCTCGCCCGCCGCGAGCGTCACTTCAAAAACATTTCCGAAGCCGTGCAGCCACAAAATGCCTTCGCGCGACGGACACGAAAATGTGTCAATGAAAAATCCCGTGCCGCCCAGCAGCATGTTCGCCGCCCCGCGCACCCGCGTGAAGGTGTATTCCACATTGTCCGTCGCCGCGAGCCACTGATGCTCGCGCACATCCACGCTCTCTCCGGGTTTGAGATGCAGGCCGAACACATGGCCCGCGCCGTCGCGGCTGAACGCGATGCGTCCCGGCCCGCTCGCGCCGGTCAGCAGGAACGGCATCCCGGCGAGCATCCGTTTGAACGCGCCTTTCATCGGATGCAACGCGATCACCACCGCCGGATCTTTCCAGAGCAAAATGTGGTGCTCGAAATAAACGCCGGTGTTGCTCAATTCGATGTGCAACGCCGGCACCAGTTCTCCTTCGATGTGATAAGTGACGCCGCCGAAGGTTTCGTTCTGCACGTTTGTGGTCAATTGGACGGGGACAGCCATAATTTTATTTTGGTTTAGGTTTGAAGTTCGGAAGAATTTGAACTCGCCATTGCCCCGCCGTCAAGATTTTCCAGAAAAATGAAACGGGCAAAACTGGAAAGGTTCAAAAGTTTTCAGCCCGGGCTAATGCACTTGCGCTTTTGGCTGCGAAACGGCTGCGGCGTTTGTCGGCGTGGATGAATCCGATTCCTTGAGAAAATCATCCAGCACCTCCAGATAACCGTCAATTGAATCGCCGGCATCGGGGCCGAGATCGTGCTTGAGCGCCCGCAACTGGTCCGCGTCCGATTGTGCTTCGCGCCGCAGATCGTTCATGTTCATGCTCCCGTCCAGCAGGCCGTTGACCATCTCGTCGAATTTGCCGGTCGCCGCAGGATTGCCGGCAAGCATCTGTTGTCGGATTTGTGCGACAATGTTCGTGTCCGCAGTGAGATTGCGAAACGCAGCGGACAAATCCGCGTTCGTGCCCGACAATTCCGCTGTTGATGGAGCCGCCGGAAGATTCGTCGGCGCGGAAACCGTCGCGGCATTGGACGCAGCTTTCGGTGCGACGGCGTTTGTGCCGAACGCCATGGCGGTCACATTTTTGCGCGGCACCGTGATTTTTCCAAGTTCGTCGCTTTTCAGCACCACGGCATCGGCGGACACGGACAACACCTTGCCGATATAACGGTCGCCGTTTTGCATATCCACCTCGTCCGCGCTCAGCCGGGGCGCGGTGATGAACATGAAAATCATCCCGGCCAGGACGAACAGCAGCTTGATTCTCATGGCCGGAAAATAGCCCACAGGCGGACAGTTCGCAAATACCTCAATCCATGCGCGAAAACGAATCATGGACTTTCCCGCCTCCATGACCGACAGTGACGGTGCTCCCGCCTGACGAGCCGGATCAAGGAACCATTTCCGACCAGATTTTTTGTGATTAAAAAAACAGCCAACATCAAACCGGCGCCCGAACCAGCCGTGACCCCGGAATCCGATCCGGAACGGTTTGACCGCGTCCTGTCGCGCGCCGAATTCAAACCGCTGAAAGACGTGTTCGCCCATTTGGGCGCGGACAGCGCGGCGTTGAACGCGGCGATCGTCACCACCAACTCCTATCCGACATTTCTTGGCAAGCTAGGCTACCGCCTTGTCATCGAGAAACAGATCCACGAGAACGACTGCTATTCGCGGCTCGGCCCCGAGGGCGGCATCCGCGCCGTGCTTCCGTTGCACGACTCCGCCACCTACAGCACCATGGTCACGCTCGTGAACTACAATTCCACCGTCGCCACCACGTCCAAATCCGTTGACTACTACGACCACCAGCTTGCCGAATTCAAAACCCTGTTGATGAGCCGGTCTGGAAATGTTGCGTAAGTCCGCAACTTGGGAAGTGGCAATGTTTCTCGCACAGTCCTGTGACGGCTCGCAATCTTTCACCAAGGCCGGGCGTTTTTGAGCCGCCTTTTATCCAGCGAAGTTTTCTCCTGCTTGTTTCCAGCGCGCACCTGCATGCTGAACGGCGGCTCGGCTTCAGGCGGAAGCTCCACCGATGCCGGCGCTGATTCCGGTTCCACCGGCATGGCGTCCAGCGTCGCGCCTATCACCTTGAGCAATTCACTCCGGCCATTTCCCGTCGTGGATGAACACCGGAAAATTTCCGGCAACTGCTCGAACCATCCCGCGATGCGCGCCGTGAACGCCGTAATGTTCGCCGACACCGTTTCGGGCGTTCCCCGGTCGGTCTTGGTGAAGACGAGCACGAACGGCACCGCGTTGCGCGCAAGCCACTCGATGAATTCCACGTCCATTTCCTGCGGCTCCAGTCCCGAATCAACCAGCGCGAACACGCAGCAAAGATTCTTCCGGTGTTTCAGGTAGCGCGCCACTGCCCTGTTGAACCGCGCGCTGTCCTTCTTTGCCCCCTCCGCGAAACCGTAGCCCGGCAGATCCACCAGCCGCCACGTCTTGTTCATCGTGAAAAAATTGATGAGCTTTGTGAAACCCGGCGTGGGCGAGACGCGCGCCAAAATTCCCTTGCCCGCGAGCATGTTCAACAGCGACGACTTGCCGGAGTTCGAACGGCCGATGAACGCGAACTCCGGCAGCGACTCGCCCGGACACGAATCCAGGTCCGGCGCGCTGCAAT